>PDWJ01000925.1_pt1 | contig 39356 bp, 34 predicted proteins | sample 1430881 | NCBI WGS metagenome assembly PDWJ01 (sample SAMN01162460, study PRJNA174530) | Oral metagenome, whole genome shotgun sequencing project. | biome: Marine environment; feature: Marine mammal; material: Swab sample of the gingival sulcus; isolation source: swab sample of gingival sulcus...
CAAGATCAATATTTAAATCTTTCTAAAATTAATGCATATTGTTTATGGTCAGTTCTAAAGATATCAACAAGTATTCAGTCTATTCTAAATCTAACAACCACATATGTTTCGTAACAATCAAAGTGGATATCTGATGCTCATAATACTAAAGCTCATACTACTATATCTTTTAATGCTTCATCAGTATTTTGTTTTGAAAGAGAGTCTTTGACCTTATTTTCAATTTTTATATATTTTTCTGAAAAATATTTTCTTTTTTCTTCCTTTTCAAGTATTTGTTTTTTAAATTTACTTTCTAAAAGTGAAACATCAGTTTTAGATTTATTTTCGTTTAAATCATTTTTATCTTTTTTAATTTCTGACTGATTTAAATTAGTACTTTTTTTATTTGTAAAAAAGTTTTGATCTGATTTTTGACTATTACTTTTTGAAGATTTTCTAATTTCTTTCATTTTTTATTTAAAAATAAACAAATATATAAATTATAATAACATAAATTGCTTTTTAAGTAAAAAATTATAATATTAAATTATATGATTATAAATTATTAAATATAAATATATGAAAAAATCTTTTCTATTATTGTTTTTTTTTCTATTACTAATTTACAATGGAAAAGCTTTTGCTGATAAACTTTGTGAAACAAAAAAATGATATGAATTATATCAGTGTAGAAATAAAAATATTTGTGAACAATACAAACCAGAAACACTATTATATAGTACTCTAAGTAATTGAGATTATGAGGAATTATTAGTAACGGATAGTTATGTTAAAAAAAGTAAAAGTTTAAAAACCGCAAAAGAAAAGTATGTCGATAATATGAATAATATTTATGTATGTGCTACTATAAAAATAAGAATAAATGCATTAGAAGAAATAACAAAAACTTTATTAAAAATTAATATGGCAAAAGAAGTAGAAAAAATTGTATGAGAAAAATTTAATACTATGAAAATAGATGCTAAAAGTGATTTTAACACAAAAAAATGTAAATGAATTAATAAAAAATGAACTTATAGTAAAATAACTGTATTAAAACAATGAACTTGGGAGATGTGTAAATATAGAAATTATCTTGAATATTTAAGAAATATTAATAAAGACATAAGAAATCTAAATCTAGATAAACCTGAAGTCTCAATAGAAAATCTAATTGAGATTAAAAATTTAAATGATAGAGCTATTAATAAGGAAATAGAACATATTTACAAAGTTTTTCCTGTAGCATTTAATACATATAGTTTATATGAAAATAATTTCATAATACATCTATATTTACAATTAATAAAAGCTGATTTTTGGGTATTAAGAAGGAAATTACACGAGGCATTATGACCAATAAATCAAGTTGGATATAAAATAGTCAATGCAATGAGTTTGTAATAAGGAACATCTGAAAATTGCTCTTTATCAAAATAAAAATTTAGATTTTTTAGAAAAAATTTTGAAAAAGGCTATTTTTTTGAAAATGAGTGTGTAAAAATTTTTATAGGATTCTATTAAGGACGAATAACTACTCTAATTCCTAAAACACCTCATTTATGACCTGTTTGAATATAAGTTTGTAATTTACAATTAACTTTTCAAATTATACGAGCTCAATACAGCCAATGATTACCATTTGGATAACCAATAGATGAAAGGAATATCCACTCATTATCAACACTATCATTATCAGTATTACCATTTGATTGCAATCTACCAGATTCACAAGCTAACTGATACTCTCATCTTGATTTTCAAGTTAAATTATTACAAATAAAACTATTATCACATCATCAAAGTCACATATTACCTATATAAGAAAAAGCACTTGGTAGGTGTGAGCCTGTTTTTTGAGTCCAAGCTAATAAATATTTTCTTCTATTTTCAGAAATAGTTTTTTTATACCAATTAACACTATTGGAATTTTCTTTATATTTATCATATGTAATTTCTTCTTCACTATCATCTTTATGAATATAAGTCATATCTGTTCATAAATCTTTTTTTCAATCTATACAATCTGCTATAAAAAGAGCTGGTATTGGATGATTATTTGGTGGAGTAGCATTTTCTATCCAATCTATATCTTGTAATTCTCATAAATTACTTCTATTAGTTCTTAACCATTTCATCCTTCAAACTAAAGTATCTTCTCATTCAAAATCACTAGTAGCTTGTCAAATACTTTTACAACTATAAGAATCTTTAGAGTCTAGTATTCTTGTTTGTCAACGTTGAGGTATTGAATTTCAACCATCTTTTATACTCGAAGCATCCCATCATCTAAAGTATTCATAACCATTGTCATTTCACCATCAATTCCAAGAAATTCATTGTGAAGGTCAGTCTCAAAAGTCTCAAATTCTAGGTGATATACAAAATCAACTTCATCTTTTGGTTCATATATACATATCATTTTCTGTTGGGACCCAATTCCATAAAGCTTCATTACAAATTGATTGACTTACTAATGGTCATGTTTCTACAGGTTGAGTATTTTCTGAACCTCATTCTCAAGAACCACCTTGAACACTAACTAAATTATCAACAATAGGCTTTTTATCTATAATAAATTGCTCAGCAAGTAACTTCTTTTGTTTTTCTGTTTTAGTATCCAATATTTGTTTATAAATACTATCATTTTCTAAAATTGTTCAACTATAAGTCTCCTGAATTTTATTAATTACTTCTATTTTCTCTTCTTCTGTTGAAGAATTTGTTATTAACGAAACAGGATTCAAAGTTATGTCCAATGTTCAAGTCTTATATCCTATTATTTTACTCACATTTGGAAAATTCCCTCATCAATTTATTACTTGAGATTTTATTGTATTTTGATCTAAAACAATTCATGAATCTTTTATCTCTGAATTTATTATGCTTGGTGTTGGAATTACATAACTTTTAGTTTTTACAAATACTTGATTATAATCTCACTTTATCTCTGTAGCATAATTTGATTTTGGAGAGTTTGGCACAAAAGAATATGACGAATCTGGTTCAAAAACTCATAAAATTTCATATTCTTTTAGATTATTAGTAACTGAATAAATATATTCTGTTTCTAGAAGAGGATCTAGTGGTAATTCTGTTAAATTCTTTGACAAATTTAATTCTATATTCTTTCATATCTTTCATTGTGTCCAAGCTAATTCTCAACTAAAACTTACTTCTTGTCATGAATCAGGCAAAGGATATTTTCATGCTCTTAAAAAAAATAATCATAAAGACTTTTTTATATTATCCATATCACTAACTCTTATAGCATTTCTTGCTTGTTTAGAGTATCATTGAAATGACATAAAAGCTATCGTTCATAATATAGCAATTATTGTTATTACAACTATCAATTCTACTAAAGTAAATGCATTTCTATTTTTTGTTTTCATTATAATATTTTTTATAGAATATAAATAACCTATAGACTTTCGTATTATATAAATCTTTTTATTAACCTCAAATTTTATTTTATATTTTTAAAAATTAAAAACATAAAAAAAATAGAAATAATGTTTATTATTTCTATTTAAATACAATTTTAATTTACATCAATATATCAAATAATCGCACTATTATTTATAGGAACTTTTCTATAAGTAATTTCTCACAACCTACGATAATTCATATCAGAAACTATTATATCAGATCATTTAACATCCATTACTATTCATACATGTCAATATCTAGGATTATATCATCTTCAATGAAATACAATTATTGATCAGATTTTTGGATAATTAATTATTTTTCTTCATTTCTTTCTAGCATTTTTTATCCAATCTTTAGCATTTCATCACCAATTAACGTCCTTATATTGTCATACATACCATGTACAATTTCACCAATAAAAAGTGTGTTTAGGTTTTCTCCATACTAATTTATATTTTCAAGATTTAGCTACATAACTTGAAGAAGCTGATTTAGCAAAAGAATATCATCAAGTAGAATTAGATTTTGGTTTTTTAATTTTATTATTGTGTAAGCTCGGAGCTTTGTCAATTTTAGCAACAACTTTTTTCTTTTTTACTGCTCAAGGAACAATAATAACATCTCAAGCCTTTAATATTGATTTTGAACTAAGTAAATTTTGTTCAAGAATTTTATCCATATCAATATCATATTTAGAAGCGATACCAAGTATAGTATCTCAAGATTTTACCTTATGTAATACTCAAGTAACTGGTGGAATTTTAATCACATCTCAAGGATGTAAAATTTCATTACTTGAAAAATCATTTGCCCATAAAATTGAATTTACTGATACATTAAATTTACGAGCAAGTAATCAAAAAGATTCTCAATGCTTTACTTCATAATTTATAATTTCATTTGTTCACAATAAATTCCTATCACTATCTAACAAAGTATTTATAGATAAGAATGAATCTGTTAATTCTAGAATTGGAGCAGATTCATCTTCAGTAAATTCTCAATAATAAACTCATAATATACTTGATTCATCTATGTCTCATCTATAAAAATCTACTGCAGAATTACCATGAGCAAATGATGTTAATGTAGGATAAATAGGTATTAAAAATATCATAACAAAAAGAACAAAGTTATATCAAGTTGTTCTTTTATTCATAAAAATATTTTTTGATACTATATTTTCTCTAAATATTCTTGAATGTCTATTTATTCTAGCCTTTAAATTAACTTTATTATTCAATTATTCCTTTTAAAAAATAAACCTCATATTTAAGTCTAAATATGACTTTTGTATAATAACCATTAAATTTAAAAGAACATAAATTCTAATAAAAATCTTACTAAATAAGTAAAAAATCTTTTCTATATAATATATCTTATTATATAGAAAAGATTTTTTCAAGGTTTAAGATATTGACAAAACCTCCAACTTAGTTATATGTGGTCTAAATCATCTATTTTTCATACTTCTTTTCTTTGATTTCATATGGAATACTCTCACTTTTTCTCATTTAAGTTGATCTAAAACTTTCAATTCAACTTTTGATCATTTTACTAATGGATTTCATACTTTAGTTTCTTTTCACTCTTCATCTGAAGTAAGTAAAGCCTCAACAGTAAATACTGAATCTACTTCATTATTTTGTTTTTTTACCTCAATAATATCACCTTTTCTAACGATAAATTGATTTCATCCTAGTTCTATAACAGCTATCATCTTTGTTAAATTAATTAATTAAAAAATTTTGTAATATTTTTATTTTAATAATTTTCCCTAATAAATTATTTAACATAAAAACATAAATGGTTGGGATGGTAGGATTCGAACCTACGCATAATGGAGTCAAAGTCCATTGCCTTACCACTTGGCGACATCCCAAAATACATTGCTTTTTTTTTAATAAAGCAAGATTATTATATAGAATATAATAAAAAGTCAAAAAAAAATATATATATAAAATGGAGCATTAAAAATAAGATAAAAAATAAAAAGATTTTTAGAAAAAATTTTGATTAATACATAATTATAGATACTATAAGTAAACTTAATAAATAATAAAAATTTAGGAAATATGATGTGATTAATAAAATTTCTGAAAAAAAGACCTTCAGATAAAACAATTAGAATTTCTAGAATAGTATTCTGACTTATATTAATTTGAGCTTTATTTTATAATTTAATTTATTTAGATAAAGCAATAGATACAGAGTATTTTTGACAAGAAATAGATGAGAAATGATTAATGATTGCAAAATATATAATGATATCATTATGAATAATACCTCTTATTATGTGAGTAACAAATATATGTTTACTAAAAAGCAAATACATGAGAATAATGCAAATATTTTATGCGATTGTATTATTTTATGTATCATCTAGTATAGCAGAATCTCCTGATCTTGACATTGATGTGTTAGTATGATTTATGTGATTATTACCACTAATAGCGTGAATAACATGAAAATGTATAACTAAAAATTGTTTGAGATATTGAGAAAAAGTCACAAAAATAAGAGTTTAAAAAATATCTAAACAAAATTAAATAGAAATAAAAATCTATTAAATTAAATAAAAATAGTCTGAAAAGAATTTTGTGTAAATAGAAATCATTTTTTTATTTAACAAGTGTATTATCTTCAATTCATTTTAATATTTCTTTTACTATAGTCTTATCATGCCACTGTATAGGTCCTTTATTAGTTATCATAATATGCTCATCTCATTTTCCTGCTAAAAAAACAACATCTCATTTCTCAGCGGACATTAATGCTGTTCTTATCGCTTCTTTTCTATTAGCTATAATCCAAAAATTATCTCATTCTTTTCTTTCAATTCATGGTAAAATATCTTTTATAATATTTTCTGTTTTTTCAGTATAATCATCATCTTGTGTTAATATAACAACATCTGATAATTCAGAAACAACTTCTCACATAATTGGCCTTTTTGTTTTGTCTCTATCTCAAGTAGCTCAAAATACTGTAATTATTCTATCAAGTCATTTCATTCACTTTATTGTACTTAATGATTCTCTAAGAGCATCCTCAGTATGAGCATAATCTACAATTACTGTAAATCAAAAACTATTTTCTACTTTTTCCATTCTTCATGGGATTCATAAAACATCTTTGATAGAATCTTCTATTTCTTCTTGTTTCATTCAGCTAGAAACAAATACTCATATAGCTGCTAGTATATTATAAACATTAAAATCACCTAATAAATGAGTATCTACATTTATATCTTTACCTGCCATTCTTATTTTGAATTTTGTACCATTAATTGTAGTTTCAATATCGTAAGGAGCAAAGTTAGCTCTAGCATTTTTTCAATATGTATAAAAAGTATCATATGTTTCTGCTAAAAATAATTCACTATAATCACTATCTATATTTATAACTGCTGTTTTCTTTATTCAAGGTTTTCTTTTGTATCTAATAAGATTTTTAAATATTGACAATTTAGTATTTACATAGTTTTCCATTGTTCTATGTAAATCTAAGTGATCTTGAGTAATATTTGTTAAAACACATGTATCATATTCTAATCACCAAACTCTATGCATAACAATTCAATGACTTGCTGTTTCTATAATAGCAACCTCACATCAAGCTTTTTTCGCTATTGAAAATAGTTTTTGTAATTCAAAAACATCTGGAGAAGTCATTTTAGTTTCATTTAAGTATTCTTCATCTCAAATTATTATATTAACCGTTGTAAACATAAAAACTTTTTTTCATGCTTTCCTGAGTCCAGAAGCAATAATATTACAGGTTGTTGTTTTTCAATTAGTACCAGTAACTCATATTATTTGCATATCTTTAGAAGGAAATGAATACACAAAATTTGCAATAATTGCTCTTATCTTATGATATCATAATCTAAAAGGATTATCTAATGCAAACATTTTCTTAAACTTTTGTTTTACTTTCATATTAAATTAAATTAGTATTTCCCATAAATATTAGTTTCAATCTATATTATAATATAAATCTTGTTTTATTCAAAAGTTTTCATTAAGTTCTCAATTATTTGAAATTGATATATCATAAGATTTAATTCAAGGTTGTTTATAAAGAATAAAACTATATTTCCTACATATATTATTAACTAATTTATATTTTATTTTTTTGTTTACAGTCTCTAGTCTTTTTGTTCTCATAAAAAATTCAATAGATTTTTTATTATTTAACTCCTGAACAGTATAACCATCAGAGTTTTCAATCTCTGCGTCTTTAGGTAGAATAATTCTAACAAATTGATAATTATCTCACCTTCATTGAATATCAATTAAAGATTTTGTTTTGGTGATATTATAATTATCAAACATCTTATTTATTTCATTTTCTTTTGTTTTTGGAAAAAAATGTGTTGAAGAAATAGTTAAAGTTGTATCAATTGAACAATCATTATTTATAACTATATCTTTATAATACTTAATTTGTCTATATCTATCAGATTTATTTCAAGATAGAGAAGTATAAACAGGATATGAAAAATCAAGTGAATCATTATAGTTTATTTTTCATCATAATCAAAGAATTTCAAATATCTGATTCTCTTCTGGCAAAAAAGAATAAAACAATATTTCTCTTTTATTTAAGTTATTTAAAAGTATTTTTCAATATACGTTATAGTCTTTTTCTCTTCTTAATTTTGAGAAAAAAGCCTCCATAAAATCAAATAATATTTTCTTTGGTGTTCAAAGAGTTCACTTCTTAAATAATTTAGCTTCAACCAAAATTGACATTATCTCAGAAAAATTTTGACTTGTAATTTCTTCTTTTATTCAATCTACTTTAATTCATCAAATTTCATCTAAAAATTCTAATAGTATATTTTGATTTAAATAAATTATACCATCTATTTTATTTCAAGACTTTTCCATAAAAAACTTTATATTTCCACTAGAATCTTTTAAATTCACAAAATAATTACTATCTCTAAGTCAAAATTTATCAGTTAATTCTATAATTCACTTAGGTGCTTTTAATCTATTATAATCAGCTTTTTTAAGATCCCATTCAAATTCATATACATCTTTTTTTTCAAAATTCTTAACTTTTCATCTAAATAATGTCAGTAGCCCCATACTTCACATAAATCATCAAGTAGGTCTAATTTCATCACTATTTTGAAATACTATAAGATATTTTTTTTCTTTATTATGTCACAAGATATTTAATATAGTATCAAAATTTGAATTAATCGAATAAATATAATCTTTAAGATACTGGAGTTTTCAAATACTTGTTTTTAATTTATCATCAAGCTTTTTATCTCACAAACTAGTTACGTTATTGTAATGAGATAATGCCTTTTCTAATCAATACTCTGATAAAATAAAATCATTTCTCAAATTCGATAATAAATTAGTTACATATGTATTTTCTATTCATTTGTAAGAAAGAAATTTCTTTGTAAGAAATAGTATATTCACCAAGTTATCTCATATTTTAGTAATTTCAGTTCATCATGAAATTAAATGATATCAATTATTTATACTATCATTATTTAAAAGAAGAAAAGGTTTAAATAAAGTATTTCAAACGAGAAAATCAAACTTTGCATCATTTAATACTTTTTTAACATAAATAATATCTGTAGGATTTTCTTTTATGCTAATTAACTTTTTATATCATGAATTAACATAATTTACTACAACTATTTTATTAATATACAAAATAGTAAAAAACAAAATAATTAAAAAACCAATTTTTAATAAAAGATTTTTAACAGAAGAGAATGTAAAAAAAGACTTTATAAATCAAACTTTTTTCTTTTTCTTCTTTTTATCAATTTTTTTTTCTTTTTTCTTCTTTTTTTTAGATTTTTTAATATCAGGGCTTAGTTCAGAAATTTGACTTGTAGCTAGATTATTATCATTTTTAATTAAAACCTCACTTGATTTTGATATATCTATTATTTTCTCAAAATTACTATCTGTCAAATCTTTAGTATATATTTTTTGATCAGATACTTTATCTACACCTTTATCATTTTTTTCCTTTTTTTTATTCTTTTTTAGCTTCTTTTTTTTCTTTTTATTTTCTAATATGTCTCTTATTAAATTAATATATCTTAAATCTAAATCTTTTATTTTATTAGATTTAACAACACTATCAAAAGCTTTTCCATTTAGTTTTTTATCATCTGAAATACTTGCATGTTTTTTTCAAGATACATAAACATCAGAATGTCAAATATCAATATCTTTTAAATAGTTATTATTTTTAAGCTTATTTATAGATATTTTATTATTTCAAACTTTGGCTTTTACGTCTATTTTTGTTTTTAAATTTTTTTGTATATCATTTAATCTCATAGATTCATTATTTTCAATAATTACTTACTTTAGGAATATCTGAAAAACTCACATCTAGAAAAAAATAATCTTTTTTGCTAATTTTTCCTTAATTTTTTTTCCCTATACAAAGGCATAAGTAAAAAATTTTGCAAAAAAATTATCTAAAAAATCTAAATTTTTATTCTTACGAAGGAGTTTTTCAGATATTCCTATATTAATATAAAAGAAAAAATGCTTTTTACAAAAAAAAATATTATATAATTATAATATTTTTTACATTCATATTCAATCTCTGATAGTATTTATATCATGCAGTAAAACTGAGTCTTCTTTCAATAATTTAACTAGCTTGTTACAACTATACAAAACAGCAGTATGATTTCTTCATGAAAATATATTTCATATTCTTCAATACGTGTAATGCATCTTAGTTTTTAGTAAGTACATTGCTATTTGCCTAGGTATTGCAAACTCTCTTTTCCTGTTTGTTCAAAGAACTCACTCAGGTTCTATTCAAAAGTGCTTTGATACTGCCTCAATAATATCTTCATAACTCTTTATTTTTACTTTTGGAGTATTTGATTTGGTAGATCATAAAACATCTGTTGTAAAACTCAATTTTTTTAATTGAGCAGATATTCTAGTCAATGTAGGAGTCATTCATGTTAATTCATATTCAGCTATCATTTGATTTAAAACTCATTCCAATTCTCTAACATTTGTAACAACATTTGCAGCCACAAATTCAGCTACATCGTAAGGAATCATAAACTCTCTTTCTCTAGCTTTTTCTTGCAAAATTGCTAACCTTGTCTCAAAATCTGGAGTTCAAATATCAACTGTAATTCCCCATTCAAAACGACTAGTCAATCTTGGTTCTAATTCCGTTAATTCCTTAGGTGCTCTATCTCAACTTATAACAATTTGTTTATTATTATCATATAATAAATTAAAAATATTATAAAGTTCATTTTGTGTTTGTTCTTTTTTAGATAAAAATTGAACATCATCTATTATAAGAACATCCATTTCCCTATACTTTTCTCTCAATCTATCTATATTTCTTTTTTTTACTGCAGTTACATACTCAGTAATAAATTTATCAGCTGTAGTATAAATAACTTTCTTTCACTTAAAATCTGTTAATATTTTATTTCAAATTGCCTGTAAAACATGAGTTTTTCATAATCATACATCTCAATATATATACAAAGGATTATAAGATTTTCATGGTTTTTTACAAACAGCTTCAGCTGCTGAATAAGCTAATTGATTATCTGGTCAAACTATAAAATTTTGAAGAGTGTATCTATTATTTATTTTTTTTATATTAGTTGAAGAAGATACTATTCATTTATCAGATTTTATGTTTTTTTCATATTTTGTTCTGTTTTTAAGAAAAACTGTACAATCAATTACATTTGGATTAGATGGAATATCAATATCTTTATCTAACAATATTTTAATATTTTCTACTTTAGGAAATTCTTCTTTTGTAGCTTCAAGAATAACATTATAAAATTTAGCTTCCAAATTATTTTTCATAAAACCAGATACAACTCAAAAAGTAACTGTTGTATCTTCTATTTCTAAAATAGATATTTTTCTAAAATAAACCAAAAAATCTTGTTTCTTAATCTTTGAAACAATTAAATCTAAAATATTTCTTAATTTAAAATGTTTTTCCATAATTATATTAATTTTTTATTTAAATTTAACTATATTAATTTTTTAAAATAAAACAAGTGAAAAATGTTTTATTTTTACGAGCTTGAAATACTTTATTTAAAATATAATTTAATGCAAAATTAACTTTTTGTTTGACTAAGTATATATGTTCACTTTATTGTAACAATTATCTTAATTGTTATTATATTTTAAAGAATATTATTAATTAATAATAACTAAATTTTTTTTTAGTAGTTATTATGACATTCTATATCGTACTTTTAATTTTTTAAAAGTCAAAAGAGCTTTTTAAATATTTTTAGTGCTAAGTTTTGATTTATAAAAAATGGAGATGTCGCTACAGTAATAAATTTTGATTTTTTTGCTATATCTAATATAACTTTTTTCTTTAATTTATAAGGTATAAAATCCAAATCTGGTTGAAAAAAATCTAAGTCAAGATTTAGTATAATATTATTTTTATATTCTTTATTATAAAAGTTATCAATATAACTATTTAGATTAGTTTCATTCCTAATTTGAATAACATTTGATATAATTCCCTCTTTGATAGCTGGAATTATATAATTTCAAACATTAATCTCATAATTTGTATAATTAAAAACTTTTTCCATATCTTGAGAATCTGGTTTTAGTAGATATTTTTGAGGATCTCTCATATCAGAATGTTCATCAACATGAAACAAAGTATTATTATCACTTATTAGTCAAATATCTCTTGCTAAATACCAAAAATAATAGGCATGATTATGATTATCAAATAAAAATATTTTTTTATTATTCCAGTTAATTTCATAAAAGTTTTTTAATCATTTACAACTTGATAGTTTATCATTAAAATCATAATCTTCAAATGCAATTTTATCTCAGACTTTTATATCAGAAATACTTCATTTGACCAAACTTGGAACAAAAAGTTTTTTATTTTCCCTTTTATTAAAAGAGAATGCATTATTTCATAAATTTTGGTTAATATAAAAACCTTTATTATACATAAAAAAATTCTTATTTTGCAATATAAAAAATATTTATTATAGTATCGATATATAGTAAATTGTCTAGATAATAATGAAATATTCAATTAAAGAAAAAATAGAGATTCTTAGAAGAGAAACTAATAAAATGTTTCCTAATGCAGTAACTGAGTTGAATTATAAAAATGATTTCCAATTATTAATAGCAATTATTATGTCAGCTCAAACTACTGATAAACAAGTTAATAAAGTTAACGATATATTTTTCAAAACCCTTATAAAACCTTCTGACTGAGTGAAATTATGAGTAGAAAATATTGAAAAATACATAAATACGGTTTCTTTTTATAAAAATAAATCTAAAAATATTTTTAGAACATGTGAAATTCTTAATTCAAAAAAGATTCCTAAGAATATAGAGGAATTAATAAAACTACCATGAGTATGAATAAAAACAGCAAAAGTTTTTTTATCAATTACAGAAAATGCTCCATATTTATGAGTAGATACTCATGTTCACAGGGTGTTAAATAGAGTCGGGATTGTAAAAACAAAAACAGCAAATGAAACTGATAAAAAAGCTGAGAAAATAATCCAAAAAAAAGATTTAACACAACTACATCACAGTTTAATATTTTTTTGAAGGTATCATTGTATAGCAAGAAAACCTAAATGTTTAACTTGTCCTATAAGCAATATTTGTTCATATAATAAAAAAGAAAACTAAAATTTAGTTTTCTTTTTTATTATATTTTTTATTACTAAGCCACTAATTTTTTATCATAATTATCATCATTTGAAGTAGCTGGCATACTAGATACTTCAATTATAGCAGGTCTTTTTGATCAACTAACAATTATCTCTTTATACTTCTCATTCCAACGAAGTATAGCATCTATTACTTCTTGATTTTCTAAATCTTCCAAATAGCAATCTAATTGTGATGCTAAAGAATCTCTAAATTCAGGATGAATATTTCAAGGTGAAATTCTAGCTATTGAATCAGGAGATATTTCACTTTTTCTAAAACTCTTTTCTAACTCTTTATTTCCAGCCATTTTTTTATTTTTATTTTTAAATTTTATTTTTATTTATATCTTTTAGTAAATTTTTTCTTTTTGATTTTTCAATCACTGAATGAATATCTAAAACTGCTTTTCATATAAGAATCTCTTTTTCAATTTCAATATCTTTATTTATTTTCTCGATTTTAGATACTAAAACTGAAAAATTAGAAATTAAATTAGTTTTTTTCTCATCAGGAAGTATATTAAAAATTTGTCTAATTTCATATTTATCTTTTTCCGATATTTTATATTTATCAAATAACTGTTCTAATAGTGTATTCATTTTCCTTTCTTTAATTATATTAGCACATAATAATATATTTGACAAACTTTTCAAAGCAAAAAATTTTTTTTTGCTAGACATTTATAAATTTTTATTTTTTGGGTATTTACTAAACCATGTTAATTGTCTCTTGGCATAATTCCTATTTTCTTTCATTACTAAGGCTATAGTTTCATCTAGACTAATTAATCATTTTATATACAAAATACTTTCTTTATATCAAATAGTCTTCATTCAAAAATCATCTTCATTATAGCCCTTATTTAATAAATCTCTAACTTCATTAATTAATCAATTATCAAACATTGATTTAACTCTAATGTTTATATTTCTATATAACTCTTCTCTGTCTCATTTATAAGGAGTAATAAAAAGTGTTTCATATTTGAGGCTTTTTTCTTTTTTAAATTCTAATTTACTTTTTCAAGTCAATATTTTTACTTCAATTCATCTAATAACATATCTTAAATTATTTGGGTGAACAAGCTTTGCATAATTTGGATCTAATTCAAAGAGTTTATTATAAACATATTCTTCTCAATAGAGTCTTGCCTCCTCCTCTAATTTCTTTCTTAAATTCCAATCAGCAGGAACTTTAGGTATATCAAAATCATAAATTAAACTGTCAATATATAATCATGTTCATCAACATAAAATCGGAATTTTATTATTTTTATGTATTTCTTTTATAATTTTTTCAGCTTCAGTTTTAAATTCTCAAACAGAATAAGTTCTGTCTGGATTAATTATATCAATCATATGATGTATAATTCATTTTTTCTCATGTTCTAATATTTTTCCAGTTCAAATATCCATAAACTTAAATATCTGCCTACTATCAGTTCATATAATTTCTGTATCTAAAAATTTAGCAATATCAATACTCATGGAGGTTTTTCAAGATCAGGTAGGTCAATAAATAACAATTATTTTTTCTTTATTTGATTTCTTTTCTAAAAATTTTTTTATTTCTTTCATTTAAAATAATGAATAAATAGGTTTAACTATTAATTAATTTATTTAAATTTATAAAAAAAACAACAAAAAATTTGACTTAACAATGAATATTAATAAAATACTTCTCGCGATATTGAAGAGTTAAGCCACTTTAGCTCAGTTGGTAGAGCACTCGCCTTGTAAGCGAATGGTCGTCGGTTCAAGTCCGACAAGTGGCTCCATTTTTATTGGGCAGATTCCAGAGTGGTCAAATGGGGAGGACTGTAAATCCTTTAGCTACGCTTTCGAAGGTTCGAACCCTTCTCTGCCCACCATAAATATCTTAAATTAAGATATAAATTCAGTTGATAATGGAATTTATATTTTTTTGTACTATATAGTATATTTTGCCGGGATGGTGGAATTGGTAGACACGTTGGTCTTAGAAACCAATGCCTCACAGCGTGAGAGTTCGAGTCTCTCTCTCGGCACCATATTTGCAATAAAAAAACCATTAGTTATTTAATACTAATGGTTTTTTCTATTAATTAATTTTACTTACTTCAATATAAATTCACTATAAAATTTAATATGGATAATAATTTTCTAATCCGCTAATTCTCATTGCATTTGAAACATTCAACTTACTCTCATTCATTTTACTAATTTTTTAAACCTCATATTTTCTAAATTAACAAAAATATCTATAGTGAGAAATTCTTGAATATTCGGCTCTGTAACTAATCTAACTTTCATCAAATATCATTTTTGACTATTATCTTCAAGAAAAAAAGTTTCTCTAAAATCTTCTACTTTACCGACAAAATCAAAACAGGCACAACTTGCTAAATCTTTATTCGGCATATACATAGTAAAGTCATCACTACTTTTTGCTAAAATTTCTGATTTAATTATATCCAAAACAAATGCGATTCAACTAATTTTTATTTTATGTTCTTTTTTAGAAAGATATTTTTCACGATTTTCTGCATAATCTGTGGCAAAATAAGCCAAACCAAAGCCGCCTCTACCTCCAGCAGTTATTACTGCCTCTAAATTTTCAACATTCTCCCACTCATTTATTTCTCTATTTACAACATCAATAATATGATCTGTTTTAATAACTGGTAAGAAAGTTATAGCTTCATCTTTTAGTGATATTCATTTTAATGAAATATCACTATAATCTAATTTAGAAATAGTAATATCATTATATTTTGTAATCTTTCCATTATTAAGTGCTAATCAAAAATACTTAACTAAAATCTTAGCTCCACTTGATTTTTTATAACTTTCAAATCAAAATATCCCAGACCAAGTATTTTTTAAATCAAGAGCATTAGATTTCTTTATTTTTAATCAAATTTCATTTTCAGAAACTGGAGGTTTCACTTCCTCTCTATCTTGAAAATAATTTTTATTTTCTTCTAGTTTAGTTGCAAAAATAATACTATTTTCTTCTTGAGTAAAATCATCAAACACCTCATAAACTACTGAATTTTCCTCAAAAGAATATGGTAAAGCAATTTTACCAATAATTTCATTTTTAAAATTATAAGAAACTGTAATTGCTTTTGATTCATTATAATTATTTGCAAGTTTATGATTATTATCGTTGGCAAATTGAGAGTGATATAAAATTACAAAAGAGTTAATATCATTATTCTTTAATTTTTGTTTAAATCTATCTTCCATTTTATTAATAACTTCTTCAGATGGGATAGAGTATGAATTATAATCCTCTATCACATACAAAAATCAAACAATTTCACCATTTGACTTTTCATAGGCCGAAATTGGTGCATAATCTCATTGTTGTTGCATATGAATAAATTGTACAATATATTCTTTATACTTACTTAAAGATAAAAACAATTCACTTTTTGGCATTTCTGATTTATGTGATTCATTCTTTTCTTGTTTTTTTAAAAAATCAAATAGTCCCATTTTATTAAAGTTATAATCTTAAATCTTTACAATTTTAGCAAATACACAAACATACTATTAATTTTCCCTAAAAAATCAATATAATCTAGATTTTTTGAGCTTCCTGTACCAGTACATAGGTAGCAATTCTTTTTCAAATTGGCTTTGTATAAAAGAATAACAGGAATAAAAAATGTTTGAAATAATTGAAAATTGTGGTTTTGTATTTTTACTCAAAATGCAAAGCATCAATTGGTTTTAGCTTTGCTGCTTTCCAAGCTGGCATAAGTCAAAAAATTATTCACATAGAGACAGAAACGATAATTGCTATCAAAAGTACATAAGAATTAATTACAGGCTGAAACTCTGGAAAGAAGTTTCATATAACAGTTACAACTCACCATGAAACTCATACTGCTATAACTGAACCTAATAGTGTCAAAATAATTGATTCTATTAAAAATTGGAACATTATATTTTTATTTGTAGCTCAAATTGCTTTTCTAATACCTATTTCTCTTGTTCTTTCTGTTACTGAAACAACCATTATATTCATTATTCAAATACCTCAAACTATAAGTGCTATTGCTCAAATTCAGGCTAAAAGTAAACTAAATTTTGCACTCATTTCATTAAATTGTTTAAGCATTTCTTTATCTGTTCTAGTTTCAAAAGGTAAATCTTCTCAAGTCTTAACTCAAGATTTCTTAAATAAAAAATAATTTAAATATTCTTGAGCTTTTTCAACATTCTCTTCATCTATCGCTGAAACTTCAAATCAACTTATAGAATTATCATTAAATATTCTTTTATAAGTTGTATCTGTTATAAATAAATTGTTATCAAATTCCCAATTTTTCTCTTTTAAAATTCATAAAATTATAAAATTCTCTCAAGCAATATTTATTTTTTTTCAAATAGGAATTGTTCAAGTCATAGGGCTATCCCCTCATCACATAAAAGAATCAGCTTTTTTTATAAAAGCATTTCAAATGATCACAAACTTTTCTCAATTTTTAAAATCATCTTTACTAAAATTGGAACCATATTCAATTTCCAAACTCTTAAAAGCAAAATAGTCATTAGAAATAGGTTTTATACTTCAATAAACATATTGTGAGTCATATGTAGCTTCTCAATTAGGAGCAGAATAATTTATTATTACCTTTTTTATAAGTGGTACTTTTTTTTCTATTTCTTTTGCTAAAGCTTCTGTAAAGATATTTTTTCAAGAACTATCTTCTGATCTAAAATTTTGGCTTACTTTTATTATATTTCAATTATTTCAGATCCCTTCAAGCATACTTTGCTTTGCTCACTCTCAAATAGCAAGCATTATTACAAATGACGAAATACCTATTACAATTCACAAAGTTGATAAAAAAGACCTAAGCTTATTTGCCCAAATTGATGAAATTGCCTGTTTTATAAATAAAAATAATGTCATTTTTTGTATTTTAAATTTTATTTTTCTTCTATTATCTTACCATCTCTTACCAAAATAACTTTTTTTGCATTTTCTGCTATTTCTCTTTCGTGAGTAATCAAGATAATTGTTTTACCTTCATTGTTTAATTTTCTAAAAAGTTCCATAATCTCTGCTGAAGTTTTTGTGTCTAGTGCTCAAGTCGGTTCATCAGCTAACATTATTTTTGGAGAAATAACCAAAGCTCTTGCTATTGCTACTCTTTGTTTTTGTCAACCTGAGATTTCATTTGGCATAGATTTTTCTTTTCCCTCAAGTCATACTATTTTCAAAGACTCTTTTGCTCTTTTATTTGCTTCTCTCAATCAAACTCAAGCATAAATCAAAGGCAATTTAACTTGTTCTAAAACATTTATTCTAGGTATTAATGAATAGTTTTGAAATACAAATCAAATATTTTCTCTTCTAATAATTGACTTTTTATTCTCTTTTAAATTATCTATCCTTTTTCACTCAAAAATGTACTCTCAACTATCATTTGTATCAAGAAGTCAAATAATATTCATCAGAGTTGATTTTCAACTTCAACTTGGTCACATTATAGCTATAAAATCTCAAGATTTCACATTTAAATCTACTTCGTGCAAAACTGTAAAATCTTGCTTTCAAATTTTGTAAGACTTTGTTATTTTCTTTAATTCTAACATTTTATTATTTCAAAATTAAGTTTTTTTAATACATCACATCTATTTGAGCTCAATCATCTATTCATCAGAAATTATCTATTCATCAATTATCAACTTTAGGATTAACTGCTTTAGAATAATCTATTTCCAAAACCTTTTCTCAAACTTCTACTCAAGATTTTACTTCATAATTTATTCAATCTGTAAAACCTAGTTCTATCTCTCTCTTTTCTTCTTTTCAATCTTTAATAATTGTTACATATTTTTCTCAATTTTCTCAAGTCTCAACTGCTGTAAAAGGTACTACAATAGCATTTTTTATTTTATAAGCAATAATTTTAACTTCTGCCTTAAGTCAAGAATATATTTCTACATCTTTTGGTTTTTCAAGTAAAATTTTTGCATCAAATTTTGTAATTCAATTTTCTTCTTTTGGTGTCGTATTAATTTCTAAAACACTTCATGAAAAAACCTTATTGGGGTAAGAATTCATGGTAATCTCTGTAAACATTCATTTTTTTACTTTTGTTATATCTGTTTGATTAATTGAAACATTTATTTCTATAGAATTTGGATCAGAAATAGAAATAAACTTCTGAGTATCAGCATTTAACCTATCTCAAACACTTATATCAAGTTTTGTAATTTTTCAATTAAAAGGTGCTTTTAATACATAATTTTCAAGTTTTTTAATACTATCTTTTAAAGAAACCTCTGCTTGTTTTATAGAATTTTTAAAATTTTTATAACTATTATTTTCGGATAAATTTATAAGTTTCTCTTTATCTTTTAATAAATCATTATAAGAAATCTCAGCTCTTTTCAAAGATATTTCTTCTTGAATAAGATCTTCTTTCTGAGTTTTTTTTAATTTTTCAAAATCAAGTTCTTGCATATAAAATTTATTTTTTGCAATTTCTATTTCTCTTTGCTCATTAGAAATTCAATCTATTTTATCTTTTGATTGAAATTTTCTTTTCATTGATAGTTCAGATTTTTTTAAGTTTATTTCTTTTTGTTTTAATTCATCTTTTAAATCTTCTTTTATTTTTTCAATAGAATTTAAATTTTTTAATTGATCAATAGTAGATGTTAAAGAAGTTAACAAACTACTTGCAGATGAAGCCTGTCAAGAATAATTTGAAGAAGCTGAATCTATATCTGACTTAGAAAATCAAACAGATTCAATACTATCATCAAATCATTTTGAGATAAATAAACAAGCTTTATAATAAGATTCATAATATTTTTTTTCTAGTTCTAATGTTTTTATTATATTCTTTTCATCTTTTTTATCTTTAATATCTTCAAAAGACTTTTTCATTTTATCATAAAAATTATTAGACTCATATAAATAAGTCTTTGCCTTTCAAATATTAGATGAGTTTTTTGCTGAAAAGAAATCTCTATATTCGAACTTTTTATTATCTTTATTTATTCAAAGTATAATAGAAGCATCTTCCAAATCATTTTTTATATCTTTTATTTTTGTTTCTAAAGATAAATAATTTGTTTCTAGATTTGAATAATATTCATTTACTTTTTGTTTTACTTTATTATCAAAATTATTTTTAAATTCTTCAAAATCTCTCTTTTCTTTAGCTAATTTTCTTTTCTCTTCATCAAAATCTAATCAAAAGTTTGAGATTTTTTCTTCCAAACTACTTCTAGCTATTTCTAAACTATTATTTGCATCTTCCAATTCTTTTACTTGTTTTTTCTTTAAATAATTTATATCATATTCTTTTTGGGTTAAGTTTACTTTAGCTAATTCTATATCTAAATCCTTTTGTTTTAATTCTGTTGTATTTATTTTTTCAATAAATTCATTTAATTCATCTTTTGCTTTCTCTACATCAAGTTTTGCCTTTTCTATTTCTGCGTTTACTTCACTAGAATCAATTACTGCTAAAATTTGGTCTTTTTTTACTTCATCTCAAACTTTATAATTTACTTGTAAAACTCTTCAAGCTGTATTAAATCTTAAAGATTGTTCATTTTTAATTTTTGTAGTTCATTTCAAACTTATAGAAGATTCAAAATCCATCTCTTTGACATCATATTCCAACTTTCAAACTTCTGAAAATCATGGATTAAAATCATTTTTATTTCAAGTTTTTCAAGAAAAATATTTTATATATAATAATCAAGAAGCTATTAAAACTATTAAAATTATTATGTATTTCTTTTTCATATTTTTTAATTAAATAAATAAAAACTAAAATACTCCTCACTTTACTAATTCATATCAAATATAAATTACAACAATGTAAGCTTATATTATTGATCTTTAAAAAAATTGGATTTAAAAATAACATTATATCAAAAATAAGAATTCTATTCTTTACATTCTTCAATATTTCTGTTTATCTTTTATTTTCAACGGAAATTCAAAAGAGTATATAAAAATAATTCTAAAAAGCAAGCTATTTTGACTATTTAAAAATAATAAGTACAAAATATATCTGATGTTTCTACAATTGTTTTTATATAGCTAAAATTTTGTCTTTATATTTTAGTAAATTCCGAATCATTTATATATTTACACATAATTTAGTATTTGTAATAAATTAAACTGAATATTATGTAATATAAGTATACTATGGAAGAATATACAAGGAATAAAACTTTTAATGAACATCATTTTACCCCCTTTTTTAATACAGTATATAATCATAAATTTCTCATTTTAGAAATTTTTTAGACTTGAGAGGAAACTAGAAAAATTGACAAAAAAAAGTTATTAACTAAGATAATTAAATTAATAAAAAGAAACTTATAGCTTCTTTAAACTAATGTCATTAAATATAAAACCTAAAAATATGTCTAAAAAAATAGTATTAATTTGAACTGGAATGATATGAATGTCTTTTATCTATTCAGCTCTTCAATCAGACTTAGCTTCGGAATACATTCTAATAGATATTTTTACAGAATATGCTGAGGGAAATAAGCTAGATGTAGAAGATATTCTTCCATATAATACGAAAAATATTTCTATAAAAGTATGAGATTATTCAGATTGTAGTGATGCTAATATAATTGTTATTTGTGCTGGAAGACCACAAAAACAGTGAGAAACTAGATTAGAAATGATTCAAGATAATGCTAAGATTATTAAAAGTATTGGAGTAAAAGTAAAGGATTCTTGATTCTCTGGAATAAGCATTATTGCTTCAAACCCTGTTGATATATTGACTTTTATATACCAACAAGAATATAACTTTCCCAAAGAAAAAGTTATATGAAGTGGTTGCATCTTAGATAGTAATAGACTGAAAGTAGAAATTGCAAAAGAACTAAATATCTTTCCACATGAAGTTGAAGCTTATGTTCTGGGTGAACATGGAGATAGTTCGGTTATGCAATTTTCAAATATAAAAATAAATGGGAAAAAATATGATGATTTTTCAGAAGAAAAGAAAGTAGAAATTTGAAATAAGGTAAGGAATAAAGCTTATAAGATTATAGAGGCAAAAAAAGCTACGTATTTTTGAATAGGAGTAGCCTTAAAGAAACTATGTGAAGATATTATTTTTGATAAAAAAGAAATAGTCTCAGTTTGACACTTTTTTGAAAAAGATAATAAAAAATTATACATTAGTTCACCTTGTATTATTGGTAAAAAAGGTATAGAAGAAATATTAAATTTAGATTTATCTAAAAAAGAACAAGAAGAGTTTAAGAATTCTGTCTGAAAAATTTATAAAGCTTTAAAAGAATACTAAAAATAATAGTAGTTGTTTATTTTCTATCAAAGAAATCCATATTATTTTACTATGTCTAATAAATTATTATTGACTATTAAAATTCATAATTTACTAAAGCGTAGTTATCTAATACCCAATAGGACGAAAGGAGCTGAAAAAGTTCAGGAACATATAGTGCATAAAAAAATTTGCTTTTTAGGAGAAAGTCTATATAATTCGTTCCACATTTGAGACAAAAATAATTTATATTAAGTTTACTTCAACTTAATATAAATTATTAAATAATCAAATTATTTACCTTATATTTTTGTATCGTAAACTAGCGAGCAAATAAAAAAATAATATTATGAAAAGCTGAATACACCCAGAAGTTAAGACTTCTAAAGTAGTATGTTCTTGTGGACAAGAATTTACTGTAAATTCTACTTTAAAAGAAGATGTAACAAGAGTTGAAATATGTTCTAAATGTCATCCATTCTATACTTGAGAACAAAGAATCCTTAAAACAGGTTCAGTTGATAAATTCTATGCTAGAATGAAAAAGACAGAAAAACTTAAAAAATAAAAAAAAACTCTGAAATTATAATTTCAGAGTTTTTTTTTATTAAAACTTATTCTCAAGATCAAACAACAACTTTAGCATGTCTCATAACTCTACCATTTAGTAAATATCATTTTTCAAATTCATCAACTATAATACCCTCTTTTCAAGGTATTTTTGTCATAACATCATGCTTATTTGGATCAACCTCTTTTCAAATAGAATCAAAAGAACTAACTCAAAATCAATCTAAATCCTTTTTTAGAGCTTTTTCCATTGCAAGAATTCATTCATAAAGTCAACCAACTTGTAATTCTTTTGGTGTGTTTGTTATTATTCTTTCTATATCATCAATTCTCGGTAAAATTTTTTTAAGTATATCTGATTTTAAGAAAAAAATCATATCTTCTTTATCTCTTTGTGTTCTTTTTTTAAAGTTATCAAAATCCGCTTGATTTCTTGCCAAAAGATCTTTAAGTTTATCTACTTCGCTATCTGAGGGATTAATTGCTTCTTCTAATTTTTCTTCAACTATTTCTCACTCTTCATTTTCTATCTCTTCAATTTCAGATTGCATATCTTCAATTATATCTTCATTTTTTAATTCATCTTTATCTTTTTTTGTCATTTTTTACATCATTAATATTAATAAATTTTGCAAAAATATTATATAAAAATATATATAAAAATCAAAATTTACTTTACTTTTTATTTTTGATTATTAAAATTTATAAAGATTATAAATTAATAAAATTTTATGAAAATAATATCTTGGAATGTAAATGGGATAAGAGCAGTTGCTAAAAAGTGATTTAAAGAATTTGTTAGTAGTGAAAATCCTGATATTTTATGCATTCAAGAGACAAAAGCTTTTGAAGAACAATTTTTAAAAGAAGTTTGAGAATTAAAGTGATATAAATATTTATGGCATTTATGAACTAGAGCTTGATATGCTTGAACTGCAATATTTTATAAAGAAAATATTGAAGTAATTGATACAAAAAACGATTTTTGAGAAATTGATCATTTTCATTCAGACTGAAGAGTTACAGAGCTAGAATTTTATTACAATGATAAATCTTGAAAAAAAAGGCATACTGTCCTTATTAATTGATATTTTCCAAATTGATGAACTAGAGCAGATTGAACAGAAATGGTTTCTTATAAGCTAGAATTTTATTCTCACTTAATTGAATATACAAGAAAATTAAAAAAAGAATGAAAATTTGTAATTACAACTTGAGATTTTAATATATGTCATACAGAAATTGATATAGCTAGACCAAAAGAAAACCAAAACTCTATATGATTTCTACCAATAGAAAGAGAAAAAATTTGAGAATTTATAAATGATAACAATATTGATGTCTGGAGATATTTGTATCCTGACAAACTAAACGTTTATTCTTGGTGGAGTTATAGAGCATGAGCAAGACCTAGAAATATTTGATGGAGAATAGATTATTTTATAATTAACTCTTCTGATTCTTGATATGTAGACGATATATCATACCTAAATGATATAATGTGAAGTGACCATTGTCCTGTTATGCTAAAAATTAAATAATTTTTCTATAAAAATTTTATGAATCAATTTGAAGAAAAGTTTTTCTTAAAATATGTACCCAATTGAGAGGTTCTAAAATGAGTTATTCATCAACATTGGCTAGGAATAGTTAATATTTTAATTTTATGGCTTTCCTTATGAGCACTTATTCCCTCTTTTTTGTATTATTATTCAGAAAGATTAAAAGAGTTAATCCCATTTTATTACTTAGAATGATTACTTATATTTATTTTTATAAAGGTAATATATGAGATTTTCAATTGGTATAATGATGTATGGATAATTACTAATCAGTGAGTAGTAGAACTTGAATGGGCTTTATTTTCAACAAATATGAAAACTGTTAAATATGAAAACATAGAATGAGTTGAAGTAGAACAATATTGAATTTGGGATACTGTATTCAATAAATGAGATATAGTAATTGCAAAAATATGAGATGATGAATTTAGATTGTTTAATGCAAAGATACCTTATGATGCAGTAAATAAAATTGAGAAATTTAGTAAAGAAAAATGAGAAGAATCAAATAACGAGAAAATGGACAAATTTGATATAATTATGGAAGCTCTAAGTTGAGTTGTAGAAGATTATTTAGATAAAAAATGAACTAGTAAGAAAACTAAAAAAGAATTAAAAAATCATGACGAAAAAGAAGAAGAAATTTCTGAGCAATTCGTAAATAAATATAAGAAAATTCCAACTAATTCAATAGATTTAAGATAATAATTTAATGATTAATAAAGATTTATCATCAATTCCTAAAAAACCATGAGTTTATCTATTTATGGATAAAAATGGTAAAATAATATATATATGAAAATCTATAAATCTTTTTTCTAGAGTTAATTCCTATTTCAATGGAAAGTCAAAACTTAGTTTTGCAAAAAAACAAATGGTAAAACAAATAGTTGATATAAAAACTATAATAGTAAATAATGAAACTGAAAGTTTAATACTTGAAACAACTCTAATAAAAAAGCATCTTCCTAAGTATAATATTCTTATGAAAGATGGTAAAAATCATATATATATAAAAATAACAAAAGAAGAAATCCCTAGAATAATAAAAACAAGAACAAAAAATAAATCCTGATTATATTTCTGACCGTATATTAGTACAAATTATGTAAATAATATATTAAAAATTGTTAAGAAAAATTTTTGATATAGAAGCTGTAATTTAAATTTTACACTTAATAAAAATAATAATTTAGAAATTAGGAACTTATGAAACTTTAAAATACCATGTATTGATTATTATATAAAAAGGTGTTCTGGACCTTGTTTATTAAAAGAAGCTAATATAAATGAGTATAAAAAATCAATTGAAAAAATAAAAAATATTTTTAAAGGAAATTTAAAAGAAACTCAAGAGAACCTTATAAAAAAAATGGAATTTTATGCTAAAAATCTTGAATTTGAGAAAGCATGAAACATAAAAAAAGAGTTAGAAGCAATTCAAATATTAGCAACAAAACAAATAGTTAGTGGTTCTATAAAATGAAACTACGATATTATAAACTTTTGTGAAAAGTTTGATAATTTTTATATATGATTAATTGAAATCAGAAATAGTAAAATAATTTGATACTACAGTTATGAAGTTCAAAATAATCTGAAAGAATCAAAAGAAAATATAATTATATCTTTTATTGAGTGAAAACTTAGTTTATACTTAAGTGAAAATGGATCTTCTATTCCTATCTTTATTCTACCAAATATAATCAAAAAAGACTGAATATCTTTTAATAATATAAAAATTGAAACTCCTTCAATATGAAACAAACTTGATTTACTAAAATTATGTTACAAAAACATATATGAATTCGCTATGAAAAAACATTTAGCAAGTTTAAGCACAAAAAGATATACAAAACAAAATATGAAAAACTTGCTTCATATTCTTTGATATAATAGAATTAATAAAGAAATTACTTTTGAATGCAATGATATTTCTCATTTATCATGAACTCATACCGTTGCAAGTAGAAGTATTATTATAAATTGAAAATCAGATACTAGTAAATACAAAAAGTTTAGAATAAAAAATCTTAAAGAATGAAAGATTGACGATTTTGACTCAATGAGAGAGATAATAACTAGAAGAATTAAAGAAATTAAAAAAAATTGAATTATTCCTGATTTAATAATTATTGATTGATGAAAATGACAACTTAGTAGCGTTTATGAAATTATTAAAAAGTCTTGAATAAGTGTGCAAGTCGTTTCAATAGCCAAAAGAGAAGAAGAATTATTTGTGCCAAACAATCCTAACCCATTTATATTAAAAAAAGATTCTTTAGAATTAAAACTTATACAAAAAATCAGAGACGAAGCACATAGATTTGCTATAACTTTTAATAGAGACTCTAGAAATAAATCTATGAAAAAAAATATCTTAGAATCATTGCCTTGAATTTGACCCAAGACAAGAAAGAAAATATTAAGTATTTTTTGATCTATTGAATGATTAGAAAAAGCATCTAGCGATGATTTAGAAAAGAATCTAAGCAATAATGTAATTAAAATTCTAGAAAATCACTGATTAATTAATAATTAAATTAAGATATATGTATAACCTATTTTTGCATTTCCTTCAAATTTTTTTCAATATCTTCATTCACCTTTTTCTCTTCTGATAATAAAGAAAGAAAAATATGTAATATTATAACCAATATTACAAGCCATTTCTTTTTATTATCATTTTTACTAGAATCAAATATTGCTTTTTTATTAAAATTAATATTTAATTCTTTTTCGTAATCTGGTAAACATGAAGACTTAAAATTTATAGCTAATTTGTAATATGTTTTGTTAATTCCTTCAACCCATCATTGACTAAAAACAGGTATTAATATTTCATTGATTTTATCGTAGTCATTATCTAATAACTTAATATTATTTATATTAAACTCTCCTTTTCATTCATCATAAAATAATTGTAATCACTTAATCTTAGTAGTTTCTTTCGTAAGATTTTTCCATCTCCATTTAAAAGAACTTAAATAGGTATCTAATCTCACAGAAAATATATAATCTATTGACTTATCAATATTGAGAATTTCAAATTCTTTAAATATATGATATATACTTAGTTCTCAAGTTTTTAATTTTTCATTAATATTGTATGATATAGTATTTGATGAGTTTATGTTTATATTATAAGTACTACTTAAAAGAATTCTTTTATAAATTATTTCTATGATTTTAGAAATTGCATAAAAAAATATAGCTCAAATAAAAGTTTTCTTAAATAGTATTGGTAAAATATCAGATTTTATTAATATTGTTAAAATAAATAAAATTATAGGAACTATAGAAAAGCATTTATAAAAAAGTCAATATATTCTAGAATTTAATACGAAATGTAATAAAGAAAATAAAATAGATCTATTTTTCATATTATTTAATAAATCTTTATTAATATAGTCTTCTCCAAAATTATTTATATAAGCTCCCCCAAAATTATTTATATTTAGTGAAGCAAGATATAATCAATTAAATTCTTTTTTTAATAAAACTTTGTCATCTGTTATATTTTTATTTTCTTTTAGTTGATTCTCATTACTTTTAGAACTATAATTAATAAAAGTTAAACTATCAATCCATCTATAATCTATAATATTTTTAAAATTCAATTCTTTATATTTATCACTTGAAAAAATAATTTTAGGAATAACTTCTTTTTTTATATTTAAGTTATCCACTTTTATGTATATAAAATTCTTAATTTTTATATATTCTTTCTCAAGATCTTTTATATTTGGTAAAGTAAGATAGTATCAATCAAATTCTGTTTTGAATAAAACTTGCCCTTCTGTTATATTTGTTAATTGATCTTTATTACTTTTGGAATATCCATAATATATAATTCTCTCTAAACCTTTATCTGCCTCTATTATAAAACCTTTATCACATCCACAGTATATAATTTTTTCTGGAGTTGACTTTTTAGATTTATTACTTAGGAGAGTAGATTTAGGAATAACTGCTTTTTTTATTGCATCTATAGGATTTCATGTGATATTAGGCATTCTAATAGGAATAGAAGTTCTATATTCCTTTTCTCCTTCAAATTCAATATTTTTATCTAAAATAATATTTTTTCTATTAATAAAGTGATTATTTCAATAACAAATAATACTTGTTCAATAATAAATAGAAACTTTTTTTACTTTCTGATAAGTATTATTAGCAGTTTTTAATTTAAATGATAAATTTATATTTTTATCAATTCAATATAAATAATTTTCTTTATCTAAACTAATATCAATAACTCTTATTTTCATATTTATATTCCATATTCTATGTATAAACAATGTTCTCTTAAGAAAATACTTTAAAACAATTATCCTGTTTTGCAAATTTTATATTAAAAATAATTTTTTATATATTATAAATACTGATAGAAAAATTTTTTTTATTTTGCTTTATTTAACAAAATATATTATAATATTTAATATATAACTAAAATAAAAAAAATTATGAAAGATATTTTAAAAAAATATAATAAGAAAAAACATATTCAAAATATTTGAATAATAGTAACTAGTTTGGCTTTAGCTATTTGAGTTAATTATTTCATATTTAACAATGATGAAATATCAAAAAATCTAAAAACAAATGTAAATGAAGCAATTGTTGAAGAAAAAAAAGCTGATTTATATATAGAAAATTCTACAAATACTTATTCAGTAAAAGCATGACAAGATATGAATAATGTTGAAAATATATCTTTTTCTCTAACTTACAATTCAGAAAATATAAAAATTGATGAAATGAACTGATGAAATGATAATATTGACTTAATGAACTTATCAAATTATCCATGAGTTAATACAATTGTTATAAATATAGAGAAACCTATAAATATAAAAAAATGAAAGGAAATAATAAATTTCAAAATAAAAAAATTAAATGAGGTGAATGAAAATATAAATATAATAAGTGCAAATTTTACAGATAGTGAGTGAGAAACATTTTTATTATCAACTTCTGGAATAGATTTATAAATACAAAAAATCTTTATACTTAAAACTCACATCTAAAAAAATCTAAATTTTTATTATTACAAAAGAGTTTTTCAGATGTCCCTTAAATGTACTTGAATAAAAATAATAAACTATTATAGTTTTTCTATAATAGTTTATTATTTTATATAAAATATATGATTTACGACACTCATTGTCATCCTAATTTAGCAAATAAAAAACTTACAAATTATATAATAGAGAACTTTAAAAAAGAAAATCCAAAAGGTTTTTTGAATGCTATATGAACAAATCTTGAAGATTCTGAAGATGTAATAAAAATATCAAGATCTAATCCGAATATATTTTGTTCAATATGAATTCATCCAACTGACTCTATAAAATATAGTTGAAAACTAAACGAATCCTTAGAAATTCTAGAAAAATTATATATAAAAAATAAAGATAAAGTTGTAGCGATATGAGAATGTTGATTAGATTACTATTGGATGCAATCTCTTATAGATAAATATAAATTATCAGAAAAAGAAATAAAAAAAATTCAAAAAGACTTTTTTATTGCACAAATAAAATTAGCTAAAAAATACAATTTACCTATTATTATACACAATAGAAATACAAAAGACGATATATTAAAAACTTTAATAGAAAATAACTATAAAAATTTTATTTTCCACTGTTATACAGAAGATTTTGAATATGCAATGGAATTAATTTCTTTTTCCCCAGAATGCAAAATTAGTTTTAGTTGAATAGTTACTTTTAATAATGCTGAAAAAGTTCAAGAAACTGCAAAAAAAATAAGTTTAAAGAATATATTGATAGAAACAGATAGTCCCTTCCTAACTCCTACTCCATATAGGTGAAAAGAAGAAAATGAACCAATATATGTAAAATATGTTTTAGAAAAGATAATCAAATTAAGGAAAGAACCTAGTAATGAGATAAGGAAACAAATATTTAAAAATAGCTTAGACACTTTCTTCTAAACTATTTTTTTTCTATAGATTTATTATATAATTCCCTAAATCATTTTACATCTCAATAATCTGCAAAATATTGTTGTGAAGAATGTGATGCTTTCATCCTTCTTGAATGTTTTATTGGGCACCAATATCTTTCAGTTTTTCATGCTATTTCTCAGCCATAAGACATCAGTCAATTAAAGTATGAGCAATATAGACAATTAAATTTTTCAAGAATATTTAAATAATCTAAATGTTTCCTATCATAACTAAAAAAATCCTTTCTTTTAACTAGTTCTATATTATAAAGTCTAAAAACCACATTCATATAAACAACAAGACAAATATCAATGAAAATTGCTGGAACTACCATTGGATATATAAATAATGCTCAAAGTAAATTCTTTAATTTTGCATTAAAAATATACTTCAATAATCATTCTTTAAACCTTTTATTATATTCTCTTATTTTTTTATCAAAAACTAATTCTCATCCTTTAAAAGAAAAACCGTATTTACCTCTGAGAGCCTCATATTCTTTAAATAATTCTTGTTTTTTTTGTTCTATTTCTTTTAATAAAAGGTTAATTTTAGATTTCATAGATTAAATTATTTTATAAAATATAATTTATTATAGCATTTAATTGATTTAAATAAAAATTTATTTCAATAAAGATGGATCTATTAAGAAACATCTGAAAAATTCACATCTAGAAAAAAATAATCTTTTTTGCTAATTTTTCCTTAAATTTTTTCCCCTATGCAAAGGCATAAGAAAAAAACTTTGCAAAAAAATTATCTAAAAAATCTAAATTTTTATTCTTACGAAGGAGTTTTTCAGATGTTCCTTAAGTTCTTTATTAGCAACTTTATTAGTAATAAATAAATTATAAAAAATAAGAATCAATAAAATAAAATATCATAATAAAGTCCTAAAGGATAATTATTAATTAAAAAACTTCATCAGAAAAATAAAATTATAAAAATAATTAGTACTTTTATAATAAAAGATACTGGAATTTTCACTCTTATAATATCTTTACTATAATAATATCATAATACCATTAAAATAATTTGAGATAACACAGTTATTATTCATGCTCATATAAATGAGTATTTAGGTATTAAGATTATATTTCAAATAATATTAAATATAGTTATAAAAATATTTATTTTAAGTAATTTTGACTGATTTTTTGATGCTATAAAAATATAAATAAATAATAATGAAATAAAATAAAAAAGTACAACTAATAAAACTATTAAAAATGCCTCAGATGAGTTATATATATGATTAGGTGAAAGATATGATTCATTTGCTATTATCTTAATTACATGATTTCTAAATAATGAACCTAGAAGAAAAACTAAAGTTCAAAAAGCAAATAAAATTTTAAAAGAAATACTAAAAACCTTTTTTATTCTTTTTTTATTATTATCCTCAAAATCTCTGGTTAAACTTGGCAATATAGAATTTAGATAAAATCATCACATAACCATTACAACTTCAACTATTTTCATTGGAAGTGAATAAAGAGCAATTGATATATCTGCGTTATCTTTACTTTCAAGTAATGACAACAGAATAATATCAACCTTAAAATAAACCACTGATAAAAACAATGCAATTCAATATGGTAAAGAAGTTTTAAATATAAATTTAATATATTCCCAATCAAATTTGAAAAAAAATGAAGATATTTTTTTGTTTGCATACCGATAATTTAGTCAGGTATTAATACTTATTCATATTAATCATGATATAAATATCAATATAAAAGGAATATCTAAATCTCTAATATCTTGCTTACTAAATAAAAAGTAAACTATTAAAATAATAAATCAGATATTGAATAATTTTCATGTTATTGCAGAAAAAAGCGAATATTCCATTTTCATATGAGCTTGCATTAAGGCAAGAATAGAAGAATTAAATAATGATATAAGAGTAAAAAATCAAGCTATAAATATTCAAATCATTGCTAGCTCATAATTATAACCTGGTAAGAAATAAGCAATAAGTAAACTTAATATTATAATAAATATTCATAAAAGTAACCTCAGTGTCATTATATTTCACACTATTTTTGAACTATCAGACTTATTATTGGTTATTTCTCTTACTGCAATGGTATAAAGTCATAAATCTGCAATAAAAGCAAATATTCAAAGATAATTATATATCTTAGAATAAAGTCAATAAAGCTCTATACTTAAATAATTTGTAAGTATATTTATCAAAAAAATTGATATAACTGCAGTAGCAGCTTTTGATAATATTTGCGCTATAGTGTTTGTTGCAATCTTCTTAAACAAGTGATATAATTATAAAATATTCTTTAAGACATTATACTTATTTATATTTCTTTACAATATTTAAAATATAAATAATATATTGCTTATATAATAATTAACCAAAAACGTATGAAAAACTTTTTTCTTTTGATAACAATAATTATTATCTGATTTGTTTCTTATTATAGAGAAAATATAATGAAATATTATAATAAAGAAATATTGGGAATAGAAATTAAAGAAATTGATGAAAGTACATCTACTTGAATCGTTGAAAAAGAAAAAAATAAAGAAATAAAAAATAAGAAAATAGATAAAAAAAAGGCAAAAAGTAAAATTGATACACTAAGAAAAAGATATGCTCTTAGGTGATTAATAATATCATGAGATTTACATTTTGAAAATAGTAGACTTGCATTAGCTCTCCAAAAATATTTAGAAGCATATAAACAAAATCCTAATGATGAATTAACAATAAAAAAAATATGAGACACATATTTTGAAATGAAAAAGTATGATTCAGCTTATAAAAATTTTAAAAGTATAATAAATTCAAATGTTCTTGATAAAGAAAAAGTATTATTATCATATTTATATTCAACTGAAATAAACTCAAATAATATAGAAGAAGTTTTAAAGGAAATAGATTTATTCTGATTTAATGAGGAAGAGAATTTTTTCTATAAAAATAGTATAAAATGTTTAAGCGATTATCATGTTTGTAAGCTAGATTTTTGAAATTATTTTACTAATTTCCCTGATATTAAATCAGAAAAGTTAATTTGAGTAAAAAAAGCAATAAAAAATTATAAAGATTTTAAAGTTGATGAAGTATATTACAAGAATTTCTTAGTACTTGGCGAGTTATTTAAAGCAAAACTATATCCTATCTCAATAAAACTATGAAAAGATTTATTGTTAGAAAAAGAAGATTATAAAAATGTAATTAAAATAATCTGAAAGAGTTATTTTGAATTATGAAAGTATGAATTAGCAAAAGAATTTTTCCAAAAATTCTATGAATTAGACAAAAAAGACTCAGATGTTACATATTTATTATGAGTTACACATATAAAGCTTCATGATTATTTATTAGCTAGTATAAACCTAAAAAACACAATTGAACTTTGATACGAGAATCCTATAAATGTGAAAAGGAGATTAATATATGCATATTATGAACTATGAGAAACAGAAAGAATGCTTAAAGAGTTTCAAAATCTAGTAGAAACTGAAGAACCTAATTTAGATATAGAAGATTTAAGTTTAGCTATATATTACCACATAATAAATGAAAAAAATTTATTAGCTAAAAAATATGCAAAATTATGAATAAAACTTTTTCCTCTTGAATGAATATTTTATTGATATCTATGATGGATGGAAAAAGATGCTTGAAACATTGAAATTGCAGAAAAGAATTTAAGAAAATGACTAAAATTAGATCGTCATAATCCTTTGATTTTGTTAAATTTATGACAAATAGAATTAAAAAAATGAAATCCTGTAAAGTCAATTATATACTTTAAAAAAACTATAAAAATAGATAAATGACAAGTTTTTTGAGAGAATGCTAAAAAATGGCTTGAAAAAGCAAATAAAATAATCTTAGAAGAAAAAAAGGCAAAAGAAAAAGAAAAAACTATTATTAAAGAAAATAAGAATTCAGATAATGAAATTAATTGATAAAACTATTATCACTAAAATAAAGATACTATGTCTATAGAAAAAGAAAAGAAAATAAGCGATAACGAAAAATCTAATGAAATTTGAAAATTGGATTATAAAACTCAAGAAGTTGCTTGAAAATTAAACGAGAAAACTTGAATAAAAAAAGAAACCACAATTGAGTTAACAGATGCACAACTTGATGCATTAAGAAAGTCAGTTAGTAATAATAAAGAAAAAAATGAAAGTAACTTCACAGAAAATAAAAATGAAAGTGTACTAAGCAAGAGAGAAGGTTTTTTTTCAGAAAAAAGTAGTTTTAAACCTTTTAAAATAAATCCAGAAAAAAATACTTTTGATCAAAATATAGATGCTCTAAAATATACATGAAAAACAGTACTAAATTTTTCTATGTGAGTTTGAAAATGAATTATAAATACTCCTAAAGACCTTATTTCTTTGATAAAAGGAGAGAAAGTATACGAAAAACCAAATCTTCCTAATGAATTTTCCAATTAAAGAATTGTTCTAATTCTAATCTTTCATCATCAAATTTGAATAGTTTTCAGCTTTTTTTAAGCACTTTTAAAACTTCATCAACTATTTTTTCTGAAACATTTTCTCAGTATAGATGTTTTTTGTTAATCATTTTTTTGTTTCAAATAGCTCATTTAACTATATCAGCAATTAAACAAGAATTTATTGGTGGCGCTATAATATTTGTTCAAGCAAGTATTGTTTCTGTTCTATCACTTCAAAATCTAATAGTTACACAAGGAACTCAAACTATATTTGCTTCTTCTTGCATACTTCAACTATCCGTAACAACTGCTCAAGCTTTTGAAATCATATCTATAACCTCAGCATGATGAGCTAAAGCTGGTCAGTAAGCAAAATTCTCTTTGTGTTTTTTAACTAAATTTTCTATATCTTTCCTAAGTCAATAATTATCAATTGCAAATTCTGAAGCATAAAGACCTAAAAAACAAACATAAACTCAATCTTCTACTAACTTTTTTATAGCATTATAAATAACTAAAAATCTTTCTTTTTTAGAACAATTTTCTCTTCTATGAATTGTTATGAAAATAAAAGGTTTTCATTTCATATTTGGAAATATTTCAAAAGCTCTAGAATTTTGCATTTTTTGCTTTGAAATTTCAACAGCATCAGCTACACTATTTCAAACTATTTTTATATTTTCTTTTGAAAATCCTTCATCTATAAGAGTTTTTTTATAAAGCTCAACTGGAGCTGCAAAAAATCAAGTTGAACCTTCAATTCATCTTGTATCAAATTGTTCCGGATAAGGTTCTATACTTCATCTTTCATATATTTTAAAATCCTGTAAATCTTTATAATATTTATCCCAATCAAATTTATCTTTAGAATAATTTTTAAATAAGTTATGATAAAACTCTTTATTTGGTGTAAAAGTCCTAATTCCAGCCTCAACATGAACAACTGCAAATTTATTTAAAAAAGCAGCTTTATCGGCGGTTGTAGCGGTCATTGTATCTCAATGAACATAAGGAATGGGTATTTTTTTATAAGCTTTATAAATACTTACAAGTATATCTCAAAGTCTCTCAACTATAAGAGAATATTTTTTATGAATATCTCAAAAAATATTTAAGTTAATATCAACTACCATACCAAATTCATCTAATACTCATTTACTTAAATTATAATCATAATGTTGTCATGTATGAATTAAAACTACAAGTTCTCCCCTTTTTTTGAGTTCTAAATAAAGAGGAGCTTGTTTTATAATATCAGGTTTTGTTGCTATCATTATAATATGAGCATATTTTTTTTCATTTGCTTGCAAGTCTTTATAAAATCATTCTCTTACAAAAACTTGATTATCTTTTTCTTGTTTAGTCATAATTTAATTTAAAAAGTAAGATTTTTATGTTCCTCTAAATTAATACCATAATGCCTATATACTTTTTTTGTATTAATTGAGGTTACATCATTAGTACTATATCATAACTGCTTCACAATATCTAATATTGCATCCTTTGAGCTTCACTCAATTTCAAGATATGTTGGAATCATCGGCCAAGAATCTATTTCTATATTCACACCATTTAAAATATAGCTTTCTCTTTTGTTTTCCTGGTAAGACTTATGTTTATATCACAACTCCTTCAACATACTATGTGTAGTATCAAAATCAGATACTTCTATTTCACTCTCCCTCGTACCATCTATATCATCAGATGAAATTTCTTTAATTGTAAGAGAACTTTTACTCCCATTTGTTCTTAATCTAATCCACTTATTCATATCTATAGGAGAAAAATCATATACATATCTTCTAAAACTTGATTCTCCCAATTTTTCTGCGCCCAGTGCATTTAATTTCTTTTTTATTTCTCACTCATTTATACCTAATATTTTAACCTCTAACTCTATTTTTTTCATATTTTTAATTTAATATATAATTCAATTCCTCAAATGGACTAGATTTTGATAATTCTTCTATCCTCTATACCAGAGTCATTATATCACCTCAATTATAAAATTTCTAAATAGATTTTTTTATAAATTTTGCGACAAAAAAACCTTCTGATTCCTCATTTGGAATAATTCTAAGACTTTTTTCAACTTCTTTTTTGTAAACAGTATCTCAAAATTTTAATATTCATTTTTTTGAATTACTTATTTTTGAATCTGATGATATATCTATTATTTCTAATTCAGGATAATTGCAAAGTAAAAAATGTACTATTCATTCATTTTCTTCAGGAGAAAGTGTACAAGTTGAATAAATTAATTCTCAACCTACTTTTAATAAATCTAGATTATTTCTTAGTATATCTTTTTGTATTTTATAGTTCCTTTTTATATTTCAAAGTGTCCAATTTTTCCAAATTTTTTCATTATTTAAGTTTATTCTTCACTCAGAAGAACAAGGTGCATCAAATAGTATAGAATCAAAGTATCAAGGAGAAAATACTGGTAAATCATCAAACTTCTTATCTTCAATATCATTAATATCTTTTAAGAATCTTGAATCAGCTTTTATAACTGTGATATTCTTAGCTCATTGTCTTTTTATTGTGAAATTTAATTTATCAATTCTTATCTTATTAATATCGACTGCTACAACCTCTCATTTATTAGCCATCTTAGATGAAATTTGTGTGGTTTTAGATCATGGAGAGGCAGTCAAATCTAAAACTTTAAAATTATCTTTTAAGTCCATAAAAGTAACAGGTATTTGACTTGATAATCATTGAACATATATTTTTCATAAATCATTAAGTTTGGTATTCCATAAGTCTTTTTCCGTTCAATTAATAAGGATATATCAATTTTCTAGAGGGTAGTACTTTTGTATTTTCAAATTTAATTTCCCAAAATAATCTTCTACCTCTTTATTTGTAGTTTTCAAAGTATTTATCCTAAAAGTAGGCTTTCTTTTTTTACAAGTGAAACCTTCTTTTAATATTTCTAATTCTTTTTCAGAATAAATTAATTTTAATCTATCTAAAAATTCAAGTGGTAATTTATTTAAAAGTTCTTTATTTTCCATAGTTATTTTTTTCATATTTTTAATTCTATTTCTTTATTTTTATCTTCCATATAAACAAGAAATTCTTTTTTCTTAAATTTCCATATATATATTCATCCTATTATCATAGTTCAAGTCAATATATATCAAAAATATCTTAATATTTCTTCATAATATTCTGCAAAAAATACTCATAAAAATATTATAACTACAGACCGTAATACTGATCATATTACATTATAAATCCAAAAAATTTTTTTATCCATTTTCATAGTTCATGCTATAAATGGAACAAATGCACGAGCTAAATTATGAAATTTTCAAAGTATTATTCAAGAAGCCCCCCATTTTTTTATTCACTTTTTCAGATATTTAACCTCAGTTTCTCAAATACCAAACCATAATCAATATTTTTTGAAAAAACCTTCTCAATAATACCTTCATAGTATATATCATATTCAATTAGAAATAATAGCTCATATACTTGCTATCAAAACTGTATAAAATAAATTCACTTTTGAGATATTTCCAAAAAAACCTCAAACAATCATAAGTATATTTTGTCATGGAACAACAACTCAAAGAACAGGAAATCACTCTATTAATCAAGAAAGAAAAATTATAACATAATTCCAATATCAAATCAGATGAATTATTCATTCTATCCACTTAATAAATGAAACTACTATATCTGGTTTAAATATAGTGATTAAAGCTAAAATAAAAGTTAATGCAATTAATCATTTCATAACAATATCTAGTATTTTTTTTAACATATTTTTTACTTTATATTTTTAATTTAAATTAGTTTATATTTAAAGTGAATTTTTACAAATTATAATTGAATTTTTATAATTTTGTTTTATTAAAAAAGATAGTAAATATTATCAATTTACTACCTTTTTAATACTTTTTAATTTATTTTATTTCAGTTTTCCAAAAAATAGAGAATTTTTGTTATATAAAGCAATAGAATCGTTAATTTTATTATGTTTCATAATTATTTTTGTTAAAACAACATCAAAATTAAGATATATATTGGCATTGGTATTAGTAATAATTGTATCATACTCAACTCAAGATCATTCAAGTTTGTAAATATATACATTTTCATAAATACTATTTACTACAATTAATGCATTCTTACTTGGAATATAACGAAAACGTCCATATGTTCAATTTTTATTAGCCTGAGTTGGAATTATTTGATTTAAATTAGAATTAACTATTCTGCTCCATTTCCATGTTTTTCAATCTAATGCATATAAAGATTCTCATCAATTCCAAACAACAAACTTCTTTAAAGTTGGTACATAAGCTAATCAAGGAGCTATTTTTCAAGTAGTCAAAGCTTCTGGCAAATTAACAGTATTTA
>PDWJ01000976.1_pt1 | contig 39298 bp, 30 predicted proteins | sample 1430881 | NCBI WGS metagenome assembly PDWJ01 (sample SAMN01162460, study PRJNA174530) | Oral metagenome, whole genome shotgun sequencing project. | biome: Marine environment; feature: Marine mammal; material: Swab sample of the gingival sulcus; isolation source: swab sample of gingival sulcus...
AGATACCCAAACAGGAGAACAAACCCATTTCCCTAGAGCGGTCAAGTCGGTAGAAGGCGAACTAGCCGCACTTTCACCGGCATTTAACTACAGAGTGAGCCACTATTTTGATCCACTCCGCTTAACGGATTGTCTAGAGTATGATCAAAACAGTAGCCTTTACAGCGTTGATGGCAAGGAAAAGCTGCAAACCTTAGTAGGCACTGTGTTTGCCATCAGCCCAGACGGTAAGGTGTTGGCAACCTGTAAAGGGAAGGAATTGCGTTTGTATCGAGAGGTGGCTTTGTAAAAGGGCAGACGCATAAGTCGTCTACCCCTCTGTGGGATTTAGGATAATGTAAGAGCGAGCTTAGGTGTGTTCGCCGCCCTACTTGATTGATAGGAGAAGTTTAACGTCCTGCCAAAGGTCCTGCGTTGCGCACCTCTTCTGTTACATAGTCGACAAAGTGGGCAAAGTTTTCATGGAAGGCTCTTGCTAGGTAGTGGGCCTTGTCTTCATAGGCACTTTTATCTGTCCAAGTCGACATCGGATCCAGTACTTCATCAGGTACATCCGGGCAAGTCACTGGAATATGCAGGCCGAAGATGGGATCTGTGCGTGTTTCAATATTATCCAAATCCCCCCGTAAGGCAGCATTCAACATACTACGGGTATGACGGATTTTCATGCGATTACCTACGCCATAAGAACCGCCACTCCATCCTGTATTTAATAACCAGCAGGTAACATGGTGTTCATTAATCTTTTTGCCCAATAAGTCAGCATAGACTGAGGGATGCAAAGCCATGAAAGGTGCACCAAAGCAAGTGCTAAAAGTGGTCGTGGGTTCAGTAATACCTTTTTCTGTACCGGCGACTTTAGCAGTATAACCAGACAAAAAGTGATACATGGCTTGTGCGGTAGTGAGCTTGGAAATAGGTGGTAATACACCAAAAGCGTCACAAGTCAGCATAATAATGTGCTGTGGATGACCTGCTTTTCCTGGATAAAGTGCATGCGGTATCATAGTCACAGGATAGCTGGCACGGGTATTTTCGGTAATGCTGTCATCATCCAAATCTAACTCACGGCTATGTTCATCCATGACTACGTTTTCCAGCACGGTACCAAACTGTTGCGTTGTGGCATAAATCATGGGTTCGGCTTCAGCGGAGAGATTAATGACTTTAGCATAGCAACCGCCTTCTAGGTTGAAGACACCTTGATCACTCCAACCATGTTCATCATCACCAATCAGTTCGCGCTCAGGGTCAGCCGATAAAGTCGTTTTACCTGTGCCAGACAGACCAAACAAAATAGCCACATCGCCCTTTTTGCCTACATTGGCGGAGGCGTGCATGGACATAATACCTTGCTGTGGCAATAGATAATTCATCACCGAAAAGACGGATTTCTTGATTTCACCCGCATAATGCGTACCGCCAATCAAGACCAAGCGTTGGGCAAAATTTACGAGTACAAACGTGCTGGAACGTGTGCCATGCTTGACAGGATCGGCTTCCATATCAGGAACATGGATGACCGTAAAACTAGGCTCATCGACGGCAATGCTACGTTGGATTTCATCAGGGCGAATGAACATATTGCGCGCAAACATGGAATGCCAAGCATGTTGTGTGATAATACGCACAGGTAATTCGGTGGTTGGGTCTGCACCGGCCAGCAAATCTTGCACAAAAATCTCTTTATCACTGAGAAATTGTAGGGCTTCGTGCAAAAGCGTATTGAAATGTTTTTCAGAAATGCCTTTGTTAACTTCACCCCACCACACTTTGTCATGACTGCCAACTTCATCCACAATAAATTTGTCCTTAGGGGCGCGTCCGGTAAATGCTCCGGTATAAGCGACCAGCGTACCGCCTTTGCCGACATAGGCTTCACCACGCCGTATAGCCGCTTCGAATAAAGCAGGGGAGGACAAATTCCAGTGTGTTTTCGCAGGATTTAAGCCATAAGCAGCTTCTAAGTAGGTCAAGAGTGTAGTGTTGTCGGTCATGTTGGTTTCCAGGCTGTGTCAGTATCTGTCAAGTAGCAATTGTTTAAAAAGTGTCGGCAATCTACTTGCGTAACGAAATAAGGCATCACAGTATAAAGAAACTGCACTTTATTTAAAGTTATTTTCGTGGAAATACTGATAAGACAGTTCGCTAATCGTTAAGTAGCGCTTGAATGGGCTAAAGGTTTCGCAAGCAGTCTTAAGTTTGTGCGCTAATCTGGCTGTGAGCAAGGCTGGGTAAGATTATTCCATAGATTTACCTCACTAATTCTCGGGCAATGACCATGCGTTGTATGTCACTTGTGCCTTCATAAATTTGGGCAACACGCACGTCACGATAGATGCGTTCCACGGGGAAATCATGTAAATAGCCGTAACCACCCAAGGTTTGTATGGCAGCGGAGCAGACTTTTTCAGCCATTTCTGAGGCAAATAATTTTGCCATGCTGGCTTCTTTCAAACAGGGCTGACCCGCATCACGTAAGCTGGCCGCTTGCCATACCAGTAAACGGGCGGCTTCAATTTGAGTTGCCATGTCTGCTAGTCGAAAAGCAACAGCTTGATGCTCAATCAGAGGTTTACCAAAACTCGTGCGCTCTTGTGCATAAGCCAAGGCTGCTTCATACGCAGCGCGTGCCATGCCCACGGATTGTGCTGCGATACCCATGCGTCCTGATTCCAAATTGCTTAAGGCTATTTTGTAGCCTTCGCCTGCTTTGCCGAGTAAGTGGTCAGTAGGAATACGGCAATCAGTAAAACATAAAGTTGCGGTATCCGAAGCATGCTGTCCTAATTTATGCTCAATGCCAGCCACCTGATAGCCAGCGTTATCCGTCGGTACAATAAAAGCACTAATACCGCGCTTACCCGCAGCAGGATCAGTTACCGCAAAGACAATCGCTACTTGCGCATTTTGCCCAGAAGTAATGAATTGCTTGCTGCCGTTAATGATATAAGTGTCGCCATCACGTATAGCGCGGGTTTTGATTGCAGCAGCATCAGAACCGGCCTGTGATTCGGTTAAGCAAAAACAACCTAATTTCCTGCCAGAAGCTAAGTCTTTGAGGTAGGTTTCCTTTAAAAAGTCTGAGCCATAGCCGAGTAGAGGACCACAAACGACCGAGTTATTGACGCTGAGAATGGTCGAACAAGCACCATCGCCTGCGGCGATTTCTTCTAGTGCTAAGACCAATTCCCGATAGCCTAAACCTGCGCCGCCCCACTGCTCTGGTGTGGTCATGCCATACAAGCCCAGCTCACCTAGTTCACTTAAGACTTGCGCTGGAAAGGTATTATTTTTGTCCCATTCAGCCGCATGAGGCGTAATATTTGCTTTTACATAAGCCCGCACTTGATCGCGGATCATGTTTTGTTCTTCACTAAGTATCATGGTAATTCCACCGCAACTGCTGTGGCTTCTCCGCCACCAATACATAAAGCGGCAATGCCGCGTTTTAAACCGCGCTGTTGCAAAGCTGCAATCAGCGTAACTAAAATACGTGCTCCTGATGCGCCTATGGGATGCCCGAGCGCACAAGCACCGCCATGTATGTTGACCTTAGCTGCGGGTAACTGCAAATCGTGCATGGCAGCCATGGTGACGACAGCAAAGGCTTCATTGATTTCATATAAATCTACCGACTCAGCCGTCCAGTCTAGCTGTTGTAATAATGCGCGAATGGCAAACACGGGCGCGGTGGTAAACAGGCTAGATGCTTGTGCAAAAGTAGCATGGCCTCGTATGACAGCTAGGGGTAGCAGACCACTTTGTTCAGCCTCCGACTGGCGAGTGAGCAGGAGTGCAGCAGCACCATCGGAAATAGAGCTGGAATTGGCCGCCGTGACTGAACCATTTTGTCGGAAAGCAGGTTTTAACGTGGGAATTTTGTTGATATTGGCTTTATGGGGTTGTTCGTCAGTGCTAATCGTTTGCGTGCCTTTGCGACTATTAACGGTGACAGGTGTAATTTCTGTTGTAAATGCGCCGCTCTCAATGGCAGCTTTGGCACGCCTTAAGGAACGAATGGCAAATTCGTCTTGCGCTTCTCGCGTGAACCCATAGTTTTCCGCGCAATCCTCTGCGAATGTACCCATGAGCCGCCCTTTGTCATAGGCATCCTCTAGGCCATCTAAAAACATATGATCCTTTACATCGTTATGTCCCATGCGTAAACCAGCGCGTGCTTTAGGTAAAAGATACGGCGCATTAGACATGGATTCCATGCCACCCGCTAATATTAGGCGATTTGTATTAGCGAGGAGTGCATCGTGGGCTAACATGACAGCTTTCATGCCCGAGCCACACATTTTATTCACCGTCGTACAAGCACAAGAAAGTGCTAAACCTGCTCCTAATGCTGCTTGGCGTGCGGGTGCTTGGCCTTGTCCGGCTGGCAGAACACAACCCATAATGACTTCTTCCACAGTATCAGGATCAATACCTGCGCGTTCTACAGCAGCCTTAATAGCAGCAGCGCCCAGTTCAGGTGCCATGACCTGTGCAAAATCACCTTGAAAACCACCCATAGGGGTGCGCGCCATGCCTGTAACTACCACAGGGTCACTCATAACTCTCGCCTCCAAGCAGCCATTTGCTGAGATTTATTTAAAACGGATCTTGTTGATTGATCCGTAATCATGGTAGAAATGGTAGATGACGTTTACGTTAACGTCAATGGTGATGTGAATCGGGATTCGTATCCTAGTGTACCCTAAGTTTTATTTATTAAGCTTGCTGTTTTTCCAAGTCATTCAGTGAATCACTGAGTTTTTTATACACGCGCTCGATTTCAAGAATCGACATGTCAATGTCGTGACGCTGTTGTTTGAGTTGATCCATACGCTCATCTAGCTTGCTCATAAGGTGCTGAATTTGTGCCTTTTCATCTAGTGTACTGTCATACATATCAAACAGTTCCTTGGCTTCCGCTAGGGTGATGCCAACACGTTTGGCTCGCAAGGTCAGGCGTAGGCGTACCCGATCACGATCGGAGTAAATGCGGCGATTGCCTGCTCGTACAGGAGCCAGCAAACCTTGTTCTTCATACAAACGAATGGCTCGCGGTGTAACGCCGTATTCTTTAGCTAAGTCTGAGATGCTGTAAGTTCTAGGCTCTATTCTTTGTTGCATGTGTGTTGTTTTCAGTTTGTTGCGTCGCACTGAAAGTGTTTGACGCTTACGTTAACGTAAGTTAATTTATAACAAACACCTAAATTGCGCAAATAGCAGAAAAATCCCGACCGTATAGTATAAGGGAAAATAGCTCGCTCTAACCACTGTGGGAGTAATAGGCATGCCCGATCAGCTTTCGTCATTACGCAAAGTTCGTTTTGTTACCGCTGCCAGCCTGTTTGACGGGCATGACGCAGCCATCAATATTATGCGCCGTATTTTGCAATCTCAAGGCGCAGAAGTCATTCATCTTGGTCATAATCGTTCAGTGGCTGAAATCGTCAATGCCGCCATACAAGAGGACGCTCATGCGATTGCGGTGAGTTCTTATCAAGGCGGCCATGTAGAGTATTTTAAGTACATGGTTGATATGCTCAAGGAGCGCGCCAGTTCTCATGTGAGGATTTTTGGTGGTGGTGGCGGCGTCATTATTCCTAGCGAAATAGAGGAACTACAGGCTTATGGTGTCACGCGCTTGTATTCGCCCGAAGATGGCCAGCAAATGGGGCTGGTTGGGATGATTCAAGACATGATTGAACGTTGTGATTTTGAGCCTGCTTCGCTAGCACCGCAGACTTTGCAACCGTTGCAGGAAAGCGACTGGCAAGCTTTAGCACGCACTATTTCAGCACTGGAAATGGGTCGTTTGGATGCCAGTGTGTGTGCGGATATAAAAGCTGCTGCTGCTTCACTGCCACGTAAAGCCCCCGTATTAGGTATTACGGGTACGGGTGGCTCAGGTAAGTCTTCCTTGACCGATGAGTTGATTCGTCGTTTCCGTTTGGGACAACAAGACAAGCTTAAGATTGCCATTATTGCGATTGATCCTACTCGCCGTAAAACTGGCGGGGCACTACTAGGTGATCGGATTCGCATGAATGCGATTGAGCACCCGAATATTTTTATGCGCTCTTTGGCGACTCGGGATGCACGAGGTGAGGTTCCTGAAGTTGTACACGATATTGTTGCTGCCACTCAATTGGCAGGCTTTGATCTCATTATTGTGGAAACGCCGGGTATAGGGCAGGGTGATGCTGCCATTGTGCCGTTTGTTGACGCAGCGCTGTATGTCATGACACCAGAATTTGGTGCACAAAGCCAGCTAGAAAAGATTGATATGCTGGATTATGCCGATGTGATTGCGATTAATAAGTTTGACCGCAAAGGTGCAGAGGATGCGTATCGTGATGTCAGCAAACAAGTGCAACGCAACCGCGAAGCTTTTGCGCAGCCCTTGGAAGCGATGCCTGTGTTCGGCACGATTGCGGCACGTTTTAATGATGATGGTGTTACAGCGCTCTACCATTATTTGCTGGAAGTCTTGCAAGCGCTGGGGCTGACGATACAAGAGGATGCCTTACCACACAGTGGCTTACGTAAGTCTTCGGGCAATACCGTGATTGTGCCACCTGAGCGTGTGCGTTATCTAGCCGAAATTGCTACGACGGTACGTACTTACAAGGCGCATGCTCGCAAGCAAGCAAGTATTGCGCGTGAGCGACAACAGTTGGCCGCGAGTCAACGTATGCTGGAAGCCGCAGGTGGCGAGGTCAGTTTGTTACCCGCTTTACAAGCCGAACGCGATGCACAATTGGATCATTATTCTCATCAAGCATTAGCAGGTTGGTCGTCGTTGCGTGAGCATTATTCTGGTTCTGAGTATGTGGTTAAAATACGCGAGCGTGAAATTCACACGCCTTTAACACGCCCCACTTTATCTGGCAATGTAGTACGCAAGGTTGCTTTGCCGCGTTATCAAGATGAAGGTGAATTGTTGCAGTGGCTATTATTGGAAAACTTGCCAGGCTATTTTCCATTTACGGCGGGTGTCTTTCCGTTTAAGCGTGAAAATGAAGACCCTACCCGTATGTTTGCTGGGGAAGGCGATGCGTTTCGTACCAATGCCCGCTTTAAGAAGTTATCAGCACATTCCGATGCTAAGCGTCTGTCGACTGCTTTTGATTCAGTGACTTTATATGGCTTTGATCCTGATTGGCGACCCGATATTTATGGCAAGGTCGGCAATTCTGGTGTATCGATTGCCACCTTAGATGATTTAAAAGTACTGTATGACGGTTTCGATCTATGTAATCCCACCACGTCGGTATCCATGACGATTAATGGGCCTGCACCGATGATTCTGGCGATGTTCTTGAATACGGCTATTGAGCAGCAGCTACAAAAGTTCAGAATGCAACATCAACGTGAACCTAGTGCTGACGAAGCCGCAGACATACGTGCTTGGACGCTGGAAAATGTGCGTGGCACCGTACAAGCTGATATTCTTAAAGAAGATCAAGGGCAGAATACCTGTATTTTCTCCACCGAATTTGCTCTGAAAATGATGGGCGATATTCAAGCGTATTTTGTTCAGCATCGTATTCGTAACTTCTATTCTGTTTCTATTTCCGGCTACCACATTGCCGAAGCTGGAGCGAATCCCATTTCGCAGTTAGCTTTTACCCTTGCTAATGGTTTTACTTATGTGGAAACTTATTTGGCGCGTGGTATGTGTATTGACGATTTTGCGCCTAATCTGTCTTTCTTTTTTAGTAATGGCATGGATCCAGAATATACCGTGATGGGACGAGTGGCACGGCGGATTTGGGCAATTGCTTTACGTGATAAATACGGCGCCAATGAGCGTAGCCAAAAGCTGAAATACCATATTCAGACTTCAGGTCGTTCACTGCACGCACAGGAAATGGATTTTAATGATATTCGTACTACTTTACAGGCGCTGATCGCTATTTATGACAATTGTAATAGCCTGCATACCAATGCGTTTGATGAAGCGATTACAACCCCTACTGAAAATTCGGTACGTCGTGCTTTAGCAATTCAGTTAATTATTAATCAAGAATGGGGCTTGGCTAAAAATGAAAATCCTCTGCAAGGCGCTTTTATTATTGAGGAGTTGACCGAGTTAGTGGAAGAGGCTGTTTTAAGCGAGTTTGAACGCATTGCTGAACGTGGCGGTGTATTGGGTGCAATGGAAACAGGTTACCAGCGTGGCAAGATTCAGGATGAGTCCATGTTTTATGAGCACCAAAAACATAAGGGTAGCTTGCCGATTATTGGGGTGAATACTTTTATTAATCCACAAGGACGCGAGGCGTTTACGATTGAATTGGCGCGTTCTTCAGACGAGGAAAAACAGAACCAGATTCAACGTCTACAAGCTTTCCAAACCTGTCACCAAGCACACGCCGCTGAAGCACTGTATAAGGTTAAACAGGCGGCTATTCACAATCAGAATATTTTTGCGGAATTAATGAATGCCGTGCGTTACTGCTCTTTAGGTGAGATTTCCAATGCCTTGTTTGAAGTGGGCGGACAGTATCGACGGAATATGTAGGGAAGAAAACTTAAAAGCGTATTCAAGATAGGTTTTTTTAAGCAGGAATCCAAAATATGACTTTAAATACCATCGCGGTCGTTGGTGCAGGTACTATGGGGAATGGTATTGCCCAAGTGTTTGCGGCTCACGGCTTTAATGTATTGATGCAAGATGTTTCTCAAGCTGCATTAAATAAAGGTTTGGCAACTATTAGCAATAGTTTAAGCCGATTAATTAAAAAAGAAGTGATCAGCGAAGCAGATAAGCAAGCAAGCTTGGAGCGCATTACTAGCACAACGGACTTACAGGATTTAAATACAGCGGATTTAGTTATTGAAGCTGCGTCGGAGAATGTGCAGATAAAAGCAGAGATTTTTCGTAGTTTAGATCAGTATTGTCAGTCTGAGGCTATTCTTGCTTCTAATACATCTTCAATTTCTTTAACGCGCATCGCACGCGAAATACAGCGTTCGGATAAAGTCATCGGTATGCACTTTATGAATCCCGTGCCGCTAATGAAATTGGTAGAGATTATTCGTGCTTTGCAGACTAGTGAGGCAACTTTTCAAAGTGTGTATGCCTTAAGCAAGCGGATTAATAAAGTGCCTGTACTTGCCAATGACAGTCCGGGCTTTGTGTCCAATCGTATTTTAATGCCCATGATTAATGAGGCTGTGTTTACTTTGTACGAGGGCGTCGCCACAGCAGAAGCGATTGATGAGATTATGAAATTGGGCATGGCGCATCCTATGGGGCCATTGGCTTTGGCGGATTTGATTGGTTTGGATACCTGTTTATCCATTATGGAAGTGCTGCATGAAGGCTTGGGAGATAGCAAATACCGGCCTTGTCCTTTATTAAGACGCATGGTAGATGCAGGCTATTTAGGCCGCAAAACAGGGCGCGGATTTTATACTTATGAAAGCTAAAGTTGAGCGCTGAATATGGAAATGGAAGATCAAACGGTTTTATTACAAGCCTTGGACACGGGCATTTATCAACTGACGATCAATCGTCCTACAAGTTATAACGCACTGAATAGTGAAACACTTTCAGCCTTACAAAGTGCTATTGATCGTTTGGCGCAACAAGAGGATGCGCGTGTTTTATTGCTCAGAGGTGCAGGTGAAAAAGCGTTTGTTGCGGGGGCGGATATTAAGGAAATGTATGATTTCTCGCCTATGCAGGCAGAAGCCTTCTCTCAGCGCGGCATGCGGGCTTTTGCTAGCTTGGAAGCTTTACCGATGCCTGTGATTGCTGTGGTGAATGGTATTTGTCTGGGAGGTGGTTGTGAGTTGGCAATGAGTTGTGACTGGATTCTCGCGGCGGACCATGCGCGTTTTGGGCAACCTGAAGTCGGTTTGGGCGTAACGCCTGGTTTTGGTGGCACGCAGCGACTGACTCGTTTGCTTGGGCGAGCCAAAGCACTGGAATTATTATTAACTGCTCGGCAATTGACGGCACAAGAAGCCTGCGATTGGGGGTTAGTTAATCATGTTTATACCACTGAGCAGCTAGCAGATCAGGCTTTAGATTTAGCCCGAACTATTAGCAAGCAAGGCAAAACAGCCGTGCGTTTATGCAAGCGTTTGGTACAACAAGGGCAAGCTATGGATTTAGATAAAGCCTGTTTAATGGAAAGTCAGGCCTTTGGCTTGTGCTTTGCGACGGTTGAACAGCAGCAAGGTATGCAGCAGTTTATTAAGGGGTGATGGTTTGTTTATGAGGGAGTTGGTGATGGATGTGCGTGTCTATTTCCTTGGTGTTTTTTCATGCGGTCCTAGAAAACGGTCACCATTGAAGTGAATTATGTGGTCTGGATTGTCTGCTATCCAGACCTCCGTTTCCCAAGCAATATCAGCCGCATTTTTTCGGAATTCAGCACGGTCTGGAAAAGCGGTAACGTACACTAATCCAACTTTGCAATCTTTGAAAGTCTGTTCAAGCTCGATCCATCGCTTTGGTGATACTGGACCATGACTTGTCACCGCTTCAATGAGAAATAGCCATTTTCGCTTTTCATCATAAACAATAATATCCGGTAGCTTGTCGTGTGACATAGGTGGAACACCTAAACCCTCCAAATATTTAGATTCCAAGTACATCAGTTTACCGCCTTCTTTGCGGCTGCTAGCAGTATCACCAATGTATAGAAGGCATCCACCTTCTCCAATAAACCGTGAACAAAAGTCATGCACAATGTCGGCATGAAGCTGGTTGTGTTTGCCGGGTGATAGTTTGATTACATTGCCATTAGGTAGCGTGATTGGGATTTGATGTTTTTGAAGGCTACGCTTGTAGATAGCTTGTAACTCAGGGACAGTTTTTTTGAACACTTCAATTTTTTGCTTCCAATCACCATTGGGGTAAGCCTTTAATATGTCGGTAATTGGCTGATTTAAAGAGTAGTTGTTGTCTTTGCTATTAGTAGGGCGTGCTGGATCGTCACGGTTGCGGTCAATGATTCTCGCCTGTTCAAATTGGTGAAGTGTTTGTCTTCTAATTGTTTCACGGCTATTGGGTTTGTAGTCTTTGCCATAATGTTTGCGTATAAAATCCATAATCACATACGTTGGCAGCAATGGAGCAGTAGCCGCCACCCACCTCTCATCAGGCTTTATATTCGCTAGTGCCAAAAACACCCATGCTGAACGGTCGTTATGTTGTGCAGGCGGTAGTCCCAGCTCTTTGAGTATTTCTTTTGCTTGTTCAAGTTTGGTTTGTCGTTTTTCTGTGATTTCCAAGCCGCTATTCCTTAAACGATTTCTTTGATCTTTAAGATTCTGTTTACAATAGTGTTGTTCTGGTCGGCATCAAAGGCTTTGAGTTTCAAGATTTCTTCACCAATCTCTTTAACTTGGTCACTTGTTGGAAAGCGCATAATCCTAATTTCAGTAGCATTTACTTGGGTGTTGCCAGATATACACCTAAAATATCGATCAAAGAATGAGCTATTGAAAATGGCACACAAACCATAAGCTTCTTTTTTGGTAAGTTCACCAGACTTTACGCCAATGTAATTGAGCTTGTTTCCAAAGCCAATGAACGTTAGGTCATTAAAATACTGTGCTAGGTATACCCCAGATACAAGGCGGCGCTTTTCATCTTTGGAGGAGAAACGTTTTAGAAGCACATAGTTTTTATTGTTTAGCGTGTGCTTTTTATGTTGCTCCTGTAATTCAAAGCGGACATCTTTCTTATTCTCACCCGTCCACATCGCTGCATAAGGTGTAACATTATGTGGCCTATACAGTGGTACGCTGTTACTTTGATTAGCTGCTGAAACTAAAAAGGTTTGAGTTCTGTGTTCAACAACTGGTCCGGTTGAAATGAAGTATCCTGAATCTGTGAATGTTGATACTAGTTGCTCAGCCTGTTTTAAAAGCATGGCTTCTGAAAGTGACTCAGGAATTCTTATCAATCTTTGGTCGTTGGATGGATCAATGATTAGGTCAACGGGATAGTTTTGAATGTCTCCACTTATCAGGCTTGAATCACAATTACTAGCTCTAACTTCAATAGTGTCATAATGCTTACTTTTCACGAATTTACAAATAATATTTTCCTGTAAAACCTTCTCAGCATCATTGCTAAAAATGCGATTGCGCTGTTTGAAAATATGGATGGATTCAATGGTAGTAATATTTAACAGGTAACCCCTAAAATTTTTGAAATAAAGACCATTGGTAAAGCTGCGGGGTGTAATGCTTACCATTTGACCGCCTTCCTTGAGGCTAGAGGCAACAATAGCCATAAATAAGGCATATATGTTCGGGTCACCACCATACAAGTCACTAGTAGATTTTGCATAGGGTGAGGTTTTAACGTTGTATTTGAAATAAGGTGGGTTGATGACAGATATATCAAAAGATTCTTTTTTATCTGGTCGATCAAGCACAAAATCACTATTTCTGACCTCAAAGGTAAACCTGCTATGCTTTGACTGGTAAAGGTTTTCAATGGTACTCATTGTTTGGTTCAGATACGCGAGAATTGAAGAGTCGAGTTCATACAAAACCGCGTGAACAGTGTTACATCCTAGTGATAAGAGTTTTATAGCAGTAGCAGCCGCTAAAACGCCTGTTCCTGCACCGGCATCAAGAATACTTATTTTCTTTCCTTTGGGCTTGCGTAGCATTGAGGCCATATATTCGGCGATGACTGGACTAGTGAAAAACTGCCCTAATGTTTTTCTTTCTTGTGCAGGCTTGCTACGTAAAAACGTAGTCTGGTGACTTGCAATGTCATTTTTTGGCTCAACTAATGACGGTTGATACAAATTTATCACCTCCAGACTGACTAGCTACGCTCAAGTCGATTTTAAGTAAGGCGCGTGGCTTCCAACAAGATAAATCCGCGCTGTTATCCATTTTCCAGTCACAGGTTGGAGGCGTATTAGGATGAGCGCGCAGGCTGTTTAAAAAAGCTGCTCTGGAAATATTTTCAGCCCCCATGCTGGCTAAATGCGGGTTGAGAATTTGGCAGTCAATTAGGTCGAATCCCCATTGTTGCAAATGGTAAGCCAAGGCAATCAAGGCAATTTTTGAGGTATCGGCTGCGCGGCTAAACATGGATTCACCGCAGAAGATGCCTCCATTAACGACTCCATATAAGCCGCCTAGCAATTCTTGCCCATCAGGTGAGTAAACTTCTACAGAGTGTGCCATGCCCGCATCATGTAAGCGGGCATAAGCAGCGTACATAGCTTTAGTAATCCAAGTGCCATTGGTGTAACTGCGTGGTGCTGCGCAAGCGCGTACCACGGCGCGAAAATTGCGATCAAAGGCCAATTGATAGCCTTTATTACGGATAGATTTACGTAAGCTACGGGTAATCCGAATTTTTTCTGGAAAGAGTACCGCACGTGGATCGGGACTCCACCAGTAAATCGGTTCATTCGCTTCAAACCAGGGAAAGATACCCTGACGGTAAGCATTACTTAAGCGTTGTAAACTTAAGTCACCACCAACCGCCAATAATCCATTGGGCTCATCCCAAGCATTTTCGTGCGGGGGAAAGGGTTCATCCGGCTGGGTAGGATTGAGCAAATATAAACTGAATGATTTGGACACCATGATGTCAGTCTTGCTCAGCTTGGATGATGCGCTTCTAGGTATTTTTCAGCATCCAGTGCAGCCATACAACCTGTACCTGCCGAAGTAACCGCTTGACGGTAGACATGATCTATCACATCACCTGCGGCAAAAATACCCGGTACGCTAGTTTGTGTGGCATTACCCTGTAAGCCACTTTTAACTTTGATGTAGCCATTTTCCATTGCTAATTGGCCTTGGAAAATAGCAGTATTGGGTTTGTGACCGATGGCAATGAATATACCCATGAGATCAATCTTTTCTACGCTACCATCGTGGACATTTCTGATTTTCATGCCGTTTACGCCGCTGTTATCCCCAATGACTTCATCAAGCACATGATTCCATTTCAGTGTAACATTAGCATTTTCAGCCTTTTCAAATAGCTGCTGTTGGAGTATTTTTTCAGCGCGCAAGCTGTCACGACGGTGAACTAGAACGACTTCTGATGCTATATTAGACAGGTACAAAGCCTCTTCGACAGCGGTATTGCCGCCACCGATAACGGCAACTTTTTGCTTACGATAGAAAAATCCGTCACAGGTAGCACAGGCTGAAACACCTTTGCCCTTGAAAGCCTCCTCAGAAGGCAGTCCAAGGTACATGGCGGATGCGCCTGTCGCAATAATGAGCGCATCGCAAGTATAGCTAGCGCTATCGCCTTTAAGCGTAAAGGGGCGTTGTTGAAAGTCCACGGTGTGAATATGGTCAAAAATGATTTCGGTATTAAAGCGTTCAGCATGTTTTTGCATGCGATCCATGAGTTCAGGTCCCATGACGCCGTCGTTATCGCCCGGCCAGTTGTCCACTTCAGTGGTGGTGGTCAATTGTCCGCCTTGTTGCAGGCCGGTAATCAATACTGGCTTGAGGTTGGCGCGTGCTGCATAGACCGCAGCAGTATAGCCAGCAGGACCAGAACCCAAGATCAACAGTCGGCAATGTCGAGTGTTCATGTATAATTCTCCATTGGTGAACAGAAGGCTGAATTATTTGTCGTCTAATTAGGGCAGTTATCCTATGTGAGCCTTTGGGCAAGGTAAAGTAATAATCGCCGGGAAAAACGAAGGAAGCAAGACCGTTGAGCAAGGATCAGATCAAACTAAACCAGCGTAAAAGAGCGAGTCTGCAACAGGCTACCACTATTATTGCCATTGGCATTGCCGTCTTGTTAATTATTGCATTGTTGACTTATGACCGGGTTGACCCTGGTATTTTTCACAGCAATAGCAATCATGTCGGTGCTTGTGTCAATAAAATAGGCTGCATGGGCGCGTATATTGCTGACTTTTTATATGGCTTATTAGGCTATGTCGCTTATGCCGTGCCATTAGTAGTGGTGGCATTAGGTTTAAGTGCTTTTAATCAGCCCCCTAAACACTTGCGCATGCCGAATAATCCCATTGGCGGCCTCAATAGTGTTATTACCGTGATCGGTGCTGTATTTACTCTATTGGCCGGAAGTGGCTTGGCAGAAATGTTATTTTACCCAGTCGGTGGCGGTATTCTGGGGGCTGTGGTAGCGAATGGCTTGCAACGTACTGTGCTGGATTTTTATGGCGCTTTGCTGATTTTGCTATCACTCTTCTTGGGGGGGATTACCCTAGTAGGGGATATTCATTGGGGCGAAGTCACTGAAAAGATCGGTGATTTTACCCTCAAGCTATTGGATAAGGTGCAAGGCGCTAAGCAAAAGCATGTCCCTGCGATTAGTAGTAGTTCAGAAGCAGCTCTGTCAGTGAGTAAGAACTTATTGCGCGGTAGCCGTGATTCTGTTGGTAAAATAGGCGCTTTATTGGGTAAAGTACGTGATATGAGCGCCAAAGAGGGTAGTTTATTGCCCAAGCGTAAAACCAATCCACTGGATGAAGATTTGTACGCGACACATGATCCTTTATTCGATAATGAGACTGAGCTTGATGCTAAGCAAATCGACAATTCCCATGAAATGACGCAGGCTTTAGCAGCGAGTTCCACTAAAAGTTCCAGAGAAACACCTAAAAAATCTTCTGCACCTGCTCAAGCAAAACAGGAGGCTGTTGTTGAGGAAAAGCTAAAGCGTCCACGCGATGATTATCAGTTTATGCGTCCGGGTCATAAGGATGGTTTGATTACCTTGCCGCGTGTGTCATTGCTGAAGCCACCACCGCCTGCTAGGGAGCGGGTGACTCAATCCAAAGAGTCATTGAGTGTATTGGCAACACGTCTGATTGAGACGCTAGGGCATTATGGTGTGAAAGAGGCGGAAGTGGTGGCTTGTGATCCAGGCCCTGTCATTACACGTTTTGAATTGCAATTACCAGATGGTACCAAGGCCAGCAAGGTATCTGGTTTAGCGAATGATTTGGCTCGTAATATGTGTGTCTCCAGCGTGCGGGTGGTCGAGGTGATTCCGGGGCGACCGACCATTGGTATTGAGGTGCCGAATGAAAAGCGTGATGTGGTGACTATCAGTGAAATGATTGAGTCCAGTGCTTACAAGAAAAGTCCTTCACCACTGACACTGTGCTTGGGTAAAGATATTGCGGGTAATCCGGTTGTGGCTGATTTAGCACGTATGCCTCACTTGCTGGTGGCAGGTACAACTGGCTCGGGCAAGTCAGTGGCGGTCAATGCCATGCTGCTGAGTCTGCTATATAAATCAACGCCGGAAGAAGTGCGTTTGATTATGATTGATCCTAAGATGTTGGAATTAAGCAGTTATGAGCATATTCCACATTTATTGGCACCCGTAGTGACTGATATGAAGGATGCAGCCAATGCGCTGCGTTGGTCAGTTGCAGAAATGGAGCGACGCTACTTGCTAATGTCCAAGCTTAAGGTGCGCAATATTGGCGGATTTAATCAGAAAGTACGCGAGGCAGAGGAGCGCGGTGATCCTATTATGGATCCGCTATTCGATATGAGTAAGTCAGTGGACATGCACCCCGAACCCTTGGCAACCTTGCCTTATATTGTCATTGTGGTGGATGAATTCGCTGACATGATGATGGTCGTGGGCAAGAAGGTAGAAGAGCTGATTGCACGTTTGGCACAGAAAGCACGGGCGGCTGGTATACATTTGATTTTGGCGACACAGCGTCCATCGGTTGATGTCATAACTGGTTTGATCAAAGCGAATATTCCCACCCGTATTGCTTTCCAAGTGTCTACCAAAATTGACTCACGTACTATTCTTGATCAGGGCGGGGCGGAACAGTTGCTCGGTTATGGTGATATGTTGTATATGCCTCCCGGAACCTCGATTCCTCAACGGGTACACGGTGCGCTGGTGACTGATCAGGAAGTCGAAGATGTCGCTAATTATCTCAAACAACAGCGGGAACCGGAGTATGTTGATGGTGTCCTAGCTGATACAGGTGGTGGCTCGGATGCCATTCCAGGTCTGGAGCCGCTAAGTGCGGGTGAGGAAGCTGACCCTTTGTATGACGAAGCAGTCAAAGTCGTCACAGAATCGCGGCGTGCTTCTATTTCTTACCTACAACGGCGACTCAAGGTGGGCTATAACCGTGCAGCCAGCATGATTGAAGACATGGAAATTGCCGGTGTGGTTACGCCGGTTTTGCCGAATGGTACGCGCGATGTACTCGCTCCGCCACCCGTTGAACTCGATTAACAAGCAGAAAACAAGGATTACGATAGATTATGACAAAATCATTATGGGGCAAAGTAGCCGCCATGTTGTTGGTATTCAGTGTCTCCCACAGTGCGTTGGCAGAAGGGGGGCGGCAGCGCCTGAATGAGTTTTTTACTACAGTTAACACCATGCAAGCTGGTTTTATTCAGGAAGTTTTTGACCAACACAGTGTGCTTAAACAAAAGTCACGCGGTACGGTTTTTCTACAACGCCCTGGCCGTTTTCGTTGGGAATATGCAGCACCCGATTCACACCAGATTGTAGCAGATGGCAAAAATGTGTGGGTGTACGATGTAGAGCTGGATCAGGTTACTGTTAAGCCCATGACGCAAGCCTTGTCAGCCGCGCCAGTCGGCATGTTATTGAGCAAACAGCCCGTTGAGCGCCAATTTGCAGTGCAGGAAATGCAAGCCGATGGCAGCAGTCTGGAATGGTTTCGCCTAACACCACACAAACGTGACTCAGACTTTACCGTCATGGATTTGGGTATTAGCCAAAAAGGTATTCAGGAGATGGTATTAGAAGATAAATTTGGTCAACAGACCTATATTCATTTCCAGGGCATGCGTTTAAATATACCGATGGCACCACAACGCTTCCGGTTTACACCGCCTGCTAATGCTGATGTGATTGGGCAGCCTAGTTAAAGTTTAAATGTTCTCCCCCTCACCCCAAACCCTCTTCCAGAAAGCGATGGGCTAAAAAAATCAAGCGCTTACTCCTCCTCTACCATTGTGGGAGAGGGGGCTGGGGTGAGGGATTAACCCACAGGAGTTCCACTTTCATTGTCTCACTATATTCCCCTTGCTGAACGTATGCGTCCCTGTCGCTTAACAGCTTATGCGGGGCAGTCTCATCTGCTGGCGGTGGGTAAGCCTTTACGGCGTGCGCTGGAAGAGGAGCATCTACATTCCATGTTGTTCTGGGGACCACCCGGGACAGGCAAGACTACACTAGCACGCTTAATTGCCTATTATTGGGGAGCGGAATTCTTGACATTGTCGGCTGTATTGGCTGGTGTGAAAGATATTCGTGCAGCAGTCGATGTAGCGGAGAAAAATCGTGTGCAGTTGGGCAAGCCTACGGTTTTATTTGTAGATGAAGTACATCGTTTCAATAAAGCGCAGCAAGATGCTTTTTTGCCGCATATTGAGTCGGGTGTGCTGGTTTTTATTGGAGCGACGACTGAGAATCCATCTTTTGAATTAAATAATGCTTTGTTATCGCGGGTACGTACTTATGTATTGCGCTCGTTGGGAGAGGAAGAGATTCGGACTATTTTGCAACAGGCTTTGCAGGATAGTGAAAAGGGTCTGGGGCAACGTAGTTTGCAAATAGATGAGGCAGCGCTGAGTCATTTGGTGGCAATGGCGGATGGGGATGCACGGCGTGCCTTAAATTGGCTAGAAATTGCGGCTGATTTGGCAGAGGCGATGCCTGATGGTCGTTTGTTGATTAGTGAGCAAACGGTACAGGAAGTGGCCAGTGAGTCACCACGACGCTTTGATAAAGGTGGCGATTTATTCTATGAGCAGATTTCAGCCTTGCATAAATCCGTGCGCGGTACTGACCCGGATGCCGCTCTGTATTGGATGTGTCGCATGTTGGAGGGGGGCTGTGATCCGCTGTATATCGCTAGACGTGTCGTGCGTATAGCGAGTGAGGATATTGGTAATGCTGATCCGCGTGGTTTAGCTTTGGCGCTAAATGCTTGGGATGCTTATGAGCGATTGGGTAGCCCAGAAGGGGAATTAATGTTGGCGCAGGCGGTGGTGTATTTGGCTTGTGCACCTAAAAGTAATGCGGTGTATAAGGCTTATAAAGCGGCAATGGCTGATGCGAAGCAATCTGGTTCTTTGGATGTGCCTATGCACTTGCGTAATGCCCCGACGCAGTTTATGAAAAAATTAGACTATGGCAAAAACTATCGTTATGCCCACGACGAGCCGGATGCTTATGCGGCGGGTGAGTGTTACTTTCCAGAAGGTTTGCAAGGGCGGTGTTATTATGAACCCGTCGAGCGGGGCTTGGAGCTTAAAATCGCAGAGAAATTGCGGCGCTTGAGGGGAGAGTGAGCCGATTATTTAACCGGCTGTAGTATTATTTGTCATCGATAACACTTTGATTAAACTACCACAGCAACACCACCTCGACGCGAGTCGCCTGCGCCCGTGCTTTGACCTTTACGCCGCGTAACCGTATGCACTCCACCAAAAAACATATTTTGTTGATCCCATTGGCGATAGGTTGGGCTGTATTCAATCAAGGCTTGTGCTGCTTCTGTACTAAAGCCGCCTTCAATATAAGTCATATCCTGCTCGACATGCAGACGCGCTGCATCAACAGCTTCAGTCACTGGCAGCTCATAGTGCAGCAAATTTAACAAGACTTGCACAATTGCAGAGCGAATACGATTCGAGCCACCCGTGCCCAGCACCATTAAATCGCCTTGTGGGTGATGCGCAATCGTTGGCGACATCATGGAGCTCATGCGTTCATTGCAATGCCAGCGAAAGAAGCCATTGGGATTTAAGTCCTCCTCGCCCAGCATATTATTCAGCATGAAACCCGTACCCGGAACAATATGTCCACATCCCTCGCCATTGGAAACGGTGGCTGAAACGGCATTACCTTGGGCATCCAGTATAGAAATATGTGTTGTGCCACGATAAGCGCGGCTACGTTGTAAAACTTCGGCCTGATAACGCTGAATCAATGCAGGGTCAGCTAGTGCTAAAAAATCGGGTATACCATTGGCAAGTGTATTTGCAAGGCGTGCTTCTTGCGTTAAGGCTAGCGCTTCCCGCACGGCCAATACATGCTCACGACTCGCAAAACGGCCTAAATGGGGGGCTAATGTTTGCAATAAACTTAGGGCAAAGCTGATTAAGCTGCCACCTGCTGCTGGCGGTGGGTTAGTGAGTATTTGCCAATCTTTATAATGGAATGTCAGCGGATGACGTAGCTCGGTACGATAATCCAGCAAATCCTGTGTTTGCAAATGCCCTCCTTGAGCGCATTGAGCACACATGGCAGCGGCAACCTCACCTTCATAAAATAAGCGCTCACCTTCCAGACCTAATATTTCCAAAGTATCAGCTAAAGCAGGATTTACTAATAGTTCACCTGCTTGCAAGACTTTATTGGTTTGGTTAGCACTTTCATATAATTGTTTTGCGGCAGGCGTTGATAGAAAAATAGGCTCAACTAGGGACAGTATATACCCCTGATAAGCGCAGATTGGCACGCCTTGCTTGGCTTGTTGTGCTGCAAATGCGGTAAGTTCGCGCATGGGTAAAGAGCCATGACGACGGTGTAGCTCAAATAGGCCACTGATCATGCCAGGCGTTGCAATGGAACCAGTTCCAATATGGAAGTCTTGTGTGGCACTACCAAAGTCGACCGTAGCGGCATAAAAATCAGCGTCTTCTGGGCTGGTTTTATGTAAAGGGGTTTGCGTGAAAAAATCCAGTAATTCAGCTTTGCCCCCCGCAGCCGCTTGGACTAGGGCAAATCCGCCGCCGCCTAAAGAGGCTAATACCGGCTCGACCACACAAGCAGTAAACAGTGCTGCTACCATTGCATCAGCCGCATTACCCCCCGCTTGCAAAATGTGTTGTGCTGCTTCAGCGGTCAGGGCGTGACCGGCAGCAATGACTGCTTTGTTCATGGCATGTCCAATTTACTATAATTTAGGTCAGTGGCTTATTCTAGCAATTTGCTCGATAAGGGATAAGTCTAAACTTGATCATGTTTATTGTGGTTTGCTACGCTACAATTGAAAAGAACTGCATGTAAATTAAAGTGGTTTAGTCGTTTTGTCCCCGAAAAATTACAGTCTATTAGTATTTTGGGATGGTTACTTTTTGCTGTGTATTTAGTGTTGAATGCGGTGGTAGGTGATTTGTCAGATTTACTGAACTCTTTTTCTGACTATGAAGACAATATTGTAGCCATAGCAACGATAATTGAAAGGATGTTTCATCTTGATTTGCAGGCTGAAATCCTCTTGCTTAAGTTAGAATGCGGCTAAAAAACAGCCAGCACGCTGGGTGGCAGTGCTGGCTAATGCTCAAGACTAGGAAGAGAGAGCAACTCACGCTTTTAAAGATAGTGCAGCTTGCTCATGAAAACCGAAATAATTCTAATTTAAAGGCTAAATGGATGAAATTTCGGTGCGAACTACCTATTAATGATGAGGTTTAGCTAGATTTTATTTAATTTCCTTGTGACTGTAGTAAAGAAGCTGGCGAAGGATTCATCTCTGCTTCGATAGCCACTTTGCCAAGGTCATTGGCTAGATTTAGGGCGTCCAATATCAATAAGTAATGTGCAATACATACTTCACCATCACCATTTTCCACTTGACGTAACAAAAAACGGTTAATACCCGTGCGTTCGCAAAACAATTGCGGCGTTAAACCACGCCTTTGCCGAGCTAGTTTGATATTTTGTCCCAGTGCTTTAAGGATGTTTTGTTGACGGCGATAGAGGATGGCGCGGCATCCTTCTTTGGAATCGGGCATGATTGGGACTATTCCTGTCATAGTGTCTGTTTGCTTTTGATTCATGTGAGTAAAAAAAGTTCCGCTTGCTGGTGTTTACGATTTGCTGCCTCTAATTTTAACTGTAACCAAGCCTTACAGAAACAGCAATTGCAAGTATTAGTTTGCGATGTCTGTCAACAACTTCATCACCCAAGCTTCTCGTTCTGCGACTGTTGCTAGTTCTTGCTCAAAGCGCAGTTTATCCTTCCCATCTAGTTTAAAGACCCAAGGCCGTTTTTGGATAAGTTCAATAATCTTGGCCGGATTAATATTAGGCTTTTCTTCAAATACAATACGTCCACCTTTAGCACTCATATCTAGTTTACGTATACCTAAATCCTGTGCCAGCAGTTTAACTTGAGTGGCACTAAATAAGTTTTTGCTGGGCTCTGGTAAGAGTCCAAAGCGGTCTATCATTTCAACACGTAATTCTTCTAGTGCAGCGATTGACGCTGCACTGGCAATACGTTTGTACAGAATCAGGCGGCTATGTACATCTGGCAGGTAATTATCAGGGATGAGTGCAGGTGCGCCTAGCTCAACTGTTGTGCGGTTATGTTTAGTGGGGTCAAGCTCGGGTGTTTTACCAGATTTAAGTGTTTTAACAGCCCGTTCCAATAGCTCATTATACAAAGTAAAGCCGATTTCTTGGATTTGTCCGCTTTGATCTTCGCCTAGTAATTCACCTGCGCCACGAATTTCTAAGTCATGCGTGGCTAAGGTAAAGCCTACGCCTAAGTCTTCTAATGATTCAATCGCTTCCAAACGCTTTTTAGCGTCACTGGTCAGTGCTTTTTTCGGGGGTGTAATTAAGTAAGCATAAGCACGGTGGTGGGAACGACCGACGCGCCCGCGTAGCTGGTGTAATTGTGCCAAGCCTAGTTTGTCAGCACGATGAATAATAATGGTATTGGCTGTTGGCACGTCGATACCGCTTTCAATAATGGTGGTAGCGACTAAGACTTGAAACCGTTGATGGTAAAAGTCGCTCATAATGCTTTCCAGCTCACGTTCACGCATTTGACCATGAGCAAAGCGTACTGCTACATTGGGCAGGATTTCACTCAAGTCATTGGCCATTTTTTCTATGCTTTTTACTTCATTGTGCAAAACATAAACTTGGCCACCCCGTGCAATTTCTCGTGCGCAGGCTTCTTGTATGATAGTTTTGCTCCACTCCGTTACAAATGTTTTGATGGCATGACGCTGTACAGGTGGTGTAGCTATAATGGATAAGTCGCGTAAGCCAGACAGCGACATATTTAAAGTACGTGGAATCGGGGTAGCTGTCATGGTAAGCATGTCAACATTCGCACGTAGCTTTTTCATTTGCTCTTTGTCGCGCACACCAAAGCGGTGTTCCTCATCAATCATGACTAAACCGAGATTTTTGAACTGCACGTTGTCTTGTAATAGCTTATGCGTGCCAATCATAATATCAATCTTGCCGTTGGCGAGCTTGTCGAGTGTCTTAGTGCTTTCTTTAGCCGTTTTAAAGCGAGACAAGGACTCAATAATAAACGGCCAGTCAGCAAAGCGATCACGAAAATTATTTAAATGTTGCTGTACTAATAGTGTCGTGGGCGCAATCATGGCCACTTGCCTGCCTGCATTAGCGGCAACAAATGCTGCCCGCATAGCGACCTCTGTTTTACCAAAACCAACGTCGCCACAGACAACACGATCCATAGGCTGTTCGGAGCACATATCCTGAATAACATGGTCTATTGCCAAGGCTTGATCAGGTGTTTCCTCAAAGGGGAAGGCGGCTGCAAATTGACGATAATCATGCTCGTCAAAGGGAATGGCATTACCTTTTTGTGCCGCGCGTCGCGCATGAATATCTAATAGCTCAGCGGCGACATCGCGTGCTTTTTCGGCAGCTTTGCTGCGCGCTTTTTCCCACTGACCAGAACCGAGACGGTGCAAAGGCGCATGATCCACATCTGCGCCAGTATAACGGCTGACTAAATGCACGAAGGCAACCGGCACATAAAGCTTGTCTTGGTTGGCATATTCAATCAGTAAATATTCTGAAGTAAGCCCACCTGTGGTAATGGTTTCCATCCCCAAATAACGCCCCACACCATGCTCTTCATGTACAACGGGTGCACCTTCACTGAGATCCGTGAGATTACGTACAATGGCATCCGCATCGCGTGTGGTTTTTTTGCGGCGGCGCTGTTGGCGAACTTGTTCACCGTGTAGTAGCGCTTCGGGAATAACAGCGATTTTGCTATCAGGCAGCCAAAAGCCTTGCTCTAAGGGAGCTATGGCAACGGACATAACTGACTTGGCGCTAATAAAGTCCTGCCAGCTTTCTGCAATCTGTACTGATAAATCATGATCCCGCAGGAGTCTAATAAAGGCTTCACGTCGTCCTGGCGATTCGGCAGTAAAAAGCACTCGACCTTGTAGCTCGTGTAGGAATTGCTGCAAGTGTATTAAAGCTTGTTCATGGCGTGGCTGTATGCGTAAAGCAGGCAGAGGGCGCGAAGCATAATTAGTACCACTACCTTCTAGTTCGAAACCTTGTAGTGCAATTTGTCTATGGCTATCCAAAACCTTGTCTAGCTCGGCTGGGGCAAGGTATAACTGCTCTGGTTTTAGCAGTGGTCGTTCTATATCATGACGGCGCTCTTCATAGCGGCGTTGCACTTGATCCCAGAAGTGCTGGCTAGCAGCGGTTATATCGCCACTTTTTATAATCAGTGCTTTGCCCGGCAGGTAATCTAATAAACTTGCCGTTTGCTCAAAAAATAAGGGTAGGTAATATTCAATGCCAGGTGGCGGATGGCCTTTGCTAACCTCGTCGTAAATACGGCTACGGGTAATATCACCTTCAATTTGGCTACGATAATTAGCGCGAAACAGTTTAATGCCCGTCTCATCCAATGGAAATTCACGGGCAGGCAACAGTTCGATTTGTTCAAATTTAGCTGTAGTACGTTGAGTTTCTGCTGAAAAGCTGCGAATCGACTCTACTTCATTATCAAATAAATCAATGCGGTATGGTGTCGCACTACCCATTGGAAACAAGTCTAGTAAAGCGCCTCGGCTGGCATATTCCCCGGGTTCCATGACTTGACTGACATGGCGATAACCTGATTTTTCCAGATGTTGACGGAAGCTGTCCATAGCTAGCTGCATACCACTGCGCAAGACTAGGCTGTGGGATTGCACATAGCGGGTGGGTGCAAGGTATTGCATCAATGTGCTAATGGGCACGATGAGAATGCCATGTTGCATATTGGGCAAACGTGCCAATAATTTTAGCCGTTCAGAAATAAGACCTTCGTGCGGAGAAAACAGATCATAGGGCAACGTTTCCCAGTCTGGGAACAAGTGTATGGGTAACTGAGGGGCAAAAAAGCGCAAAGCGGCTTCTGTACGATAGGCTGCTTGTGTATCGGTGGTAATGAGCAATACTAAGCCTTTGTACTCATTGGCTGTTTGTGCAATGAGAGCCTCTTGAGCATTACCATACAATTGTCCCCAGCGGACAAGCCCTTGGCGGGGTGGGGGGTAGGCGATAGGAGCTAAAAATACTTTGTTCATTGAATTAAGCAGCAATTGACTAGCGCAGCCGTTTCGGGGTGAAAGATAAAGACAAGCATTGTACCTGAAAGTGGGTAATGGTACAGATAGGTGTCAGATCAAGTCTGGACTAATACAGTCTATGTATGCACTTGATACCAATTTGCTGGTTTATGCCCATAATATTGATTTGCCCTTGCATGTGTCAGCACGTCAGTATATTGTGGGCACGCGCAAACGTCTTAAATTTATAGGCTTGATCGTATAGCTTACGCTCTTAAGTTGGTGCGTATGGGGGATTGAGGCAGAAAATACAGCGCTGATAAAAAAATTCTGCAAAATACTTTTCAAATGCCAAAAAAACGGTAGAATAGCGCGCTTCACATCCAGCCGGGATGGCGGAATTGGTAGACGCAGCGGATTCAAAATCCGCCGGTGGTGACACTGTGCGAGTTCGAGTCTCGCTCCCGGCACCAAAGCTACGCTTTGAGCTACTCATACTAATTATTCTTAGTTCGTTCTCCCGTTAAAATTTAATCCACTACTGAGCAGTTAGTCAGGTGCATAAGGTTCGTTTACCTGATACGGAGTAAATACATGCTGTTGGTTTTGAAAAGCGCATGGGCTTTAATGATCGGAGTTTTATTGCTCATGATCGGTAATGGCTTGCAGGGAACCTTGTTGGGGGTGCGTGGCTCTCTGGAGGGGGTTGATTCCGCAGCATTGGGATTTGTCATGTCGGCTTATTTCGCAGGTTTTTTAGGTGGATCCAAGCTCACACCTATTTTGCTGCGGCGGGTAGGGCATGTGCGTGTGTTTGCTGCATTTGGTTCATTGATTTCAGCCGCCTTTATTTTATACGCAGTGCGGGTAGATCCGCTGTATTGGGTGGTGTTGCGTCTGTTGGTAGGCTTTTGTTTTTCTGGTTTGTACGTGGTAGCGGAAAGCTGGATTAATGACACAGCGACTAATGAAACGCGGGGGCAGGCATTGTCTCTTTATACCATTATGCAGATGGGGGGGATTGTATTGGGGCAGCTCTTTCTGAACTTATCTGATCCTGTTGGTTATGGCCTGTTTGTACTCATTTCGGTATTAGTTTCTTTGTCCATTGCACCTATTTTGTTGTCAGTGAGTCCAGCACCTGTTCATCAATCTGCTCGTCCTATGAGTTTGCGTGAGTTGCTAGCGATTTCACCTTTAGGTTGTGTGGGTATCTTTTTGATGGGGGGGGTTTTTTCTGCGCTGTTTGGTATGGCCTCCGTTTATGCAGCTAAACGCGGCTTGTCCATTGCGGAAATTTCATGGTTTCTGACGGCTATTTATATGGGGGGCTTATTGTTTCAGTACCCTATTGGCTGGTTGTCGGATCGTGTGGATCGCCGTCATTTGATTTTTGGTATAACCTTTTTCTGCTCTTTAGCCGCCATCGCCGCGATGTTAACAGAGGGTTCTTCTTTTTTCGTATTGTTGTTGCTGGCTTTCTTGGTCGGCGGTACAGCTAACCCCTTATATCCTTTGTTGATTGCCTATACAAATGATCACTTGCAAAACGAGCAAATGTCTTCTGCTTCAGGGGGATTGTTATTTTTGAACGGTATTGGGGCAATGGGCGGGCCGATTATAGTGGGCTATATGGTTGACCATATGGGTTCTTCGGGTTTTTTCCTGTTTATTACTATCCTGACAGGTTTGATTGCGGCTTACAGTGTTTACCGTATGACACAAAGTGATTCCATTGCTGTGGAAGATACCAATCCTTATGTACCCTTGTACGGTACGGCGACGCAAGTGGCGGCGGAAATCGCTTTTGAGTCTGACGATACAGCCGAAACTCGAGACAGTAAAGCAGAGGATACGGCTAAATAGCTTTATTTTTTCACCTATTCGTGGATGTTTTTAAATAATTGTTATTGCGCCGTTCGTAGTTGAGTGACTGCCTGAGTATCGTTCATTTGTTGTGCAAAAGCATCAATTCGTTTTTTTCCTTTTCCCTGTATTCGGAGTGGAATCATGAAACGACGCATTTTGATTATCCATACAGGTGGCACGATTGGTATGCAGCCTTCTGAGCAAGGTTACGTACCTAAGCATTGGACGGCTTATGATGGATTTGTCATTCTACATGGCACTGATACGATGGCTTATACAGCCTCGGCTTTGTAGTAAATCAGATACAAGTCAGCGAACTACTCTTATCTGATGCTAGAAGTTGAAGTAGCCAGACGAGTGATGGGTCAGTCTACCGTTGGCAAATTACCCGCTGACTGACAACTTTTGCAGCTTTTCTGCTTTCAAACCAGTCAGTTCAGCGACCTGCCCAACGGTTAAACCTGATTCCAGCATCCGTCGGGCGACCTGTTCGATGCCTTGTTCAATGCCTTGTTCAATCCCCTCAGCCAAGCCTGCCTCACGGCCTTTTTCCTCCGCTAGAGCCAGTGAAGATTTCTGGATAAAAATAAATTCTTTTCGTTTATGCTGTGCTTCCAGCTCTTTCGCACTCATGCTGCTTTCATCAATCAGGCTGAAAGCCTGCGGCAGCGGTGCGGCGAAGTTCGCCGGGATATAATCCATGTCCCCGGCATGTTTAATGAAATAAATCCACTGTTCGCTGATGCGGCTGAGCTTTTCAAAGGCGACGTTAAACTTCGGCAGCTCAATAAACATCAGCTCAATGTCGTCGCTGTATTCAACGAGGTGTTCTTTTTCCAGCAGGTGAAACCGGCTGATATGGCTGTCAAAGCTGTCGAACATGACAAAATCAACGATGGTCAGCGCAATAACTGGGTTGAGTAGGCTGTAGTCTTCACCTTTTTGCAGTTGTACTGAGTAGTTTTTAGCGGCGTTATAAAGGATGCGTTTTTCAAAACCCTGATGATTCAGCACCTGCATTTCGATAATAACCTGAGTGCCGTCGTTCAGCATTGCTTTGACATCAACGTAGCTGTCCTTCATCCCCCGGATCAGCGGAATGCTGTAAGGATCAACAATGGTCAGGTCAGTGACCTGTTGCTGATGGCCTTCGTAGATGGTGGCATTGATAAAACTGATCAGTAGCTCTTTGCTTTCTTCACTGCCGAAGACTTTTTTGAAGGCTAGGTCGGTTTTAACGTCGAGGAATTTCATGATGTAATACCCGCTGTCTGGTAGTCATTGAATCTTATTCTGGGCTACTTGTCGCTGAATTTACAGATCTATACACTTTTATTGTACTCCTTGGGTTTCTTCCGGTTATTTTTTATTTGCTGGTATAGTTCAGAAATAACTCGTCATGTATTGGTATTGATAAAGAGAGGTACGTTTGACGCAAAAAATTACTTTGACATCACCGCTGTTTGTGGGGATTGATGGCGGTGGTAGTACTTGTCGGGCGCGCTTAACGGATGTTAAGGGACATGTTTTGGGGGAAGGGAAAGCGGGGTCTGCCAATTGGCGCTTAGGGCTGGAGCCGGTTAAGGCAGAAATCATTACAGCTACACAAGCTGCTTTGCAACAAGCTGGTTTGGAAAAAATGCCCTTATCTGCCTTGCATGTAGGCATGGGATTGGCAGGGTGGGTATTAACCAAAGACCGTACGACTATCCAACCCATTAAGGATTTATTTGCGAGTTGCATTGTGAGTAATGATGCTTATATCGCTTGTCTAGGTGTGCATCAGGTGCAATATGGTGGCATTGTCATTGTGGGTACAGGGTCTTGTGCCCAGATTATTGCGCCAGAAGAAAGCCGCACCTTTGGTGGTTGGGGGTTTACGCTCGGCGATCAGGCCAGTGGCGCTTTTTTGGGACATCAGGCTGTACGCTTAACATTGTTAGCACTGGATATGATGATTCCAGCTTCTGATTTGACGGATGCGATAGCTGCATCATTTGAGTGGTGTCCTGAGCATTGTTTAACTTGGAGTCTTACAGCTAAACCGGCTGATTATGCCCGTTTTGCGCCTTTAGTGTTTCAATATGCTGCGCAAAATGACCCACATGCACTGGCTTTAATGACAAGCGCCACCGCTGATTTGGTGGCCATGATTAAAGTATTACAAGCTTATAACACCGGACGTATCGCTTTATTGGGGGGGTTGGCAAAGGCGTACGAACCCTATTTACCGTCTCACTTATTGGCAAGTTTGCAAAAACCCGCAGGTAATGCACTGGATGGCGCATTACTCATGGCGCGTAAGCAAATTTTAGTTTAATAAATAGGCGGTTCGCTCACTGAGTCGTCTGCCGTTATCAGCATGACGGAAATTAGCCCTGCCTGTTGGCTAAGCTTATACTCTATGCTTTGCTTTTCAAGATTACATTGTATTGAGGAGATCACTGATGGCACGTACTCCGTCTACCATGCTAGAGCTGGGCACAGCAGCCCCCGACTTTGAGTTGCTCGAACCGGCTACGGATAATATAGTGTCCTTGCAACAGTTTGCTGGACAGCCAATTTTGGTTGCTTTCATTTGCAACCATTGCCCTTATGTTATACACATCCGCGAAAAATTTGCTGAACTCAGTACAGAATACCAAGCCAAAGGCATTGCCGTTGTGGCCATTAATGCAAATGATGTTGCTCACTATCCTGAGGATAGTCCAGAAAAAATGGTGGAAGAGCTGAAGGTTGCGGCTTATCGTTTTCCTTATTTGTATGATGAATCACAAGCGGTTGCCAAAGCCTATCAAGCTGCTTGTACCCCTGATTTTTTTCTGTTTGATCAGGAGCATAAGCTGTATTATCGCGGTCAATTTGATGATGCCCGCCCAGGCAATGATGAAGCTGTAACGGGGCAGGATTTACGCCAAGCAATGGATAATTTATTGGCAGGCCAAGCTGCACCGAAAGACCAAAAAGCCTCATTGGGCTGTAATATTAAGTGGAAGGCAGGCAATGAGCCGGATTATTTTGCTTGATCGTTAAGCCAATCTTGTAGATTTACCCTGAATGAAGTCTGGCATTGTGTGTGAGTGCTGGACTTTTTTATTGGAATGCTATTTTGAAAAATACACCACCATGAAAAAACCAGAGTTGCTCGCCCCCGCAGGCACGTTGAAAAATATGCGTTATGCCTTTGCCTATGGTGCAGACGCCGTTTACGCCGGGCAGCCGCGCTACAGCTTGCGGGTGCGTAATAATGATTTCCAAAATGAGAATCTGGCTAAAGGTATTGCTGAAGCACGTGCTTTAGGTAAGCAGTTTTTTGTGGCGGCGAATACCATGCCACATAATTCAAAGCTTAAAACCTTTTTACGCGATATTGAGCCTGTGATTCAGATGCAGCCCGATGCACTGATTATGGCTGACCCTGGCTTGATTATGATGGTGCGTGAAGCTTTTCCAGAGACGGTGATTCACTTATCTGTACAAATGAATACAGTGAATTATGCCAGTGTGAAATTTTGGCAGAAGCTGGGGATTAAGCGCATTATTTTATCGCGTGAGTTGTCTTTGGATGAGCTTGCAGAAATTCGCCAAGAATGTCCTGATATGGAGCTAGAGGTTTTTGTACACGGTGCTTTGTGTGTTGCTTATTCTGGACGCTGTTTATTGTCGGGTTATTTCAATCATCGTGACCCCAATCAGGGAACTTGCACCAATTCTTGTCGTTGGAAATACAAGACGACAGCAGCAGCAGAAACACCGGACGGCACTTATGTGCCTCAGGAAGCTATATTGTCTCTGGATGCTTTCAACCAAATGGCTAGTGTAGCGGATTGTGGTCATCAGCAACGTCATCCTTTGGCAGATCGGGTGTATTTTCTGGAAGAGAAAAATCGTCCGGGTGAGTTGCTGCCAGTTATGGAGGATGAGCACGGCACGTATATTATGAACTCTAAGGATTTACGCGCAGTGGAGCATGTGCAGCGCTTGTGTGAAATAGGTGTCGATAGCTTAAAGATTGAAGGGCGTACCAAATCACATTATTACGCAGCACGCACAGCTCAAGTTTATCGTCAGGCGATTGATGATGCCGTAGCCGGTCAGCCTTTTGATAATAAGTTATTGGGTATTTTGGAGAATTTGGCGCATCGGGGCTATACCGATGGTTTCTATGAGCGCCACCATACGCATGAGTACCAGAATTATATTTACGGTGCATCCCAAAACCACCGTCAGCAATTTGTTGGTGAAGCGATTGGCGTGGATACGGAAACAGGCTGGTTGGAAGTTGAGGTCAAAAACCGTTTTCAAGTGGGGGATCGACTGGAGCTGATTTTGCCAGCAGGGGGGAATCGGGAAATAAGATTGGAGCAGATGCAGGATTTAAAAGGTAATCCAGTTGAAGTGGCTCCGGGCAGCGGCCATAAAGTCCGTATCCCAGTGAAACATATCAACAGTGATAAGGTATTGATTAGTCGGTTTTTGTGAATGGCTTGATGAAAATATTATGAAAAGATTTGCCTTGATTAACTGTACTTACTTCGATGCCAATGATCAGGAACATCATGAACAAGCGGTGATAGTGAGCCATCAACGTATAGAGCAAATTCTGCCCATGAGTGAATTGCCCGAAGGATTGGATTGTGTGGATTGCTCAGGTCAGTTATTAACGCCAGGTTTTATTGATATTCAAGTCAATGGTGGGGGTGGGGTGATGTTTAATAATCAGCCTACACTGGCCGGTTTAGAGGCGATTCGTCGCGGACATTGGTCAGGTGGAACGACGGCGATGTTGCCCACCTTGATTACGGATAGTGACGTTATAATGTCACAAGCAGTTGATGCTGTAGCACAGGCTATAGCGCAATTGCCCGGTATTCTGGGGATTCATTTGGAGGGGCCCCACCTTAATTTGGAAAAGCGAGGTGTGCATGCGGCTGACAAAGTGCGCCTTTTGGCGGATTTTTCTGAGCAATTATTACAACGCTTACCCCCAGAGCGTTATTTGATCACTGTAGCACCCGAGTGTTTACCGGCTGGCACGATTGCGCGTTGGGTGGCGAGGGGAATTCGTGTGAGTGCCGGACATACCTTAGCGGACTATGCACAAATCCAACAAGCTTTAGCCGAAGGTCTTGCTTGCTTTACGCATTTGTATAATGCCATGACACCTATGGCGAGTCGTGAACCTGGCGTTGTAGGAGCTGCCTTAGAGGACGAACAGACTTATTGTGGTTTGATTGTTGATGGTATTCACCTACATCCTGCGGTAGCCAAGCTAGCCGTGCGCACCAAGCCTACAGGCAAAATGCTATTAGTCACCGATGCTATGGCGGTAGTGGGAAGCTCGGTAAACAGCTTCGAGTTGTATGGCGAAACGATTTATGCCGTCGATGGCCGTTGCGCTAAAGCAGATGGTACTTTAGCCGGTTCGGCCTTGGATATGGCCAGTGCCGTACGTCATTGTGTGCATACGCTGGAGCTGGCTTTGCCAGAAGCCTTACGTATGGCTAGTTTGTATCCTGCACAGTTTTTAGGTTTGGCTGATCAGTACGCACGCTTGGCTAGTACTTATCGTGCGGATTTAGTGTTGTTAGATGCGGATTTGTGTGTACAAAAAACTTGGGTAGCTGGGGAACTGGTGTATAGTAAAGCCAACGACGAGTCCCTGAATATTGGCATAAGCGAACCAATGCCTAATCTACAAGCTGCATTTATTAAACCTCCAAAATCCCTAGTACGCTTAGTTGGTAAAGCCATCGGGGATTATGATTTGATTCGTGCAGGTGATCGTATTTTACTAGGCTTGTCCGGTGGTAAAGATTCTTTGTCGCTTTTGCACATTCTGCATCATTTTCAGCGGTGTGCGCCCGTTCGTTTTGAATTAGCCGTTGTTACCATTGATCCGCAGTCGGGTAGTTTTGATCCTTCTTCTTTGATTCCTTATGTGGAATCTTTGGGTGTGCCTTATTTTTATGTACGTGAGCCGATTATGACATTGGCTGAAACGCACATGGATAATAATTCTTATTGTGCTTTTTGTTCGCGTATGAAGCGTGGTTTGATGTATAAGACAGCGCGGGAAGAGGGCTATAATGTACTGGCTTTGGCGCAGCATTTGGATGATTTGGCAGAAAGTTTTTTAATGTCTGCTTTTCATGGCGGCAAGCTAAAAACTATGAAAGCACATTATCGAATTGATGCAGGTGACTTGCGGGTCATTCGACCGTTGGTTTATGCACGAGAAAGGCAAATGCGCGACTTTGCCCAGACTGCGGGTTTGCCGATTATTATGGAGAATTGCCCTGCCTGTTTTGATATGCCCACCCAGCGTGAACATATGAAGCAATTGCTGAGTCGTGAGGAGAGCATGCACAGTAATCTGTTTAAAAGTTTGTTGGCAGCTATGCAACCTTTAATACGTGAAGGTTTGGATAAGACAGGTTAAGCAGTATCAATCTGTATGAAATTTAAGGGATTGTCGACAATTGATGGCTTAGGTGTAGGCTTTGTCTGGACTTTTACCTTGGATTGTATGAATATGAGCCGCCAAGGTAAAATAATAAAACGATGTGTGTGCACCACCTAGTATGCTTTTTTGTTTTTAGTGAGGAGTCATGTAATGTCTGATATTAAGACCTATCCCGTTCCTGAAGCGTTTGCGCAGCATGCTCATATTAATGCTGAGCAATACAGCACCATGTATGAGCAGTCTATTATTGATCCAGAAGGTTTCTGGGCCGAGCAGGCTGAAAATTACTTAAGCTGGCGCAAAAAGTGGGACAATGTGCTGGATTGGAGTTTTGCAGATGATGTCTATATCAAGTGGTTTGAAGGTGGACAACTCAATGTTGCTGAGAACTGCCTAGATCGTCATTTAGAAACCCGGGGTGATCAAGTTGCTATTATTTGGGAAGGCGATAACCCAGATGAAGACCGCAAGATTACTTATAAAGAACTGCATAAAGAAGTCTGTAAATTCGCTAATGTGTTAAAAAGCCGTGGTGTTAAAAAAGGTGATCGTGTTTCTATCTACCTTCCAATGATTCCCGAAGCTGCGGTGGCCATGTTGGCATGTACTCGTATTGGTGCTATTCACTCCATTGTATTTGGTGGCTTTTCACCGGATGCTTTGCGTGATCGTATCCAAGATGCTGACTGTGGTGTGGTGATTACATCTGACCAGTCGATGCGGGGTGGCAAGCGCGTATCTTTGAAGAAGAATGCCGATAAGGCGATTGAGCAATGCCCTAAGGTGCATACCTGTATTGTCGTTAAGCGGGGGGGAGACCCTGTTGCATGGCATGATCATGACGTTTGGTATCACGAAGCGATGGCAGATGCCGCCACTCAGTGCGAAGCTGAAGTGATGGAAGCGGATGATCCTTTATTCATTCTTTACACTTCTGGCTCTACGGGCAAACCAAAAGGTGTGTTGCATACGACAGGTGGCTATTTGTTGCAAGCTGCCATGACACACAAACTGGTATTTGATTATCAAGAGGGTGAAGTTTACTGGTGTACGGCTGATATTGGCTGGGTGACAGGACACTCTTATATTGTGTATGGACCTTTGGCGAATGGCGCGACCACTTTAATGTTTGAGGGTATTCCCACTTATCCTGATGCTAGCCGCTTTTGGAACGTATGCGACAAGCATGATGTCTCTATTTTCTATACGGCACCTACCGCTATCCGTATGTTAATGGGAGCAGGTAGCCAGTTTGTTGAAAAAGCGCAACTGTCTAAATTGCGTGTCTTAGGTACGGTCGGTGAGCCCATTAACCCAGAAGCCTGGGAGTGGTATTACCGCGTAGTAGGTAGGGAGCGTTGCCCGATTGTAGATACTTGGTGGCAAACAGAAACAGGTGCTCATATGCTGACACCTTTGCCCGGAGCAACGCCGTTGAAACCGGGTTCTGCTACTCATCCTTTCTTTGGCGTAGAGCCGGTTCTATTGGATGATCAAGGTAATGAAATTGAAACCAGCCCTGCGGAAGGCAGTCTGTGTATTAAGCATCCTTGGCCGTCCATGATGCGCACGCTGTACAATAACCATGATCGCTTTGTCGAAGCTTATTTTAGCATGTATCCGGGTTATTACTTCACGGGTGATGGCGCGCGCCGTGATGAAGAGGGTTATTACTGGATTACGGGTCGCGTAGACGACGTATTAAACGTATCTGGTCACCGTTTGGGTACGGCTGAAATCGAATCTGCGCTGGTATTGCATCCCAAAGTCGCCGAAGCGGCGGTTGTGGGCTACCCACATGAGCTGACAGGTCAAGGTATCTATGCGTATGTCACATTGATGACGGGTGAGGAAGGTACGGATGAACTGAAGAAAGCATTGGTAGATTTGGTACGCCAAGAGATTGGTCCGATTGCCAAGATTAATATTATTCAGTGGTCACCGGGGTTGCCTAAAACACGTTCTGGTAAAATCATGCGTCGTATTTTGCGCAAGATTGCAGCTAATGAGCTGGAAAGTTTGGGTGATACCTCCACACTTGCTGATCCAACCGTTGTCAATGACCTGATTGATCATCGTGAAAACCAGTAAATCAGCATAATGAATCTACTGCCCTCATCTCGATTTAAGAGCTGAGGGCTTCCCTCTCTTGTACTAATACCCAAGGTGCAACGACCACAGCCCATAAGTGGCTATCATCTTTTGCCCATTGCTTGGCAACTTCATCCGGTAGATGTCTGATGTGTGCTTGTTCAGTCCATGCCTGAAATGCGACAGTATTGTCTTTTACCATCGCTTCAGCAACAGCAATTAAATCCAAATCTTGTTTAACTTCAATCACTCGGCCACGGGCGAAAAAGCGTGCTAACTCCTCCCAAGTAATACGTGCAGTTTCCAAATGTAAGCGTTGGTATAGTGGTAAGCTGGTTTCGTCCATCTGCAATCTTTCCTTCATTGTCCTGATCCCCATCAAAACGGTGCTTAGGACACAGCTTAATACCATCAATCAGGAAACATAACCTTGGGTATTATTGCCGAATCCCTTCCACTGACAGAATAATCTCAACATCGGTTGAAGCCGGGCCAAGGTTGCGGTTAATGTCAAAATCCTTTAATGCAAAACTTGTACTGCCCTGAAAACCACGCCGAAAACCTCCCCAAGGGTCTTTGCCTGCACCAATCTGTTCCACGGCAATGGTAATGGGTCGGGTAACGCCGTTCAGGGTCAAATCACCTGTCAAAGTACCTTTTCCATCTTCACTAGGTTGATAAGCAGTACTCACGAATTTTGCTTCTGGGTATTTATCGGTATTCAGAAAATCCTTACCGCGCAAATGCTTGTCCCGTTCGGCATGGTTGGAATCCACACTGGCAGTGTTAATTTTTACGCTGACACTTGACTTTTCCGGTGCCGCCTCGTCATAGCTGAATTCGCCCTTAAATTGATTGAAACGGCCATACAACCAGCTATAACCCAGATGTTTAATACGAAATTGGATAAAGGCATGCGCACCTTTGGTGTCCAGCACATAATTGTCTGCCAGTAATAGCGGACTGACCAACAGACTACCTGTCAATAGTAGTGCAGTCACAGTTTGTTTGAGTTTCATGAGTATCTCCTTATAAGCACTAAAATATTATGTCACTAAGTTATGATGAAGACGTGATCAGGACGCACCGCCCTGTATCCTCAACATACGGCGCAGTGTATCGTCCTTGTAGAAAAAATGATGAATGAGTGCAGCGAGAACATGGAATGCAACCATTAACACAAAGACAGTCGCAGTTAGGGCGTGTATTTTTCCGGCCAGTTCCCCGCGTTCGGTATCATCCGCCAGCAAAGCCGGTAATTCAAACCAACCAAACACATCAATGCCTTGCCCTTCTGAGGTAGAAATTAAATAGCCACTGACAACCAAAACAACAGGTAACAAGTACAATAAACCATGTCCCAGCCTTGCCAGACGATTCTGCCAGACATGTTCCGGGTTTAGCATGGCTGGACGTGGCTGAACCCGATTCCAGAAAAAGCGCAATAATAAAACTCCGGCGGCAATCACACCCATCGCCTTATGCACAGACAGGCTGTCATGATACCAAGGGTGATAATAGTCCAGACCGACCATATAATTGCCCAGACCATACAAACTCAATAAGAGCACTGCCATGAACCAATGCAACAGGATAGCAACCCAACCGTAAGCTTGACTTGTATTTAACCAAGATGAGGCTGACATACTGAGCGACTCCTCACAAGCAAGACATAACAAAGAAAGACATCGGAAGTATATTGTCCATACGGGTAAAATGAAAAAATTCCCCTATCTGAATGGGCTTTTTCACCTCTTGGGAGAAGACTCGGTTTTATAAACCCCCATTAAAGAAAATACCGCCCCACCAGAAGCCCGATTCATAACAGCAATTTCCATTCCATAGCGCCGGGCAATAGAGCGCACAATCGCCAGCCCCAGCCCAAAACCTCCTGTCTTGCGGTCACGGCTTTTATCAGCTCATCCACTCTTGACAGTTGAGCGGCATTTGCTTACATATTAGGACACTCCCGCCGCAACAGGATATTTATGGTCGCTGCTGGCCCAACCGCTAGGTGAACCGCAATGGTGCAAAAGTTTAGCAGTTCTGGTGTTTGTAATGGTGATTATTGCAATACTTTTAAAGTTACTGAGGCCGCAGATGCGAAAATGGCTGGGTACGGAAAATTGATTAAAAAACGGCAAGTTGTTGATTTCATTGAAATGGGCGAAAACCCATTGACAAAATCGATTATTCCCGGCAGCGGGTCAAACCCGCCTTTAAATTCAGTCAGTTAGTGCTGAAAGTTATTTAAAAACTTGAAAAACGGTTCACCCATCCTTTATAATCAACACCTTAGAGGCTGACACCTCTGCGATTTTAAGGGTTTTGTCAGGAGAAAGTCACCTTGTCTGCGTGTGCCACCAAAATGCTGTTTAAGCGATTGATCTCAATGAGACGTCGGTGTCCTGTTGGACGCGGACACGTTGGTGGGTCGCAGAGGGGTTTAGCCGCTTAGGCTGTGAGACCATTGGCCTTTTTTGGACAACGACACGCAAGAGTCGCAGAGGGGTTTAGCCGCTTAGGCTGTGAGACTTTACCTCATCGGATCTTGCAACGTCGAGACCCAAGTCGCAGAGGGGTTTAGCCGCTTAGGCTGTGAGACATAGGCCAGCCTGACGAAATCGACTTTTGGTGCGTCGCAGAGGGGTTTAGCCGCTTAGGCTGTGAGACTGACGATCTTTATGTCGTCGTTGACCAGTTGCCGGTCGCAGAGGTACTTAGCCGCTTAGGCTGTGAGACTGTTGAAACTTTACAAGCAGGGAAATTTTCCAATTGTCGCAGAGGTACTTAGCCGCTTAGGCTGTGAGAATGTAGTGACAGCAACTGGTCAGGCCGGTTGTTAATAATTCTTAAGTGGAATTTAATCACTTCGAAAAGGTGGGAACTGAGTGTTATAAACCCCCATTAAAGAAAATACCGCCCCACCAGAAGTGCGATTCATAACAGTAATTTCCATCCCATAGCGCCGGGCAATAGAGCGCACAATCGCCAGCCCCAGCCCGAAACCTCCTGTCTTGCGGTCACGGCTTTTATCACCTCGGTAAAAAGGGGTGAATAATTGTTCCTTCTCCACCTCGTTAATACCCGGCCCGTCATCTGCCACCCGGAAAATAATCGTTGCTTGATCCGTCTTATCGGGTTTTACCTCTGCCTGTAAGGTCACGATGACCTGCGTCTGTGCATAAGCCAGGGCATTGTTCAACAGATTATCAATCAGCAGTTGTAAATGATTGGCCGCCATCGCAATAAAAACTTCGGGTGCAATGACAGCCTGGACTTTGCGGTATTGCTCAGGGGTAAGGCATGCCAGCCTTTGTTGCAGTACCTCACTCATATTGACCATTGTGGTTTCAGCCGCCTGTTCATCCTGCGCCTGACCGATACGACCCAGCATTAACACATCACCGGTCAGGTGATTCATATCGGTGATATAGCCGTCAAGATTCGCCAATAAATCTTGTGTTGCCGCATCGGTTTTAGCCGCCTCTATCATGCCCAGCGCCAGACGCATGCGTGCCAGCGGTGTTCTGAGTTCATGCGCAATCG
>PDWJ01002177.1_pt1 | contig 39261 bp, 34 predicted proteins | sample 1430881 | NCBI WGS metagenome assembly PDWJ01 (sample SAMN01162460, study PRJNA174530) | Oral metagenome, whole genome shotgun sequencing project. | biome: Marine environment; feature: Marine mammal; material: Swab sample of the gingival sulcus; isolation source: swab sample of gingival sulcus...
CCGCCGAGACCATAGCCGTTGGCATGGCGGCCAAAAGCACCCCTGCCGCAAGATCCACCCCGGTCACTTCCAGCCAGTTAAGAACAAGAAGCGTGGCAAAAGGCATGAGCAGGTTCTTAAACACCGTGCTCCACACGACTTCCTGAGACCAACGTACAGGCTGGAGCACAAACCCGCCCCCCATGATGACAAGGGCAAGGGGCAAGGTCATGGCCGAGACCAGCTCGAAACCTTGGTTGAGGACAGCAGGGAGGGACAGCCCCAACCAGGTCACCACAAGCCCGGCACCTACAGAGAGGATGAGCGGGTTGTGACAACACTCCCGACACCAGAAAACAAGCCCCCGCTTGTCACATGATGACCTGGCAGCAGCAAGTACCAGAATAGAAAGAAGATTCACAGGAATCATAAGACAGGCCAGCAAGAGGCTGGCCCTGGCAAGCCCCTCATCACCAATGCCGTAATAGATAACAGCAAGCCCCATGTAGGCGATATTGCCCCTGGACGCTGCCTGACTAAAGACTCCTGTAACCTGCTGGGAATACCCGGCCATCCGAGCGAAGATATAACTTGTCCCAAAGGTCAGGACAAGCACCCCCACAGAACCCGTGATGAGCATGGGGTGGACGGCCCTGTCCAGCGGCACAGCCACGATCTTCACAAAAAGCAGGCACGGGAGGCAGACATAATACACCAGGCGGTTGGCATCCACAAAAAACCGTTCGCCCACAAGGCCCTTGCGCCGGATACCATACCCCAACCCCATGACCAGGAATACCGGGAGGATGGTGTTAATCAGACTGCCGAGCATGGGTGTTGATTCAGACAAAACTCTTATAAAACACCTTATGCACCAGGATGGCAAAGCCCTTATCGTCTTCCACGGCCTTGATCACAGCCTCTGGCTTTAAGGCCAGATCCATAGCCAGTTCACCAAGACGGTGCATCTCGGTGTGCAGCTTCTCTTCCATAGCCTCAAACCGCTCTACCTCTATCCAGTCTTCCATACAACGCTCCCACCTTATTTTTTCCAGAATTCAGGTACGCAAAGGATAATGACCGTATACACCTCCAGGCGTCCCAACACCATACACAGAGTCAGCACCCATTTGGCAAAGACCGGAATATGGGCAAAATTGTCTGTGGGCCCCACACTGCCAAGCCCTGGACCAATATTGCCGATACAGGCCAAAACAGCACTCACCGAGGTGAGTACATCCACACCTGTTGCGGCCACAAGCAAGGTCGCTATGACAAAGAGCCCTAAAAACAGCACGAAAAATCCCCAGACACCACTGAGAATCTCCGATTTGACCAGCCGATCTCCGATCTTGATGTTCCTGATCCCACGAGGATGAATCAAGCGGAACAATTCCTGATACCCGTGCTTAAAAAGGAGCATGATCCGCATACACTTCATGCCCCCGCTCGTGGAACCGGCACAGCCTCCTACAAACATGGAGAAAAGCAGCACAAGCTGGGGCAGAGGCAGCCAGAGTTCGTAATCCGAGGTTCCATACCCTGTTGTAGTCAGGATAGAGATGACCTGAAAGACGGAATAGCGAAACGATGTGAGCAGCGAATCGTACACCGAACCCATGTTAATCAGGGTACAAAGAGCAACGAGCAGACCGGTGAGCAGGGCAAAAAAACGAAATTCAGAATCTTTGAGGAGCATCAGGGGTTTGCCGCAGAGCAGATTAAAATGCAGGGCAAAATTGACGCCTGCCAGAAACATAAACAAGGTGATGACCCCATCAATATAGGCAGAATCATACCAGGCAATGGAGGTGTTTTTCGTGGAAAACCCCCCAGTGGCAAGAGTTCCAAAGGAATGGCACAGGGCGTCAAAAAAATCCATGTCCCCCAGCATAAGAAGAAGAACTTCCAGGAAGGTAAAAAGCACATAGACCTTCCACAGGGTCATAGCTGTGTCCTTGATCCGTGGACGCAATTTATCAGGGACAGGGCCAGGCACCTCGGCCTTATACAATTGCATCCCACCCACCCCAAGAAAGGGTAAAATGGCCAGCGACAAGACGATAATTCCCATCCCTCCCAACCAATGGGTCAGGCTCCGCCACATGAGCAGGCCCTTGGGAACAGCTTCTATATCAGTCAGGATGGAGGCCCCGGTGGTGGTGAACCCGGAAAAGGATTCAAACACAGCATCGGTAAAAGGGCCTATCCCCCCCAGGTAAAAGGGAATCGCCCCAAACAACCCGGCAGCGGCCCAGCCCAGGGCCACCACGGCCATGCCTTCTCGGTGGTTCAAGGGCAAAGACGGGTTGGGTTTGAACCCAAGAATAAGACCGCTGCCTGCGGCCAGGGAGAGGAGAATCCCCAAAACAAGGGGAATGCGTCCACCATCCTGGTAATAAAGGGAAAAGCCCAGGGGCATAAGCATAGACAAGGCCACAAAGACGAGGAGAACCCCCACCAGATATAACGTTTGTCCCCATCGCATCAGATCTGCTCCAGGGTCACGGTGAGTGCCTTTTCAACCTTGGCAATGGTGTCGCGGGTGGCCAGCAGGATGACCCGATCACCGGGCTCAATGCTGTCCTCTCCTGTGGGGATGATCACGGTATCCCCGCGCATGATACAAAGGACAATGGCCCCTCTGGGAAAGGGAAGCTCCCGAATAGGCCGCCCCACCAGGGCAGATCGTTCCTCGGCAATGGCTTCCAGGGCATCAGCCTCATCCTTAATGGCCACCGAAGAGATCACATTGCCCTTGCGCACATGTTTGAGCAAACTGTTCACCGCAGAAAGCCTGGGGCTGACAACGTGTTCAAGCCCAATGGCCCGCACCAGGGGAATGTACTCGGACTTGTTAATGCGGGTGATACACTTGGTCACCCCAATACTTTTGGCCAGTAACGATCCAAGAATATTGGTTTCCTCACTGCCGGTCACCGTTATAACAGCATCAAGGCTGCTGACATTTTCTTCTTCGAGAATTTCTTTGTCTGTGCCGTCACCGCAAAGGACAACGGTCTTATCCAGATGCTCGGCCAAAAAATCGCACCTGCTGGCATCCTTATCCAGTAACTTGACGTTCACAGACATTGTTTCCAAGGTATGGGCAAGCTGAAACCCAATGTTCCCGCCCCCTACAATAAGAATATCGTGCCCTCCTGCCCTGGCCGGGGCAAAATCCCTGAGCAGAGATGAGACATCCTTGTCCTCACAGGTCAGATACACCAAATCGCCGGAACGAATAGTGTCTTTGCCTGTGGGGATAATCAGATCATCGCCTCGGATAATGGCCGCTACAATAAAACGAACACCGGCAATCTTTTTGCGGATGTCCATAAGCTGGGTACCAATAAGGTCATTGTCCCCGCCAATCCACAAGCCCAAAAGTTTGATCCGGCCATCGGCAAATTCACTGAGATCCGCGGCCCCTGGTGTACCCAGCAGGGAAGAAATAGTCCTGACCACCTCCAGCTCAGGATTGATGATGGTTCCCAAGTGTAGTTCCTGATTCAGAACATCCTGGTAGCACAGCACTTCCTGATTTCTGATCCGCGCAAGCTTGGTAATCCCCGGGGCAAGAAGGTTGGCAAAGGTACAGGCCGTGATATTGGTCTCATCACTGTCCGTTACCGCCAAAAAGATCTCTGCCTGGTCAATACCAGCACGTTTGAGAATCTCAGGGCTGCTCCCTGAACCTTCCAGACTCTGAACATCCACGGCATCCTGCAAGCGACCAAGCACCTTAGGGTCACGGTCGATAACAATCACTTCCTTATGTTCCGAAGCAAGACGCCTGGCACAATGAAATCCTACTTCACCGGCTCCCACAATAATGATCTTCAACTCACACCTCTCTGACAACGACACATCTCTCCAAACCAGCCTCCAGCCAGAGGCCAGAAACCATACACGAATCCCCTCTGGTAGATCCAGAAGGGATTAGGGTACACCAGGCCAGGGGGTACAAGCCCTGCACGGCGCAAAACCGGCATCAAAGGCCTGGCGTATGCCAGCAAACACAACCCGGTTTGCAGGGCGGATCTGTTTACCGTAACGACACGAACGGGTATGAAAACGATGCGATGTGGTATTGCCCACATACCTCTTTTTTGCGGCAGGCATGGCAAGGATTCTGGCCCACATACCCTGTAACGCCTTTATAGCCCGTTGCTGTACCACGACCAACGCCTCATGTTCCCTGCCCGGATGCTTCCCATGCGGGTAACAAAAGGCATATCCCTGTGCCACCATGACCATTCCCAGAGAGCGGCCATCAGGCAAAACCACCGAAGTAACAAGCCGCCCAAACCGGTCTTTTTTCATAGCACGGGTATCCAGACGAAGTTCCTTTCCCCGTACCAGCTGCTGTAGATACTGTCGGGCCTCCTGGGCATAATACTGGGCTGGACGTCCTTCATGGCCCATTTCAGGGCAATCAACTCCCTTGATTCGTACCTTGTCGCCGTTGGTCAGAAACAGGGTATCCCCGTCTGGCACAAAACCCGCTCTGACCGTCCTTTCTCCAGCCTGCACCTGAGACACCAACAGGATAAACACGGCCAGGAGAGACACGCAGACAATCTGACGACATGTCTTCCATAAGTCTGGCATATGGAGCAACCGATTAGACATGGGTGGTGTACGCTAAAGGCTCGGCAGGTGATGGGGCAGGGCATTTCTTCTGCCATGTTGCGAATCACAGCAACCGTGCTTGCCCTATGATATGCTGATTGGCAACCGCCAAAATTCGGATATCAGAACCAGGCAGGCAAAAAAGGCAGCCTATGGCTGCCCTTTTTTCCTATCCGAGTACCAAGCTGTATCAGGATTCATAATAGGAACGAAGCCCCTGACTGCGAACAGGATGACGCAGTTTGCGAAGGGCCTTGGCCTCAATCTGCCGGATACGTTCGCGTGTTACATTGAACAATTTCCCCACCTCTTCCAGGGTATGGTCGGATTTTTCCCCAATGCCGAAGCGTTTTCTGAGCACCTGCTCCTCGCGCGGTGTCAAATCCGAAAGCACCGCAGCTATCTGCTCGGAAAGCTTGGTGCACACCACTTCTTCAGCCGGAGCCACAGCCTTTTTATCTTCAATAAAATCCCCCAGACTGCTGTCTTCTTCGTCCCCAATGGGTGTCTCTAATGAAATAGGCTCCTTGGCGATTTTGAGAACCTTTTTGACCTTATCCAGGGGATAGTCCATGCGCTCGGCAATCTCTTCAGGAGAAGGATCACGGCCCAGTTCCTGAACCAGGTAACGCGAGGTACGAACCAGCTTGTTAATGGTCTCAATCATATGCACGGGGATACGGATGGTTCGTGCCTGATCCGCAATGGCCCTGGTGATGGCCTGCCGAATCCACCAGGTCGCATATGTCGAAAATTTATACCCCCGCTGATACTCAAATTTATCCACCGCCTTCATCAGGCCAATATTACCTTCCTGGATAAGATCAAGGAATTGCAGCCCTCTATTGGTATACTTCTTGGCAATGCTGACCACGAGGCGCAGATTCGCCCGAATAAGCTCCTGCTTGGCGTTCAAGGCGTCCTGGTTGCCCTTTTTGACCCGCCAGAGAATTTCTTCAAGATCCTCCACATCGTGCATACAATTTTCCTGGAGCCGCTGGAGGATCTCGATTTTGCCGTAAACCATTTCCTTAAAGGAAAACAATTCTTCCACCGTCATATTCAGAGAATCGGCAGCGGTCACCGGATTGATCTGCCGCTTTTCCATCCTGTCAAACAAGGTAAAAATCTCTTCCTTGGACTTGCCGATGGACAGGATATAGGCGGAAAGATCCCGGCGGCAATTATGCATCTGACGCACATAATCGCCCACAGTCTCAATAATCCGGTCAAGCAGATTCTTATCCAGCTTGATGTCGCGTAAACATTGAACCACAGACGTTTTATAGTCCACAATCTTGGTTTGCAGACCAAAGACCCTGCGGTCGAGACGTGCGCATTCATCCAGCTTTTCATAGATAGAACGTTTCTTGCGGTAGATATTCCGCACTTCTTCTAAGAGTTTGATGACCCGTTCCCGCTGATTCATCTCCTCTTCAGACGGATCATCTTCTTCAATGGTTTTGACCACATCTTTGAGTTTGATCCGGCCATTACGAAGATCCTCGCCCACCTGCACGAGCTCTTCCACGGCCACGGGAACCTCCACCAGGGAATACATAACCTCAAATTCCCCGGCCTCAATCTTACGGGCAATATAGACCTCACCTTCACGATCCAAAAGGCCCACGGCCCCCATTTCCCGCAGGTACATGCGAACTGGGTCATTGCTTCTGGCGGGATAATCTGCAGTATCGTCGCTCTCGGTAAGCTCGACCCCCTCGCCGTCATCAACCCCTTCGCCCTTGGCCTCAAGGGCCTTCCCCACCTTCTCATCAACAATAGCGATATTCATGGCATCAAAGATGCCGATGACCTCTTCGATCTGATCGCTGGAGGTTACCTCAGCAGGCAGGGCCTTGTTGAGTTCCTCAAAGGTCAGAAACCCTTTTTGCCTACCTATGGCAATAAGGGCTTTGATCTGTTGTACATCTTTGATATTACTCATCCTTCCCCCCTTGCAAAACGTTCCGTACAAGACTGATGAACAACCTGGTGTTTCAGGCTGCCTGCCCAGGCATCCGGCACAAGGTGCTTATTCAACCACGCACAATGCAAGTGCGTTTCTTCAAGGTTCCGGTACGAGACTGAGAACCTTTCAAACAACCAGGTAACCAGTGTGTTCAGCGGTCTTTTTATGTCAACGGCCCACAACGAACACGATATGCCCAAAGGCTGCATGTGTCGTTCGTCTGGTGTCCGGCTGGTAGCATGTTCACCAATGAGTTAGTGTATGATGACGTCCTGTAATTGCGCAAGAATCCGCTTGACCTCTTGCAAATCGCCCTCATTCTGGGCCCTGGAAAGGGCCGCATTGAGATGCTGCCTGCGTGTCCGCGAGGTGTTGTGATTCATGAACTCTTCAATCCCTTCCCACTCCCTCTGGGCTGCCTCAGAAGAAATCTCCTGCTGCATCTGGCATCGGACAAAAAAGCCCCGTTCCCCGTCATCAAGATGGGGGAGCACACCATCATGCCCAAAACGAACGAGCTTGTCCCAGAATCCCTTACCCCGCTGGGTACACAGGCTTGATGCAAAATGCTGATCCTTGAGGCGGTCAAGGTAGTCAGGAAATCTGATGGCAAAGGATAACAGTTCTCGATCACGCTGGGCCGGTCCACATTGCTGCAAAGGATGCTCGTGCTGGTTCGATGTCCTGCTGCCCTGTTTCAGGGCCTGGCGGAGTTCCTTTTCCGACACCCCAAGGCCAGCAGCTACCTTGGGAATATAAAAGGCCTGCCAGGCAACTTCCTTAAGCCCCTGAATAAAGGTAACCGCCCAACGCATGACCTCCTTGGGAGACTGCTCTTCTTTGACCGTGGTCAGGCAAAAGGCAAGGCCCTCATGGGCCGTTGTGAGCAGGTTGTGAAATACCTCCGGCCCCTTATCTTTCAACAGAGAATCCGCATCTTCCCCCTCTGGCAGGATGACCACACGGCAGGAAATTCCCTCGCAAAGAACCATCAAGGCACTGCGCAGGGCAGCCTGATGACCGGCCCTGTCTCCATCAAAAAGCAGAACGACCTCTTTGACCAAACCCGCCAGCCGGTGCACCTGCCTGGGCGTCAAAGCCGTACCAAGCACCCCGCAGGCATGGGTAAATCCATGCTGGTGAAGGGTAAGAACGTCCACATAACCCTCGGTGAGCAACACGGATTTGGCACTGGATATGGCCCGTCGGGCCTGAAACAATCCGTAGAGATGATCGCCCTTGGTATAGATAGGGGTCTCGCTGGAATTGAGATATTTGGGCTCTTGATCAGGCTGAATCCCCCGACCCCCAAAGGCAATGACCTGACCTGCGAGGTTGTGGATGGGAAACATGACCCGTCCCCGAAAACGGTCGTACACCCTTCCGGCCTGGTTACTGGACAAAAGACCTGCTGTGACCCCGATTGTTTCTCCATACCCCAGACCACGAAGATGATCCTTAAGGGCATGCCAGGCATCCGGCCCCCATCCCAGGCCAAAACGCTCACGGATTTCCTGGGAGATAAGCCGCTCATCCAAATAGGCCCTGGCCTTTGAGGCATCTGAAGCCGTCAAGGCGTGACGAAAAAACATCTGAGCCCTGGCATGAAGTTCAAAACACTGGGTCGTGACTTCCCGCTTCCTGTGGCTGTCCGGTGTCTCAGGCGCAAGCGGTACCCCTGCCTCGTGGGCAAGCTGTTCCACGGCCTCAGTAAAGCCCAGCCCATTGATGGAACGGTAAAATTCAATCACATCCCCGGCGGCCTGACACCCGAAACAATAGAAAAACCCGCGATCAGGGTTCACAGAAAAGGAAGGTTTGGTCTCCTGATGAAAAGGACATGGCGCCACCCAATGATCCCCAACGGGCCGAAGCTCTACATACCGGCCAATCAGATCAAGCAGGTTGATCCTCGTCTTAATGGCCTCCAGGGTACTGGCATCAAATCTGGGCATGGACTTGTCCCGCAGAACGATGAGTCACTCAGGACATCTGCCCTGGAGCACCCATAGTTCCGGCATCAGATAGTGTCGCTTTTACGAGGCCGCATCGTGCAATCGCACCTTGGTCATTCCATCACCGCCCTCGTGGGCATGGGCCCTGGCAAAGGAGTGAACCCCGGGAAATCCTTCCAACACTTCGTGCGCCACTTGCCTGAGTACGCCGCCTCCCTTGCCATGAACGATCTCCAGTTCACAGCCTCCTTTGAGCATGGCCTTATCCAGAAAGGATTCCAGCCGTGCCCTGGCCTCATGGGCCCGCATTCCCCGAAGATCTAACCGCATCAGGGAACCTGTAACCGGCTCCGCACGTACCGTGTACGTGGAAGTGGGTGACGCCCCGTGACCGTCTGCCTGCAGATCCTCTGGACCAACCCACACGGCCAGCCCACCGGCATTGATTTTCACCCGTTTCTTGCGGACATCCACGGCCTCCACAAGGGCGGTCTTGTTCCACGGGATATAGACGACCCGTTTGCCCTCAGTCAGTTCTTCCCATGCAAGTCCTTCCGCCTTTGCCGTGGCCTTTGTGGTCAGGGCGAGCTGTTTTCTGGCATCGGCAAGTTGTTTAAGGGCCTGTTTCCGACCCACACGGCCTTGCCGCCAGGCACGGACGATCTCCTGGGAGCTGGCCTGCAGGGTCTTCAACACCTCCTCGCGCTCGCGTTCAAGCCGTTTGTACCGGCGTTGCCACCGTTCTTCCAGCACGGCCTCCCGCTTGCTGAGACGTTCAAGCTCTTTTTCCCTGGCTGCCGCCAGGGTATTGAGCCTGGTAAAAATATCCTGGGTGTCCCCCCCCTCAAGCAGCAGGTATTCCTGGGCCCGAGCCAGAATGGAGGCATCAAGCCCCTGCTCTTTGGCCACATCAAGGGCCTGACTCGCACCCACTTGATCGTACACCAGCTTATAGAGCGGCTTTTTGGTGGCCGGATCAAAAAGAACCGAGGCGGCCCGCACCCCTTGCCTGGTCAAACCATAGACTTTTAAGGCGGGAAAATGCGTGGCCACTGCCACGAAACTCTCCCGTTCAAGGAGTTCATCAACCACAGCCTGAGCTAGTGCTGCTCCCTGACTGGGGTCAGTCCCCATGCCAAATTCATCCAGGATCACCAAGGTATCCGGGCCGATATGCGGCCAACATGCCACCAGATGACGGATCTGGGCGGTAAAGGTGCTCAGACTGTCTTCAAGGCTTTGCTCATCGCCCATAGAAACCATCACCCTGTCAATCCAGGGCAGACTGCTGTCCCGGGCCACGGGAACTGGCAGGGCAGCTCGTGCCATCAGAACGATAAGTCCTAATGTCTTGAGGCTGACGGTCTTCCCTCCGGCATTACCACCACTGACAATGAGTCCCTTTTGACCGGATTCAAGTTCAATATCCACAGGAACAGCGTGAGAGCCCTGGGCAGCAAGTAAGGGATGCCGAGCCTGCTTGAGAGAAAGAGGCGTGCCCGGCTGCATGGGCAGGACGATCCCGCTTAATTCCTCCCCGAACCGAACCTTGGCCTGCAGGACATCCATCATAATCAGCCAATCATACAAGGCACAAAGAGCGGCCTGATCCTGGCGAACAAGATCGGTGAGACGGATAAGAACCTTACGCTCTTCTTCGCGCTCTTCCTGTTTGAGGGCCCGCAGCTGATTGTTTAAGGCCACAAGAAACAGGGGCTCAACATAACAGGTCTCTCCGGTCTGGGAGAAATCGTGAACAATACCTTTGATCCTGCCCCTGCTCGGCGACTTGACCGCCAGGACATACCTGTCCGAAGCAATGGTCAAAAATTCATCCTGCAGGCAGCGCAGCATCTCCTTGTCCCCGAAATACTCATTCACCTTGCGGGTACACCGCGCCAAAATGGCCCGCATCTCCTGACGCACCGCATACAGGCCAGGCGAGCTTTCATCCCGAAGTTCCCCGTCATTGCCCACACATCGTTTCAGGCCCGACCAGGACGATGAAGGCCATAAGACAGCCTCGGCCTGGCCCACCAGCAAGGGGAATCGCTCCTTGTCCAGGGCAGCAACAACCTCATGTCCGGTCTTGCCTGTTCCAAGCATCCTCAAAATCGCCCACAGTCCATCCTTGTCAAGAACCCCAGTGGGCCGTTGTACAAAGGCAAGCACCCCTTCAAGATCAGGAAATTCGGGCAGGCTGTACTCGCTTGCAGCAAACCAATCCACGGCCTCTTGAAGCAGGGTCATGTCACGATGAAACAGGGCCTGATCGCTCCACGGCACAAGCTCTTTGCAGGCTCGTTTGCCTGCGGGTGAGAGGGCCCTGGCAGCAAGCAGGGCAAGGACTTTGGGATAATCCAACAAGGTCAGGGTCTTGGATTCCATAGATTGGGGGAGACAAGGTGGCGGGTTATGGCGTGGAGCCCATGAGATAAGGACACCCGTCCCAGGGTAGGCCGGAACGGGTGCTGATTGAGCAATATCGCAGATACGGACGGCATCATCTGCCCTACATCATCTGGATCTTACGCATTTTTTTCATCAGACGCTTACGAGCGGCAGCCTCTTTCTTCTTTTTCTGGATGCTGGGCTTTTCGTAATGCTGACGCTTCTTGAGTTCGGAAAGAATACCGGCCTTTTCGACCTGTTTCTTGAACTTACGCAATGAATAATCAAAGGTATCGTTGTCGCCTAACACAACTCCTGGCAATAGAATCACCTCCCCTCACGTATATTTCAGGAAGAAGGTCACTAGCCCAAACTCCCTTTGCTGGCAAGCATAAAAAGAGGAAATCTTGTAGGGAAGATTTCCTCTTTTTGACGTCAGTGGATCATCCAAACCCTTTTCACAAGATGAGTCTGGAACAATGCCGGGACGCTGCTTCACCCAAACTATTTGGCAGCAGCCTCTTCCTTGCGGGCTTCTTTGACTGTCTCAAGAAAGGACTGCAGGAAAACAATGCCGAGTCCCGAACTGATGACAAAGAGCACGGTATATAACACTCCAAAAAATACCGCATGATCAGGGGCCCATAAAGGCAAATCCTGTGGTAGCATACTATGAACTGTTTCGCCGGGAATCATCATGCCTCCGGAAGATTATTTAACGGCTTCCTTTAAAAGTTTACCGGGCCTGAAACGAACAACCTTTGTCGCGGGGATGTCGATTTCCGCACCCGTTTGAGGATTGCGTCCCTTGCGCCCCTTACGATCCTCAACCACAAAGGTGCCAAAGCCGGTCAGAGTGAGCTTGCCCTCGGATACCAGCGTTTCCTGCACAGATTCAAGAAAGGCATTCAGACCTTTTTCGGCCTGGGCTTTGGTCAGGTCGGCCTTTTCTGCCATTTTTGCTACCAATTCAGCTTTTGTCATCAGTCTCCTCCTGGATAGTAAAGTGATCATTGCCATAATCTAACGATTATGAAAAAAAACGTGAATACACCACCACATTGCAGGTCTCTCATGAGGCCATGACAACAAAGAAACTACCTTGCATGAGTGCATGGCCCAAAAGTTTCCTGTACCAAACTTTTTTATCCCTGCTCACAATGCCTTGCAACTAAGCGGCGCAGCCCCAACCTAAGATTTTAGGCTTTCTTGGATCCGCTTGTCGTGAGACGCTTTGGGTTTGACTCCCAAGGCATCGTAATCAGGTACACAACATCGGGCTGCACGCGCTATGCGAGTCCGCCCTGACACAACCTCAGTTCAAGGATAAACGATTTGCAAACTGCCACAGACAAAATTTCATTCTCGAAGTCAAGGGGAATTTTGCCCTGTTAAGGATTTACCTGCCTGGTTTCACAACCACAGGGACAAAGCACGAACTTGCTCTGGACTGAGATTTTCAGGACGCATCCGTCGCTCCACTCCCACCTTCTCCAACCTTGTCTGAAGGTCTTGCGTCCAAAAGGGTTTAAGGATGGTTCCCAGCTGCTTGCGCCGCTTTTGAAACAGGAGGCGAATGGTAGAGGCGAGCCTTGCCCTGTCCACGCCAGTTCCAGGGCGAGGAACAAAGCCAAGTACTGAAGAATCAACCTTGGGACGAGGCCTGAAACACGAGGGCGGCACATGGAAAAGAATCCGGGGAACGGCAAAGGTCTGAACCCACACGGAAAGCCCCCCATATGCCTTGGTTCCAGGTCTGGCCACCAGACGTAAGGCAACTTCCTTTTGTACCATGAAACAACATTGCTGGTATGATCTCACCCGCGAAAATATTTCCCACATGACAGGGGAAGCCACGTTATAGGGAAGATTACCTACAATCGTAAGGGGGACAAGTCGTGCAAGGGGCTCCCAGACAAAATCAAGGGCGTCGCCTAACACGGCCCCAAGACGCGGCCACTGCGACTTGAGAATGTAAAGAAGTGTGGGATCCTTTTCAAGGACTATGACGTGTGGGGTTTGTTCTGCCAACACCTGGGTTAAGGCACCACGACCCGGGCCGATCTCAAAAACCGTGTCACAAGAATGAAGGGCAAGATGATTCACCATTTTGCGGACCATATTCCCATCCACGAGGAAATGCTGCCCAAGACTCTTTTTAGGACGGTGTGTCCCTGTCATGCACCTGCCATAGGCCATAGCCACCTCGTTTCCATAAGATACCACAACGCTGAATCATCACGTCAAACACCCCTTGGATTGGGAGCTCATCACGCATGCGTACACACAATGCCCTATTTTGTGGGGGTTGTGTGTTTGAGCCGACGGGCTGCCCTGCGTGCGCGGTACACCTGTACCATGCGGGCGGTCAGCACATAGGTCAGCATAGCCGCAGGTATCCCGATGATGATACCCCCTGCACTCATAATCAAGACAAGCTGCCAGCCTACGGCCAGCATGTCCGTAAGGGCTAAATGAGCAGGGTCAAACCCCTGGGATGGGCCAGGGACGACCAAACTGCCTACACGATAGAGAAAATAATAGACCACAACAACATTGGCAGGGTTGGAAACCCAGGTACCCAAAGCAGCAGTGATCTTATTACAACGCAAGACAAAGGCAAGAGAGAGGGCAATGACCGTTTGAAAAGGAATGACCGGAAGGCAGCCCACAAAAACCCCTACAGCCATGCCCAGAGCAATAGAGTGAGGAGAAGCCTTGATGCGCAGAACCTTCAAATACGCCAGACGCAGGCTGCGTCGCACACGAAGCCACAACGCGTGCATCATGTCACCCTTTGCCGAAGAGGATCGGCCTTGATACACATACATACACCAAACGACTGATTCATAGAGGGCATATTCTGTTCCCTGCAACCCACACAAAGTGTCTGTGAAAAAAAACATATTTTGATGGACGATGAAGATGGGGTCAAGTCCCAAGACAAGTTCGCCAAGGCGTACCAACAAAAACTATGGAGCCTTCATTGACCGCCTGTCACATTCTGGTTAGGTGGTGGTGTCACGGACGTATGTTTGGCTTTATTTCCGGGAAATGAGGAGGAGTGTCCACCATGATTACAACCACCATGCGAACCCATCTCTGGTTTGAAACATCCAAGGGCATGTTTTTTGGAGTAGGCCGTGTCCTCCTTCTGCAAAAAGTCAGGGAACTGGGTTCGTTGAACAAAGCGGCCAAAGAGCTTGGAATGTCCTACCGAGCGGCCTGGGGAAAAATTAAGGCCACAGAAGAAGTCCTTGGTAAACCCTTGCTGGTCAAGGTGGCTGGCCGTAAGGGATTCGTGCTCTCAGACATGGCCGACACCCTGGTGGCACACTTCTGTACCTGGCAGGAAGAGGTTGAGGCCTATGCCCTGAAAAAAGCCCAAGAAAAGTTTGTCTGGAAAATCAACGACTTTACCAACACTCAGGATGAATCAACGACCTAAACAATACGATATGCTTATGAATCATTATCAAACCATTCAAGATCACCTTACCCGCACCCCCAAAACATGGGTTATCACCGGTGTTGCCGGTTTCATCGGCTCTAATCTGCTCGAAACCCTTCTGAATCTTGACCAGCAGGTCATAGGCCTGGACAATTTTGCCACTGGATATCAGCATAATCTTGACGATGTGCAAGCCCTTGTCACTCCCAAGCGGTGGGCCAGGTTCTCATTTCTTGAAGGCGATATACGAGATCTGGCTACCTGCAGGCAGGTCTGTCAACATGCAGATTATGTACTCCATCAGGCAGCGTTAGGCTCTGTACCCAGATCCATAGAGGATCCTGTTACTACCAATGCCAGTAATATTTCCGGCTTTCTGAACATGCTCGTGGCAGCCAGGGACGCCAAGGTTGAGCGCTTTGTCTATGCAGCTTCAAGCTCCACTTATGGAGATCATCCAGGGCTCCCCAAAATTGAGGAGCGCATTGGCAATCCACTTTCTCCCTATGCCGTGACGAAATACGTCAACGAGCTCTATGCCGATGTCTTTGCCAGGGCCTATGGGTTCCAACCTATTGGCCTGCGTTATTTTAATATCTTTGGCCGCCGTCAGGATCCCAAGGGGGCCTATGCTGCGGTCATGCCGACCTGGTTCGCCAGTATGCTTGCCAAGGAACCTGTATACATCAATGGTGACGGCGAAACCTCCCGTGACTTCTGCTATATCGACAATTGTGTCCAGGCGAATATCCTTGCAGCCACAGCTAACCATCCAGACGCTGCCGGACAGGTTTACAACGTAGCCTTTGGCGAACGAACCACCCTGAACGAACTCTTTGTCCTTATCCGAGACAGAATCACAGCTCAACGTCCCGATATGACCATTCCTGCACCGGTGTATCGGGATTTCCGCCCCGGTGATGTCCGTCATTCTCTGGCAGACATCACCAAGGCCCACAACCTCCTTGGGTACGAACCAACCCATAGCGTCCGTCAGGGCCTTGAGGAAACCGCTGCCTGGTATGTGGACGCCCTGGGATGAGCAAATTCCCAACGCAACATATCCTTGTCCCAACAAGTTCAATAATTCATCCCCTCTCTCAGACAACATGCAGCTATTTCCTTGCTTCTTGCCATTGACCAAGAAGGTGGTCATGTGGTCTGGCTCAATCCTGACCATGGATTTCCGACCCTTCCCCAAGGCCCAACATGACCGTAAAAAAGAAAATGGCAGGCCATGCAAAAACCATTTGACAATGCGCAGTCATCTCCCTAGAAGGACTCTCGTTGTCGGGATGTAGCGCAGTTTGGGAGCGCACTTGAATGGGGTTCAAGGGGTCGGAGGTTCAAATCCTCTCATCCCGACCAAAAAAATTTCCCAAGAAAAAGGGGCGGTTAGATACAACATCTAACTGCCCCTTTTTTTGTTGCTGACACCCTCTTTTTGGTTGGATTGTTCCGGTTATTCCAAATTCGGCAAGTGGGTCATGGTCCTGTCAGCATCCCCTGCATTTGATGCCCCCATACAAATTATACCTTCACCATATTGGATAAATTGGTTGCAGTAGCGTTTATCTCCTGCACAGAGGCGTTGATTTCTTCCATATTGGATGCCTGATTTTGAACAAGCGTATTTATGGCATCAATTCTGTCTGTTATATTTTCTATGGACTTGTCCATACCGGATAATCCGCCTGTTATTCTTTCTGCTGCCTGTGTGCTGCTTGTGGCGAGCTTTCGTACTTCATCTGCAACCACGGCAAAGCCCTTACCCGCTTCTCCTGCGCGTGCCGCTTCAATAGAGGCGTTGAGGGAAAGCAGATTGGTCTGGCTGGAGATATTCATGATAAAATCTGTAATCTCCATGGTTTCATCTGTCTTCTTCCGTGCTTCCTGAGCAGCTTCTATCATAACATTTTGCTCTGTTGATATTTCCAAGGTTTTTTGCGTTGTATCATTCATGGAAATACTTATTTGTTCTATGGCTGTTGCCAAAGAAGCAAGCATTGCATTTAAGTGATTATCAAATTCTATTTTTTCCTTTCGTGCTGTAATATCTTCAATGGCTCCAGCAACCAGAATGGGCGTTCCGTCATCCTCCCGCAAGGTTTCTCCAACAGCCCGGAACCATCTGTAGGTTCCATCCTTTTTTTTCAGCCGATATTCTATGTTAAATGGAGTTTCCCCGGAATAGTCCATTAGATGGGCGTTAAAGGCTTGCAACGCCTCTTCCTTGTCTTCAGGGTGGAGTCTGTCTGCCCATGAGCTTAACACATTGGGAAAATCACCGGTATCCTTAAATCCCAGCAATCTTCTAAATTGGTTTGACCACCAGAATTCATTGTCAGGATGAACAGGGTCACTCCCAACAATCCTCATATTCCACGAACCTTCCGTGAGGATAGAATCAATGAGTTCATACCTGCTAACGGTGTAGTCAAGCTCTCTTCTCTGGTGGATGGTATCGTCTATGTCTATAAAAACCCCTATGATTTCAAGAGCCCGTCCATCATTATCCCGAATGGTATGTCCTGCGGCCCGAAACCATCTGTAGGTTTCATCTTTGAGTTTGAGGCGATAATTGACGTCGTAGCCTGTCTGACCGCTAAAATCAGAAATGCACGCGCCAAAAGCATCAAGTGTAGCCTTGGCGTCATCCGGGTGGAGTCTGTCTACCCAGGAATTTAATTCGTCAGGAAAGTCTGTTGTGTCATGAAAACCTACCATTTTACGGAAATCATCAGACCAAATGGTCTTCACAACATTCATATGTTCGTCCAGTTTCATAAACCATAAACCAGAAGAGACAGACTTGTTGATAACGTGTATCCGTAATTCCTGATAATCAATTTCCTTCTTACACTTGTTGATAAGCGTATTGCAAAGACGAGCCATTTTTCTCTGGTCATCATCAAGAGACTGGACATCTATCTGACCAAAATCTCCAGCCTTCTCATGATGTTCCAAGATACTTTCCAACATGGTTTCCAGTCTTGATATCGAAGTATTTTTTTCTGCTGTTTTTTCATTGCAGGTATCCATAAGACGATTAACCACATTGGCAAGTTGTTCTGTTTCTTCCGTAAACAGATGACTGTCTATGGGCACAAAGCTGCCCTTTGCTGCGTACTTGTTTATACTGCTTTCCACGTGGGAGATAAGATTGCTTATCTCATTACGTAACATCATTGCTTTGTGTGATGACTTTTTATGGGAGAAAATCATAAGACTTAGCCTCCTTTCCAGATAATTCCTTCACGGGGGGGGGGGGGATCGTATAAAGGTATTATTGATGGCAATTGGGCTCTTTTTGAATACGATCCTAAGAAAAAAAATCTGTTTTATCAATCTAATATTTTTAGTTTTCCATAAAAATATTCAACCTGCAACAACATTCTAGTTGGTTCAAAGGATAGAACGAAATATCTAGCCGTCCCTTTTTATCTCATTTTTCTTACGTCACAACGTAAACGTTCTTTTGGCTCGACACGGCTGATTGTGACAAATAATGAGCTTCACCACGATATTAAGGTCTGGGCCACACGATCTCCCATCTCCTCACAGCCTATCAGGGTCTGTCCTTCTTCCATAATATCCAGGGTACGGTATCCGGCCTTGAGGACGTGGCGGACACCGGCCTCCAGGGCCTGGGCCTCATCAAACATGGCAAAGGAATGGCGCAACATCATGGCCAGCGAAAGGATGGTAGCCAGGGGGTTGGCCTTATCCTGTCCGGCAATGTCTGGGGCTGATCCGTGGATGGGTTCATACAGGAAGGGGCCGACGTCACCCAGGGAGGCCGAAGGCAACATCCCAATGGAGCCGGTGAGCATGGCCGCTTCGTCTGAAAGGATGTCGCCGAAAAGATTCCCTGTGACAATGACATCAAATTGAGAAGGATCCCGCACCAATTGCATGGCTGCGTTGTCCACATACAGGTGGGTCAGTTCCACCTCAGGATAGTCGGCTGCCATGTGGATCATGGTTTCCCGCCAGAGCTGAGACACTTCAAGCACATTGGCCTTGTCCACATTGCACAGCCGCTTGCTCCGCTTCATGGCGGTCTCAAACCCGATACGGGCAATGCGTTCCACCTCGGAACGCTTGTAGGTCATGGTGTTCAGGGCCATGTCCTCGCCGTTCTTCGTCGAGAATCCCCTGGGTTCGCCAAAGTAGATCCCGCCGGTAAGCTCTCGCAGCACCAACATATCAATACCCCGCGCCACAATATCGGGCCGCAAAAACGAGGCATGGGCGAGTTCTGGAAAAAGCATGGCAGGCCGCACATTGGCAAAAAGGCCCAGCTCTTTGCGGATACCTAATAATCCCCGTTCAGGCCGGATATCCCGATCGATAGTGTCCCATTGAGGCCCACCCACAGCACCGAGCAGAACGGCATCGCATTGCTTGCATATCTCCACCGTGTCTTGAGGCAAAGGAACCCCAGTGGCATCAATGGCTGCCCCGCCGATCAGAGCCGTCCGGGTGGTCAGAGAATGACCAAAAGCGGTGTTTACAGCATCCAGCACCTTGACGGCCTGGGCAGTAATTTCAGGGCCAATCCCGTCACCGGGAAGAAGACATAGTGTGTGTGACTGCATCGTATCTACCTCACCAGCCAGAGGATACAAAAAATCAGATAGCAGAGCTGAATCCCAGCTCCCACAACCAGAACGCCTCAACATTGTTGGAGCAACCAACCATTGTCAATCGGTTTGCAAGGCCTGCTGCTGTTTCACGTATTCAATGAGTCCGCCACGCTGAAGCAATTCCTGCATAAAGGCGGGAAGAGGCTGAAACGGAATTTTTTTGTCCTTGGTCGTATTGGTGATGACTCCCTCTTCCATCTGGACATGCAGTGTATCTCCATCATCAATGCCGTCTACCTCACGGCCGACCTCCAGAAGCAGCAATCCCATATTGAACCCGTTGCGGTAAAAAATGCGGGCAAAACTATGGGCCACAACCACTGGTATACCTGCACCAAGAAGGGCCAGAGGGGCATGCTCCCTGGAGGAACCGCAGCCAAAATTCTCTCCAGCTACCAACATGTCGCCAGCCTTGACCCGATCAACCCAGCCAGGGGTCAATCCTTCCATACAGGAGGCCCCAAGCTCCTGCCTATCCGACGTCACCAGAAACCTGGCCGGAATAATGGCGTCTGTATCAATATGATCACCAACCTTATGAACCTGTCCGCTATAATACATGCCTTTCTCCCTCATGCTTGAAGGTATACCATGATATGGAACCCGTGGGGCTGTGTCCGGTCTTTCTGCTTACACGTCTGTCCATTCTTTCTTTCTGCCCGCTTCACGGTACATGGCTTGTGCCGATCTCTTGAGGATGGATGATCTCACCGGCAATGGCCGTGGCCGCTGCCACATCAGGGCCGGCCAGATAGACCTCGGCCTTCAGACTTCCCATGCGTCCCTTGAAATTTCTATTGGTTGTGGCCAGGCATGTTTCTCCGTCTGCCAGGATGCCCATGTGGCCGCCCAAACAGGGGCCGCAGGTGGGAGGCCCTACAATGGCACCGGCATCCATAAAGATTTCAAGAAGTCCCTCTTTAAGGGCCTGCTTATAGATCCCAGGGGTTGCAGGCAGGACAACAAAACGCACCCCTTTGGCCACCGTATTGCCCTTGATCAGGTCTGCCGCCCGCCGAAGGTCTGAGATGCGGCCATTGGTACAGGATCCAAGAACCACCTGATCCACCCTGACATGACTGACCTGGCTGACGGGTTTGACATTGTCAGGAAGATGCGGACAGGCGATCTGGGGCTCCATGCCCGTTACATCTATGGTCACCACCTGGGCATAGGAGGCGTCCTTGTCCGGAGCCAGGGGCAGATCACCCTGGCGGCCATGTTCTGAGCTGTATGCCAAGGTGATGGCATCCACCGGAAAAAGCCCCACCTTACCGCCTGCCTCAATGGCCATATTGGCCATAGTCATCCGTGCTTCCACCTCCAGGGCATCCACCACAGGGCCGCCAAACTCCAGGGCCTTGTACAGGGCGCCGGAGACCCCGATCCTTCCGATAAGGCGCAAGATCAGATCCTTGCCCGTGATAAAAGGGGGCAGGGTTCCGGTCAGCACCACCTTGATGGTCTCAGGAACCTTGAACCAGGTCTGGCCCAGGGCCATAGCTGCGGCAATATCTGTACTTCCAAGCCCTGTGGCAAAGGCCCCCAATCCCCCATAGGTGCAGGTGTGGCTGTCCGCACCCACCACAATATCTCCCGGGCCGACAATACCCAGTTCCGGGAGCAGGGCATGTTCCACCCCCACTTCACCGCCCTCATAATAATGCACAAGGCCCTGGGCCTGGGCAAATTCCCGCACAAACTTAACCTGCTGGGCTGAGGCAATGTCCTTGTTAGGGGTGAAATGATCACAGATCAGGGCCACCCTGGAGGTATCAAACACCGTATCCACCTGCATGGCCTCAAGGGATCTGATGGCCAAAGGTGCGGTAATATCATTGGCCAGGGCCAGCGAAATGGCGCATTGGACAATCTGACCAGGGCCGGTAATCCTTTCCCTGCAATGGGCCTGAAGCAGTTTTTCCGCTAGGGTCTGGTGCATAGATTCTCCTCTTCTTCCTTTTTTGCCAATCGATTCAGGGCATTGATATAGGCCTTGGCACTGGCGATGATGATGTCCGGGTCGGACGCCCTGCCCACCGAGGTCTTGCCGTCTTCACCCAGCCTGACAGTCACCTCTCCCTGGGCATCGGAACCACCGGTAATGGCGTTGACACTGTACCTGAGCAGGTCTGGCGCTTTGCCCACAAGCTGAGAAATGGTGGTAAAGACCGAATCAATGGGGCCTTCCCCAAATCCGGCAAGCTGCTTTTCCTGGCCGTGGACACGCATCTTGATGGTGGCTGTAGGAATAGCCATGTTGCCGGATACGGCACTGAGATAGATGAGGCGGTACTTGTCTGGCAGGCGGAAGATCTCTTCCAGAACCACAGCTTCAACATCTTCGATAAATATCTCTTTTTTCCGGTCTGCCAGCTTCTTAAAGGCTGCAAACACAATATCCAGATGCTCTTCAGACAAACGGTAGCCCAGTCCTTCCAGGCGTTCCTGTAAGGCATGACGTCCTGAATGTTTGCCAAGCACCATATCTGTTGTGGTTCGGCCAATATGTTCCGGTGCCATGATCTCATAGGTCTTGCGATGCTTGAGCACCCCATCCTGATGGATGCCGGATTCATGGGCAAAGGCATTTGTCCCGATAACGGATTTGTAGGGCGGAATGGGCTGACCAATGATCATGGAAAGCAGGCGGCAGGAAGGATAGATCTGCTCTTTTTTGATGGTGTTGGTAAGCCCGTAAATGTCTGAGCGGACATCCAGGGCCATGACCAGTTCTTCCAGGGCGGCGTTTCCTGCCCGTTCACCAATGCCGCACAAGGTGACTTCGGCCTGCCTGGCCCCGGCATCTATGGCAGCCAGGGTATTGGCCACGGCCACCCCCAGATCATTGTGACAATGGACGCTGAAAATCGCCTGGTCACTATTGGGCACATGTTCCAGAAGCCAGGCAATAAGGGCTCCAAACTCTTTAGGCTGGGCATAGCCCACTGTATCCGGGATATTGATAACTCGGGCCCCGCAGGCAATGGCCCGTTCTACAACACGGGCCAAAAACGCAGGATCAGACCGAGATGCGTCTTCGGCTGAAAATTCCACATGAGGAGTCAGCGAGGCCGCATAGGTAACGGCCTGTTCGGCCATCTCCACAACCTGCTCTTTGTCCTTGCATAACTTGTAACGCATGTGAATGTCTGAGGTGGCAACAAAGGTGTGCAGCCGTGGACAGGCCGCCCCTTGAACGGCCTCCCATGCCCTGTCAATATCTGATTGCACGGTGCGGCACAGGGCGGCCACCTGACAAGCCTTGACCTCGGAGGCAATGGCTTTCACCGAGGCACAATCCCCAGGGCTGGCAGCAGGAAATCCCGCCTCAATGATGTCCACGCCCAGGTGTTCTAACTGACGGGCCAGACGGATTTTTTCACGCAGATTCATAGTCGCGCCGGGGGATTGTTCCCCATCACGCAACGTGGTGTCGAAAATGGCAATGCTGTCATCCATAAGGGCCTCCAGCTTAAGGTCGTGGACAGGGGTGAAATCGACCTGGAATCAACACTCTTTCCGTGTCCTTCCGTGTATTTCGTGGGCCTCATTACAGGTCGGTTGTTAGATTATGATACGCTATAAAAAAAGACGAGAAGGAAGGGTTCCGACTCGTCTTGCTGTAACTATGGTATAACACAGGTGGATACGGCTTACTCAGGAAAGTTTGGCAGACGGTCTCCTCAAACGATAGGATCGTAGCAAGGGACGAAGAATATACCCGTTAATGGGGCCCGAAAGCATATAGCCAAGAAAAAAGACAAAACCGAGCAGACGCGGCTCAGAAGCCACCAGGACAAATAGCATGATCACGGTAACCGTTGCTGTAAAACGATGGGTCTTGACCACCTGAACATCCTTAAACGAGGCATACCGGATGTTGCTGACCATAAGCAGGGACAGGACAATTGCCAGACCCACACACAAGGCAGGCAAAACTGAAGTGATCACAGTTGTGGACAGATAGGGGGTAACGAGTACCAGGCAGGCCAGGGTACAGGCGGCAGCCGGAATAGGCAGGCCCACGAAGAATTTGTTGGAGGCAGCAGGGGCCTGCACATTAAACCGTGCAAGACGCAGGGCCCCGCAGGCAATGAGTAAAAATGAAGACATAAGGCCCAAACGCCCCAGGGTATGGGTCTGCCAGAGATACACCATAAGGGCCGGGCTGACACCAAAGGCCACCAAATCAGCCAGGGAATCGAATTGCACCCCAAAATCCGAGGCAGAATGGGTCAATCGGGCAACCTTACCGTCCAATCCGTCAAACAGGCAGCTGAACAAAACGGCCAGGGCACATTGTTCTATCTGGCCGTCAATGGCCCACAACATACCCAGGAAGGCCGTGAACAGGCTGGCCGTGGTCATAAGGTTGGGCAGGATATAAAAGCCTTTATGGATGGGTTTTTGCGAGGACATAAGCACTATGTGGGAGATATGTATGCGGAGGATACCGCAAGAGTTCACCAGCGGTTACAGCCGTCCGGTGAAACAACGTGTTATATGCTTTCTTTAATTGCAGACAGCTTCATACAGAATATCGGCTACGCATTGATTGAGGCTTTTACCTTCTGCAGCAGCTTTTCTTGCTACACCAGCATGTAGTTCAGGAGATACTTGTAAATGAAATGTTCCTGAGAATTGTTGTTTCGGATCAATCCCTTCTTCTCGACACATTTCTAAAAAGACCTTGAGAGAAGTTTCGCCTTCTTTCCGAAGCCCTGCAATATTGGTTGCATAAAAGTCTGCCCCTCCATTGAGTGAAGTAAACTCTCCACGAAACATCTCAATTTCCGGGTCATATTGTATGACTGCTTTATATCCTTGAATATCCATTGCATTCATCATGGATGCACCCCATTCCTTGTAAGCCATTTTCGTATGCTTGCGACAGCCCCTTTATCTGTATCAGGGCTTGGATGCGGCCTGTGAAAAACGTGGATCTCTCCAAAAAGTTTCACCCCAATGCGTGAGCCTTCCCTTTCAGAGATTTCAGCACCAAGTTCCTGAAAAAGCGACTCAATTTCTTTCCATTTGATGTTTCCACGCACAGGACTCGCAAAGATGCGTTCCAATATCTTTTGATGCTTCTTTTTCACGTGATTGCAGCACCATTATTGGGGTACGTTCAAGGAAACGACGATCCTTGTCTTGAAAAAATACTATGTTCGTTCATCCACGTATTCTTTTTTCGAGGCCAAAACCGTCTGGCCAGCATATACGGTATCACCAACGAGAATAGACGGCTCATAGCTATGGGGCAGGTAAAGGTCAACTCTGGAGCCAAATTTGATAAGCCCGAAGCGGTGGCCGCGCGGCAGATTGTCACCGGCTTCCGCCCAGCAGATGATCCTGCGGGCAATAAGACCGGCTATCTGTACCACCGTCCAGGAGGTATCGTCTTGATCCAGGATCTGAACGGCATTGCGCTCATTATCCTTGGAGGCCTTGTCCAGGGAGGCGTTGAAGAATGTGCCGGGATAATAGCGAACAGCATGAACCACGCCTGCGACCGGAAACCGGTTCACATGGACATTCAAGACATTCATAAACACGCAGATAACGGTACGGTTCTCACCGGTAAAGGGATCTGGCATGGTTGCAATCTTGACCACCTTGCCATCAGCAGGCGATACGGCCACGCCTTTTTCCTGGGGCGTAACCCGTTCAGGATCACGAAAAAAATGCAGGACAAAGGCAAAAAGTACAAAGGTGAGCAAGGCCGAAAAGGCCCATCCCAAAAAGGCAAAGATGAGAGCAAGCAGGGCTGTAAGCCCGATAAACGGTAAGCCTTCACGACTTACGCCAAGAGTTGATTGTTTCATGATTCCTTCCTGGTGGCAGCAAGCTGAGTAAACGTCAATGAATCAGGTGAATATAGCTCAGAGGAAGGTGATTGGCAAATAACGTGTCGTCCCCCAAAAACAGACCTGGAATGAGGCCCTGGGAGAGGCTTTGGCCATGCTCAGAGAACCACGAAAAATCACGGAACAATGTTCCATTCTTCCGTGCAGTTCGTGTCGTGTGTGGTTCATCAAACCGGTTGGATGATTATGCCGGGATACCACATCCTATGATCCGTCCTTGCTGTCCGGGGCGTATTGTTTCTTCCATTCATCCAGAAAAAGGATGGCCGTTTCCAGCCGCGAGAGTTGGCCCTGCTGCTGGCGGATGGCCCAGACCACGTCCTTGAAAGATGATGTCTGAGGGATGTGCAGCCGTTGGAACAAATGGGTCAGGTCACCTTGCAATGCGTCATCAAGCTGGGCTGCCCAGCCGGTTGCATGGTCACGCTGTGCAGGCCAGTGAGGGCGGTCTGCTGCCACAAAATCCAGCAGGGTCTGCATCCGCACCGCATAGGTGTGCTCCTTGAGCACCCGTCTTTGTCCCCGTCTGGCAAAGTCCTCACGCTCTTCAGGGTGCAGGAGAAAATAATCGATCTTTTCAAATAGCTCGTCCATAGAACCAAAGGTGGCTAATTCGTCATCGGCAAAGAGCTCTGGCAGCAAACTTCGGCGGTCAACAAGCTGGAAGCTCCGACAACAGGCCAGTTCAAAGGTTCTGGGATTCACAAAATCCCCGTCTCCCACAAGGACGCCTTTTTTGATTGAGGAATGCAGGTTGAGATTGATGGTGGTGGCATTAAAAATCTTGACGCATTCCTCGGGTTCGATCCTGGCCCCATCCCGCTGGATAATGGCCTGAAGGATAGGTTCGCCATCCCAGTCATTTCCCCAAATCTTAAAATCATATCCCTGCAATTCCCGAAAGGCCAGACGCCGGTTGGGATACCCGGCACCTAAAAAGGAGAGGTCGCTGCCAAATGTCCGCTTGTCCGCCGCAGAAAGGGTCAGGGGTTGATGAAAATCCGGCTGGGCCGCCAGGGGCAGGTAGAGATGATTGGTCACACCGATCGTTTCCAATTCCTCCTCAAAGGCCCCCTTTTGGATGATGGCAAAATAATCATACAACGGGGCAAACCCCCGCCAATAGGAAAACACCTTATAATCTTCCACAAACCACATGGCCGTGGGTACCTTGTCCCGACGAAGCCGCTTGAGCACCTGTCTGCTCATAGGTGCCTGGGCCAGGGCCAGGACAAGATCCGGCTCAAAGGTTTCCGCCTTGGCCAGCACCGCTGTAGACAAAAGCTGGATATACCCGTTTTGCAGGTAGTCCAACCGATCCATGCCCACCCGAAGCTGTTCCAGAGCCTTATACCCCTCAAAAAAGGCAGGTGCCTCAAAGGTTTCGACCAGATGCCCCAGAGAACGCAGGGCCTGTACGCAATACCGCCCTATGGGCAGGGAACCCCCATACAGGGGAAGAACAACAAGAATGCGGAGGGAAGAGGTCATAGTGGTCATGGTAGGTCACGAGAGGTTCTGAACCAGTCTGCCGGTCTGGCGCTAGACAACAAGAGACATAACTATTGATCAGGCAAACACCGTGGATGGCCGCGTCATCCAGTCTTTTTCCCGGTACAGGATGGTAAAGGTCTCAGCTGAAGGGGGATGATGCGGGTGATATGCAGGATATTTATGGGCCGTGAGCCATGCTCGCATGGTCTGGCGCTGCTGTTTGTAATCATCTTTGCCTGCCAGGGGGGTATACACAATACCCAAAGTATCGAAATCCGTGGTAAAAAGGGTCAGATCGTCCGGCCAGTTTTTAATGGATCGCCCGGAAACATACCGCAGCAAAAAACGGGAGGTAAACAGGGCTTTGCAACGCTGATGATACCCGCACGGCTCTCCCTCTCTGCAAGGCGCACAGGGTGGGGAGGCTTGAACCACCAGATGCCCCTGCCCATAGGGGCCGGTCTCATGGCACCAGGCTGAGGCCAGAAAAAAGGCCATGACCGGAACACCCAGGTGGGCGGCCAGGTGCATAGTGCCGGTATCCGGTGTGAGCACAAGATCCAGTTCCTGGAGATGCCCCACAAGCCCCTGCCAATCTGTCTTGCCGGTCAGATCCCTGACCTCGTGCTGCATGGAAGGAGGCAGGAGCCGTTGCAGATCCCTGGCCGCCCGAGCCTCTTCCCTGGTTCCCAAAAGCAGGACAGGGCCGTGTCCGATCCGTTCCAGGGCAGCGGCTGTCAGCAGGGCAAGGGTTTGGGTATCCAGAGAACGCCGAGATACACGGCCTGCAAGCACCACACCGATTCCTCCGCCCCTGGCACAGGCCGCAGGATTGACTGCGTTCGGCGGGACAGGTTCATCAACATATCCTGCCCAGAGGTCTACCAAATTAAGGGGGGCTGCCTGTCTGATACCAGCAAGACGAAAGGCTGTTTGCGCCCAGGCGTCACTGCGTCCCTGACCATATTCCAGCCTGTATCCCCGCACAATCTCAGGGTCGAACAAACCGGCCAGAGCCATGTTCAAACCTGAAAAGTTCAGATTAAAGACCTTCCGGGGTCTGAGGGCTTGCAGCTCATGACATAGGGTCGTGGTTTCCTGCAACAACAGACTGTCGTGTACCCCTCTTCCCCCATGCGCCCGCACACCGTGAACAATGGTCTCAGGATAGACCTGACGAGCCAGGGGAACCAGAGAATGATCCACAACCAGATGCACCTGATTGTGGGGCTCGATGGCAAGAGAACGCACAAGGCGTTTGGTCTGTACCAGATCCCCAAAACGGGCGAGCTGCATCACCAGAGTTGTCGTTGACATGCATATCCCCAGGAAGTTGCGTTCATCCCTGCCTGCTCACAAAACGGCTGGATAAGGGGATGACCTTGGCGGCATTGTGGTAACCGCTATACCGTTTGTTCTGCCCACGAACCCGCATGACTTCCTGTTTTAAGAGTTGTTGCAGGGCCCTGGCCTCCCTGGTGAGCAGGGTCTGCTGCCCCTGAAGCTGCTGGAGCCTGCCGCGAAGACCTGTGGTCGGCGGCACGGTCAACAAACGCTCCATAAGCTGCTTACGCTCCCTGGCCAGGGGAACAAGTCGGTCCGTATCCTGTGACCGCAGGCAATCCAATTCTTTGTCTCCAAGATCAAGGGCCTGCTGAACTATGGTATGGGTATCTGCCATTGTTCCTCCACGCTGTTAGCTGTTGGTTGCACGGCAAGAGACGCCTGCCTAGGCGATCTTTGTTGCCAAATCCTGAACAATGGGCAGCCATTTCTCCACAACTGGGAGGAATTCGTATTCCAGGAGATCGGCCAAAAGCACCCAATCCTCATTTTCCTGTACTTCAAGGATTTCAGTCAAAAGCTGGGAAAAAGTTTCCAGGGCTGCGGCCATGTCCTTACTCACGGGCACGTCAAGCTCGTTTTGCAGACTGCCCACCATACCCAGAAAATCCCGGGCCACATCCACAAGATCCTGATAGATATCCAGGGCCTCCATATCCTCGGCCTGTCGGAACAAATCAGCAACCCGTCTGGCGCCATCACGCATCATGGGGACAACCTTCTCCATTTCCCTGACCATCTGCCGTCCCAACTCCAGCTTGGGCATGGAAAGAATCTCCACCTTTTCCAGTTCATCGCTTGCAATATCCTCGGCCTGATGGGGATAGATTTCAGAAAACGCCTCCCCATTGACCAGCACATCCGTAATAATACGATCCTGCAACGCATCGCTGGCCATGACCTTACCAAGCAACTCCTCCAGATTGTCAAAGTTGTTCAACGAATAATCTAATTGTTTTCCATCAAGAATAAGCATCAGTCCCTCCTTGTTGTCCCTTGGTATGCAAGGGAAAATAATGACATGTGGATTCGATTAGCAAGTTTCAGGCCGGGTTTTTTTGGGGGGGGTAGGTTTTAGGTGTTAGGTTTTAGGTTTTAGGTTTTAGGTTTGAGGTTTGAGGTTTGAGGTGGTAGATTCGTGGATGTAGGTGCAGAGGGATTGTGTCAGATTCTCGTATCTGTCCAGCAGGGCGACCAGGTCGTCCAGGTTGTAGGTAGCTGCATCCTGGGTTTCATACGTCCATACAAGGCCCAGGATGCCTAGCCAGGGGCTTTGTTCAAAAAGTGTCTGGATCCGCTGCCAGGTGAGCATCCATTTTCTGTTCATAGCCTGAGAGGGCTTCCTGGTCACAAGCAGCGTTTGTTCTCGGAAGAGGTGAAGCAAAGCCTGGGCGCGTTCCAGGGTGGTTACAAGCTCCTCACGTACCCCTGGGGTAAGGGGAAAGGATCTGGCAAGGGGAGACAGGGGGGTTCTGTCAAGAAAATGACGATAATACCATTGCTGGATACGCACCCAGGAAGTGCGGTCATCCTGGGTCCTGGTAAGGGCAAGAAGGTTCATCATGCCTTGCCTGCGTTGCGTCTTCCAGGCCCGCACCCTGGTGTTTGGGGGTATGTTCCAGGTGCCTGTGGCAAGAAAACCATCCACAAGCTCACCCACCACCAAAGGGGAGATGGCCTTGCGGCAGGCATGGTCATGGTCGCAGGTGGCGGAGAATGCGCAGGGGTGACACGCCATGTCTGGTTCCAGGCAAAGAGCGTTTTCCTGATACGGCCCAGTGTCCCAGGGCTGAGCCGTGGCAAGAAAAATGGCAAGAATGGGAAGGTGCAGGCCAGCTGCCATGTGCATCGTACCGGTATCATTGGTGACAAGGAGGCTGGTCTGGCAGAGAATACCTGCAAGCTGGGCAAGGTCAGTGCGGCCCACCATGCTGATCAGGGGGGCCTGGGTCAGGGAGGCATAGCCCCGGGCAAGGTGGTGTTCACTGGCTGCGCCCACAAGGACAGGACAGAAACCGTGCCGCTTCCAGATATGATCACCCAGGCTGGCAAAGTATTCCACAGGCCAGCGGCGCACATCCTGGCTGGCCCCTAATTGGAAGGCCACAAAGCCTTTGCAGTCAGGTGGTGCCTGTTCCCCCAGGCGATCACGGCTCCAGGCATCTATGGCAGGAAGCGGTTGCTTGAGGCGGGGGGGATCCCCTGTGCAGGGCAGATGCGCCACCCGAACCATGACATCCACCAGATTAAAAGGACTGCATCCCCGCAGCCTTGAGGCAGCCTGGAGAAAATTGGCCCAGGGCGATGAGTAGAGGCCAAACCCATGATCATCAAGGCCAAAGCCGTATTGGCCCTGGGGGGCATAGAGATGACCTAAGAGTCGGGAGCTCAGGCTGGGAGTCAGGTTGATAACACGAAGGGGGTGACGATGTTCCTCGCTGCCCAGAAAGGCGTAGAGTTCATCAAGGGCCTCTGTCCATTGCGTATCAAGGCGGGCCAGCAGACGGGAGCCAGGCAGAACAAGCACCCTGTCTACATCAGCGAGCAGGGCAGCGGCCTTGGCAAATTGTTCCAGACAGAGCAGGACAACGTGATCGCCCTGCCGTTTGTAACCGCTTATTACCGGCTGGGTTTGAATAAGATCGCCAAGGCGCGTGAGGTTGATGACAAGTGTTGTACGCATTTTTTCTTGCTAGCCTATATTGAATTATCTGACAATCTGGAGTATAGACCGTCACTTTGTGGCCGATCAGCGGCGATCTGCTTGCCGCTGGAAGCAGTGTGCAGCCACTCCTGTCATTATTCATCAACTATGCGGAGGATCTATGGCTCTTTTCACCAATCAGGAGGCGTTGGACTATCATTCTCAGGGACGTAAGGGCAAATTGGAGGTTATTCCAGTCAAACCTTGTGCCACCCAGAAACACCTTTCCCTGGCTTACACCCCTGGTGTTGCCCAGGCCTGCCTGGCCATCAAGGACGACCCTGCTGTTGCCTATGAGTACACCAACAAGGGCAACCTTGTGGCCGTGGTCTCTAACGGTACGGCCGTACTGGGCCTTGGAAATATCGGCCCTATGGCCGGTAAGCCGGTTATGGAAGGTAAGGGCGTTCTGTTTAAGGCTTTTGCGGATGTGGATGTTTATGACATTAACGTCAATCAGCCGGATCCTGACAAACTCATTGAACTCTGCACCATGCTGGAGCCAACCTTTGGCGGCATCAACCTCGAAGACATCAAGGCCCCGGAATGCTTCTATATCGAAGAAAAGCTTATTGAGGCCCTGAATATCCCTGTTTTCCATGATGACCAGCATGGCACGGCCATTATTTCCGGTGCCGCACTGATCAATGCTATGGAAATAAGCGGCAAAAAGACCGAAGATATCAAGATGGTTGTTTCTGGTGCCGGTGCTGCGGCCATTGCATGCTCCAAATTTTATCAGAGTCTTGGCGTGCGCAACGAAAATATCTTTATGTACGATTCCAAGGGCCTTATCTATGAAGGCCGCGACGGTCTGAACCCCTACAAGGCCATCTTTGCCCAGGATAAGGACTATGGAAGCATGGAAGAGGTGATCAAGGGTGCTGATCTCTTCCTGGGCGTCTCGGTCAAGGATGTGCTGAGCCAGGAGATGGTGAAATCTATGGCTGATCATCCCATCATCTTTGCTATGGCCAATCCTGATCCTGAAATCTCCTTCCATGCGGCCCGTGAAGTACGGCCTGATTGCATCATGGGTACGGGACGTTCCGATTATCCCAACCAGATCAACAATGTCTCTGGATTCCCCTTTATCTTCCGTGGTGCCCTGGATGTACGGGCCTCCAAGATCAATGAGGAAATGAAAATCGCTGCGGCCAAGGCCCTGGCCAAGCTTGCTAAAGAACCCATCCCCCAGGAAGTGCTGGATGCCTATGGCATGGAATCCATGACCTATGGCCCGGATTACATCCTGCCCAAGCCGCTTGATCCCCGCCTCATCCTCCATGTGGCCCCGGCAGTAGCCAAGGCAGCCATAGATACAGGTGTAGCCCGTATCTCTCTGGACATGGACGCCTATGTGAAAGGACTTGACCAGAAACTCAAGGCATCACAGCAGCGCATTGCAACCGCAATTGCCAGCTACAATCTGGGTTTCTAAACCCTCTCTTCCACCGTTCAGTTCATCACACCAGAAAGCCGCCCTGAGGGCGGCTTTCTGGTGTCTTCCACAGCGGAAAGGGTATAATTTCCTAGTCAACGACGGGCAGGCCGCTATTCATCCAGGCAGCCATGCCTCCGGCCAGACTGTAAACCCGTTCAAATCCCTGATTCTGAAGATAACTCGCTGCAATGTTTCCCCGATACCCCACCCCGCAAGTCACAATAATTTCCTGATCTTTGGGGATGTCCGGGATCTGTTTGAGAAGCTTGGGAAGGGGCAGGTGCTGGGCTCCCTGGATACGGCCTGATGCCCATTCAGCATCGGTACGTACATCAAGGATATGGGGTACGGCCTGCTGTCCCAGCTTTGGCTGTCCCAGCTTTGGCTGTCCCAGCTTTGGCTGGCCGAGCTTGGCATGGAGCTTATCCGCAGCAATCTGTCCAAGCTGGTTGATGGGATACCCGCCTTCCTGCCAGGCAGCGATCCCTCCATAGAGATAACCGATGATATTGTCGTACCCAATGCGGTGCAATTGGACGACCATGTCCTGGTAGGCCTTGGCGTCAGTGACCACCAGGATAAGCTCGGAAGCCGGATCAATGACCATGCCGATCCAATTGGCTGTCTGCTTGGCAAAACCAATGTTAATAGAGCCGGGAATATGAACGCCTCCAAAGGCTGCCGTGTCCCGTGTATCCAGAATAACAGCACCCCTGTCCATATACTCCCTGACCTGCTGGGGCGTCATGTCCGTGACCACCGGGCAACGATCCAGCAAGGGGACGCCTGTCCTGTTTGTTTCAATAATATGATGGAAACTCTTGGGGCGTTCGGGAAAACCCTGTTTCATTTTCAGAGTAAAGGCCTCTTCGGTAAGGCCCAGGATAGGATTGCTGACCTTTTCAAAACCAATGGTGGAACTGGATTTGGCACTCATGCCCTTGCCGCACAGGGAGCCTTCGCCATGCGAGGGAAAAATCTCCAGGCTTGCAGGCAATTTCCCCAGGGTATTGTATAAAGAGTTATAGAGATTACGGATCTGTTCGTCGATGAGTTCCTCGCCAGCCAGATCAGGACGCCCAATGTCTCCCACAAACAGACAATCTCCGGTCAGAACAAACCAGGGTTCTTCACTGCGGGAACGATCTGTCACCAGAATAGACATGGAATGCGGCGTATGGCCCGGGGTTTTCAAAAATTCCAGCTTGGCACTGCCAAACTCCAGCACCTGCCCCTCGCGCAGGACCGTATGCTCAAAGGTTACAGGTGAGCCTTCCATATAGCAGATGGATGCTCCGGTGCGGGAGCGTAATTCCTGATTTCCACTGATATGGTCGGCATGGACATGGGTCTCAAAGACATGGGTGATCTTCATGCCGTTTTCCCTGGCAACATCAATATATTCCTGCACATCCCGCTTGGGGTCTACCACACAGGCCACATGTGCCCCTGGACATCCGATAAGGTAGGAAAGACACCCCATCCCCTTGACCACAAATTGCTTAAAATACATAGCTATATCCTCCATTGTTCAACGTGTGTTGACGTTTGATAGAAAGACCGATTCCTGACCAGCAGCACATGCCTTCGGTACAATCACCAGACGGAAGTATGAGCATGTTCAAGGTGTTTTGGCAAGACAGACGCACTGCTCCGCAGTCAACCTTCCCTCTTCCCCTGAGACAGCCCCAGAACGTCCTGCTCACCGTATTGTCTACAACGTTGATATGACCATTGACAACCTGTCAAAGCTTGAATATTTGAACATTCATTCACATATTCAACCAACGAGGTTTGTATCATGGCATCTGTCTGTTCAACTCCTTGTTTTCATCCTGAAGTCATTGAGCGTGCCAAGAGCATCATGCCTGCTCCCGAACATATCCAGCGGATTGCCGGGCTGTTTGCCGCGCTTGGCGAACCCAATCGGCTGGGGCTTTTGCTGGCCCTTCAAGCGGGTGAGCTCTGTGTGTGCGACCTTTCTTCTGTTATGGACATGTCGGTTTCTGCGGTTTCCCATCAATTGCGTATCCTCCGGCACCAGGGGCTGGTGACGTCCAGAAAACAAGGGCGTATGGTCATGTATTCCCTGGCGGATGAGCATGTATCCAGACTGCTTGTTCAGGCCCTGGAGCATGGGTTGGTGTGTATCCCCACTATGACAGGAGCGTCCTCATGAATACCGTTCATGCGATTATCATGGCCTCATGGGATATTTTTCTGGAATCAGCACCCTTTATCCTTTTGGGCTTTTTTATGGCCGGTTTGCTCAAGGCCTTTGTGCCCCCTTCCATTGTACACAACCAGTTAGGGAACAACCGAACCTCTGGCGTTATCAAGGCCGCCCTGTTCGGGATTCCCCTGCCCCTGTGCAGCTGCGGTGTTATTCCTGCGGCCGCAGGGCTCAACAAGCAGGGGGCCAGCAAGGGGGCCACGGCATCCTTTCTTATTGCAACGCCTGAAACAGGTGTGGACTCCATCATGGTCACCTATGCCCTGCTTGATCCCATCATGACCCTGCTGCGGCCCCTGGCCGCCTTTGTCACGGCCATAGCAACGGGTATGAGCATCAACCTCCTGGATGGCGAGGATACAGCCCCGGCAAACCCGCCTCTCAAGCCCTTTGGTGAAATCCCTCCCTCGATATGGCAGCGTTTCCTGCATGGTCAGCGTTTCGCCTTTGATGACATTTTAGGCGATGTAGGCGGTTCCTTTATCATGGGTGTTCTGATTGCCGGGGTCATCAGTGTCGTGCTTTCTCCAGAACTGGTGACCACCTATCTGGGCACGGGTTTACTGCCCATGCTGGCCATGGTTCTGCTGGCCGCACCCCTCTATGTCTGTGCCACGGCTTCAACCCCTATTGTGGCGGCCCTGGCCTTAAAAGGCATCTCGCCCGGAGCAGCCCTGGTCTTTCTTCTGGCAGGCCCTGCCACCAATGCGGCATCCCTGGCTGTGGTGGCCAAACTCCTTGGGAAACGCTCGGCTGTTCTCTATCTGCTGAGTATTATCCTGGTGGCCATTCTTTTTGGTCTGGGAGCCGATGCCCTGTACCTGGGCCTGGGCCTCAATCCTTCGGACTGGCTGGCACAAGGCTCTGAACACGGCCTCTCTGCCCTGCATACGGTATCGGGTATCCTGCTCGTGGTGCTGCTTGTGCGTACCCTGTACCGGAAAAAAAAGGCCAGACACACCCATACCAGTGCGTGTGAGCACGGGTAAAAAGGCTGTCTGGCAAAAAGGTCTGCCCCGAGCATCAAGATTGTTACGGCGAGACGGTGGGGCGGGTTTGGTTGTACATGGTTCCCACTTCCTGGGGAGAAAGGGTGGCGTTAAAAAACGCTACTTCATCCAGATCAAAGGCTCGAGTCCCTCCCATGGTACATTGTGCTGCCGGACAGGAAATGCTGCCGCTGACAGAAGGATAGCCGGGAACCGCAGCGGGACTGGTCTGATTCGCACCATTGATATACAGGGTAATATTGTCCACGGTGGCAGTACCTCCAGGTGTGACCCCCTTGTAGGTAACAACAACATGGCTCCATTCCTCTTGAGGAAGGGATTGGGTGGCCTTCACCCGAAGACCATCACTTCCGACATCCTTCAGCCACACAAAGGGCTGTCTGGGACCATTCAGCAATCGAATGAAGTATCCCGCAGTTCCACCCATTTTCTCTTTTCTGATGATATTGGTATCAATAGCACCTATCAATCCAAGGGGCTGAGGGCGAATCCAAAAGGCCACGGAAAAATCGTCTGTGAGTTCCCTATCCAGATGGGTGGAATTGGTAACAATAATCTTAGCTCCTGGACCAAAGGCATACATGGAGTTCTCACATCCAAAGCGGTCCGTCCCTGGGGTGGGAACTGACATACCGCCAAGGGTGGCATTATACTCGTTGGGGCTGACATCACGCGGGCTGTTGTTGTCAAAGCGGTACCAGGCCAGCAAGTCCTTGTCAGGCATTCCAGAACGCTGGCGGCCACCTAGTTTGTTCTGAACATATTCCAGGGTGGCGAACTGTACGATGTCATCATAGCCGTTCCTGCCAAAGAGCGGGATATTCAGGGCAGGGGCGGTTGTCTCGTCGAAATCCTGGATGCGGTTTTTCCCCTTGCTGCCAAGAACAAAGGCCACATCATTGGTTGTTTTCCCCCTCTTGGTCATGTTGGTTGAAGTCGAACACAAAAAGCAGGTATGCGCGGTCTGCTCCAGGTCATGGGCTTGATAATAGAACAGGGGATTGCCCCAGGGGTCAAAGCGGTGAACAATGGAGGCAGGCAGCTCGTTGCTGTTAGCCCCTTCAGGATCGGGAAGGCGGTACCCATCGCCGTCTGAGCGTGCCAGACCAATAAGCTCGTCTCTGGCCTGATTCAGGATTTCTCTGGTTTCCCGAATCTTGCTGTTGCCAATACCCTCAATCATCCGAGGCAGCAGCATAGCCAGAACAGCTCCCAAAACAACGAATATGATACTGAGTTCCATCAGGGAAAACCCCTGCTGGGGTGCGGTGGTGCGATGTGATAGCATAGGTAGAGCCGTTAGTGCTAGAGGGTCATGTGTTCATGCAAAGAGAGACAACAGCGTAAGAAACACAAATATATTACCGATACAGGGAACGGGTAGCATTGTATATTGTTTCTACTTCAATGGCAGTAAGGGCGCGTTTATAGACTTGGACATCATCTATCCTGCCGTTGAAATAAAATTTTCTATTGATAACACCATGAGGAATAACGTGGTCTTCATATCCATACGCATTACCAATAGAAAAAGGAATCGCTTGGGGATCGATTATAGGACCAGCCAGTGTAGGGTCAGCTTCACCCATACATTGACCATTCACATAGATTTTTAATCCATTGCCGGGGGCATCCCTGTCTGCAACACCTACGACAAATCGCCATTGGTGATCATAAACTGAATACTGTGAAAAAGAACCTGAATTAACGAACTTAGGATTCTTATAGTCTTTACGAATTTGAAAGTTAAAACAATACCTGTGTTTATTATGCTTAGACGAGGTTAATAAACCATATCCGTCGGCATTTGCAAGAAACCCCTTGCCGACAATGGCCCCATAATACCTTGAAGGAGCGTTTGGATTCTGTACCTGCGGCCCCCACACACTCACCCAGGCTGCAACGGAAATATCATCTGTACCTGCATCCAGATAACGGCCTGTATCCCGGACAAGGGCATATTGTTGAGCATCCTTATCAAAGTCGTAGGCCCCGCCAGGGCATCCGAACCTGTCCAGACAAGGCTGGGGATTATTCACCGTGGTGCTATGCAGGGCATACATGGCATAGTCTTCAATCTTGGTGACATCGGTACTGTTATTCATGGGATAACAGACCAAAAGGTCGGGGTCGCTGCAATCCTGACTCGTATGTCCCCCAAGCCAGCCTTCCAGTTGGGCCAGGGAAACCACCTCAACCACATCGTCAAAGAGCTTGCCTGGGGCGTAATTCTCTTCATGGTTCAGCACCTGACAATCCGAACCTGTCCGCACATCATCCTCACGATTTTTTCCGGTACTCCATACCAACAAGGCAACATTGGTGACCTTTTTTCCATGTATGGTGGCGTTCATGTCGGTTCCGCAGTACCGGCAGATATTGGTAGCGTTTGTAAGGTTTGGGGCCAATTCCCACTCAAGGGCCTTGCCCCAGGGGTCGTGTCCGTGTCCGATTTCTGCAAGGCTTTGAGGAAAGCGATTATGGATTCTCACAAACCCCACAATCTCGTCCCGCGCAGTCCGCACCAGACGTTTGGCCTGCACGTGTTTATCAGTTGATACCAAACGCATGAGCGAGGGATAGAAAAACATGGCCACAAGCCCCATAATACCTGCAACCAGGGCCAATTCAATCAGGGTAAACCCGGATTTACGGGCAGGAAGCAAAGTTGGCATTAGGGCCTCTCATTGTCATACATGGTAAGAATTTCCTGGGCACTCAAGGCTCGTTTGTACAAGCGGACATCATCTATCTTGCCGCGAAGAAAATATCTCCATCTCCATGCCGCATTACTCTGAGCATAACGAACCCCCACAGCAAAGTGAGCCTGCCAATCCACTAAATCATGGGTTGCATCCAAAGGGACTGTACTGTTCATACGCTGACCATCCACATAGATACGTAAACCATCAGGCTGATTCCGGTCTGCTACACCAACAACAAAGTGCCATCTGTCAGGAATGGGGTACTGCGTTGCCTGATCACCTGAATCAACACTTTTCAGATTTGCCCCTTTGCGCATGTGAAAGGTAAAGCAATAATGATCACGTGCCGTGGGTACGGAAGAAATAAAAAGCCCATAACCTACATGCCCAGAAAGAAATCCTCTGCCCACAATAGCACCAAATCGATCAGGGGGGGTGTCCATGACACGTACCCAGGCCGCAAGGGAAAAATCTCCCGTACCTACATTCAAATCTCTGTCGTCCCCGTAATCAATGTACTGCTTATCACCATTTACCCCATTAAATGTCCCGTTAAAAAAATACGCCCCCTCATCATATCCAAACCGATCTTTGGTCGTGACGGCACCCTGCACCGTCCCATTATGCCAATAAGGACTTGCATCATGGGGTGTTTTGAGAAACGGCAGACAAAGAGCCGTGCCTCGGCAGTCAAGGGCAACATGCCGCCCCTTTTGCTGGGCCGCTACATAGGCCAGAGAGACCACCTGCACGGTATCATCAAACACCCTGCTGGTACCATCAACCTTTTCCTCCCGGTTGAGGATACGGTATTCCCCGGTAGCGTTAAGCACGTCACGCTCTCTGTTCTTGCCCCTGGAACCCACAATAAAGGCAATATCGGTCATGAGATGGCCGTTATGGGTGGCGTTAAGGTCTGTGCTGTTCATGGAACACACGCAAGGAAACCGGTTCACCCGTGGGTCAACAATATAATACAGAGGATTCCCCCAAGGGTCGAGGCGGTTGACCATCCCCTCCGGCACGGTAGCATCCGGCCCTGGCGCAGGAAGGATACACGAGCCATTCATCAATCCCAGATTGATAATCTCATCCCGCGCCTGTTCAAGAAGCTGCTCCACGGTCTGGGCCTTGGTTCGTATAACCTGCCCCTTAAACAAGGGGATGAGTGCCACAACAAGAAGCCCTAAAAGAGCCAGGCAAAGGGCAGCCTCCACAAGGGTAAAGGCTTGGTCGGAGGGGGGAGGAGAAGGATTGGGGGTCATGGTTGGAGGGGGGGGTTAGGTGTTAGGTTTTAGGGGTTAGGTGTTAGGTTTTAGGGGTTAGGTGTTAGGGCGTGTTGACAATTAAGTAAGCCAAAGGAGAATAGAAGCCAAGTATACGAAAGCCATATAAGAAGTAGCCAACTTGTCGTATCTTGTTGCA
>PDWJ01000929.1_pt1 | contig 39260 bp, 34 predicted proteins | sample 1430881 | NCBI WGS metagenome assembly PDWJ01 (sample SAMN01162460, study PRJNA174530) | Oral metagenome, whole genome shotgun sequencing project. | biome: Marine environment; feature: Marine mammal; material: Swab sample of the gingival sulcus; isolation source: swab sample of gingival sulcus...
GAGCCAATGAATACAGCTTTGATGCTGGTACAACTTGGGGAACTTCTCCTACGAGTTCAGGATATGCAGCAGGGACCTATAACGTTTGTGCACGAACAGCTACAGGTTGTCAAAAATGTGTAGATGTTACTATCACGGAGCCTGCAGCCATGACGATCGCTGTATCAAATGATACCTTGATCTGTCAAAATGGTACTGCCACGTTGGTGGCAACTGCAACCGGAGGAACGTCTTACGTGTACCATTGGAGTCATACGCCTAACACCGATGCAATGCAGACGGTGATGCCAGGTGCAGCAACATCTTACACAGTATACGCTGAGAATCAAGATGGCTGTGTTTCGCCAAACGCTACAATTGACGTAACGGTACGTGCTCCATTAACAGGAACAATCTCACCATTCGATACTGTTTGTCCGGGATACGATACGGATTTATTCGCTACTGTGTCTGGAGGAATTGGTCAGCCCTATACGTTTGTATGGAGTGAAGGATCAACGTTTACAGGTGTAGGAAATCATTCCATCAACGTAGCGCCTGCAGCAACAACGGACTATTCGGTAACGATTACAGATGGATGTGAGTCAACACCTTTGGTAATGGGAACAAACGTACGTGTTGCTCCATTGCCAGTTCCTGAAGTGGATGTACTAAACCCAGTTCAGTGTGAGCCAGCGATTTTTGATATTGTAAATACAACAGATCCAGCGTTAAGTCAATACAATTATTGGTTAGTGGATGGAACGCAGCAGTTCTTAAATCAAGATACCATCACAACTACCGAAATGTGGGCTGGAGAGTACGACGTTCAATTGGTTGTTACTTCTTATGAAGGATGTGTGGACTCAGTAACGTGGAGTGAACTTCTAAGTGTAGATCCAAAACCAGTTGCTGATTTCAAATACTCACCAAATCCAGTTTTGATGTTCAATACACAAGTATTGTTCACAAACTATTCATTCAACGGATACACCTACCAATGGTTCTTTGAAGATGGAGTACCTTCTCAGTCAACACAAACAAATGTTCAGGTATTATTCCCTGATGGAGTAGAAGGACGTTATGACGTTCAATTGATCACAACATCTGAATTAGGGTGTGTGGATACAATGAATCATGAATTGATTGTATATCCTGAAGTATTGATTTACGCGCCAAATGCGTTTACACCAGATGGTGATGAGCACAACCAAACGTGGAGAGTATTCATGGAAGGAATCGATGTGTATGATTTCGAATTATTAATCTTCAATCGATGGGGAGAAGTGATTTGGGAATCGCACGATCTTGAAGTGGGATGGGATGGAACCTACGGTGGAAAACCTGTAGAAACAGGAATGTACACATGGATCATTCGAACGAAAGATTTGCAAAATGATGCGAAGTACACATTCGATGGACACATCAACCTCTTAAAATGATAGAATCACCATTTTAGTATAGAAAACGCCTCTTTTTCAAAGGGGCGTTTTTGTTTTGTATTGCCTACCTTTGTGTGCAACGTGAATAACGGATATTAAAGAGTATACAATATGAACGACACAATGGAATTAACAGCATTTCAAAAGGATATTATGGAAGGGATTCCATCAGTAATTCCCCCAATGCCAGAGAAGGAAGAAGGAATCAACCACGCACCAAAACGTAAACAGATTTTAACAGAAGATGAGCGAAAATTGGCACTTCGAAATGCACTTCGTTATTTTCCAAAGGAGCAACACGCAACACTTGCTCCTGAGTTTTTGAAGGAATTGGATGACTACGGTCGAATCTATATGCTTCGATATCGTCCAACGTACAAAATGTATGCGCGCAGTATTGATGAATATCCTGGGAAATGCGATCAGGCAAAAGCAATTATGTTGATGATCCAAAACAACTTGGATTATGCCGTGGCACAACATCCGCACGAGCTGATAACATACGGTGGCAATGGAGCTGTTTTTCAAAATTGGATTCAGTACCGACTCACGATGAAATACTTGTCGGAAATGACCGATGAGCAGACCTTGGCCATGTATTCTGGACATCCAATGGGACTTTTCCCTTCGCATAAAGATGCGCCAAGAGTGGTCGTAACAAATGGAATGGTGATCCCTAACTATTCAAAACCAGATGATTGGGAAAAATTCAACGCCTTAGGTGTGTCGCAATACGGACAAATGACGGCAGGGTCATACATGTACATCGGCCCACAAGGAATTGTACATGGAACAACCATTACTGTATTAAATGGATTTAGAAAGATTAAAAAATCGCCTGCTGGATCGCTTTTCGTGACGTCTGGTTTAGGCGGAATGAGTGGAGCACAACCAAAGGCAGGAAGTATTGCTGGGTGTGTAACTGTTTGTGCCGAAGTGAATCCAAAAATCACTAAAATACGCCATGAGCAAGGCTGGGTCAATGAAATTATCAGCGATTTGGACGAATTAGTTGCTCGTGTGCGAAAAGCGCAAGAAGCAAAAGAAGTGGTTTCTATCGCCTACCTCGGAAATGTAGTGGAGGTATGGGAAAAATTCGATGCAGATAATATTCATATTGATTTAGGTTCAGATCAAACGTCGTTACACAATCCTTGGGCAGGTGGTTACTACCCAATGGGATTGACATTTGAAGAATCCAATCAAATGATGGCAACAAATCCTGATGGGTTTAAAAAAGAAGTACAAGCAACATTGGTTCGCCATGCGGCTGCCATCAACAAGCATACAGCGAAAGGAACTTACTTCTTTGATTATGGAAATGCGTTTTTGCTTGAGGCCTCTCGCGCAGGTGCAGATGTGATGGCAGATAACGGTGTGGATTTCAAATATCCTTCCTATGTGCAAGATATCATGGGACCTATGTGTTTCGATTATGGATTTGGACCTTTCCGTTGGGTGTGTGCATCTGGGAAACCAGAAGACTTGGCGAAAACGGATGAGATTGCCTGTCAGGTATTGGAAGAAATTCGAGCAAATAGCCCTCAAGAGATTCAACAACAGATGGCGGACAATATCCAGTGGATCAAAGGAGCGCAAGAAAACAAATTGGTGGTCGGTTCGCAGGCACGTATTCTCTACGCAGATGCAGAAGGACGTATGAAGATTGCAAAGGCGTTCAATGATGCTATTGCAAACGACGAAATTGGACCTGTTGTTTTAGGACGTGATCATCACGATGTGTCAGGAACAGATTCACCTTACCGTGAAACATCGAATATTTATGACGGTTCTCGTTTTACAGCCGATATGGCCATCCAAAATGTTATTGGTGATGGATTCCGCGGAGCTACATGGATTTCTATCCACAACGGTGGAGGTGTCGGTTGGGGAGAAGTAATCAACGGTGGTTTTGGAATGCTACTCGATGGTAGTGCCGATTCTGAGCGTAGATTAACCTCAATGCTTCACTGGGACGTCAATAATGGAATTGCTCGAAGAAACTGGGCACGAAATGAGGGAGCAACCTTTGCGATTAAACGTGCTATGGAAGTAGAGCCTAAATTAAAGGTGACGGTTCCTGAATTAGTAGATGATGGAATCATCAATGATTTGTTTTAGCATTCCTTCCTTACAAAATAGATGAAACAAAAAATGCACGCCAATCAGGCGTGCATTTTCATTGTGGATTTATCCTATGGGTTTAGACATAGGTAATACCTTCCACTTTGATTACTGGTTTTAACAAATACGAACCAGTTCCTTGAAGGACAACGGAATTGTCAACGTCAAAGTCGATTAAAACAATTACGTTTTCATTGTTTTGAATGTCCGCGTTCAAATTAAATTTGAGTCCAGTATTCGTTTGACTGCTTGTTAAAAGTCCATATGTGGTTCCATCAATTACGATAGCGTTTTCTGTTCCGAGAATGAGGCGCATTTGTGAAGCCTTCCCAACAGGGATAGATTCGTTTTCGGTAAGAACAGCTGTAACACCATTTTGCAATTCTAGAAGGTTGTAAACACCTGCTTCGGTTGCTAGGCTTACCCATCCGTCGTCACCAACGCTTTCGTCCTCATATTTCACTTGTACTTCCTGCACTTGTACGAATACGGCCTCTGCATCGTATGGAGCATCTTCCATTCGTACGGTCATTTTTCCTTCTCCTTTATTTTTGTCGCAAGAAGTGGTGAAGGCCATCACTGCTGCTAATCCAAATAATGTGATAATTGTTTTCATTGTTTTTTGAGTTTAAATGTTCGATAATTCGTTTGCTTCTTTGATTCAACTTATGCGTTGTGATTAGAAGGCAACTTTAATTCCGAGTCCTGGATCCAAGGATGTCCAAATTCCACCAGTATTAATGAACTCAATGTATGGTTTCACGTCTAAACTCATTGCAATGGGAGTTGATGGGATTTTGTATTCTAATCCGAGTACACCATCTACACCTAATCCGAATGAACCTTCACGATAGTATTCGTATCGATTTCCGTAATGTCTGTAGATTCTTCGATTCGATTGAATGGCTGCGTGCGCACCACCACCATAATACCAATTCATTCCGCTTACATTAAACGCTTGAGTGTGACGTTCGTAAAGAACGGTTGCACTAAAACCATGATACCAAGCTCCGAAAATTCCTTCCAAGGCGTCGTTCGATCCTACAAAACGTTTAACTGTTAAGCCTGATGTCTCACCAGCTCTAAGTCCAACTGCTGTTCGATAATCGGTCGAATTAATGGCCAAATCCTGTGCGTTCGATCCAAATGCTAAGAGTGTTGTTGTCAATAATGCTAATGCTATGCGTTTCATAATAATTCTATTTTTGATTCGTATTTGTTCGGTTATCCTATATGAGAAGAACATACCAAAGCACGATTAAAAACGTAAATCGCTGATTATTAGTGTTAAATGAATTTGATAGGATGTTGTAGTTTTTTCAAATTGAAAATAACCCTTTCAATTTGAATACAAAATGAGGTTTCGAAAGGATGAAATCGCACCTATTCTTGCCGTGCCAGTCTAACAATCCAATAAATGATGGCAATATTCCATCGCCTATCCTATAAAATTCAGTAACTTTATTCGCCCTGAACCGTGTGTTAAATACAACACTATGGAGATAGATATTGTCAAAAATGAAAAAGAACGTTTCGTTATTATCGGAGGCGGTTTTGGAGGATTAGAAATTGCACGACGATTAGTAAAGTTGAACGTTCAGGTCGTTTTAATCGACCGCCACAATTATCACCAATTCCAACCCTTATTTTATCAGGTTGCCACAGCAGGACTCGAGCCGAGTTCCATAATTTTTCCTTTCAGGAGGAACTTTCAGCGAAAAGATAATTTCCACTTCCGAATGGCCGAGGTCGACCGCATCGACGGTGAAAAGAAGATCGTTCATACGTCTATAGGATACCTTACTTTCGATAAACTCATTATTGCAACGGGCGCTACAAACAATTTCTTCGGAAACAATGAAATTGAAGAGCACGCACTAGCGATGAAAAGCATCAATGAATCACTTCGCATTCGAAATCGTGTACTGGAACAGTTCGAGGAAGCGCTCAGTGTTCCAGAAAATGAAAAAAAGGAACACATTACATTTGCCATTGCCGGAGGCGGACCAACGGGAGTTGAATTGGCGGGTTCAATCGCTGAGATGAAACGTTATATTCTTCCCAAGGAATACCCCGAGTTGGATTTCGATCAGATGCGAATTATTCTCGTTGAGGGAGCTCCACGTGTGTTAAATGCGATGCTCGAAAAGTCTTCCATGAAGGCAAAAAAATATTTGGAAGGATTGGGAGTAGAGGTGTTGGTCAACACGCGCGTGAATGGATATGATGGCACGGAGTTAACGCTGAATAATGACACAACGATTCGTGCAAAGACCTTGATTTGGGCGGCAGGAATCAAAGGGAATTATATCGATGGGATTCCAGAAGAAGCAAAAGTGCGTGGAAATCGGATTTCAGTCAATCAGTTTAATCAGATAATCGGAATGGAGGATGTGTATGCCATTGGAGACGTAGCAAACATGGCAAATGTTGATCTAGCGTACCCAAATGGTCATCCGCAGTTGGCTCAAGTAGCAATTCAACAAGGAAATCGGTTCTACAAGAACATGAAGGACCAACTCCGAGGAAAGGAAATGACGCCATTCAAATACAAAAATTTGGGAACGATGGCTACCGTTGGAAGAAACAAAGCGGTTGTGGAGCTTCCCAAAATGAAGTTTTATGGTTTCTTCGCGTGGCTCGTCTGGATGCTCGTGCACCTGCGATCGATTTTAGGCGTACGAAACAAGTTTATTGTCTTCTTGAATTGGGTGTGGAACTATTTTACGTACAATTTATCGCTTCGTGTGATCATTAAAGGTGGTGCGAATAAGGATCAAGATTAAAAATGTGGCTATCGATCAATAGTAGCGACATTTCCTCCAGAAAACATCTATGCTATCTTACTCTTTTCGTGTGAGCCACTTGACTTCTTTTGTTCGTGTGCAAAAGGTCAGAATTCCTCCGCGCATCGCTACGTACAAAGTGTCTTCATAAAGGATCAAATTACTCGGGTAGAGGTATGGGAATTCTTCGTTGTGAAAAAGACAAGTTGTGTCCATTTTTGTGTTGATGGCATAGAGTTTTGAATCGGTAAGAAGATAACCTTCGTCGCGTGTATTGAAAAGAAGGTACCGCGGCGTCTCGTCTAAGGTCAATAAGGTATCGAGCGTTTGATCATCCTTTAATTCAACAATCGTTCCTCCAGACAAACCTAAATGGGAAAGCCCTTCGACCATGTACACTTTATCTTCAAACGTAAATAGTTGATTGACATTCGCATGACAAATTTCCGAACATTTCTTGAAGTTACTCGATAGTTTGAAAAGTGTTCCGCCCCATTCACCTCTATTTGTTCCGATATACCAATCGTTTTCGTTTTGCAAAATGTGATAGTTTCCTCCTCCTATGCGACATTTTACGTGATCAGCTAGCTCTTCAATGGGAAAGGGAAGTGTATCGCCATAGAATTCCACGTCGTAGCGATCCAAGAAAAAGAGATTTCCATTTTTGACAATTCCCGTCCAATCCATCGAGTGTCGATTGAGATCTCGGAGTTCATCTTCAGAGGGAAGCTCATTTACAGTAAAACGATCAAGCGGAACGAACTCAATTTCATCCTGAGAGTACGCGACATGCATTAGGAGGCAAAATGCGACAAGAAATAGGTTGTTCAATACGGTCATGACTACAATCGATATCCAAACCCAACTTGCACCACTTCGCGCCAGCCTGCACCAATTTTAAAGATCATTTTCTTTCCTGATGGCTGATAACGGTATCCCAAATACGGTCTGTAGAGCCCACCAATAAATGTTATTGCTTGACCTTTCAATCCGCGGTCGAAATGTGCAACGAATGCCGAACTGAACTCAAGAAAATGATTTTCGCCTCCAAACAAATAACTCATCCCAGCTGTTCCTATCGAACCCTTGTTTACGTTTATGATTGATGCACTCCATCCGCCAACGCGCAGAAAGGGGCGAAGTTGGTGCTTGTTTGTGTTTTTGAGAAGGTCAAAGCTTTCGTATCCCACGGAATAAGTGGAGTAAACGAAGACTGTTCCGAAGTGAACATGTACATTCCCTCTGTCGCTAGATTGCGCTGTCGAAAATTGTGCTCCGAACAAAAGAAGAGCTATTAAAACTGATTTCATCATTTTCCTGTTATTGTTCGACCGATTTGTTGATGCTCTTCCAATACGTGATCGGGTAAATTTCGTGTTCCAATGGACTTTTTTACATCGAAACCACTAGGCCAGAAGTAGCCAAGAATACCAATAATGGTGGTGTCTGAGTTCGCCAGATTGTAATAGTCTCTCGCAATAAAATCCATGTCATTTTTGCTTATTCCAGAGCTTCCATGAAGTATTTTAATCCAGTGAGCATCCATAATCAAATAGATTTTTTGATGACTCTTCATCTTAGCTTTTAGCGTATTGAACTCCTGAATGAATGCTGGATTGGCAGATGGTTCTTGAAGGAAATAATGATCAAATCCTACCCAATCAACACTGTTTGGAGTGTACAGATTATCGATATCAGCGAACGCTTCCACATTGAAAATGGGCACTTGGGGAACGGTAGATTTCGCGTAATCACATGCGAGAGTAAATTCATTTTCAGGGATTCCATTCCACGATGGTTCTTCTCCAATATAAAAACAGTTGATGAGATCGGCATTAGCGTTAATGTTGTTGGTAGATACAAAAGTGTCCCATCGTTGCTGATAGTCGGAACGTAGTCCGTAGATATATCCACTTTTGTCTCCGCCCTCACTCTTCTGCTCAAAGAAAATTTCGTTTAGGTGAAGAATGGCTTTCACATCGTGCTGATCAAAGGTTTGCATGCGGGATACAATATTCTCAGAAGGGTCAATAATGAGTATGTCCGCCACATTGGAAAATGCGTGTACTTCGTCGATATAATTGGTCTTTGCTTCCGCATCAGAAGGATCGTCCCAACCGACATCTATCAAGGTATATCCAAAATAGGTCAAGTTGTTATTCGTCTTTGGAGGTAGTGGCTCTTGTATTCCTTTCTTGGAGCAGGCCGAAATCAGGAATAGACATGCTAAAAAGCAGGTAAACAGCTGGAATTTCATTCTAGTTTTTTTGAAAAATACAAAATTTTCCGAATTATGAATTCTCACTAGAGTCTCCCATCATTCTTAGAATAAGAAAAAAGACAAACATGATGAGCATACACGGAATGTAACAGAGCAGATAGCTGAAAGTCAATACATGCCACAATTGAAAACTGCCAGAGGTCGTAAGTGAACTAATCTCTTATTTCGTTTTATACATGCACCATCCATTTGCAATTAACACGTAGAGAATTGAAATTAGTTTCATGTCGGTTTACTTTAATTGAAGATTGGAATTTCTTCTTCGGTATTTCCATTCAGTTTGTGTGCATTTTAAATCAATCAGGGTGTCTCGATCGATGATTTTTAAACCGCATTTTCCAGGATGATCTTTGTAAATGTTTTTCGCTCCCCATGGGAAATCAATTTTAGTAGCTCCTCCCACGATCAATTTCTCGTTGGATGCCAGCGTGATGGCTGTGTCCTTTGGTTGGATTGAATTGTACATTGAAAAATGATCGGCAGAGTAGTTTGGAACGAAGAGTTTAATAGGGGCGGACGTTTTGTTTTCAACCGAATAGGATAAGTGAACCACTGCATCACAACTAAGGAGTGAGGCAGTCAGCAAGATCAATATCGAAAGAAGAATATGTTTAGACATAGCGCTTTTTTGAAGAACGGAATTTTTGGTCACTTTCCATCAAACCATGATTGTTTTACGCCTCCGCTACTTCCAATTTCGGGTAAAGGGCGATCATAATGCAGTTGTTTGTTGTATGCATTTAACCGAAGCGATTTAAACTGAGTATGTTCTTTTTCGAGTTTAATGGCTGTTTGGTGAATGATTGTGAGGTGTTCTTGAAGCAAATATTTATTGTAAATCAGTTTATTTCCTACGGAAATGATGTCCGTGTATAAATCGTTCTTCACCGCAGTTTCGAATTCCTTCCATAATTCTGGATATACCAATTTTTGACGCTTACGCATGTTGTACAGACCTATTTGAATCCCGACTGCAATCATTAAAGTGATTCCAAGTGCGATAAAAAGTGTGGGTCCTGCGTCCATAGAGAAATGAGTTAATCCAATTTACGAATTCTACCTTGATTTTTCTTTGAATGAACTAAAATCGTATGGATGAAGTATTGTTATTAACAGAGAATCAGCCAATCAAAACTAATCCTTCACAAATCCATCCCAACGACGCATGTACGTCACAAAAGCTTCTCCCAATCCTTCGGATTTTAGATATTCCGCAGAAACTGGCAGGGAAGCGGGCTCAAATGTTTGATCTTCGATCACCCGTTTGGGGAAATCGTGATGTAAAATGGCTGAATGACCAATGGAAACGAAATCAACTTTGGAATCGAGCACCTTTTGAACATCTTCTCCCTTGTTGATCTTTCCAGCAACCGTTAATCGAACGTTTTTCAAATCTAAATCGGTGAAATGACTCAAAAGCGATTGCTCTTGATATGCTTCATCTTCTGGATCTTTGAAAACGTCCCATAGCGAAATGTCGAGGAAATCAATCTTGCCTTCATTGACGAGTCGCTGCGAAACTTCTTTTACTTCGATGAGGTCCATTCCAAAGCGTTCTGGTGAGAGACGAACACCAAGGAGAAAATCAGCGCCACACTTTTCACGCACTTCATCTACTATTTGGAAGAGCAACCGCGCTCTGTTTTCGAGGCTTCCACCATATTCATCCGACCGATGATTGATTTCAGCGCTCAAGAATTGTGCGAGAATGTATCCGTGAGCTCCGTGAATTTCAACGCCGTCGTAACCTGCTTGCTTCGAGCGAATGGCTGCATTCACGAAATCATCCTTTAGTTGATGAACTTCTTCCAATGACATGCTACGCGCATCAAACTTTTCATTTTCCGATGGACAAACAGGTGCTTCACCAATCAATTCTTTTGGAGAGCGCATTCCAGCATGGTGCAGCTGAATCACAGCAAGACTTCCGTACTCCTTAATCTTTGAAGCTAAACGTGTGTGACCCTCAATGTGCTTATCCGAGAAAATTCCCAATTGACCAGGAAAACCCTTTCCGATTTCACTTACATGCGAGGCACAGGTCATTACCAGACCAAACCCGCCTTTAGCGCGCATCGTGAGCCAGTTGAACTCGTCATCGGAGAGCGTTCCATCCTCATGACTCTGTGTATTCGTCATGGGGGCAACGGAGAACCGGTTTTTCATTGTTTTTCCGCAGGCGAAAGTAAGGGGAGATTGGAGATCGTTCATATTGTTTTTAGTTTCGATAATTGACCATTATGTTCCCTTGAATATAACCGTTTCCTTCGTTTATTCAAATAGTCATCGAAAGAGAAATGTCGTTCAATGTTTATTCTTTTTCATCAAAGAACTTCCACTCTCGGGTGTAATCACTTGTTTGATACGTTTTTACTTCACCCAAAGAATCTACTCCAAAACGGTGATCGCTCACTTCTTTAACTAGAATCACTGTCGTGTCCAGGTTGAGTTCGCTCGGATCATAACGAAGCTGTTTGAAGGTGTATTTTTTGAAGGCTGTTGGATTTTTTTCGGGAATCATCAAGACAAATTGATTTTGCTCATCGACGAAGTAGTATCGTCCGAATTTTTCTAGATAAATTCTGGGTAAGGAATATCCGAGTGCACCTCCGTATCCATCAAACTTAAATTCCTTGACGATTTTACCTTGCTTGTTATACAATCTCCCACCTAGAGCAGCGGTATCTTCACGAAAGGCGTAGGAAACAAAAGCATGATCACCAATAACCATATTTCCTGCTACATCAGAATATTTTCGATGGATGTCTGTCACTTTTCCATCTTTAGAAATAAGTTCGGAACATGTGAGCAAGAAGCTACTGTCTGGAGAATAGACGACTTCGCATTCTCCGTTGGAGCCTCCATGTCCCATGTGATAGTTTATTTGATAATTTCCATTTAGATCAAAAAAGAGAATTCCCTGAACGCCAAAGTCGCTATCTGGAACCCAGAAATCTTGTGTCAGCACCAATTGTTGAGTAGCCGGTAGGAAGGTCTGAAATTCAGGTACCCACATATTACTCTGCACCACAATACTCCCAAGATCTTTGAAGTAATCTTTCTTTGTGAATTCTTTCTTCCATAGTGTTTGGTTTCTCGCATTACTTAAATGAAATTGATAAATGATATCACGTCCTGAGTAACGCGTAACATGTATTTTCCCTTCTTTTTTGTAGGGCGTTTCATCGTAGTAAACGGTATCGTTTCCTTTTAACTTGAGTGAAATTTGAAATGTGTATTGCTTGCCCGCCGCGAGAAAGGTGGTGTCGAAATACTTTGGGATGGAATCAATATACGATTGTCCATACTCAGCGTAAACAGTATCGAGAATTGGAGCCGATTTAATTACTTCTTGCACTTCTGCCTGTGGAAGATTTGGATTTGGAAGCTCGGAATCTTCTTTACAGGAAAGTAGAAAAAGGGTACAAATAAAAAGGGCAAGCGTTTTCAAAAGAACGATGTAGTGCTTAAAATCCAATGCGCTTCTTTTTCGTGTGTTGATCAAACTTCTTCGCCTGATAATTGAAGATTTCAGCAACCGTTAATTCTTCATCCACCGAATCGACTCCCAAAGTCTGAAGTAAATGATTGGTTTTCTCAAGAGATAAGGCCTGAAAATCGTAATAAGCAATCATTCTTCCTTTGCGTAGCAAGGCTTTGTCTACTTTTTCAATATTTGTGTTGAATGTACAGATGATTTTCACATTCAAATAATCGCTAAAAAGTCCATCTGTGAGTTGCAGTATCGTCGATACAACTGAGTTTTCATTCGCTTGCTCGCGCGTTGTTAGTACTTTTTCAGCATCTTCAATAATCAAAACGGAATCGCGGTGTTTCAAGAGAAAAGAGATGAATTCAGGGTCGAGTAGTTCGTTGACAAATTCGTTCTGAATGAAAATAAAGCTCTTCTTGGTGTGTGTTCCGATGAGGTGTTTGATGTAGGATGTTTTGCCTGTACCTGGCTTTCCGTGTAGGAGAATCAATCCGGCCTTGTTGGTGTTCAAGGATTTTTCAATGATTTCACTCACCTCGATGAAATCCGAGTTATATGTCTTTTCAAGGTCCAGAGAAAACTTCTCTAGCTTAACTTCTTTGGTTTTAAAGTTGTCTTTTGCCTTTGATAGAATGCGGAAGGTAGGCGATTTCTTCTCTCCGAGCTCTTTTCGAAGCGTATGATTCATGGAAATGACCCAGTCTTCCGTTTCCTTCATTTTTACGTCGTACAAGAACTCGACATCTAAAAAGTTATTTCTGAGGGATACCCACAAAACAAGCCGTTTGCCAGGACTTTTGAACAAATACTCGAAAATATAGTCACTCGATAATTCGGTGTCTTGATCGTCTTTGGTGTTCCAACTTTTCGTTACAATTTCAAGATCATTCGCGGCAGGGTCGATCAGCTCAATGACTTTTTCCATGTTTTCCTTCGTTTCTTCCAAAGGGATTTCCGCCAGCATGTCGGATGCGATAGCGTCAAAGGAAATGGTAAAATAGGCCGCTCGATCAAAATCGTGATATGCGTCGAAAGATTTAATTAATTCTGTCATGTGGATGATTACTTAAGGTAGAAGATGCAATAACACGAAATTCTGAATGAGCTACAAATGAATTATGCGGTTTTTCATTTAGGTTCTTGAAGCCTGCGTTAAAATTCCCAGGTCACATTCAACGGTTTTTCCATCCAGGGAAGTTGAACGATCGAAAAATTGAATGGAGCTTGGCGAAGAAGAATGTCGTAGGGTCTTTTTTCCACAGCTAGACTCCAACCTTCCTCGTTTGAATGAAGGATTCCGTTTCGCATGAACCAATTACCTCGGAATTGATCGATAGAACTATTCTCGATTCCTTGCCACGAAACAATAATCACTTGAATCAGTGCGTCGATGGTTTCTTTTTCCTCATCGGATAGAACAGATTCTTTTGGAGTTGATTCGTTTGGTTTACGGTTGCAGATAATATTTGCTAAGGGTGAAATAGTGGGCTGTTCGAAAGATCCAATGCACAAATAATTGAGTGTTTGAACGGCTTTCGTTGGATCTACAATCGTTTTTTGATCAGCGTCTATCACCTTGAGTCGCTCAAATAGCATAGGAAGATAAATAGCTGCGATAACAATTCCTGATTCAGTAATTTTTAATTCTTGTGGTTTGGTTTCGGACATGAATACCTTGTTTTTGATGTTGATTTGACCAGTAAAATACAAATTTATTGAGTTCCAATCGTTTCTGTTTTTCACTTAATCATTGCTTCAACTGGTTCATGGTTGCGATGCAAATTCTTAATGTATTCATGGTTTGGACTTCACGTTGTATAAATGCGACAAAACCACCTTTGCAGCAAAAAAAGAATGGAGTTATTTATCGCGCTATTTGGAGCACTTTTCTCAGTAATGAACCCGTTTGGGACGGTTCCCGTTTTCGCAAGTTTAACCAGTAAGAACTCGAAGTTGGAGCGAAACAAAATCGCGTTTTGGACGGCCTTCAACGTGCTGCTTATCTTGTTGATTTCCTTTTTTGCAGGGAAGTACATTTTGGTTTTCTTCGGAATCACATTGAACTCGCTAAAAATCGCAGGAGGATTAATTATTGCTTCCTCTGGATTTGCTTTGCTTACGGGTGAATTCCGAAAGCATAAAGGAATGAAACGGGAAAAAGTGAAGGAGGACATTGAAACACGCTCCGAAATCTCATTGACACCTTTGGCCATGCCTATGATTGCGGGACCGGGTACCATTTCCTTGTTGATTACCTACAATCAGGAATATGCAGGTGTTATGAATGTAATCTACATCCTTGCCGCAATTGTTCTGGCGGTGGCGTGTATTTATTTCATTTTGAAGAGTTCATTTTACATCGTTAAGTGGTTGGGAGCATCGGGTATCAACGCCTTGTCGCGAATTATCGGTTTTATTGTAATCGCCATTGGAGTTGAGTTTATTATTTCCGCAGTTGTGAGTGTCTTGAGAATCGATTAACACAACTTGCATACAACAAAAAAGAGGTCGCTTTCCGATGGGTATCGGAACAAACGACCTCTTGTCAATAGTTAATCTTCGATTCTTATTTTACAATGAACTTCGAAGTGTATGGGTTTTCATCTACAATTACAGTAATGAAGTAAAGTCCAGATTCTACTGTTCCAAGATCGATCATCTCAGAGCTGTTACCTGTTACTTCACCCAATTTGTTTGAGTAGATTGCTTGCCCTAATTCATTTGTCACCATCACTTTTACATCTGCATTATCCAGTAATGAAATGTCTAAAGTGAAAGAACCGTTGTTCGGGTTTGGATAGATTGATAATGAGTTACCGTCACCAATTTCATCCAACCCAACAGTTGTCAACGTAACAGAATCAGAATAAGTTGCTGTTCCACATTGGTTGCTTACTGTCAATGTTACTTGGTAAATTCCAGCTGCCGTGTATACGTGTGTTGGGTTCTCCAAGTTTGATGAGTTACCATCACCAAAGTCCCAGTCATACGTCACTGTTCCGTCCGCTGTAGATGTATTCGTGAAGAATGCTGTTACGTACGATGTTGTTGTTGTGTAACTAGGCACTGGCGTTGTTGCTCCTACAATAGTGATTGAGTCAACACCTGATCCACATTCATCCGTAACGTTCAAAATGTATGTTCCTCCCGTTGTAACGTTAATCGATTGCGTGGTCTCTGAAGTTGACCAATCGTAACTCGTACCTACTTGCGTACTTGTTAACGTTGCTGAGTTTGGAAGACAGAAGAAGGTAGTATCTGCCGAAATGAAGTTATTGTAAACAAGATTAGACTGTGTCACAACAATCGTATCACTTCCTGTTGTTCCGCAGGCACTCATTACATCTACATAGTATGTTCCCGGTGTGGTTACATCAAGCGACATAGTCGTGTCACCTGTGGACCAAAGGATTGTGTCTGCTGGAGCTCCAGCCCAAAGTGTAAGCGTTTCATTCGTACAGATAAGAAGGTCAGCTCCAAGGAAGTTTCCAGAAAGTGGTCCGAATTCATCGGCTCCGATATCTGGCGTAGAACCATCTCTTGGCGCTCCGTCAATGTCCATAGTTACCGAAGCAATTGGAGTTCCTGCTGCATTTAATGAATCACTACAAACATGTAAATCCTCGAATGATTGGTAAACTGGGTCAACAGAAATAGAATTAGCATTCAGTCCTGTTACTGCTTGTAATGAAGCCAAATCTGGTTGGTCACCGTTGAAATACGCCAAGTTGGATCCAGTTGTGTAATAGTTATTGTAGTCTGAGTTCGAGAGTGTATAGTTAGATGCAAAATACGCAGCGTAACCAGGTCCTTCCGTAACGAGGCTATTATTGATTAATTCGTTCAAACCTCCACCTGTTGCGTAGAATGCACGAGAGCTCGTTCCGTCACTTTTTACAAATACACTGTTGTTTGTAAGCATCATGCGACTGGTGTTCGTCATGTAAATTCCGTAAGATGTAGAAGTGGAAAGCGGATTTCCTACACTCAGCATGTTATTGGCAAACAATCCTGAGTTCCCAGGTGCACCGTCGCAGTTACTAACGTAAGCACCATAACCGTAATTATCTGGACCTACAACAGCAGAGTTATCTGTAAATGTAAAGGCATTGTCGCAGTACGTAAGGTAATATCCATATATCGTACTTGTGTACGGACTATTCATAGCCAATCGATTTTTAGTAACCGTTGGGGAATCCTGATAGTACAGACGTAGACCACTATAATACGCTTCGAGGAATTCATTTCCTTCAAAAAGAGTTCCTTGCTCTAAACTAGTTGTTCCATCACCATACCAGTAAGCCGAATAGCTACCACCTTCAAAGGTATTCCCAATGAATGAGTTGTAGTTGTCCTTAGATCCTGAAGAGTACAATAACGCTCTGTTTGTAGAGGTTGTGGTGCTCGGTCCTCCGAGAATTGCACAGTCCCAAACAGTATTGCTGTCTGATAATCCTCCAAATTCCATTACATGACCATACGTTGCTCCTGTTGCTTCAAGGGACATTTGTTCTAAATTTACGTGATCAGCTCCAGAAAATTTAAAGGTGTAATTGTCGTTCGAAAGTGTACTAGCGAATGTCAGTAGGACACTGTCTCGATGCCCAGCTTCTGAACGGAAGGTAATGGTATTTGTTCCGCTTGCTCCATTAATTGCTCCAAGGTTAACTTGCTCTGTATAAACTCCGGTACGTACATCGAAAATAACAGGTCCACATACACCGAATGCATTTAAGTCGGCTACGGCAGTAGAGAAATCAGGGTAATCTGGAGTTGTTCCTCCAATCGTAAAGTTTCCAGCAAGTGAAGGTTGTACGATCGCCATCGTTGAATCGTTGCTGGTTACAGTATCTGTAACACCATTTGGCATTATTGTCCATGCTTCAATTACAGTAGGAAGACCCGCAACAAAGTTGTAGGAACCAAGTGTTACTTGAGCCGTGTATGGAAGAGTACCACCAACAGTATCAATTAAACCAATGTGGTTGTATGGAGCTTGTGGCGCTCCATTGATTGTCCAGTTAACCTTTACACTATCAATTTGGTTGATTCCGTAGTTTCTGATTGTTACCACTACGTCTTCTGTTCCTTCACAAAAATTCATCGGACTGTCGATACTTGAAATACCTGCGTCATCTGGAGAGGAAGTCAATGGAAGACAGGCATTGTATGTATCGAATACCTCTTGAGCATCGAGTGCACGATCGTAGAATCGGAATTCGTCCATGATTTGTCCAGCTGCCAAACCTGTGTTTGTATTGTATCCACCAACTGTAAAAGCTCCTCCAGTAATGTTGAGAGCTCCTTGCGGCACCGTTGCGTTTAAAACACCGTCATGGTACGCTTTGATATCTCCAGCAACGGAATCGTACACAAAAACAGTCATAGAAGGCGCACCAATAGGAGCACAACCTGTACATGTTACATCGGTAACAGGTCCTCTTAACATGAAGTTTCCACTTCCTGCTACACCATTTGTGAAACAGCGGAAACTTCCTGCAGAAGGATCACCGAATTGATAAAAGAGTGTACTAGAACTTGGAATGTTATCTGTCCAGAACGCAATTGTCCAAGATCCTGTTCCTAAGTTTGTGTCCCAGCCAGTGCTTACGTAGTCGGAAGAGCTAATTCCTCCAGTACCGATAAGTCCAGTTTGACAAAGCCCGTTTCCTCCTTGGGTCATTCCCCCCATGAGAGTGGCGGTGTTGGTCCCTGCTGGGGGAGTTAATGCATCATTGTTTACAGTTGTTCCTGCTTGGTTGAATTTGTAGTAGAGAATTTCTGGCTCAGTTCCCTGAGAGAGTGTAATTCCCGAAAACAAAACAGCAAACAATAGAAAAACTAATTTCGTAGTTACTTGTTTCATAATTAGGTAAGAATTTTATTCGGGTGTAAAGATGAGACTATTTCGTGAGAGCTGAAAGGGAATGTTATTTTTTTAACAAACTCGTCTTAGTTCATTCGAAAAGGTGTAAAAAAGATGTGCTTCGACATTCGGATAACCCATTTCTTGCAAAACTGCAGCGTATTCAGAAACTTGTTTTTCGTCTTTGGCGCTCGGAATCCCCGTTTTGTAGTCAATAATGACAGTTGAATTGTCTTTTAGGATAACTCGATCTGGACGTAACGTTTTGTCTTTGTTGACGATAAACGCTTGCTCGGTAAGTACGGATGAGTTGTTTTCAAATAACGAACAATAGGCCGCTTGATCGAAAATAGCGCCTAGCTTTTCTTTCAGTTGGTCTCTGTTTTCAATAGAAATTTCTCCCGATCGAATGCCCGTTTCAAGTTCGTTGTCAATTTGTTCCTTTCGTTCGACTCTACTGATAAGTGCATGAAATTGAATTCCAAATTGCATTTCTGGCGATAAATAGTCGCTATCGCCAAGTGCTTCATTGTCTTGCAGTGATATGTGCGGAAACCACAAACGATCCTGTATGGAAGAAGGGACAAAGGAAGATTGCTGATCGTCTCCTAGACCACGATTCACCTCCAAGCGAGGTCCGCTTGTCAGCGATACCTCAATAACGCCTTCGCTTTCTGAAATATCTTGCATCTCTGACAAAACGGAATGGAAGTAGGAACCAAAACTCCTCTTCGATTCAAACGCATTGTGGATATACAAGCGTTCTTTCGGACGTGTCATTCCCACGTAGCAAACGTTCACGCGATCTGTTAAAATTTGTGCTTCTTCTTGGATTTTGGCTTCGCGTAAAACGTCCAATACATCTTTGTCGGCGGGTTTCTTGTAAACAACGTAATCCCCCGTTTCGAGTAGAAATTCCGATTTATTATCCAAGGTGAAGTCCATTGAAGGCATCATCACGACAGGGAACTCCAATCCTTTTGATTTGTGAATTGTCATCACGCGCACAGCATCATCACTTTCAGGAATTTGAACGGCTATTTTATTCTTTTTTGAGGCATAATCCTCCAAAAATAACTTTAAGTCAGGACCGCGTTTTTGTCCAAATTCAAAAGCAATATCTGCCAAGTGGTGCAAATACGGATCTTTCAACTCTTCGTAATTCATCAGTCGATAAAAAGACTGGATGAGGTCGTACAAACCTTCGTGCTTGAAGAAAAACTGGTTGTATCCACCAAAATGATCATTCAGGAATTGCTGGTCGTTAAATGCTCGATAGGTCGTTCCTTTTTCAGATTGATGTTCTTGAATGTAATGACTGTATTCGTTGTACGACTCCGATTGTGTGCGGAAGAACAACTCGGCAAATTGTTTAGCTTCTGTACTTCCACTCGGCTTCAATCTTCGATGCAAAAATGCGATGGTCAACTGAACGCGCAAGTTCGTATTGATGAGTAGGGAATCAGACGAAACTACTTTGTACCCAAGATTGGTCAAACCCAGCGCCCATGTGTTACATACACGATTGGTAATACCCAAAATAGTGATGTCGCCTGGCTTAAATCCATCGGAAATGCAGGTATGAATCCAATCTTTTAGAATAGGAACTAGGGCAGAAGATTCTACTTTCTCTTCTTTTGAGGTGATGTGAACGCTTCCGTTAATGGTCGACTTTGGATGCTGAAATACCGAATTATAGAAACTGGTCGAAATCTCAGGTAGATGCTGGCGCATTTTATCGAAGAAGGAATTGTTCCAGTTCACAATAACGGGGCTTGATCGCCAATTGTTTTCCAGTTCATGCACTTCTCCCATTAAATCAAAATAGTTCGATTGAAGGGCAATATTCCGATCTTGCTCTGGGTTGTAAATGTGAGGTAGCGCCACAAATTGCTCGGCCACACCATTTTTGAATCGATAAATGGATTGCTTGGGATCGCCTACAATCAAATTGGTATGTCGTTCCGAAATGGAATTGTGAATCAAGGGAACCAAATTCAAAAACTGCAGGCGCGAGGTATCTTGGAACTCGTCGAGTAGAAAGTGCTGAAAACGTGTTCCAAGTCGCTCATAAATGAACGGTGCATTTTCATTTTGAATCAATTCAGAGATCAACGTATTGAATTCTGAAATTCGAATCAGTTGCTCATCTTTCTTCACACGGTTGAGAGCGCTTGCCATGTATTGTAGCAAGGCCATATTGAAAAAGTTCCGTAGGAAAAGTGAGAGCGAAGCGAATTCTTCGAGGTGCTGCGTCCAATAATCTTCCACGGAAAGAAGATCACTTCGCCATTCGGCAGGGAATGTTTTTTTCGCAGTATCTTCTGCATGCATGTTCTTTGCCAAGCGATTCCCAATCAATTGTTGTTGAACGGGAAAGGAATCGTAGTTGATTACCTTCGTTACATCCGAAATAGTGTGTCCGCCCCCGTGAAGTTGGCTTTTATCGATTTCAGAACGGTCATAAACGGACTTCAATACGCTGATTCGAGCTAAGAATTGCTCTTCAATTTTCTTTTTTCGCTGAATCAAACTTCCGTATTGCTCTTCGGAGAAATCCATTTCGAGTAAGCGGGCAACAATTGTATTATTTTTTTCACTGTTGAGAATACCTCCGAATCGAATTAATTCTCGTTTGAAATTCCATGATTTACCCTCGTCAATATTCGATTTAGCATATTCGAAAATGAGCTTGTTAAGTGCTTGACTTCCTGTTTCACCGAGTTGATTTAAAATGTCGTCAACGATGAGTTCAATCAGTTCTGATTCATCCAAAACAACCTCGAATTCTGCCGGTAAATCCAAGTCGCGCCCGAAGGATTTAATCAAACGCAAGTTAAATTTATCGATGGTCATCACATGGAAATCTTCGTAGCTATGCAAAATTAATTTGAGCGATTGCGCACAGCGGTCTACCACATTTTGAACGGATAAGCCAAGTGTAGTAGCGATATCCTGTGTAAGTGCCGCTGCTTTATTGTCGAAATAATTGGGTGATGAAATTTGATCCAATGCGGCAATAATTCGCTCTTTCATTTCGAGCGCAGCCTTGTTGGTAAAGGTCATAGCAATGATTCCAGAAAAAGCATCTGGTTTGCGCTCGTCACCGATCAATAATTCGATGTATTCCTTTACCAAATGATAGGTTTTTCCACTGCCCGCTGAGGCATTGAAAATTTTAAACGGTTTATCCAGATTATTGGTCGAAACAGACATGCCGACTAAGGTACACAATCGACAGGAAATCCTTGAATAACTACCGAATAATCAATCACTTTTTTTTCATTTGAGAAGCTCCAATTATTTCCGTAAATTTGTTTATATGGCAACTAGAACTAGAAAATTTATATTTCTCTCCATGATTTCGGTTTCGGTCGCTTTTGTTGGATGTAAAGAAGATAAAATAGATGAACCAACTGAGCCCGAAGTGTCGAAGTTGAGTGTAACGGTGCAACCTGTTTATGGCAATCAAACCTTGTATTTAGATTCGACATATATCACTCCAGAAGGTTATGGAGTGCGATTTACCGATTTGAAGTTTTTTGCTGAAGACGTTCGTGGAACAAATGCTCAATTGAAAGATGCATCGTTGTTCAATTATCGTGAAACGGGAACGGCATTGTTTACAGCAGAAGGGGAGCCGGGAGATTTTCCTTCTCTAAATGGAAACCTCGGAGTTCAAGCTGGAATCAATCATGACGATCCTTCTGCTTTTCCAAACGATAATGTGCTGAATATTTCGAACAGTGGAGATATGCACTGGGGATGGAATCCAGGATACATTTTCGTAAAAGTAGAGGCGAAAGTTGATACGATTCCTGACGGGACTGATCTCTTCGATCATCTCGTAACTTTACACGTCGGCTTGGATGAAAATCTTCAAACATTTTCATTCTCCAACATTAATTGGCAACAAACAGGTGAGTTAAGCTATGCTTTCCCTTTAAAACTAGACATGCAAGCGTTCTTGGCGAACACGTCACAACCCATTGATCTTAAAACAGAATACGTATCACACTCAGCAGCAGGACAGGAAGCACTTTCTTTAAAGGTGATCCAAAATTTCAATGCAGCTCTTTCTGAATATTAAATGAAATATCTCCTTGTATCTTTCGTGGTGATTGCCGTTATACTTTCGTGTAATAAAGACAAGGTTGCGTATGAGCCAACGCCTTATCAGTTGGAGGTACCATCGCATTTTCCAGATATGATTATCCCTGAAGATAATCCAATGACGAAGGAAGGAGTAGAGTTGGGAAGAAAATTGTTTTACGAGAAAAAGTTGAGTGGAGATAACACGATGGCGTGTGCGAATTGTCATGCGCCGCAAAATGCATTCTCCGATCCTAATCAGTTTTCAGAAGGAATTGACGGAATTGAGGGAAGACGAAACTCAATGGCATTGATCAACCTTGGATGGGATGATTTCTATTTCTGGGATGGCCGGTCTGCGACATTGGAAGAACAAATTTTACTTCCAGTAGAAGATCCTGTGGAAATGCACGATACATGGGCAGAAGTAATTGCCGAACTGAATGCATCATCCGAATACAGAAACTTATTCTTTAAAGCTTTTGGTACGCCTGGAGTGGATAAAGAGCGAGCAGCAAAAGCAATCGCGCAGTTCTTGCGAACAATGATTTCAGGTTCGTCGAAGTACGATGTGATGTACAAATACGAAAATGGACTTCCGTTGAGCGCAGCGGAGCAAAGTATTTATTCGACGATTACACCAGAGCAATGGGGAGGGTATGACCTTTTCAAAAGCTTAAATGGAGCAGATTGTTTTCATTGCCATAATGGTCCGTTGATGCAGGTCAAAAAGTTCTCAAACAATGGTCTGGATGCCACTTTTTCTGATTTAGGAAGAGGGGAAGTGACAGGAAATCCATCTGATCATGGTAAATTCAAAGTCCCAACGTTGAGAAATATCGAGTTTTCAGCACCGTACATGCACGATGGGCGCTTTGCTACGCTAGACGATGTAATCAACCATTATTCATCGGGAATAGCGATGAGTCCAACAATAGATCCACTCATTGAGTTCGCGAGCCAGGGAGGTGTCCAGCTAGACGATTATGAAAAAGGGCTATTGAAAGCATTTTTATTGACATTATCCGACGAATCGTTCATAAATAACCCGGATTTTCAAGATCCGAATTGATAAAATAAATGACAGAAGAAAGACGACTGACAACAGAGGAAAAAGCACTTAAGGTCAACCTAACGCCAGACATCTACGGGTGTTTCGCAGAGATTGGAGCCGGACAAGAAGTAGCTGCCAATTTTTTCAAGGCTGGAGGAAGTTCAGGTACAATCGCTTACACGCACTCCGCGTATGACATGAAGGTGTCAGATTCACTTTACGGTGAAGCTTCGAGGTATGTGTGTGAAGAGCGCTTGGTAACGATGCTTGGAAAAGAGTATTCGAAGCTTGAAGATAGCTTGCCTGGAAAATCGGAGGAAGCGCGCTTTTTTGCTTTTTGTAACACGGTAGAATCGCTGAATTACCATAAAACCAATCAAGGTCAAGGTTGGGTGGGAATGCGTTTTCAGTTCAAACAAGGTCAAGAACCAAATGATGTGATTTTACACGTTAAAATGCACGACCGTAGTCACAAGGCGCAGCAAGATGCACTCGGAATTTTAGGAGTAAACTTGATTCACGCAGTCTATTTTTCTTCGGATAACCTGAACGATTTCTTGTCGAGTTTGGTGTATCGATTGCCGAGAGAACGCATGGAAATTGACATGTTGCGCCTTTCTGGACCTGATTTTGAAGGATTCGATAATCGTATTATTGCCTTGAACCTCGTTAAGCGTGGAATTACAGATGCAACGATGTTCGATCTTTCGGGGAATGTATTGCAGCCAGCTACAGCATTGTACAAAAAGAACATTTTGCTAAGTCGTGGACGTTTTCGCCCTGTAACAAAAGTGCATCTCGACATGCTCGAGCGCGGAAAAGAACAGTTCTTGAAGGAAGAAGATGTTACTGAAGATCGATTACGTGTCGTTGTAGAATTGACGTTGAAAGATTTGACAGCTGATGGAAAAATTTCGGATAAAGACTTTGTAGATCGTGCCGAGTTACTCGGAACCCTTGGATATACTGTAATGATTTCAAATTACTTGAAGCATTACAAAATGGTCGATTATCTGTCTTCCATTGCCCGTGGATACCGTTTGGGAGCAATTGTAGGAATCTACAACCTGCAAACGATTTTTGATGAGCAATATTACCATAACCTTCCAGGTGGAATTTTGGAAGCGTTTGGTCGTGGCTTTGGACGTGAGGTAAAAATGTACGTTTATCCTGCAAACAATGTGGAAACAGGTGAATTGTACGATTTGAGTACACTTGAAATCAAGCCAAACTTACGTGGACTTCTTCAATACATGAAGGATAACGGAAAGTTGGAGCCATACGAAAACTATGATCCAAAGCTCTTGCATATTTTGTCGGATGATGTTCTGGCGAAAATCAAAGCAGGAACTTCAATGTGGGAAGATGATGTTCCACAGGAAGTAGTGAAAGCAATCAAATACTACGAGCTATTTGGTTACAACAAGAAGAAGGATGGAATAAAAGTGTCTGTGTAAAACGAAGTCATGCCACACATCAAAAATGCCTTGATTCGTTATCGGATCATTGATAAGTGTATACGGAATAAGTACAAACCGTATCCTTCCAAGCAAGATTTACGCGAAGCATGTGAAGAGTCATTGTTCGGAAGTATCGACGGTGCACACATTTGCGACTCGACCATTGAAAAGGATATGTTTGCCATGAAAATGGAGCATGATGCGCCCATTAAATACAGTCGTGCAAACGGTGGGTACTATTACGAGGACCCCGATTTTTCAATCAACGATATTCCTCTTACTGATGATGATTTGGGAGCGATTTCCTTTGCAGCAAAAACACTGATGCAGTTCCGTGATGTCGATTTGTTTAAGCAATTTGGTAACGCAATTGATAAGATTGTGGGACGTGTCGAAGTAACGCAAGACGGAGGAGATCAGTTTATTCAGTTCGAGCAGTCGCTATCCGATAAAGGGAGTGAATTTTTGTCGCCTATTTTGGAAGCCATCAAGCAATCGTTGTGGGTGCGTTTCAACTATACAAGTTTCGTTTCAGGGCAAACAAAGGCGCGTAAAGTGATTCCTCTTTTGCTCAAAGAATACCGAAATCGATGGTACCTTATTTCTTTTGATGATGCACGGCAAGATTTCATTACGTACAGTCTCGACCGTATGACGGAGTTGGAAATCTCGACGGAAACAGCAGAAAAACCTGATAATTTCAAGCCTGATAATTATTTCAAATATGCGGTTGGAATTACGAGTGGTAACGAAGATCCGTCGGAGGTTCGTTTCTCAGCTAATCCCGTTGCATCGAAATACATTGCTTCGCAACCTTTTCACAGTTCACAGAAACTAGAGAAAGAAACGGACGATTTCAGCGAGTTTTCATTAAAAGTGAATATTTCAGAAGAACTCATACGCTCGCTGCTAAGTTATGGAGGAGAGGTAAAAATTCTTGAGCCAGAAATCCTAGTGAAGGAGATTAAACGCCGAGCGCAAGAGATTTTATCGGCTTAAATGCAATGTAAACGCATCATCGTGGAAAGCGATCTAACGGAATGGTTTGCCGTGGATTTGTGCCTGTTCATCGATTTTTCTTTATGTGAGCGACTACTCTGAAAATATGAGATATCTTTGCCCAAACTCGGATTCACGAATCCATTAAATCAATACTATGAAAAAACAATTGATCGCATTTTTGTCCTGTTTAGCACTTAGCTTTTTGGGAACTGCCCAAGTAAATCCACATGCAATTGGGATTCGAGGTGTTTCCGGAAATTTCGGAAGCGGTGCAGAAATTTCGTATCAACATGGTCTTGGTAGCGCCAATCGTTTGGAGTTTGATTTAGGATGGAGACGACACTACGTAAAAGGACACAATCATTACCATGGTCATTCGGCACTTTCTGTTATTTACCATTGGGTATGGAACATTGAAGGTGGATTGAACTGGTTTGCTGGTCTTGGAGGACAAGTTGGTTTCTACAATTACAATGAGTATTACAACGAAGACGGAATAACACTAGGTTTGGGAGGACAAATTGGTATTGAATACGATTTCAATGACCTCGGCGCACCGATTCAATTGGGCTTAGATGCTCGTCCTATGTGGGGATTCATCGGAGGAACATCTGGTATCGGATACGGAGGAGCGTTTTCACTTCGCTATACGTTTTAATTGAACGAGTTATTGGGGATGTCGACTAGCTCATTTTTGATGGCGTAAACGACTAATCCCACTACATTTTTCATTCCTGTTTTTTGAAGTAGGTTGTTTCGATGACCTTCAACCGTACGTGGACTGATAAATAGCTTTTCACCAATTTCGGTGGTCGTATATTGTCGGCAAATTAATTCCAACACCTGCAATTCCCGATCGGTGAGTTGAGCGTATGTAAATTGAATTTCACGAGACCGCGTGGGATGAATAGCATTTTCTTTGAGCACCTCCAACACTTTTCTATCGTAGTAAAAGCCATTTTCGTACACGCCATTTATCGCTAAAATTAAACTGTCTGGATTTTCATTCTTTAGAATATACGCCGCCGCACCAATTTTGATCATACTTAAGATAAATGAAGTGCTGTTGTAGGATGTAAGAGCGATGATTTGAATCTCTGGGTGTTTTATGCGAATGGTTTTTGTTGCTTCGACGCCATTCACAACGGGCATGTTCAAATCCATTAAGATAATATCAGGCAATTCTTCTAGAACGGCTAGCTTATCAATTAATTCTTGTCCGTTTGAAGCGTTCATCACCACTTTAAAATTGGAAACTTCCTTCAGAACAGCGTGAAATCCACTTCGTACCAATCCTTCATCCTCTGCAATAGCAATCTTAATGGTCTCTTTCATCTTTCTCTAATTTTGGTAAACGAATTTGGAAGGAAGATCCTTCATGTAGTTCCGATTCGATGGACATTGTTCCGTGAAGCATTTCCACGCGATTTTCAATATTCATCAATCCCATACCTTTTCCCGAATCTAATTTGTTCAGGTCGAAACCAACACCGTCATCATTAAAGGAGAGAATCAACGTGTCATTCTGACCTAGTAAACTCATTCGAATGCATTTCGCCTTTCCATGTTTTAGGGAATTCTGAATTAATTCTTGGCAGATACGATAGAGGTGAAGTCGTCTGTTGAGGTCAACGTAGATATCTTCATCGTCAATATTTGTCTTGAAGTTGAGCTGAATGGAGTTAATCTTGTTGTAATTGAATTCCACCTCCTGCAAAGCAGCAATAAGACCGAACTTTTCCAGAATGGGCGGCAACAGTTCATGCGAAAGCGAACGAACCCGGTCAATTACACCTTCGGTGAGAAGTAGAATGGCATCTGTTTCTTCTTGCTCAATTTTCGATCCTACCTTCTGCAAACGATGAAGTCCGAGCGAAATCAAATTAAGTTGAGAGCCGATATCATCGTGAAGATCCTGCGCAATTCGTTGTCGCTCCATTTCCTGAGTTTCGATGTTATAGATAATTAAGTCCGATTTGTGCTTCAGTTTAAGCGCTTGCGCCTCTAGCTTCTTTTGAGAAATTTTCTTTCTGGAAACAAAAAACAACAGGATGATCGTGAGCGCTAATGCTAGCACAGCAAATAAAATCAAGGCGATGTATATCGTCAAGTTTTCAGCGGGTTCGGGCGAGTTTAACATGATTCCAGTATATCAGAATTAAAAAGAGGAAATAGGTGATCGCATGCGTCAGCCAAAGTCCAATTTGATCGATGAACTTGACTTCCTTAAGGTAGTTGCCGAATAGAAAAACAACGAGACTTTCACACATAAACAAGAGAATTCCTGCATTTACAATGAGGTGATTCTTTGTGTAGGAGTCGGAGCCAAGTACTTCGAAAAAGTAAAGGACGGAGTAAGCAACAATGGTTCCATTCGACACGAAAACACCCAAGCTGTTGAAATCACGCAAAGATTCGTTCCAGATCGAGTTGATGATCAATAAAATTGAAATTACAACGGTAATGACCAGTATACTTTGCCGTTTTGCTCTGCGCTGTGTTGTCGTCCAAAAGAATGCCGAAAACGCAATGAATTGAAAGAGCGAATATACGTGCAACACGGTCAGATTGTTCATCTCAAAGGTCCAAAAAAGCATTGATACGCCTTGCGCTAAAAAACTTCCACCGACATACAGGGCAATAATTTTCCAAGGAAGTTCATGGTTTTTGAACTTTAGTGATGTGAGTGTGCTTAGAATTCCAAGTGCAGCCAGAGTCACAAACCCGAGTATGAACAAGTGATGTTTCATTCTGGAGGATACTCAGCAACTAACAGGTTGGAGGACATGGAAGTGTGAAGTCGTAGATTTTGCTGTTTCCGTCACTTTTCCAAATGGGATCCCCCTCTGCATTCACACCAGTAAAGAAGAGTCGCATTTCGTAGGTGTTGTGCTCAGCGCTGTACTTTTCGATTCCAACATAGGCACGAACAAATATAGCTTTTTCATTATTCTGACCTGAAATTTCACTTACAAGTGCCAAAAGGTCGTCCATCGGTACGTCAAAGAAGTTCGGGAGAATAACATCGCCAAGCATACCGCCGCTCTCATCATTTACATAACTCCATTTGGCCGTAGCTGCCGTGAAAACTTCGAGAGAAACTGTTTTTGTCGTCAATTCTAATTTGTCTTTCATAGTAGTATATTTTGGTTTTAAGAAATCACAGTGAAACCTTGGATAAAATTTGGTGTTCCTGTGTGTTTTACTTTGATAAAGGTAACTCTCATTATTTGAGTGTTTTAGCGTAAAAATAACTGAAAGTGAAAACAGGTGTTTATACGTGGTGCGATAGAAGACGAATGTTTGTCATCCAATTGATTTCTTTCTCTGTGTACTGTGTTTTTTCCTACACTTCGCTATCTTCGTCAAAAAGCACAAAATGGAATTGATCATCACTCAAGAGAATGGCGTTTGCCACATAAAATTGAATCGACCTTCGGTCTTTAATTCGTTTAATCAGGCAATGGCATTCGACATGCAGCGCACGCTCGACGAGTGTGAAAAGAACCCTGAAGTTCGAGCAATTGTAATTACGGGTGAAGGAAAAGCATTTTGTGCAGGACAGGATTTGGCAGAAGCCACCGATCCGAATGGTCCAGAATTAGAGTCGATTGTTCGTGAACATTACAACCCAATTATCGAGCGCATTCGGAATATTGAAAAGCCGATTATTGCTGCCGTGAATGGTGTTGCTGCTGGGGCTGGGGCAAACATCGCTTTGGCGTGCGACATTACCTTTGCTACGGAGAGCGCAAGTTTTATTCAGGCCTTTTCTAAAATCGGATTGATTCCTGATTCTGGCGGAACCTTTTTCCTACCACGCATCATCGGAATGCAAAAGGCCTTAGCCTTGATGTTTACAGGAGATAAAGTTTCAGCCAAAGATGCTGAAGCGATGAACATGATCTACAAAGCCGTGAGCGACGATACATTCTATGATGAAGTAACGGCATTCGCTGAAAAATTGGCAAAAATGCCAACACGCGGATTGGGATTGACCAAAAAAGCGGTAAATCAATCGTGGACGAACACCTTGACCGAACAATTAAAAGTGGAGGAAATCTTCCAAACCGAAGCGGGTGCAACTCACGACTTCCAGGAAGGAGTTAATGCCTTCATGGAAAAGCGCAAGCCGGAGTTTAAAGGAGAGTAAGCGTAGCTTACGAAGACTGAATCTGAGCCCATACAGGCGATTGGATGAGGGACAGCGCAGTTATAATTTTATTAATGCGCAAAGTGAAAACTCAATTTCCATTTCAAATGGCGCAGGATTGAAAATCCAGCGCAGCTTACGACCGACGAATTCAGCAGCTAGCTAACACTGAATCTGAGCCCATACAGGCGATTGGATGAGGGACAGCGCAGTTATAATTTTATTAATGTGCAAAGTGAAAACTTAATTTCGATTTCAAACGACGCAGGATTGAAAATCCAGCGCAGCAGCTTACGACCGACGAAGTCAGCAGCGTAGTTAACACTGAATCTGAGCCCTTACAGGCGATTGGATGAGGGATAGCGCAGTTATAATTTTATTAATGCGCACAGTGAAAACTCAATTTCCATTTCAAACGGCGCAGGATTGAAAATCCAGCGCAGTAGCTTACGACCGACGAAGTCAGCAGCGTAGCTAACACTGAATCTGAGTCTGCATATAGGATACAATTACCTGAAAACGAGGTGAAAAGTGAGTATTACTGCGAAGCAACAGGAAATTTTTTAGAAGCTATTTCCAGCTCTCCGCTATATCTCCGACATTCGTCATTGGACGAATCGTCGGAGGATGCCGCTGCGATCTGGGCTAGGAGATTTTGATAGAAATCCCATCTTTTTCACCAACACAATCATTACATTTGAAATATGGAAAAAATGACGGTAGGCGTTCTTGGCGCGGGAACAATGGGTTCGGGAATTGTGCAAGTAGCAGCACAAAACGGACATCGCGTAGTTTTGGTAGATCTCAACGAGCAGATTTTAATGAAGTCCAAAGAGAAATTGGCAAAAATCATGAATCGTTTAGTAGAGAAAGAGAAAATTACCGCTGAAGAAGCTACGGCGACACAAGAACGCATTACGTACAGTCAAGATATTCATGATTTCAAAGACTGTGGGCTGGTGATTGAAGCCATCATCGAAGATTTGCAAATCAAAAAGGACGTATTCGCGAAATTGGAGCAAATTGTTCCCAAGGATTGTGTCTTGGCGTCGAACACATCTTCGTTGTCGATTGCATCCATTGCAGCAGCTGTTGAACGTTCCGAACGAATGATTGGAATTCACTTCTTCAATCCTGCTCCATTGATGCCACTGGTGGAAATTATTCCTGCAGTGCAAACATCAGTGGAGACACTTAAAAATACAACTCAGCTTATTGATAGTTGGAAAAAAGTAACCGTTTCGTGCAAAGATACACCAGGGTTTATTGTGAATCGAGTAGCACGACCATTTTACGGAGAAGCCTTGCGTATTTACGAAGAAGGTGTGGCCGATTTCGCTACAATTGACTGGGCAATGACCGAAATTGGAGGTTTCCGAATGGGGCCATTTACCTTGATGGATTACATCGGAAATGATGTCAATTATACGGTGACGGAAACTGTTTTCGCCGCATTTTATTATGATCCGCGCTACAAACCGTCTTTCACACAGAAACGTCACTCAGAAGCGGGGTACTTCGGACGAAAGTCGGGAAGAGGGTATTACGACTATGCTGAAGGTGCGGAGAATCCACAGCCGAAGGAAGATCGCGAATTGGGTACTGCTATTTTTGAGCGTATTTTGGTGATGTTGATCAACGAAGCTGTGGACGCTCTTTTCCTCAATATTGCATCGAAAGAATCCATCGATTTGGCCATGACGAAAGGTGTAAACTATCCAAAAGGGCTGCTTTCTTGGGCCGATGAAATGGGATTGGATGTCGTTCTTGGAAAACTTCAAGGGATGTACGAAGAATATGGAGAAGATCGCTACCGACCTAGTCCTTTACTTCGCCGAATGGTTCGCGAAGGAAAAACGTTCTTTTAGTGAAGTTGCGGAGTTCGACTCTGCTCGCCCCTCGTGGTTCCCATTATTTGTACTATGCTAGTGTCTTATTGCCCAAAGTCTAAATGCGGCATTGACTAGTCTTTTCCGTCAGTCCCAGAAATATCAGCATCCGGTGTCTGAGCGGAGCCACTGTATAGCAGCAAGGATGGAAATATAAGCATCCGGTGTCTGAACGGAGCCACTGTATAACAGCAAGGAATGGAAATAAAAGCATCCGGTGTCTGAGCGAAGCCACTGTATAGCAGCAAGGAATGGAAATATCAGCATCTGGTGTCTGAGCGGAGCCGAAGACACACCATGCGCACATTTTCCATTCAACGTGAGCCGTTTATCGTTCGAATCTGTATCTTTAGGTAAAACCTACAATCATGAAGTCAATTTATTTTGTTGCATTCCTACTCCTCGTTGCTTCGTGCGGAGAGCCAACCGAAGTGATTAATACCATTAAAAAACAGCAACGTGTCGATATTCAATTATCCGATGCAGATCTGTTTGAAACGAGCAAAATTTTTGCATTTCTTCAAAATGATATCAAATTCATTGAGGAAGCAAATAAGTTGTACTTGAATGGTTTGGATGCGTTTAAAAACAAGAAAGATTTAGACAGTGCGGATTTTTACTTGCGCAAATCGATCCTCAAGGAACCATCGGGAAAGGCATACTACGAATTGGGGAATGTCTACATGGACAAGAAACAGTACGGTAAAGCTTTGAATGCATATGATTTAGCAGAAAACCTAAACTATCAGCCCTTCTCAAAGATTTTGTACAATAAATCGTGTCTGTATTCTTTGCAAAAGGAAGTCGAGTTATCCGGACAATACTTAGAATACGCTTTGCAAGCCGGATATAACAATTTGGACCACATCGATAAGGACGCCGATCTCGCTGAGTTGCGAAAATCCGAACATTTTAAACCGGCACTCGAAAAAGGTGTGCGCGGAATGTCGAATTCGAAAAACCTGTTTTGGCTTCAGTTTAAAAAGCTGTTTCCGAAGTATCCGTTTCCACATAAAATCAAATCCCAGTTAGACGAAAAAATCATGTCGGGAATGCAATACATTTCCTACGATTTCGAAAAGTACATTTCAGAAATGCGGGATGAGAAGTTTTCTCGTGAGGTGAGCAAAGGCTTTTACCACTATGCCCAGATGTATGAAACTGATGATTTTGTGGCGGTTGTTTACATCGTGAAGGATGAATTCATGGGAGAGGCAGCACCGTTGTTGTACCGGATGGCAACGTTCACGCATGAAGGGAAGCTCATCGATAAGAAGCGAATTGGTGGAAAAGAATACCTGAGTGATGATATTTGGGAGACTACTTTTAATAAAGACAGAACCATCGATATTCGTATTCTTGAACCAACCTATGAGAAAGATCCAGATGAGTTCGGTTATTATGAGAACCAAGTTGTTTCTACAAAGGAAGTAGATACGAAGCGCTACAAAGTGAATGATGCAGGTAAAATCGTTGACCTTTCTCAAAATAAGGATGTCGCGAACATATAGCTCACAAGCTTTTCGAGTTTTTCAAAATCTAAGTCCAAAATAGATTCTTGAGCGTAGCTATTACAAAGAGCTATTAAATGAGAATAAGAAGGAAAATTTTGACGTTTTACTGATTTACGGTGCAATAATCGGTCGTTATCCTGAGCAGCTTCAGTAATTGTTAACAGTTGACTTCAGAAGATGACGTGCATATCCAAAGGCAATCAACAGTTCTGCAAGAATCAAATTGGGTATCCAACTGAGGTAAGCAAGAAGAATGTAGGTTTCCTTTGGTCCGAGTTGAACCTCGAATACATCAAATAAATAGGCGTAGAAACGGAGTGTCACCGCTGATAAAGTGAGTGCGTAGCTTCGAATGTTCCATTTGATGTGGGCCAAAAAGTTGCCCTTTTTCACCTTCCAGAAGGAAATAAAGGTGAAAATAATCCAGAAAAAGGACAGTAGTACGAAACTTGTTTGGGCAACTCTTCCTCCGTTTGCATAAAACGACATCACCAGTGCAGCGGGACCAGAAATCAGCAGGACAGTTACCACATAGGCATAGCCAAGAGCTTTGTGCCATTTCGGACGATTCCGAATCATCCACTTATTGAATTGAAACAATCCAGCGATAATCACAATTGGACTTGAAAATACATGTACGTAGAAACTGATTCGCCAAAGATCAATATGATAAATCCACTGTTTCGTCCCTAAAAACTCCACATTCGGTTCAAAATAGATGTAGGGAAGTGAAAGAAGAATCAATAAATACGACGCATAGGCAATCGCAAGGAATGCAGCGCTATTGATCAATTTGGATAAAATGGATGTGAAATTAGCCATACCTACGGGTACATGCGCATGTGAATCGGATTTCCTTCCCAGAAAAGCGAAGCTTCATATTCGCCAGTTTGAACTTTATAGCTCATTTTGGGTTTTGGCAAGATTTTGTTCGGCTCCCATGCAACAGTTACAACATCGTCATCCATCGACCAAGTTCCCTGAATCTCTTTCATCTGTTTTTGACTGCGCTCTACTTCACTTTCATTCGACCAATATCCACCTGGATAGTAAGAGAAAATGACCAAACCATCTTGCTTAAACGAATACTCACCCAAGGTATCATAGGCATCCGAGAAATGAAAGTGCAATGTTTCAAATGTAATCTTCGGAGTCTCGCTCCATTCAATTTTGTCTTTGGTATTGACGCGCTTTAATTCAAATGACTTCGGAGAGATAATACCGCTATTCGAATTCCATACACCTTGAGGTTCCGATTCTTCTCCTATAAATAGAAGTTCAAACACTCCGTCAAATTCATGATCTCCTGGCTCAGCCATGTATACTTTAATCGAATCACCGCTGCGCTCGACCTTTCCACTCAAATTTCGTTGAAGTCCTTTGTGAATGTTATAGCCAACTGCATTTGTTTTGCTTACATAATTCAAGACGATGCGAATGTCGCTTCCCCCGAAGTCTCCCACATATATTCCTTTCAAGGTTGCGTAGTCGAACAAATCTTCCTCAGGAACTTCAGCTTGAATTTCTTCAATTTCAATCACTTCTTTGGTGATGGGTTCAGAATCCTGGCAAGCATACAAAAATGCCATTCCTGAGAGTAAAACTGCAAATCGAAACATAGCTTTCAAGTTAGTGTTGCACTAATCTACGAAGAAATTTGTTGAATCGTTGCTAATCTTAGTGTTGTACCGTCAGACTTCAAAGCTGTTCAGTCCTTGGTTGCCAGAAAATCGAATACTCCTCCTACTCAAACGCTTCCATCGCTGCTTTCAAGTAGAACTTTTCAACTTTTCTTGGAACAAGATAGTCGGGTTCAATCAGCAGATCTGGAACCTTGATTTCTGTTGGTGTAGTTGAATCTGGAAGATGAGAGTAAAACGTGTTGGGGTTAACCAATAGTCGGAACTTGGAGTTTGGTAGTACCGCAACGAGGGTTCCTGCATTCCCTCGGTAAAAACTTCCGCCAGCAGGTCTGCCTACCAGTTTTGCATCACACAAGGTTTTTAAATGACAGGCCAAAATAGACGCAGAAGAGAAGGTGGACTCATCGGTAATCACTACAATGTCGCCATCGAACACCAAGTCGTCATCAATTGGAGTAGTACGAACAATTCCGTCTTCGAATGTATTCATCCATTTTCGAAGACGCTGAACGCGACTCATCCATTTATGCCTGCGGTAGTCGCCATTTCTCTTTTTTAAATGAGTTGTTTCAAAGAACTTTTTGGGTTTCTCAACAACGTACCTTCCTAATTCAACATCTTCACCAACGAAATACCGCATCAGATCATATTGCATAATCCCGCCTGTGTTGCCGCGTAAGTCAACAATTACTTTTTCAATCTTTTTTGATTGAATTTTGCGAAATGATTTTTCTAAGAAGGCGTTATACTCTTTTCCGGTGCATGCAGTGAATGATCGGAATCGAAAAACTCCCACTTTGGATTTCTCAATGTGGAAGGTGCCAATCTCTTCTTGCTTAACGGCGTCTTCCGAGGCTGATTCTTCCAAGCGTTCATTGATCGTATTAACAGGGGCGGCGCCCAATTGGAAATACGCCGAAATGGTGTCGCTCCCTTTTACATAGATTACTTGAACAGAATCGAGATCGTAAGGATCACTCAAGTGACGATAAAACTCAAAAAGTTCGGAGGCCTGATGATATTTGAAGTCGATTTTGTCTTCGTCCGAAGAAAGATAAGGAGCAATTTTCTCCATCATTTCTGGAAATGTCTGGTGGTTCATCGACAAAACTTCATAGTTGCCTTTGATTTTTTTGACCAGCTTCTCATTAGCTCCGTTCATATTAACAACATCGTAGTCGTCCGAATCAATTTTTCCTGTGTAGAGTTTCTTGCCTTGGATGATTAAATCAAACGGTACAGACTTACGAGAACTCAACCAAGCTCTGAGTAATTCAGTGGTAGGATGAATTTGGGTATGTCCGCATCCCAGTTTTGAGAGTGTCGAACTGTACAATCGATATTGTTCGAGCAAATCTTTCTCTTCGGAAAGGGAGGATTCCAATTCGGATAAATAATGATACATCGTATCTGCTGACTGATGCAAGTCGAGACGTCCTTCTTTGGCAACCAATACTTTTTCGAATACCTCGAAATCTTTCAATTGTTTCTTGACAGAACCTCTTTTGACCTGTGCGAAGGTCAACGTTGGAAAAAGGAAGATTATTAGAATGATGTTTCGCATAGCCTGAATATCATATCTAAAATAACGAGAAAACAAAAGATGGTAACAGGTATGCGCCTATTTTAACTTTTCTTTTGCTTGAGATGCGTAGAATCCATTTCCATCTGCAATGGTTTGGTAAATGGTTTGCGCTTTCGACTTTTGCTTTAATTTATCGTAGCTCTCTGCAGTCATCCATAAGGCTTCCTCATCGAAGTTGGAGAATTTTCCATCCATGCAATTTTCGAAATATTCAATTGCTTTAGGGTATTCCCGCAAGTTGAACAAACATATACCAGCGTAAAAATTCGCGTTGACATCATCCGGATACGTTTCTAGTATAGTTTCAAAACGAGAAAGAGCCTTCTTATAATTACCGCGCTCAAAGACTTTCACTGATTTATCAATGAAATCAATATAAGGTACATCTACTTCTCTCCAAACAGGATCTTCATCTTCCGAATATTCTCCTTCTTTGTCGGCAGGAGTTCCCGTGAGTAGAAGTTGCTTCGTTTTTACTTGAGGCTTTTCGCGGTACTTACGATAGTCCACAAGTTTCATTGAATGCAAGTAAATTTCTTTGGCTTCCTTGTGGTCACGAACAATTTCAGGTTTGGGAACTGGAATTGGGTTCACAACGGGCAATTCTTGAATGGGAACGGGAGGAGTTTCAGTTCGGAACGTTACAATATCTTGAAACTCCTTGCTGATTTGTTTTGCTTCTACCTGTTCTTCCTTCGGAGCTTGTTTCATTTGCTCGATAGGATCGGGAAGGCTTACGTCGGACTCGTCCAAAACGATCACATTCATTTTTGTTACTGGCGCTTCCTCTTCTGTTTCGGTTGTTGCCACAACAGGAGTCGATTCTTTCGGGCGATCGCTGAAGTAGATCACGGCAACAATTGTGGCAGCCACAATGGCTGTTCCCCCAATAATCTTATACGGTGAAATACCTTTGGATGGAGCAAATTTGCTGTCTAAGTTCGACATGACGCTGGTATCGTAGGATAATTCCTCCCATCCGTCCATTGCATCCTGATCAAAGGAGTCGTCCATTGCCTTCTGTTCAATGCTGTTTTTTACACTCGGATCTTCGCTTCGGCCATACGCCTCAACATCCGATCGCTCAAGTGGCTCAGACTTAAAGATGTTATATAGCCGATTTAAACTCATTTCTCTTTTCTAAAGTTAATTTTAAATTGCGTTTTCCGTTTTGAATCGCACTCTTTACCTTTTTGATGTCAAGCTTCAATAGAGTAGTGATCTCCTGATAGGATTTGCTTTCAATGTAAAACAGTTCAATGCATTTTCGTTGCTCTTCCTTCAACTCCTGAATGGCTTCCTCTAACATCTCATACTTGATTTCTTTTGCTTCAGCCAAATGAAGTTCCTCCTTCGCTTCTAACTCCTTTGTGATTTCAGTGGAGGCATGCCCTTTTTTTCGCAAGAGCATCAAGCATTCATTCTTCGTAACCATATAAAGCCACGATTTAAATCGCTCAATGGAGTGATTTTTTAATTTGTTCGGTAGTTTTTCGAAAATGTTCATGGTCATATCTTCTGCATCTGCCTGATTTTTCAGGTATTTCATACACGTACCCATAACCAAATGTCCGTAGCGCTTGTAAATTTCGCCTACAATGTCGCTCGAGGATTTGTCTCTATAGAGTGAAACAAGTTCCTCATCGGATAGTTGATGATATGTTATACGTTTACGAAAGAGCATTCTTTATATAGATGTGTCTGATATAATCATTCCATAAAAATATTTCAATTTATTTGATTTGAGTCTATACTATATATAGTATGATGGTTTTAAACTATTTTTAGCGTATGAAGAAAATTGCACTGATAACCTCGGGAGGTGATGCTCCAGGAATGAACGCTTGTGTTCGAGCCATAGTTAAATCATGTTTAGTAAAGGGAATTGTTCCAGTTGGATACTATGATGGTTATGATGGTATGATGAATAATCGTTTCAAGGAGATGAAAACAGAGGATGTCGTTAATATCATTCAGAGAGGTGGTACTGTTTTAGGAACGGCGAGGTCAGAAGAATTCAAAACGGTTGAAGGTCGTAAAAAAGCAATTGAGAGTTTGAGGCAAAATGAAATCGATGGTTTTATTTGTATCGGAGGGGATGGTTCGTTTACAGGTGCAAGTGTCTTAGGTGATGAAATGAGTATTCCCGTAATTGGAATTCCAGGTACAATAGATAATGATATATATGGTACGGATCGAACAATTGGTTTTGATACTGCAATGAATACAGTTGTGACGGCAGTAGATAAGATAAAAGATACTGCGGGAAGTCATCATCGTATATTTTTGGTTGAGGTGATGGGAAGAGATGCGGGCTTTATTGCTTTGGAAACGGCAATTGCTTCTGGGGCAGCTTCAGTCTTAATTCCTGAAGAGAGGTCTAATATAGAATTGTTGGCGGAGGATTTACGGAGCCAGGGAAAGCGAAGAGGTAACCTAATAGTGATTGTTGCAGAAGGAGATGATGCCGGTGGAGCAAAGGAGATTCACTCCAAGTTGGTTCCATTAATGGAGGGGTATACCTTACGCTATTCTATACTCGGACACATACAAAGAGGGGGGAGTCCATCTGCTTTTGATAGAATTTTAGCTACACGCATGGGAGTTTATGCAGTAGAAAGTTTATTGAATGGAGAAAATAATATGGTTGTGGGATCTTTAGGAGATAAACTCCATTTGACCCCAATTAAGGATGCGGTGAGCAAAGAATCGATACCAGACCTAGAACATTTAAAAATAATTAAGGCACTTAAAACCGTTTGTTAGAATGAATTAGCGTAATCGGTTTAATTTTTTTCAAAAAAGATTGTTTAAAAGTGTTGTTAAAGTAAAAAAGATGCATACCTTTGCAGCCCGCATTCAACGGAATGTATGGTTAGCCAGAGAGCTAAAAGGAT
>PDWJ01003112.1_pt1 | contig 39188 bp, 32 predicted proteins | sample 1430881 | NCBI WGS metagenome assembly PDWJ01 (sample SAMN01162460, study PRJNA174530) | Oral metagenome, whole genome shotgun sequencing project. | biome: Marine environment; feature: Marine mammal; material: Swab sample of the gingival sulcus; isolation source: swab sample of gingival sulcus...
CCAGGTTCTCTGGTTCATCCTCATCGCCGTCTTGTGGATCGGATATCTGATCCTGGAGGGCTACGACTATGGCGTTGCCATGCTGATCCGGGTCCTCGGTAAGGACGACACCGAGCGGCGGGTCATCGTCAACACGATCGGCCCCCTGTGGGACGGCAATGAGGTCTGGCTCCTCACCGCCGGCGGAGCGACCTTTGCAGCCTTCCCCGGCTGGTACGCGACCCTCTTCTCGGGCCTCTATCTGCCCTTGTTCCTCATCTTGATCGGCCTCATCATCCGTGGGGTGTCGTTCGAGTATCGGGCCAAGCACCCCGACCACGCCTGGCGGAACCGGTTCGACTACATGGCCGGTATCGGCTCCTTTGTTGTCGCCTTGGTCTTCGGTGTTGGATTCGGCAATTTCATCATCGGTCTTCCGGTGGTCTTGGCCGAGGGCAGCGAGAGCCTCCACGTGGTGGACGGCTCGCCCTACTTCTGGAACCTGTTTAGCCCCTTCGCCCTCCTCGCCGGAGTGGTCTTGGTGGTCCTCTTCCTGTTCCATGGCGCCCTCTTCTTGGCTCTGAAGACCTCAGGCATCATCCATGAGCGGGCCAGGGACTTCGCCACCAAGGCCGGTCTGGTCGCGATCGTCGGCGGAGCCGTCTTCCTGATCTGGCAACATGCCGCCTATCCCGGTGCCTACCCGGTTCTCGGCTGGCTGACCGCCCTCGTCGCGGCCCTCGGTCTGGTGGCTGCCTGGTTGGCCAACCGGGCTGACCGCAATGGCTGGGCCTTTATCGGCACCGCGGTGACCACCGCCATGGTCGCCGTGGGCATCTTCTTGAGGATGTGGCCCAACCTCGGCTTCAATAGCTCGAAGGCTGCCCTTCCGCTCGATCGGATCACCGCCGCATCGACCGATTCGACCCTCAAGATCATGACCATTGCGGCCATCGTCTTCGTGCCGATCGTTTTGGCTTATCAGGCCTGGTCGGTGTGGGTCTTCCGGCATCGCCTGAATGCCAAGCTCATCCCGGAGCATGCTCCAGTGGTGACCCCCAACTGATGCCCAATACCGATGGGGCCGTCGATCAGACGGCCCCCGGTCCCCCGTCTCGGTCGGGACCTCCCATCGATCCACGTCTCGTCGCTCGGGCTCGGGCGACGAGACGTTATTTTGTGGCCGGAGTCATCGTGGCCTCGATCACCGCTGTCGTGGTGGTCATCCAGGCCCGCCAGGCCCGGGTCCTCTCCCAGGCGATCGCTCGGGTCGTCGACCACCAGACCACCGATGGACTGGCCACCGCGGCCATCATCTTGGCGGTCGTGTTTGGGGCTCGAGCCCTGCTGACCTGGTTCCACTCGGTGATCGCTCATCGCACGGCCGCGGCGGTCAAATCCCAGCTTCGTCTGGATGTGATCCGATCCCGACTCGCTCGGCCGAGTGACCGAGAGGTGTCCACCCCCGCCCTGGTCACCCTGGTCACCAGGGGCATCGATGCCCTCGATGGCTTCTATGGCCGCTATCTCCCCCAACTGGTGATGGCGGTCACGGTACCGATCATCATCATCGTGGCCATCGTCAGCGCTGACTGGAGCAGTGCAGCGATCGTGGCGATCACGATCCCCCTCATCCCGGTCTTCATGATCCTGGTCGGCTGGTCTACCGAAGCTCGCACCCGTCGACGCTGGAGAACCCAGCTCCTTCTGGCTCGACACTTTGCCGACCTGGTCGCCGGTCTGCCCACCCTCCAGGTCTTTGGTCGAGCCCGGGCCCAAGCCGATGGTCTTCGCCGAACTGAAGGTGTCCACCGCCATGAAACGATGGGGACCTTGCGAGTGTCCTTCCTGAGTGCCCTGGTCCTCGAACTCTTGGCCACCCTCAGCGTGGCCGTGGTGGCAGTCACCGCCGGGTTCCGGGTGGTCCACGGCGACCTCGACTTGGCGACCTCGCTCTTTATCCTCATCTTGGCTCCCGAGGCCTACCAGCCGGTCCGACAGGTCGGGGTCCACTACCACGATGCTGCCGACGGCATGGCTGCCGCCGAATCGGCGTTCTCGGTGATCGATGCTGATCCGGTCACCACACCCACCGCACCATCGCCGACCGGTCCCCTCGTCGAACTCTCATCGGTGACCTTCGTTCCCGATGGAGCGACAACCCCGATCATTTCGGATGTGTCGATGACCATCGAGCGGGGCGAAATTGTGGCCCTCACCGGACCGTCGGGAGCCGGCAAAACCACCATCATCACCTCGATTGCCGGACTCTCCTCTCCAACCTCAGGCACCCTGGTTGCTCCGCCGCGTTCCTCGATCGCCTATGTTGCCCAACATCCCGCCATGATCGCCGGAACGGTGGCTGACAATGTCCGCCTCGGCGCCCCCGATGCCACCGACGATGAGGTCCGTCACGCCCTCGATCGTGTTGGAGCTCACCAACTCGAACTCAACCAAGCCACCGGCGGTACCGTCGCGACCCTGTCGGCCGGTGAACAGCGGCGGGTAGCCATGGCTCGGGCGGTGCTTCGAGTCACCAAGGGTGGGGCCATCTTGTTGGTGGTCGATGAGCCCACCGCTGGGCTCGATGCCGACACCGAGCGCACCCTGATCGAGACCCTGCGCTCGCTGGACACCACCGCGATCGTGGTCAGCCACCGTGAAGCGGTCATCGAGGCTGCCGACCGGGAGATCATCGTGGAAGGCTGCCGCTCATGAGCCAGGTCCTCACCCTCCTTCGCCGACTCTCCGGCGAGATCTTGCACCCGACTCGACGGTTGACCTCCGCCATCTTGTTGGCTGCATCAGCATCGATCTCCACCGTTGCCCTGCTCGGGCTGTCCGGCTGGCTCTTGTCCCGAGCCTCAGAACACCCGCCGGTGATGTATCTCACCGCTGCCGCGGTTGCGGTGCGGTTCTTTGGCATCACCCGGGGTGTCGGGCGCTATGCCGAACGCCTCTCAGCCCACAACCTGGCCCTACAGCTCCAATCGGCCCTTCGGATCGAGACCTACCGCAAGCTGGCTCGCACCTCCTGGATCGGCCGACAGTCCGGCGACCTCCTCAGTCGGGTCACCGCCGATGTCGATGCGATCTCCGATCTCGTGGTCCGGGTGATCGTACCGGTGGCCTCGGGAGTGATCGTGATCGCCGCCACCGTGATCGTGTTCGCGGTCTTCTCTCCCCTCTCAGCGGTGGCTCTTGCGGTCTCCACCCTGGGCGCTGCTGGACTGGCCCCCTGGCTGGCGCGACGGTGGTCCCGCTCTACCGATGCCGCCGCGGCCACGACGCGCGGCGAACTAGCCGAAGCGGTACATGAGATCTCCCGCTGTGCCCCCGACCTGGCGGTCTACGACGCCGATACCAGCCAGCTTGATCGCATCGCCGAGATCGATGCCCGGCTCAAGGCGATCGATGATCGAGCGGCGTTTGTCAGCGGCGCGGCCGGAGCCCTCCAGGTAATCGCCTCGAGTTTGGCGGTCATCGGTGGCCTGGTCATCGCCGGCCCAGCGGTCGCGTCAGGCCAACTGCGAGCCACCATGCTGGCGGTCATCGTCTTGTCGCCGCTGGCCCTGCATGAGATCCTGACCAGCTTCGCCAATGCCGCACAAGCCTCGACGCGCACCACTGCGTCCCTTGCCCGGGTGATCGAGGTCATCGATGCTAACCCGATCGGCACCGGTGATCGTCCCCCGATCGATCCAGCTGACGATCCAGCGATCCGATTGAACGAGGTCACCATCGGATGGCCCGGTGATGAACCCCTGGCCCATCGGGTGACCGCCACCGTCGAAGGCGGCACCGCGCTGGCGGTGACCGGACGGTCGGGTGTGGGCAAGTCAACCCTGGCGGCCACCGTCTTGGGAGTGATCCCCCCGGTGGCCGGATCGGTTGAGGTGAGCGGCACCGTGGGCTATCTCGCTCAAGATGCTCACGTGTTTGCCACCTCCCTAGCCGAAAACGTGCGTATCGGCTGTCGCGATGCCACCGACGAGGAGATCAGATCAGCGCTCATCCGAGCCGGACTCAACCTCGACCCCGACCGGGTGGTCGGTGAATACGGGGCCACCCTGTCTGGCGGTGAGGTTCGACGTTTAGCCCTGGCCCGGCTCCTGGTCGGCGAAGCCCAGATCTATGTTCTCGATGAACCGACCGAACATCTTGATGTCGCCACAGCTGAAGCCCTTCTCGATGACATCTTCAACGCTGCTGCCGACCGGCCGATCCTGGTGGTCACCCATGACGACCAGGTCAAACAACGCTGCGATGCCGAGCTCAGATTGGATTAGGACGTCCGAGCACCGCTGAAGCGATGCGATGGCCGGCGACCAAGAGATGGTCGAGATCTGCATCACCCTTGGTCAGCCAGGCATCGAGGAACCCGGCAGCAAAGGCATCGCCAGCGCCGGTGGTATCGGTGCCGTCAGGAAGCCGGATTGGGGCCCGATCGGCTCGACGACCATCGGCGCTGAACACGATGGCTGGATCGGGACCCTGTTTGACCACCGTCAGTGCAGTACCGAGGGGTCCGTCGAGGCCGAGATAGGTCGCCTCATCGGCGTTGGCAAACACGATCGCTGGTTCGAGGGCCGAGATCGCTGCTCGGGCAGCATCAGAACCGATTTCATCGAGGACCGACACCGACGACACATCGATGGACACATCGATCGAGGCCTCATGAGCCCACTCGATCACCGTTCGGGCGGTTGCAGCGATCGCTCCCCCAGCCAGTGAGTACCAGGGCACATGGAGCATCCCGACCTCGTTCAACCAGGCCGGATCGGGATCGGTGAGATCGGTGCTCGATCCTCGATCGGTCAGCATGGTGCGTTCGCCATCAGCATCGACGAGGACCACGATCGATCCGGTCCGGCCGCGACGACGAATCGAGGAGACCTCAACTCCAGCGCGTTCCATCTCATCGATCAGTCCCCGACCGGCGGTGTCATCGCCGACCTGACCCAAGAAGCGGGATTTCCGACCGGCCAGGGTGACGGCCACCGCGGTGTTTGAGGCACTGCCGCCGCGTCGACGCTCGATGACCGAGGGCGTGTCGGTGGCGAACTGGATGGGTCCGCCGAGTCGGACGACGATGTCCGCTGTCGTCTGAGGTGGGGTGTAGGTCGGCAATCCCGCCAAATGGGCAGCATCGTTGTAGCGGCCGATCCGCCAACGACCGGGTCGGAGATGGATGAGCTCGGTTATCGAGGTATTCACCGTCGGGAGCTCGAAGCGTCCGATGATGGGGGCGGTTAAGGCGATCCGCAGGGCCACAGAGATCACGCCGCCGTGACACACCAGAGCCACCGTCTGGCCCTGGTAGGTGTCGACGATGCGGGTGATGGCTTTGCCGATGCGGGTGTGGAGGTCGCCGATGGTTTCGCCATCAGGAAAGAACCTGACGAAGGGGTCGTCGTTCCAGTCCGGCATCCCATAGGTGTCGATGAACTCATCGATCGCCATCCCGTCACAGATCGGACCGGGATCGTGTTCCATCAGTTCGCGGTCCTCGAGCACCTCTCGACCCCATGCCGGAGCGATGATGTCGGCGGTCCGACGGGCTCGAGGCAAGGGGCTTGCCAGCACCACATCGACCTGGGGCTCACCGGTGGCAACGATCCGGTCGTGCAGCCGTTCCGCCTGGGCGACCCCAAGCTCACTCAATCCGGTGCATGAGGCGGGACCGCCAAGGAACCGCTCGACGGTGGCCTTCGACTCCCCATGACGAATGAGGATGAGTCGGGTCTCGGCGTGTTCCACCTGCCGAATCGTAGCTATCTCCGGCCGGAGACGCTGGTTCTGATCGGTCAGGCTCGCAGGAAAGCACCGGTTGGTCTCGCAATATCAGGCGATACCCCTTATGTTCAAAGAGGTGGCTGAGTGGCATCGCTTAACGATCCGATCGGTGGATCCCGATCCGCGCGCCGCGACGATCGTCACGCTGGCGACCCATCTGGGTATCGAGCTTCCCGACGAGGTCGGGGTGGCTGACATCGTCTTTATCGAGGGTGAGCTGACCAGTGATGAACTCAGCGAATTCCATGGCTTCTTCGTCGATTCCCTCCTCACCCGGGGTTCGTGGCAACCACCCACCAGCTATGGGATCGAGACCTCGCCGCGGTGCAGTATCGATGACCATGCGGCGTCGGTGGTGCTGAGGGCTGCTCACCGACTTGGTCTCAAGGTCACCGGCGCAGCCACCGGTCGACGGCTCGAGCTGTCGGCTCCGCTCGATGATGATGCTGCAGCCCAGATCGCCCACCATCTGGTCGCCCATCCCAGCCGAGAACGGTGGTCGATTGGCCTGATCACACCAGCGATGCGCCGGGTGTCGTCAGCATCTGACCGTGTTCCGAACGATGCTCAACCAGGGTTGAACCATGACTCGTTCCGCACCAGCTTCTTGTCGGTTGAAGAGACCGATGCCCTCGCCGACTATGGCGCTCGACGGGGTCGCCCGCTGACGACGATCGAGGAAGGCACGGTGTCTCGATCCTGGCGGTTGAGAGCGATCCCTCCGGTCTTGCGAGCCGTCATCACCACCGATGATGGCGATGATCGTCCACCCCTGGCCGAGATGATGACCCGTACCACCACCACGGTGGATGCCCCCTTTGTGGTCCGCGCCGACCTCGATGGAGTCGGAATCGTGCGTTTCGGTGATTCCAGCTTCGCCTTGACCACCCGGGCCTATGACGATCCCACCCGAATTCGTCCGTGTGGAGATACCGCCACCGGGATCGATCTAGCGGTGCGTGATCTCCTCACCGTCTCTCACCGTCCGATCGGGCTGACCGATGTGATGAGTATTGGACCGATCGAGACCCCGCTGTCGTCCTTGCCGGATGGGGTCACCCATCCCCGGCGGGCCCGGCGTTTGCTGATCGACGGCATTGCCGATTCAGCGAACCAAACCGGTTTGCCAACCGTGGCGGGAGCGGTGGTCTATGACCCCGGCTATGCCCTCCATCCCCGCACCTTTATCGGGGGGATTGGCCGATCCGACGACGAGGTCATTCCCGATCAGGCGCTACCTGGTGACCGGATCTTCCTCCTTGATCACCACCCCGTGAGCGATGCCACCGCTCAGAAACAGGTCATCGATGCCCTAGTCGGCACCGACACCGTGCATTCGGCGATCGCCCACGGCGGCCATGGTGGTCTCGCTGCTGCGGTGGTCTCCTTGATCGGTGCTCACGGCGCCAACATCGATCTTGATCAGGTCCCCTATGTCAACCCGAAGACCACCTCATCGGATATCTGGTTCTCGGCTCACGATGGCCGCCTGGTGGTGGCGATCGCTCCCGATCGAGCCGCTCAGCTGGTCGATCGCTGCGACTATTACGCCATCGTCGCTACCGATATCGGCGTGGTGACCGATGAGGACTCACTGGTGGTTCATCATCGTGGTCAAGAGATCGTCCATCTGGACATCGACCTGGTCAATGGCAATCCGCCTCGCCAACACCTGAGGGCGATCATGCCGACCCCCGATCGGAGCCGGACGACACCACGCTCGATCCCTGATCCAGCTACCGCCCTGCTCCGTCTGCTCTCCCATCGTGATATCTCGTCCAAGGCCGGTGTGCTTCACCGCTACGACCATGAGATTCTGGGATCGACCCTGGTGCGGCCCCTGGTTGGCCGATTCACCGATGGACCCGGGGATGGGGTGGTCCTCGCTGAACCCACCGATGATGATGGGTGCGCTCTCGGTATCGGTCTGGCGCCATGGTGGGGCATCCATGATCCTGAGGCGATGGGATACGGGGCGGTCGATGAAGCGATCCGTAACCTGGTCGCCGTCGGTGCCGATCCCCGCCACGTCGCCTTGACCGTGTCCCTGTCGTGGGGATGCCCGAACGATCCGGCCGCTCTCGGCTCCCTGGTTGCAGCCATCGATGGGTGCACGGCGGCATCGATGGCGTTTCGTTCCCCGATCATCACCTCGACCACCGTGGTCGACCGTGACTCGGTGGCCGCTGATCCCCCGGTGATCCCCTCCCTGGTGGTGACAGCGGTCGGCCATCTCAGCGATCTCACCACCCTGCCCAACTCTGCTCTGACCCGACCCGGCAACCATCTAGTCTTGATCGGCACCACCAGCGGTGAGTTTGGCGGCAGCCATCTCGACCTGGTCTATGGCGAACCGCCGGTGGTGGGATCGGTACCGGCTCCCGATCCCGATGCCCCCATTCGATACCAGCGGCTGCACACCGCCATTCGCAACGGGATGGTGTGGGCGTGCCACGACCTCAGCGAAGGCGGCCTCGGCGTCGCCCTCGCCGAGATGTGTATCGGCGGTCGCCTCGGAGCCACGATCACCTCCCTGCCGCTGTCAACGGTCACCGAATCACTGTTCAGCGAATCCCCGGGCCGGTTCATCGTCGAAGTCGCTCCGGGCGATCTTGACGCGTTCCGTCAGCTCATCGATGAGCCGGTCGAGGTGCTGGGCCAGGTCACCGAGGGAGACACGCTTGACCTTCCCGAGATCGGGTCGATCGAGATCGACGATCTGGTCGATGCCTTTACTCGGACGGTGATCCCGCCCCCACCCACCACCGACAGCGAGATTGCTGAGGCAGCCGGATGAGCCTCTTACCGGCCCTCATCATCGCTGGACCGGGATCCAATCGCGAACGCGATCTCGCCCTCGCTCTCGAACTCGCTGGTGCCGATCCCACCGTGGTGACCGCTTCAGAACTCATCGACCATCCCCGCCAGCTTCGCGATGCTCGGCTGGTGGCGATCGCCGGTGGCTTCTCCTATGGCGATGTGCTCGGCGCTGGTCACCTGCTGGCCCTCGATCTCACCGTCGGTATCGGTGACGAGCTCCAGGCAACCGTCGACCGCGGGTGCCCGGTGATCGGGGTGGGCAATGGCTTCCAGGTCTTGATCCAGATGGGGTTCCTTCCTGGCGGATTGGGACGCAATGCCCACGGAGCGTTCGAGTGCCGATGGGTGGCGATCGATGCCGCCAGTTCGCGATGTGTGTGGACCACGGGGATCGAGGAGCCCATCCATGCTCCGATCGCCCATCAGCGAGGTCGCTATGTCCATCCTGACCCCGCCTCGTTGGCCGATGCCGGTCAGGTGGCATTCCGCTATCGCTCCGCCGATCCCAATGGTTCGGTCGAATTGATCGCTGGAGTCTGCAATGCCGCCGGAAACGTGTTGGGACTGATGCCCCATCCGGAGAACTTCGTCGTTCGACGCCAGCATCCCCACGCCTCGCGCCGTCGAAATATCACCCCCCATAGCGGGCTGCGAATCTTCGAAAACGGAGTCGCTGCTGGACGAGACATCTGACCGTGAGATCGAGCGCGTTCGGTCCCTTCATCGATCTTGATCTTCCTCTTCCCGGACGCCAGGATCGGGGAACCACCTTGGCGTGGCCACTCGATCATGACCGTGACCTGATCGTCACCACCGATCGGGTGGTGATCGCCGGACATCAGGTTGGTGCAATCGCCTTCAAGGGCCAGGTCCACAACGAGATGTCGGCCTGGTGGTCGGGCCAGGTCGGCGACATTATCGCCCATCACGCGATCAGTGTTCCCGATCCCCATGCCCTGATCGCCCGGACCACCCGAGCGCTGCCGCTCGCGGTGACCGTGACCGGCTATCTCACCGGCGATGGGCCTGGATCGCTGTGGGAGCGCTATCGCTCGGGCACTCGATCGTTTGGCGACCTCAACCTCGCCGACGGGCTGAACCAGAACGCGACCCTGCCAGCCCCGGTGGTTGTCGAACACCCTGGACCAGCCAGCTCTAGCGAGACGATCGATCCCTATCGCTCCCCCATCATCGAAGCTGCCCGGGCGCTCTATCGGCGCGGCACGGCGATCGGGCAAGCGAGCGGTCTAGTCCTCGCGTCGGCGACCTACCGCTTCGGCATCGATGCCAGCGAGGATCTCGTCCTCACCAGCGAGATCCATACCCCTGACACGGCGACCTGGTGGATCGCCCACTCTCTCGATACCCGTCGAAACTGCGGGGAGCTCCCCGACGATCTCTGTCCCCCGGTCGACCTCTCGGCAGTGTCGAATGATCCGGTCCTGGTCAATGAGATCAGCGCGACGATGACCACCCGGCTGATCATGGGATTGGAGCATCTCACCGGTGACCGATTTGAGCCGGGCACCTATCCGGTGGAACCCCGATTGATCGCCGCGCTCAGTGAGCGGGGCGTGATCTGATCAGGCCAGCTTTTCGATAAAGGCTTCGAGCTGGCGAAGGTTGCGGCACTCAAAGACACCATCGGTGTAGATCCCGTAGTCGCTGACGATCGAATCGCCGGTGTCCCAGTAGGAGTGGGGCTCGGGGTTGAGCCAATAGACATGGCGGGCTTTGTGCCTCATCTCGTTGACCACCCAGGCCTGGCTGGCGTGGTAATTGTTGCGGGCATCGCCGAGGAGAAGGATCGTGGTTTTTGGGCCGATCCCAGTGCCGTAGTTCTCCCAGAAGGATTCGAAGGCATGCCCATAGTCGGAGTGGCCATCAACCCAGATCACGTCAGCTTCGGTATTGACCCGATGGATCGCCTCGGAGATGTCGTCGGTGCCCTTGAAAAAGTCGGTCACTTCGTCGATGCCATCGATAAAGACAAATGAACGCACCCGAGCAAATTGGCTCTGGATGGCATACACCAGCATGAGGGTAAAACGGGCAAAGGCCGCCACCGATCCGGAGATGTCGGCCACCACCATCAGCTCGGGCTTGGCCGGACGAGGCGAGGTAAAGCGAGGCTCAGCCGGTACCCCGCCATAGCTCAGGGAGTGACGCACCGTGCTGCGGAAGTCGAGGGGACCTCTGCGCTTGTGACGCCGTTTGCGTGCCAGCCGGGCTGCCAGTTTGCGGGTCAGGGGTTGGAGGGCCTTCTTGAGACTGACCATCTCCTCGCGGCTGGCATGCATGAACTCGACATCTTCAGGCAGCGGCTTACGCAGGGTTTTGGCCATCGCCTCAGCCCCTCGATCATCCACCAGGCGCCGACGGATCTCGGCTTCGATCTCGCGAGTCAGTTCCTCGATGCGGTGTTCGAATTCATCGTGTTCCAGGCGTTCGTCCAGCGAGGTCATGTCGGGATGGGCTTGGCGGGCCTGTTCCATCAAGGCATCCATCATCGAGTCGAGGTCGAGATTGCGGATCGTTCGATAGAGGTAGTAGGTGCCGCCGACCGGACGACCGGGTTCCATCCCGGCATAGCGCTGAACCGCCTGGCGGGCGAGAGCCTGCATCATGGCTTGATCGCCCTTGCTGAGGGCATTCATCAGCATCATGGCGAGTTCTTCGTGGGAGAGGGCATCCATCGATCCGCCCCCAGTCCCACTGGTGTCATCGCGATGGGCGTGGAGTTCGTCCCACAGCTCGTTGAGACCGGAGTCGTCGTCGCCGATGTGGTACTCCGGTCCCCGGAGCGAGAAATAGATATCGAAGACGGTGTCAAAGGCTCGCCGATGAGCCTGATTCTTGATCAGGGTCGAAGCAAGAGCCGACTTGAAGGCTTCCCGGTCAATGATTGGGATGTGAGCCAGGGCCTCCATGGCATCGAGATTCTCGGTCAGCGATACCGGCAACCCCGCAGCACGCAGCTCAACCACAAACCCGCTGATCAGGTCGAGCAGCGAGCCGGTCTCGATACTCACAACCGAACCCTTGAGATCCCGACATCCGACTCAGTCATCGATGGTCAGTTCCTTGGCCGCCTTGGTGATGTCGGACTGGTACTTCAAGAGGATGTGGAGGGTGTCTTTGGCCAGCTCTTCATCGATGGTGTCAACGCTCAGCAAGACCAGGGTGCGCGCCCAATCGATCGTCTCGGACACACTGGGTGCCTTCTTGAGATCGATCATCCGGATCGAGCGCACGATACGGGCCACCTGGTCGGCCAGATTCTCGGTGATGCCCGGCACCTTGGCCAACACGATCTCGCGTTCGCGTTCCAGGCTGGGATAGTCAACATGGAGATAGAGACAGCGCCGCTTGAGGGCTTCGGAGAGTTCCCGGGTGTTGTTGGAAGTCAGGAATACCAGGGGGATCTGGCTTGCGGTGATCGTGCCCAGTTCAGGGATCGAGACCTGATAGTCCGAAAGGATCTCGAGGAGTAAGGCTTCGGTTTCTACCTCGACTCGGTCGACCTCATCGATCAATAAGACCACCGGATCGTCCGCTGAGATCGCTTCCAGGAGTGGGCGGGTCAGCAAGAACTCTTCGGAGAAGATGTCATCATGGATCTCGTCCCAGGCATCCGCAGAACGATCGGCCTGGATCCTCAGCAGCTGCTTCTTGTAATTCCACTCATAGAGCGCTTTGGCTTCATCGAGCCCCTCATAACACTGGAGACGGATCAAGCGAGCCCCGAGCATCTCAGCCACCGATTTCGCCAGCTGGGTCTTGCCGGTCCCAGCGGGGCCTTCCACCAAGATGGGCTTGTCAAGACGATCAGCCAAGAAGGTCACACTGGAGATCGCGTCATCGGCGAGATAGCTCACCCCCGACAATCCATCACTGACCGCTTGGATGCTCTCAAATCGTGGATCACTGCCATCGGGATCTACAGCCATGATGGGCACGCTACCGCCGACGCCCCATCTCAAGGGTGTTGACCAACCGATCCCTCCTCGGCGTGGGCCTACTACCCTGGTGATGGTGTCGACCCCACTGCCTTCTGCTCTGGATGCCTTTATCGAGGTGTGCAACACCGAATTGGGGGCCTTGTCGGGGAACGACCATCGCGCCGAATGCGTCATCGAAGCCAAGGAGCTCGTCAGCGCGGTCATGGTCAGCGATGGTCGGGTGACCTCAACGGAGATCACTGCCTGGTTAACCGAGATCGGCCCCCAGCTCGACCCGCCGGTGATGGTCTCCCCCGACCGGCTGCGCTCGTCGGATCTCCTGCCCACCGGTGATGCCTGGCTGTCCCAGCCGAGCACCCTGTTCGATCTCTTGGCCAGTGCCGACCGTCAGCGAGGCACCCGTCGAGCGGTCGCCTACTACACCGCCGCGGTCGACCTGGCGCATGCCACCGCAGCGATCGATCTGGTGCCCTCACCTGACGAGATCGCGGCGATCGATCGGTTCCGCACCATGTTGTTGGGTGAGTTTGATCGCCGAGGACTCCCCCGCCCGGGCCAACCAGCGTCCGCTCCATCTACTCCATCAACGCCCAGTACCGCCGCCGATGAACCAGAGCTGCCACCCGAGCGACCCGCCGATGAGATCCTCGCCGATCTCGATGCCCTCGTCGGCCTCGATGAGGTCAAGTCCGAGGTCCGACGTCTCACCAGCTATCTACGGATCCAGAACCTGAGAGCTGAAATCGACCTGCCGGTGATCGACACCAGCCGCCATCTGATCTTTGTCGGGAATCCGGGCACCGGAAAGACCACGATCGCTCGCCTGCTCAGCGAGCTCTATCGCAGCCTGGGCATCGTCGAGCGCGGCCACCTGGTCGAGACCGACCGGTCCCAGCTGGTGGCCGGCTATGTCGGCCAGACCGCCACCACCACCCATGCGGTGCTGACCTCTGCTCTCGGCGGCACCGTCTTGATCGATGAGGCCTACTCATTGGCCCGTGGCGGGGACAATGACTTTGGCCGGGAAGCGATCGACACCCTGGTCAAGTTCATGGAAGATCATCGCGACAATCTGGCGGTGATCGTCGCTGGATACCCGACCGAGATGGCCACCTTGATCGAGACCAATCCCGGCCTCAAGTCACGCTTTGCTCGCACGATCGAGTTTCCTGACTACACCACCGATGAGCTGGTGGCCATCTTCGAGCTGATCGCTGGATCACACGAGTACGTCCTCTCCCCCGATGCCCGCCACCGTCTGGGCGAGGTGATCGCCGATGAACCCCGAGGCCGCGGGTTTGGCAATGCCCGCTTCGTCCGCAATGTGTTCGAGCAGGCGATCTCGCTCCAGGCTGTGCGCCTCGCTGAGGTGGCGTCGCCAACCCGCGACGACTTGACCACCCTCGAAGCGGACGATATCGCGCCGGTCTGAGCAGCCGTTTGGCGCCCGATACCGACCCGACACCGGTCGGTGTCCTAGGTTGAACCCATACCCACACGGCTCACCCCTGGGAGACAGCACATGGATTTCACCATCTCACCGGAGATGCAGGTTCGACTCGACATGATCGCCGACTTCATGGCCAAAGAGGTTGAACCCCTCGAAGGCGACCTCCTCTTTGGCGATCCCGACGAGTTGGAAGCCAAGGTCATCGCTGCCCAGGCCAAGGTCAAGCAGATGGGGTTGTGGGGACCGAATTATCCTGAAGATCTTGGTGGACAGGGACTGTCCTTGCTCGAACACGGTCTGGTCACCGAGGCGATCGGTCGGAGCCCGTTGGGCATGCGCATCTTTGGCACCCAGGCTCCCGATGCCGGCAATATCGAGATCCTCCATATGTTCGGCACCCCTGAGCAGAAGGATCGTTGGCTGCGCCCCCTGGTCGCCGGTGAGATTCGAAGCTGTTTCTCGATGACCGAGCCCCTGACGGCGGGCTCGAACCCCACCCTGTTGGAGACCACCGCGGTCAAGGATGGCGACGACTATGTGATCAACGGCCAAAAGTGGTACTCATCATCGGCTGACGGATCATCGGTGGCGGTGGTGATGGCGGTCACCAATCCCGAGGCCCCACCCCACCAGCGAGCCAGCATGATCCTGGTCCCCACCGATACCCCCGGATTCAATCTGGTGCGCAATATCTCGGTGATGGGCGAAGCAGGCCATGGCTACCAAAGCCACGGCGAGATCATCTACCAGAACTGCCGGGTACCCCAATCCAACCTCTTGGGCGAGGAAGGCCGAGGATTCGCGATCGCCCAGGAACGGCTTGGTCCGGGACGCATCCATCACTGCATGCGCTGGCTGGGGATCGCTCAGCGGGCGTGGGAGATGATGTGTGAACGGGCCAATGAACGGGTCATCGATCTTGACGGCAGCACCCTGGCCGACAAACAGGTCATCCAGCATTGGGTGGCGGAGATTCGAGCCGAGATCCAGGGAGCTCGACTCCAAACCCTCCACACCGCCTGGCTGATCGACCAGAAGGGAGCCAAGGCGGCTCGTGATGAGATCTCAACCATCAAATTTGTGGTCGCCAACACCATGTTGAAGGCGGTCGATACCGCCCTCCAGGTGCACGGTGGACTGGGGATCTCCGATGACACAGTGCTGTCGTATTGGTATCGCCACGAGCGCGGTGCTCGGATCTATGACGGCGCCGATGAAGCCCACAAGACCAGTGTGGGACGGCGTACCCTGCGAGCCTTCAAGAAGTAGGACCGCAAGCGACCACGCGACCGGATGGGTGACCACCCCGGTCGACGCTCCCCAAGCTCTTGCGGCTAACGTCAACACGATGGCGTTCCGCGACCGGTTCCTGACCACCAAGACGGCCAAGGCGATCCTCTCCTGGCGTCTCCTGGTGGGTGCCGGAGTCGCCGTCGGCACCGGTCTGGTTGGGGTGAGCTGGCCGTTGGCCGTGGTGATCGGAGCTGGGGTCTATGCCGCCAGCGTGGTGGCGGCCATGCCGCGAGCCCCCAAGAAGGCATCGATCGATCCCTTCGTCCTGTCAGAGCCGTGGCGTCAGATCATCCAGGGTGCCCAGAGCGCTTCCCGCCGCCTCCAAGACACGATTCGCTCAGCTGGCGAGGGGCCGCTGGTCGACACCTTGTCATCGATGGCTGAGCGCTTGGATGCTGGATTGGCGACCGCGTGGGAGATCGCCCAGCGCGGTGATGAGATCGATGAGGCGGTGACCCGACTCGGCCCGACAGCCTTGAGGTCTCGACTGTCCACCTTGGAGGCGAGGTCGGCCCAGATGCCTGATGCCGACACCGCGGCGGCGATCGAGTCGGTCAAGCGTCAGATCGAGACCGCTGAGCGGCTCTCAGCTGAATCGGCCGATATCGCCCGTTCACTGCGATTGACCCAAACCCAGCTTGACGAATTGGTTGCCAAGGCCAGTGAGGTCACCCAGGGCACCGTCGATACCGAGGCCTATCGGCGCGAGGTCGATGATCTGGTGATCAATCTTGAAGGTCTCCGCCAAGCGGTCAACGACACCCGGACGGCCTGATCGGCGATGTCACGCTTGATGCGTTCCAACCTGGTGGTCGCATCGGGTACTGCCGTGTCCCGACTGACCGGCCTGGGACGGGTCTTCGCCTTGGGCTATGTGATCGGCCAAACACCGGTGGCCGATGCCTACACCCTGGCCAATGAGACCCCCAATATCGTCTACGACCTCTTGATCGGCGGGGTGCTCTCGGCCACCCTGGTCCCCCTCTTCACCTCCCTGTCGGACTCCAGCCCGGATTCTGATCCAGTGGAGAATCGCCGGGCCACCAATGTGGTGATCACCACCGCGTTGGCGGGGATCGCCCTCTTGACCGTGGTGGCGGTGGTGGCCGCGCCGGTGATCTTCCGGCTCTATTCACTCCAACCCTCCGCGGCGGTTGATGCTGATACCTTCCGATCGGCGGGAACCGCGCTGACCAGGATCTTCTTGGTCCAGATCCTGTTCTATGGCCTCACCGGGGTGGCCAATGGTTATCTCAATAGTCGGCGCCGATTCTTGGCCGCCGCCTGGAGCCCGGCGGTGTCGAACCTGGTCATCATCGCCACCTTGTTGAGCATCCCCCAAGCTGGATCGGCCACCTGGGCCCTCGGGGATGTCCTCACCGATACCCGGTTTCGTCTGACCCTCGGATGGGGCACCACCTTGAGTGTGGCAGCGATGGCGGCGATCGTGGTTCCGGCCATGGTCCGCGCTGGACTCAATTATCGCTTCGAGTGGAATCTGCGCCATCCAGCAGTGCGCAAGCTGATCGCCTTGTCGGGGTGGACGATCGGTTTTGTGGTCGCCAACCAGGTGGCCCTCATCGTGGTCCGCAACCTGGCATTGGGCCAGGGACCTGGAGTGGCCAAGGCCTATTTCGATGCCTTCGTCTTCTTCGTCTTGCCTCATGGCCTGCTGGCAGTCTCGATCGCCACCACCTTCCAGCCCGAACTCGCCCATGCGGTGACGACCGGCGATCAGACTCGCTTTGTGCGCTTTGCCTCGATGGGGACCCGGATGATCGCCTTGCTGACCCTGCCGGCAGCGGTGGGCATGATCACCCTGGCCCGACCGATCATCGGTCTCTTGAAACGGGGCCAGTTCGATCTGGATGCGGTCGATCGAACCGCGCCGATCCTGGTCGCCTTAGCGATCGGCTTGGTTGGGTTCTCGGTCTATCTCTTCGTCTTGCGAGGGTTTTACGCCCATCAAGACACCCGTACCCCGTTCATCCTCAATGTCGGGGAGAACCTGCTCAATATCGTCTTGGGACTCATCTTGATCCAGGTGTGGGGGGTCTTCGGTCTCGCCCTGTCCTATTCGATTGCCTATCTCGTCGCTGCTGTGGCCGCCCTGGCTGCGATGCACGCCAAGGTGCCTGACTTCACCCTCCGGCCGGTCTTGGTTCCGATGATTCCGATGGTTGTGGCGGCGGTGGTGATGGCTGCCGCGATCTGGGCGATCGTCCAACGGTTTGACTCCCATGTGGGCTGGTCGGGGATTGCCGAGATCGCTATCGGCGGCAGCGTTGGGGTGGCGGTCTACCTGGTTGCCCTGTGGGTCTTGAGAGTGCCGGAGTTGAGGGCGGTGCGACGGGGGCTGACCTGACCTGACCGGTCGGGTTACACTGAGCCCATGATCAAGCTCGCAAAGAAGTGGTGGAAGTACCTCACCGCCAAGCTCACCGGAGTCTTTAACGCCAATGCTGACCCCAAGGTCCAGCTCGAACAGGCCATCGCTGAAGCCCACGAGCAGCACAAGCGGCTCAAGGAGCAGGCCACCAATGTGATCGCTGGCCAGAAGCAGGCCCAAATCCGGTTGAACAAGAAGCTCGGCGAGCTCGAAAAGCTCAATGCCAACGCTCGCCAGGCCCTCATCATGTCGGCCGATGCCGCCAAGGCTGGCAATGCCGACAAGGCTGCCCAATACAACGCTGCTGCTGAGTCGATCGCTAACCAGCTCATCCAGGTCGAAAAAGATGTCGAGAGCCTCAAGTCGATGGTCCTCGAATCCACCCAGGCCGCCGATGCAGCCAAGTCAGCGGTCTCCCAGAACAGCGGTCTCCTCCAGAAGAAGATCGCCGAAAAGTCCAAGCTCTTGAGCCAGCTCGAGCAGGCCAAGATGCAAGAGCAGATGAATGCCGCGATGACCCAGCTCAACGAAACGGTCGGCGACGATGTCCCGACCCTGAGCGAGGTGGAAGACAAGATCGAGGCCCGCTACGCCAAGGCCAAGGCCGCGTCGGAGCTGACCGAATCCTCGGTCGAAGCCCAAATCCTTGAAGTCGAGCAGGCCACCGCCAATGTCGAAGCCCAGGGCCGTCTCAGCGAGTTGCGGGCTGAGCTTGGACTCGATTCAGCTCCCGCTGCAGTCGAGCAACCGTCCGAGGGCTAACCGACCACCGACGGGAGCAGCACCAGGTCGTCCCGGTGGATGACCTCGGAGGTGGTCCCGTTGGGCAGTTCATCGGTGTGATGCCCCCGATACGCCGCCAAGGTGGCTGAATCGATGCGCACTCGGCCGCGGGCAAAAACCACCTGATCGGGATCGGCGATATCGACCACATCGCCAGCGGCGAAGGTGCCGTCAGCATCGATGACCCCTGCTGGAAGCAGGCTGGTGTGGTGGTCGATCAGCGCCCGACGGGCCCCGCTGTCGACCACGACAGTACCGGTGGGTTCGGTAGCGAACGCGATCCAGACCTTGCGAGCATTAAGACGTCGTTGACCGGCTTCGAAGGTCGTTCCCACAACGACATCATCGACCGCGTTGACCAGGACATGGGGCCGAGAGGCTCGAGCGATCACCGTTCGTACCCCCGACCATGAGGCCATACGGGCGGCGGTCAATTTGCTGGCCATCCCCCCGCTGCCGCGTCCACTACCGCCAACGGTGGCCGAGATCGACAGGAGGGGATCATCGGCAGCGACCCGTTCGACGAGTTGGGCGGTGTCGTCGGTACGAGGATCAGCGGTGTAGAGCCCATCGAGGTCGGTCAAGAGCACCATCACGTCAGCGACCACCGCGTGGGCGACCAGGGCAGCCAAGCGATCGTTGTCGCCATAGCGCAGCTCATCGTTGGCGATGGCATCGTTTTCATTGATGATCGGAATACAGCCCAGTTCGACCAGGCGGGTGATCGTCTCGCGAGCGTGGAGGTATTGGGTGCGATCAACAAAGTCGTGGGGATCCAAGAGCACCTGGGCCCCCACCAAGCCGTGGGCGGCCAAGTCGTCGTTGTAGACCCTCATGATCCGGGTTTGACCCACCGCCGACACCGCTTGGAGGGTCAAGATGTCCGAGGGGCGTTGTTCAAACCCCAGCGCCGCAACCCCAGCAGCGACCGCACCCGAGGTCACCAGAAGAACCTCGTGGCCGCGGCTGTGAAGCTCGGCGATGTCAGCGGTCAGCGCGCTGATGGCGGTGGGATCGATCTGTCCGGCGTCATCGGTGATCGACGAGGTGCCGATCTTGGCAAGGATTCTCATGTCACACGTCCGGGTGATAGTCGAAGCTGAAATCGCCGATCCACACCAGGTCGCCTTCGACGACCCCAGCCTTTCGTAAGAGCTTGTGGACCCCGAGCCGTTCGAGGCGCTGGTCGATATAGGCCAAGGCTTCAGGTGTGGTGACATCGTTGAGGTGGACCACCCGTTCGGCCTCGCGGCCGACCACCCGATACTCGTGCTGCCCCAGCCGTTCGATCACCGCGCCGGTGGGGTCGGGATGGATGACCACCAAGCCGTCGGGGTCGGGTTCGACCTCGCGGGCTTCGGCGACCAATTGGGCGAGCTGGCCGACCAACTGGTTGACACCAGCGGTGGTGACCGCCGAGATGACCGGGCGATCCCAACCGAGCTCGGTGAGTTGATCGGGGGTGACCACATCGGCTTTGGTTCCGATCACAAGTCGAGGCCGCTCCAAGAGCTCGGGCTGGTAGGCGCCCAGTTCGCGCAGCAAGATGCGTTCCTGATCAGCCGGTGAGGTGCCATCGAGGGGCATCAAGTCGATCAAGAGGCAGAGGACTCGGGCCCGTTCGATATGGCGCAGGAATTGGTGTCCCAGGCCACGCCCTTCGCTAGCTCCTTCGATCAGGCCCGGAATGTCGGCGACCACAAAGTCGCCATCATCGAGCTTGACCACCCCGAGATTGGGCTCCAGGGTGGTGAAGGGATAATTGGCGATCTTGGGTTTGGCTGCCGAGATCACACTGATCAGGGTCGATTTGCCGGCGTTGGGGAAGCCGACCAGGGCAACATCGGCCATCAGTCGGATCTCGAGTTTGAGCCACCGCTCTTCGCCATATTCACCCTGTTCAGCAAAGGTTGGTGCTCGACGCCGGTTGGAGAGGAATTTGGCGTTGCCTCGTCCGCCTCGTCCGCCAGCAGCCGCCCGGAACCGGTCACCGTGGCGATTGAGTTCGGCGAGAATCTCGCCGGTATACATGTCCGACACCACGGTGCCTTCGGGGACCGCAACCTCGAGGGAGTCTCCCCGACGACCGTGGAGATCTTTGCCCTTGCCATGGGTTCCGTTATCAGCCCGGCGGTGGGGATGATCCCGGAAGGCGATCAGGGAGGCGACATTGTGGTCGGCAACCAGCCAGACATCGCCACCGGGGCCACCGTCTCCTCCATTGGGCCCGCCCATGACCACCGGACCTTCTCGACGGAACGAGACACAGCCAGCACCGCCATCGCCACCGCGCACATTGAGTTGGCATTCGTCGACAAATCCGGACATCGAATCGATCCTACCTATCGAGCACTCGACCCCTCGGGGTTCCCCCTTCAAGCTGGCTCCTGGCTCTAAGGTTTGGAGGTGGCCGATTCGATGAGTGAACGCGCTGCCCGATGGGCAGAGACGATGAGCGGTCACCACGACGCGGCTATCGCACGTGCTCACGCCGACTCGTGGACCGGTACCGGACGCCGTGATCTGGTCGACCGTCGGGCCATCGAGGATCGCGACCACGACCGGCTAGCCCCATCGGCCACTCGGGCGAGCGGTGCCGGTCGACGAGGGATCGATGAAGAACCCGATCCCTATCGCACCTGTTTTGAGCGCGATCGAGATCGGATCCTTCACGCCAGCGCCTTTCGACGCCTGGCCGGAAAGACCCAGGTCTTCGTCTTTATGTGGCCCTCACCGAAGCGATCGCTGTCGGCCACGACTGTGGCCATGGGCCTGGCGGCCACGCCAGCGAAGCCGCCCTCAGCCCCTATCTCGATGGCGGGTTCGACCATGCCCCATGGGGAGCAGATGTCACCCTGGTGCCGCTCAATCTGTGTGTGGAAACCCTCGATGGAATCCGCAACCATTCATGGAGCCGACCAGCACCATCAACACCGGAGGGCGAGGTGGTGTCGTGGGCTGATCGGATCGCCTATGTGTGCCACGATTTCGAGGATGCGGTCGTCGCTGGGATCGTGTCGACCGACATGCTTCCCGACCTGGTCACCAGCCGACTCGGCACCGATCGGTCAAGCCAGCTGGGCACCTTGATCCGGGCCATGATCCAGGCCACCGCTGAGACTGGACGGATCGGGATGGTTCGCCCGATCGCCGAGGCCTTGGCCGAGTTCCGGCGGTTCAATTACGACAACATCTATCTTCGGCCAGCCAGTATGGCCCAGGCCGAATCGGTGATCACCATGTTGCGCGCCCTGGTCGACCACTATGCCGAGCGGCCTCATCTCTTGCCGGATTCCACCGATCTTGAGCCGGGCTCAGCCGAGGCGGTGCGGGCCACGGTGGCCTATGTGGGTGGGATGACCGATCGTTTTGCCTGCCGGCAGGCGATGGACTTGCTGGGTTGGGAACGTCATCAGCTGCCGTCGGGCATCGATGTGGCCGATCTCGGCTGACCGCCAGGGAGAGTTCTCCCCTTCCGGCAACCGATTCCGGCGGCCAACCCCAGGGGTGTGAAACGCCGACTTGTGATGATGATCGCCCTCATCGGGATCATGGTTGGTCTCCCAGCCCCGCTGACCAGGGGCGCGACCCTGACAGCGTCCTATGTGGAAGGTGGCCACGGGGTACGGATCAATGGCTATCTGGCCGGCGGCTTGGGGACGTATCGCCTCACCGATGGATCGGTGACCATGCTGGCCCTGTGCATCGAGGCTGATGAACGTAACTCCACCGAAGACGATGCCTATCAGCTGGTCGAGAACCGGGTCATCTCACCCGAGTTGGATACCCTCTTGTTCCTCTTGGACGATGGTGCTGCCGATGAGAACACCGCCATCGCCGCGGCTGCCTTGGCCTGGTACTACAGCGATGCTCAACGCCTGAGCGGTGGACCGGTGTGGAGCGATCCGGCCCACGACCTGTCGCCGATCTCACCGACATCTCCCGAGCCGTGGGAAGCCCTGGCTCCGTCGACGCCGGACCATCCGATTGGGTTCTGGCGCGATGAAGAACCCCTCGATCACGCCGAAGTGCGCCTTGCTGAGCTTCACCGCCAGGTGACCGCCTGGGCTTCACCCTGGCAGCTGACCGCTGAACCGGGCGGATTCCGGCTTTACAACGACCACGGCCCAATCGCTGGCCAGCCGATATCGATCACCCACCGAGCCAGCTCAATAGGGATCACCGATGAGGACGGCTTGGTCACGGTCGATACCACGCCCAACACGGACACGTTCACGATCACCGCGACAGCGATGGCTCCGGGCATCCATCGCGAGTGGGATGGCGCTCCCGGACTCCAGCGGATGACCACCGCGAGTCACCGGATGCTCTCGGCATCGATCACGATTCCAGCGACGACCAGTCCACCGACGACGATCCCCCCATCCACAAGTCCACCGACCACGATCCCGCCGACGACCATCCCGCCGTCCACAAGTCGACCGACGACGATCCCGCCGACCACGATCCCAACAACCACCACTCGACGACACCTGTTCCACCGACAACTCGTCCTCAGGACACGGTCAGCGTCACCACGATGCCCCGGGCGACCCTGCCCCGCACCGGAGCATCACAAGCTGCGGACCTACTCCACTACGGCGATCTCTTCTTTATGGCCGGTATCGGCCTGATCCTGGTCTCCCGACTGGTTCCCCACCGCGCTCAGCGATGACGCCTGGGGTGTGGGGGCGAAAACCACACGTGGAGGTGGTGATCAACACCGCCTCCACGTCAGAAGAAATTTGTGTTGTCAGGGTAAACCGAGATCAGCCCACCGGGTTGACATCGACGATCTTACGACCCCGACGCTCACCGAACTTGACCGATCCATCGATCAAGGAGAAGAGGGTGTCATCGCCACCGCGGCCAACATTCTTGCCGGGGTGAACCCGAGTACCACGTTGGCGGATGATGATGGTCCCAGCACTGATCTGGGTTCCGTCGTAAACCTTGACACCCAACCGTTGGGCATTTGAATCACGACCGTTGCGGGTTGAACCGCCACCTTTGGTCTTCGACATATCCGGCTCCCTCAGCTCGTGGCGATCGAGGTGATCTCGACCACGGTGTACTTCTGACGGTGGCCATATCGACGACGCTGGTTCGTGCGGCGCTTATAGGTGAACCCGTCGATCTTCGGGCCAGCGGTTGTCCCCACGATCTTGCCGGTCACCGATGCCCCCGAGAGGGCCTCAGGCCCAGCGAGAACCGTGTCACCGTCAACGACGAGAACCGGGGTCAGCGAAACCTCACTGCCCTCTTCACCGTCGAGAAGCTCGAGCTCAACCTTCTGGCCTTCGGCCACTTTTTCTTGCTTGCCGCCAGAGGCAATCACTGCGTACATAACTTGATAAATGCTATCTGTCCGCGTCCGAGCTCCCAACCGCCAGAACGGTGTCAACCAAGGATCAGATCGGCCGGGTTGGCCGATCCTCAGTCGAGCATGCTGTGATCGACCCGAACACCGCGCCCACTGCAATCCGGGCAGACCTCGCTGAACTCGGTCAAGAGGCCTTCCCCGATCCGCTTGCGGGTCATCTCGACCAGGCCGAGATCGGAAATGTCAAACACCTGGGTGCGGGTCTTGTCTCGTGACAAGGCCTCTCGGAACGCCGCGATCACCTTGGACCGGTTCTCGGAGATCTCCATATCGATGAAGTCGATCACGATGATCCCACCGATATCGCGCAACCGGAGTTGCTTGGCGATCTCATCGGCAGCCTCCATATTGTTGTGGAACACCGTTTCTTCCAGGCTTGATGAGCCGACATTCTTGCCGGTGTTCACATCGATCACCGTGAGCGCTTCGGTGTGCTCGATGATGAGGGAGCCGCCAGAGGGCAGCCATACCTTGCGATCGAGGGCCTTATGGACCTGCTCATGGATGTGATACTTCTCAAACAGGCTCAGGTTGTGAGCTTCAGCATCATAGAACTCGATCCGATCGGCGAGCTGGGGATTGAAGGCGTGGACATAGGCCTTGACCTCCTCGAAGAGACGGCGATCATCGATCACCACTCCCCGATAGTCGGGATTGAACTCTTCTCGGATGACCCGCACTGCCAACTCGGGTTCTCGATAGAGCAGGGTCGGCCGGTTGGCCTTGGCGGCCTTCTTCTCGATCTCCGCCCACTGAGACAAGAGGATCTTGATATCAGCGGTGAGGTCAGCTTCGGTGGCGTGTTCAGCGGCGGTGCGCACGATCAGACCGTGTTCGGCGGGCTTGACCCGATTGAGGATCTCGCGGAGTCGGCGCCGGTTGACATCGGAGAGCCGCTTGGAGATCCCATAGGTGGTCGAGTTGGGGATCAAGACCACATAGCGTCCCGGCAGTGAGACCTCCTGGGTGAGGCGAGCCCCCTTGGCCCCGATCGGGTTCTTGGTGACCTGGCACATGATCATCTGACGAGGCTTCAAGATGTCCTCGATGCGAGGATTGGCACCTTTTTCTTCGATGTCTTCAGGGTCGTACTGGACATCACCGCGATACAGCACCGCGTTCTTGGGAGTGGCGATATCGACGAAAGCCGCTTCCATGCCGGGCAAGACATTACGGACCCGTCCCAAATAGATATTGCCGTGGATCTGGCTGACATCATCAGCAGGCCGGGACACATAGTGTTCGATCAGGTTGCGGCCTTCGAGCACCCCCACCTGGGCCAGTCCCGGTCGCACCTGAACCCCCATGAAGTAGCGACCAACCGGGCGCCCCTTACGCTCGCGACCGCTGCGCTGCTGGATGACCTCTTGCTCGGCAGCCGAACGCTTGCGCCGGCCATCGCGCCCCCGACGCTTCTTACGTGGCCCACCGCCCTGCTTCGACGACTTCGTGCCCCCCTGTTTCTGATCGGCCGACTTCTTGTTGTTCGACTTCTTCTTGGCGTTCTTCGCGCCTGATTGACCCGACTTGTTGCCCTTGGCTTGCCGACCGCCGCTCTTTTTCTTGGTCGACTGCTGGCTCGTGCTGGACTCGTTGGAATCGCCATTTGAGCGGGCGGGACCGGGCGGCGGCACCGATGGGGTAAACGGCGGTGCCGATGACCGGCGAACCAGCGCCTTGTCAGCCACCTTGGGATCGCTGATCCGCCCCTCGCGCATCGATTCGGGAATCTCCTCCGGAGTCGAGGCATCCGCGGCTGGACCCTGTCGGGGTCGGCCACCCGATCCGCCGTTCGCCGGCCGCCGTCGGCGACGACGCGGTGGACCGCTCTTATTGCCTTGTGTGGTCTGCGGCGACGCCGTCCGAGGCGTCTTGTCGGCGCCGGAACCAGCGCCGGAGTTCTTGTCGTTCATGAAGATCGTCCCTTCTCATGCGAGCACCTCACGGGCACTCGCGTTCACGACGGTTGGCACGGTCAATACCTCGTGCCGCGAGCCGTCGTGTTCACACCATTGATGAGTACGTAACACCCGAACATCGCGCCAGTCGATGTCGGGATAGGCCAGTTGAACCAATTCGGCGGGACGAAGCGCCCGGCCGATGGTGGCCAAGTCGGCAACCAAACGGTCACCGGTCGAATCAGATCGAAGATTCAAGATCATCGGCCTCACATCGTCAGCGCTGCGCTTGCCCTTTCGTTCCCGCTCCAAGATGAGTTCATCTCGGTTGAGCAAATCGCAGGCCACCACATGATCAGCGATGGTCAGCTGGGAGCTCCACAGCTCCCAGGTCGTCGACGTCACCGTCGATTGGAGCGAGCCGAGCCGTCGATCGATCTCGGCCATGGTGAGGACCTCACATCCCTCCGGCAAGACCTCGGTCAGACGAGGCACGAGCACGGCCAGGTCCAAGGTGTCGGAGCTGGTCTCGATATCGAGATATTCAGAAATCGACTCCGCGCCGGTGGGCAAGGCCAGACCAAAGCTGATCTTGGGCCGAGGACGGAAACCCTCGCTCATGGCCAGGGGCACTTCGGCGCGATGGAGCGCCCGTTCCCAGATGCGAGCCATATCGCGATGGCTCACAAAGCGGACCTTGCCCAGTTTGGAGAATCGAATCCGAACTCTCATCGGACTACCGGCTCCGGCGATCCAACCGCGACCGGCACCTCGGACTCCGTATCGCTGGAGCTCCCCGGTGCCACCGAGGACGAGATGACATGATCGAGGTCATATCCGGTACAGACACCACAGTCGTAGCACGGTGTCCATCGACAATCGTCAACCCCGGATCCGGCGAGAGCGTGCTCCCAGTCTTCCCAGAGATAGTCGGGATCGACCCCAACACTGAGATGGCTCCACGGCAAGATCTCATCGGCTCGACGATGGCGGAAGACATAGTGGTCGAGCGACAATCCCTCAGCGGTGAGGGCCTCGGTCCACAGATCGAGATCAAAGTACTCGCCCCACTCTTGAAAGATTCCTCCCTGTCGCCACACTCGTTGAGGCTTGGGAACAAATCCGCCCAAGCTGACCGTGACCGATGCCCGATTGGTATGGCGCTTGCCGATCTCCACACAGCGGCGGGCCAAGTCGACGATCGCCAGGGTGTCTTCATCGGTTTCGGTGGGCAACCCGGTCAAGAAATAGAGCTTCATGCGGGTCCAGCCTTCGCTGAAGGCTGCCTCGACCGCCTCGAAGAGATCCTCTTCGCTGACCATCTTGTTGATCACTTGACGGAGCCGCCACGACCCGGCTTCGGGAGCGAAGGTCAGTCCGCTGCGACGACCGTTGGAGACCTCTCCAGCCAAACCGACGGTGAATGCATCAACCCGAAGTGAGGGCAAGCTGACGGTGAGCGAGCTACATCCAGCCGCTGACTGATCATCGAGGATGGTATGGATCAGATCGCCGACATCGGAGTAGTCGGCTGTCGACAGCGAGGTCAAGCTGACCTCGTCATAGCCGGTGTGTTCGATCCCCTTGGCGACCATGTCCCGAATCTGGTCTGGGGGACGTTCACGCACCGGTCGTGACACCATCCCGGCTTGACAGAACCGGCAGCTGCGCGTACAACCTCGGAAGACCTCGACGCTGAGGCGATCGTGGACCACTTCGGTGAGCGGCACCAGGGGTGTCGTCGGATAGGGCCAGTCGCCAAGATCAGCGACCAGGCGTTTGCCGACCACCTCAGCAGCATCGGAGTAGATCGGGGTGACCGCGGCGATCAGATCACCGTCATAGGTGACCTCATAGAGACTGGGAACATAGACCCCCGGAATCCGGGCCAGCTGACGCAAGAGCACCAGCCGATCACGGCCGCCCTTGGCCTGCCAACGGGCGACCACCTCGGTGATCTCTGAGACGACCTCTTCTCCCTCTCCCAAGACCGCGGCATCGACAAAGTCGGCGATCGGTTCAGGGTTGAAGGCGGCGTGGCCACCGACGAGTACGAGAGGATCGTTCTCGGTTCGATCGGCCGATCGAACCGCCAGACCGGCAAGATCGATCATCTCCAAGAGGTTGGTGTAGACCAGCTCCGAGGACAGGTTGAAGGCCAAGATGTCAAAATCGCGAGCTGGACGATGACTGTCCACGCTGAACAGGGGCACCCCAGCGGCCCTCATCTGATCGGCCAGATCGGTCCAGGGCGCGTAGGCGCGCTCAGCTACCGCATCGTCACGATCGTTGAGGATTTCGTAGAGGATCTGCAACCCCTGGTTGGGCAAGCCGATCTCGTAGGCATCGGGATAGGCGAGCAACCATGCCACATAGCCCCCACCGAACCGTTCTGGTCGAGGGGTACGGGCGCCGTCCTCGCCGCCCACATACCGGGCCGGCTTCTGCACCCGAGCCAGGAGCGGTTCAATCCGCGGCCAGAGTGTTGACATGTCAGCATGGAGAACACCCCAGCACACAACAAGGTGCCGAAAAGATCGCGCGACAAGGTGGCGATCCGCCAGATCCGTACCAGGGCGATCACGAAGAGTGCCAAGAGGACGAGACCGCCGATGAGCCCGAATTGCTCCCCCAGGGCAGCAAAGGGGAAGTCAGCCCACATCACCGGGACATAGCGGCGATTTGTGAGATCGCCCTGGAGCCAGCCCTTGCCCCACACACCACCGGTCCCAACGGCCCGGATCGCATTGCGCACCTGGAATCCTGAATCGGTGCTCTGTTCGAGTCCGAAAAACACGCGAAGCCGCTCGGTTTGGTAGTCACTGACCAGACCGGTGAAGAAGGCCGCTACCACGGTGACCAGGGCTAAAGAGGTGACCACGGCAATATGGCGGAACTTGGCACCAGCCACCAGGAGGACCCCCATCGCCAACATGATGATCACCGATGCTGAGCCGAGGTCGGGTTGGAGGACGATCAAGACGGTGGGAACACCGATCATGATCAAACCACCCAAGAACCGGGCATAGGTGATCTCATCGGAGCGCGCTGCAGCCAGATAGGACGCCAGGGCAATCAGGACCGAAAACTTGGCGAACTCAGCGGGCTGGAAGTTGATCGGGCCAAGGTCGAAGGTGATCCGGTCTCGACTACTGATCGTTCCCATGATCAACAAGAGCACGAGGAGGGCAACGGTGCCGCCATAAAAGAGCATCATCTTCTCGGCAAACCACTCGTAGTCGACCGACATCACCACCACCATCACCACCCCGGCCACCACCGCAAAGACCACCTGGCGAGTGGCGTGGCGGTAGGGATCGGAGAGATCGACCGGCCGAGAGGCTGAATAGACCACCGCGACGCCGACCAAGACCAAGAGCGCATGTACAGCGAACAGGATCCAATCGACATTGCGACTGGGATCACCGGGGCTTGAGGAGATATTTCCCAGACCCCGGTCGGGTGGACGACTCAAGAACTGCATCAGTTGGGACCTCCACCGAATGACCGCACGACAGCACTCCCGTTACGACCGTCCCAACAGGCCGTACTGGGCATCGTCATCTCCGGGGCGGCGACCGTCGCATCGAGGTCAAGAGGATCGCTGACCTCCACCGGATCGAGGGTGACCTTGTCGGAGAGGGCCATAAACACACACTTGACCACCGGACCAGCCGCTTGGGCCCCAAACCCGGCCTTTTCGAGATAGGCAGCCACCACATAGGGATTCTCGATATCGGCGCCCAAGGTGCCGGTGTCAACCGCAAAACCGACAAAGACCGAGGAGTCGTTCCACGGATAATTGCCAGCTCCCTGCGCGGTGCCGGTCTTGCCGGCGATCTGGATCGCACTACGGGGATAGTGGGAGAAGAGACCCTGGGCAGTCGTCGAGTAGCCGTTTGCTCCGGGTCCGGCGACCACCCGGCGCAGTCCGCGTACGATCGGCTGTCGAATCCAATCACCCATGGGAACGTCACGAATCACCGTGGTGGTGGGCTGGTCCCCGATCAGGGCGGCAGCGCTGAGGTCAGCCAGCCCCGAGGTCAAATCGGGTACTCCCGGCTCCCAGATCGCCTTGAGCACCCGCGGTTGGAGCACCTGCCCCCCATTGGCCAAGGCGGCATACCCGGTCGCCAGCTGGATCGGGGTGGCCGACAAGAGCCCCTGACCGATCGCGAATTGGACATTGTCAGCAACGAAATAGCCGCGCCCTTGATCCTCGCTGATCACCCCACGTCGGGCGTATTCACGCTTGAGGGCAGCGCGTTGCGGAAACTGCACCGGATCAGACCGGAGCGACACTTCGCCCGGTCGGAGACTGCCGCCTCGCTCAGCTCATACCGTCCGGTGTCGGTGTAATAGTCACCAGATGTCATCAGGTCACTGTTCATCGCCGCGAAGGCGGTGAACGGCTTGAAGGTTGACCCGACGTTGTACCGACCGGTGACCGCCCTGTTGACCAGGATCGAGAGATCAGGGTCATCGGTGATCGGGAAGACCTCATGGAATCGCTCGCTGGTCAGACCAGCTTCAAACCATCGATTGTCATAGGTCGGATAGCTGGCGATGGCGATGACCTCTCCAGTCAAATAATTCATCACCACCGCGGAACCGGCGGGTGCCTTGAAGTTCACCCAGGCTGGCTGCTCGGGATCGAGCCGTTCGGACTCGTTGGTAAAGCGATTTCGAACGAACCGATTGGCCACCCCCTGACTACGACGAGCCCGAAGGGTGGTCTCGAGGGTCTGTTCGACATATTGCTGGATATCGAGATCGATGGTCAGCTGGATATCACGACCATTGACCGGGAGGACTTCTTCGATGATCCGAAGGGGGCGATTGGCTGCATCAACCTCGATCACCCGCTTGCCCCAGGTGCCGTGGAGGACGCTTTCATAGGTCCGCTCCACACCAAACTGGCCGATACGTTCGTTGCGCAGGTAGCCCTGGTCGAGATAATTCTCCAACTGGTCGGCCCCGATCGCCCCCATATAGCCCACAGCGTGGGCAGCGTGGGGAGCATAGGGATAGACCCGTTTCCACTCGGGATAGACCGACAATCCGGGAAAATCCTCGATCCGTTCCAAGAGGGCGATCGCCGTCATCTCATCGATGTCTTGACGGATCGGGAAGGGCAGGAAGGGACTATCGATCTGGCGTTGGAACCGAGCTTCCATCGTCTCGACCGGAACATCGACCCAGCCGGACAACCGGCGGAAAATCTCGGCCCGTTGACCATCCTTGCGGAGCATCTGCCAGTCGATCCCCACGGTCAAGATCCGCTCGTTGGTGGCCAACACCCGACCGTCGGCATCGAAGATGCGGCCTCGTTCCGGGGGAATCCGGATCGTGCGGGTCTGGGAACCCTGGGTGATCTCGATCAGTTCATCGGTGAGGACGGTTTGGAGGAACCACAGCCGGGCCCCAAGCAGGGAAAACATGGCGATCCCGATCAAGCCCAACAAGCCCAGTCGAGTCGCCCGACGATCAATCGCCATGGCCGTATCTTCCCATCCGATCGCCAGCGACCGGCATCGCCCCGGCCCAGGTCATCGAACTAGTCATCGGTCGGCACCTTCCACTCGGGAGGCTCGATCGCCAAGGTCCATCGGGCGATTGGCACCAGGATGATGCCGAGCAGGCCACCAGCGACAGCAACAACCGATCCGATCAGGGCGGAATGAGAAATCGATGCTGGGTCTTGTTCAGCGGTGAAGTTTCGGATCACCGGCACCAGCATCTCGCCGACACCGGCGCCGATCCCGGTGAAGATCGCCGCCAGCCACCAGGTGGTTTCGATCCGGATCACATCGATCCAGCCAGCGATCACCCCAGCGCTGACCATGGCGATCGCCGACACCCCGAGTGGGATACCCAAGGTCAGGTCCAGACAGAGACCGAGAACAAAGCCGACCATCGCTCCGCGTTCGGGCCCACCGACAGCACCGGCGGCAGCAGCAAACACCATCAAGATGGGAATCACCACCCCGAAGGGCTGGATCTCAACAAACAAGGTGCGTTGAAACCCCAACAGGAGCAAGCCGACCGGAGCGAGACGAATCAGCCAGGTTGGAAAGAGTGATCTGATCATCGACCGCCCAGTTCGGTCGACGGCTGGTACAGGACCACGGTGAGGAAGCTCAGACGACTGAGATCAGCGCTCAATCTCACCTCGAGTTCCAGACCGGCTGAACCGGACCGGGAGATGATGTGTTCGACCGTCCCGACCGGAATCCCCGGCGGGGCCAAGCTGAGACTGCCACCGGTGGTCAAGACGGCATCGCCCTCCTGGACCTTGCCAAATTGGCGAGAGTCGGTAATAAAACGGATTCGAGGTAGCCGATCGGCGCCAGCCCCGCCCAAGTCCCCGGTCTCACGGGTATCGCCGTCCTCGGCAGGGATCGTTGTTGTCGTCGTCGTCGTGGTGGTGATGCCAGCGGTGGTATCGCCATCTTGGGCCGGACTGCTGGTCGACGGAGCGGGGACCGAGGAGGGCACGCTGGATTCGGCTGGTGGCAAGGTGGTCGTGGTCGGCGGAATCGTGACATCGTCAACCGGCAATCCGCTGGGCACCGTGGGCGGTGTGGAGTCGTCGGTCACCGGCTCTCCGGTGCCGACCACCTTGACCGGCACATGGTATTGAGGATCGGTCACCAGCATCACGATCGAGGTCGTCGGAGCAACAAAGGTGATCTTGCCGACCAAGCCAGCTTCATTGATCACCGGCATGCCGACCTTGACACCATTGTTGGCACCCACATCGATTTCGACCCGTTGGTAGATATTGCTCGGGAGCTGGCCGATGATCTCGCCAGCCACCTTCTCATAGTCGGCCAAGGATTCGATCCCCAGTGCATCGCGCAACTGGCGGTTCTCGATCATGGCGTTCTGGCCAGCGATCTGGTCGCTGCGCTGGCGATCGATCTCTTGACGGAGGGCCCGGTTCTCAGCTTCCAGGTCATCGACCATGGTGATCCCCCGCCACACCCTGATGAAGGGACGACTGACCACCCGACCGGCGGTCTCGAAGGGCGCGGACACATAGCCAAACACCGACCGCACCGAATTGAGAGCGCTATTGCCCCTCAAGTCAAGGGTGACCAGCAAGAGTGAGGTCAACAGCAAGAGAGCGATCGTGCGCCGCCGACCTGGTGAATACACCGCCACGGTGAACTCCGATCAGGCGTCGCCGCCAAGCGACATGAGCCCCCGCATCGCGTCGATATTTTCGAGCGCCCGGCCCGATCCGATCACCACGCTATAGAGCGGTTCTGGCGCCACCCGGATCGGCATCCCAGTCTCATGAGAGAGCCGCTGATCAAGCCCACCGAGGAGGGCTCCCCCACCGGTGATCATGATCCCGTCCTCCATGATGTCGGCAGCCAGTTCGGGCGGGGTCTTGTCGAGGGTGGTCTTGACGGCGTCGATGATCGACCCCACCGGTTCGGCGAGGGCCTCTCTCACATGCTCGGTGGTGAGCTGGATGGTACGGGGCAAGCCCGATACCAGGTCGCGGCCCCGAATATCGGCGGTGATCTCTTCTTCGAGGGGCCACGCTGATCCCATCTGGATCTTGATCTCTTCGGCAGTCCGGTCGCCGATGGCCAAGGAATACTCTTTCTTGATGTACTGGACGATGGCATCGTCGAGCTCATCACCGGCAACCCTCACCGACTGGGCGGTCACGATCCCGCCAAGGGAGATCACCGCCACCTCGGTGGTTCCACCACCGATGTCGACGATCATGTTGCCGCTCGGCTCGTGAACCGGCAGGTCAGCGCCGATCGCCGCCGCCATCGGCTCTTCGATGACATAGACCGGCTTGCGAGCTCCGGCGTATTCGGCAGCATCGGTCACCGCACGCTGCTCCACTCCGGTGATGCCCGATGGAACACAGATGATCATGCGGGGTTTCGACCACTTGCTCCCGTGCACCTTCTGGATGAAGTAGCGCAACATTTTTTCGCAGACTTCAAAGTCGGCGATGACCCCGTCTTTGAGGGGGCGGATGGCCTTGATGTGGTTGGGGGTTCGGCCCATCATGCGCTTGGCTTCAAGCCCGACAGCAACCGGACGGCCATCGTTGGCGTTGATCGCCACCACGGAGGGTTCATCGAGGACGATCCCTTGCCCACGAGCGTAGATGAGGGTGTTGGCGGTGCCGAGATCGATCGCCAGATCGCGACCCAAACTCAACGGATTTCCACGCGCCACGTCACCCTCCTCTCTGAGCACTCAATATGAGCGATTCCACCGCTCATCACGCCGAATGACAATGTTACAGATTCGGGAAGAAAATCCCGATTTCACGCTCAGCGCTGGCGGCCGAATCACTGCCGTGCACCAGGTTTTCGGTCATGATCGTTCCGTAGTCACCCCGGATCGTTCCCGGCGCCGACTCCGCGGGGTTGGTGGCACCCATCATCGAGCGGACCAGGGCCCAGGTATCTTCGGGGCCCTCGACCACCATGGCCACCACCGGTCCCCGGCTCATGAAGGCGACCAGATCGCCATAGAAGCCTTTACCGACATGTTCTTCATAATGACGGGCCAGGGTGTTGTCGTCGAGTTGACGGAGCTCCATAGCGGCGAGGGTGAGACCTTTGGCTTCGAATCGGGAAATGATCTCGCCGACGAGCTTGCGTTCAACAGCGTCGGGCTTGAGCAGGACAAGAGAGCGATGAGACATGGAGATCGAGGCTAGCGGGACAATCCCACAAGGTTTCGTCGCCTGGCGGGATCAGGATGAGGGTCGTCGATCCAGCTCAGCGATCACCCGATCAAGCGCGTGAGCACCGGGCGGGCGGCGCCGGCCACATACAGGCTGCCGGCCACCAAGATCGCGTCATCGGCATCGGCCTGGCGCAGGGCGGCGATACACGCCTCTTCGACCGAATCGTGGACATAGATCTCCTCACAGCCGAGTTCTCGGGCTGCTCGGGCCATCTCCACCCCGGTGCGACCTCGCGGCGACGGCGCGGTACAGGTGTGGACCACATCGAATTCATCAGCCCTCAACGCGGCGACCATCTCATCGGTGTCCCGCAGGGTGCCGACGACCAGGATGCGGCGACCTTCGGGTTGGAAGTCATCGAAGAAGACGCTGGCACACGTGTCGGCACCAGCTGGATTGTGGGCTCCATCGAGGACCACCAGTGGCTGGACCCCGAGGGTCTCAAAACGACCGGGGATCTCAACGCTGCCGAGGCCCTCACGGACCATCTCATCGTCGAGAGGGGCGGCAAAGAAGGTTTCCGCTGCGGTGAGGGCGATCGCTGCATTCTCACCCTGGTAGGCCCCATGGACCGGTAAGAACACATCGGTATAGACCGAAGTTGGCGTTCTCAGATCAAGCGACCGTCCCCCGACAGCGAGGGAATTGTCGACAACATCGAAGTCATCGCCGCGCACCAGGGTGCTCGCTCCCCCTTCCTGGCGAAAGATATCGACCAGTTCCGGCCGGGTTTCGCCGATCACCGCGGCGCTGTTCGGCTTGATGATCCCAGCCTTTTCCCGAGCGATATCAACCAGAGCTGGCCCGGCGAACTCGGTGTGATCGAGGGCGATATTGGTCACCACCGCCACCTGGGCGTTGACCACATTGGTGGCATCCCAACGCCCGAGCATGCCGACCTCGATCACCGCCACATCGACCGCCACATCAGCAAACCAGCGAAAGGCAGCCGCGGTCACCGCTTCAAAATAGGTGGGGCGGATACCGGTCAACTCTTCGACCGCGGCGATGCCAGCCACCTGTTCACCGAATTCGTCCGGGCTGATCGGCTCGCCATTGCGCCGAATCCGACCGGTGATGTGCTCAAGGTGGGGGCTGGTATAGGTCCCCACCGTCAAGCCGTGAGCCATCAAGAGGCCCGTGATCATCTGGACAGTTGAGCCCTTGCCGTTGGTGCCGGTGACATGGATCACCGGTTGGGCGTGCTGGGGGTCGGCCATCGCCGCACACAGCCCAGCGATGTTCTCCACGGTTGGAGAATCGATACGTCCGGTCTTGGTATACGAGGTGTGGGTATCGAGATAGGAAAGGGCGTGATCAAAATCCACGTTGTGGGATTTAATCGCCGTCAGGAGCGAACCACTCCCCCATAGCCGGAACGACTTGAGATGGGATCAGCTAGCGGCCCGACGAGGGCGCATCTGGGTTCGCTGGATCAAGGTGGGAACCGATCGGTCATAGACCGCGTCAGCATCGACCACCACCTTGCCCACATCGGTACGATCCGGAAGCTCATACATGGTGCCGAGAAGGAGATCTTCCAGGATCGCTCTCAGACCACGAGCCCCTGCCCCTCGCCCGATAGCCACCTCAGCGATCGCATTGAGCCCCTCATCGGTGAACTCGAGCTCAACATCTTCGAAGTCGAAGATCTTTTGATACTGACGAACCAAGGCATTCTTCGGCTGGGTCAAGATCGCCACCAGGGCATCTCGGTCCAGTGAATGGACCACTCCGATCGTCGACAGTCGACCGACAAACTCGGGGATCATGCCGAAACTGATCAAGTCTTCGGGCAAGGCCTTGACAAAGATCTCACCGGGATCGGATTCGGCTCGGGTCTTGACCTGGCCTCGGAATCCCACCCCGCCATCGTTGACTCGGCGCTCGATGATCGTTTCGAGTCCAGCGAATGCTCCACCGAGGATGAACAAGATATTGGTGGTGTTGAGGTTGATGAACTCTTGCTGGGGATGCTTGCGTCCCCCCTGAGGCGGAATCGATGCAACCGTGCCTTCGAGGATCTTCAGCAGGGCTTGTTGGACCCCTTCACCGGACACATCGCGGGTGATCGACGCGCTCTCGCTCTTGCGGGCGATCTTGTCGATCTCATCGATATAGATGATCCCGGTCTCGGCCCGCTTGATATCAAAATCCGCTGCCTGCACCAGTTTGAGCAGGATGTTTTCAACATCTTCGCCGACATAGCCGGCCTCGGTGAGCGCGGTGGCATCAGCGACAGCAAAGGGCACATCGATCATGCGGGCCAGGGTTTGGGCTAGATGGGTTTTGCCGCAGCCCGTGGGACCAAGAAGGAGGATGTTCGACTTCTGCAGCTCAACCTCATTGCGCCGCCCCAGCATGGTCGCTTGCTGATACTGGATGCGCCGATAGTGGTTGTAGACCGCGACCGAGAGGATCTTCTTGGCCTGGTCTTGGCCGATCACATAGTCGTCGAGGAAGGCACAGATCTCACGCGGTTTGGGCGGGTCGGCCACAGCGATGTCGTCGCTGTCGGGCACCTCTTCATCGATGATCTCGTTGCACAGGTCGATGCACTCATCACAGATATAGACCCCTGGGCCAGCGATCAGCTTGGCAACCTGCTTTTGCGACTTGCCGCAAAACGAGCACTTCAAAAGCTCACCGGTGTCACCAAATTTTGCCATTGCGATCGCCTCCCTTCTGTCTCCCTCATCACTGCGGCGATCTGATGCCGCATCACGACGTTAGCCCTCACGACGGTAGTCGGTTGGTCACCCCGCAGCGGGGATCGAGCACGTTAGCGGATCGCTGTGGCAGTGTTGACGACCTCGCGCGAGGTGAGCACCTGGTCGATCAAGCCATACTCGAGCGCTTGCTCAGCTTCGAGCACGAAGTCTCGATCGGTGTCGGCATGGATCTTGTCCAGCGGCTGTCCGGTATGGGCTGCCAGGATCTGTTCCAAGAGATCACGCATCCTCAAGATCTCGTTGGCGGCCAGTTCCAGATCGGTGACCTGGCCGTAGCCCACCTGACCATAGGGCTGGTGCAAGAGAACCCGACTATGGGGCAAGGCGAGGCGCTTGCCCTTGGTCCCCGCTGCGAGCAGGACCGCTGCCGCTGAGGCTGCCTGCCCCAAACAAATCGTGGCGATGTCGTTGCGGATGAACTGCATCGTGTCATAGATCGCGAACAAGGCGGTGATATCGCCACCGGGGCTATTGATATAGATATTGATGTCCTTGTCGGGATTCTCCGACTCGAGGTGGACAAGCTGGGCGCACAGCAAGGACGCGATCTGATCATCGATCGGGGTTTGAAGGAAGATGATGTTGTCCTTCAGGAGCCGGCTGTAAAGGTCATAGGCCCGCTCTCCCCGACTGGTCGTCTCGACGACGCTGGGGACCAGATGGTTGGTGGCGTCGAGATTCACGCCTCCTCGGACCCATCATCTTGAGACGGGCCCATGATCAACTCAGAATCGAGAACCTGACCAGCCTCATCGACGATCTCAACCCGGTCGAGGAGCCAGTCGATCGCCTTGTTCTTGAGGATCTGAGCCCGCAGCTCGGGCACCGCGCCGTTTTGCTCGTGGAGACGACGAATCTGGGATGCCTTCTGGCCAAACTGCATCGCCATGCGGGCGTATTCAGCTTCGATGTCGTCATCGGTGACTTCGAGGTCTTCGGCGACAGCGACCGCCCGAAGGGCCAGATCAGCCTTGGCGGCTTCTTCAGCTTGAGGACGGGTGCCCTCAAGAAGCTGCTGGGGACTTTGGCCGGTGGCCGACAACCAGGCATCGATATCGATGCCTTGGGCTTGGAGCTGGCGCACCAGGTTTTGCAGCCGGTTGTTCATCTCAGCCTGGACCATCGGCTCGGGAGCATCGATGTCGACCAGAGCGACCAGAGCGGTGATCAGCTTGGGCATCACTTCCTGGCGGGTCTGCATCAGCTTGGACTCGGTGACCCGCTCGGACAGCGCTGCTTCCCAATCAGCGATCGTCTCAAACTCCCCGATGGTGTCGGCAACCCACTCGTCGGTCACCTCGGGCAGTTCGAGCACCTGGACCGACTCGATCGTGACCGAGAGGTCAGCCTCTTCTTCGGTGCCCTTGGGGGTGGTGGTGAACTCGACCACATCACCGACCTTGGCTCCGATCAGATGATCGTCGAAGTCGTCAGAGACCCATCCCTGGCCGATCTCATAGGACCAGCCTTCGGTATTGAGACCGGGTGCCGGCTCACCATCTCGGGTACCGACGAGATCGAGGGTGAGATAGTCGCCGGATTCGATCGGACGCTCAACATCGATCAGGGTGCCATGGGCCTTGAGCTCAGCGGCGCGAGCCTGTTCGAGCTCGTCATCGGTGGGATGGGGCGAGGTGACCTCGATACGCAGGCCGCCATAGCCGGGCACGGTGATGACCGGACGGACCTCACACTCAGCTTCGAATTCGACAAGACCTTCGTCTTCGCCACCGGTCACCTCGACCTCGGGTGTGGCGATCAGATCGATCTCGTGCTCTTGGACCGCCTGAGCGACATATTTGGGGATCGCGTCGCGAAGGGCCTGCTCACGGGCAGGCCCGACCCCAATTCGAGCCTCGAGCAGACGCCGAGGTGCTTTACCATTACGAAAACCGGGAAGCTTGACTTCCCGAGCGATCGCCTTGAACGCCAGATCGATGTCCTTATCGAACTCGGTCTCATCGACCTC
>PDWJ01000930.1_pt1 | contig 39173 bp, 53 predicted proteins | sample 1430881 | NCBI WGS metagenome assembly PDWJ01 (sample SAMN01162460, study PRJNA174530) | Oral metagenome, whole genome shotgun sequencing project. | biome: Marine environment; feature: Marine mammal; material: Swab sample of the gingival sulcus; isolation source: swab sample of gingival sulcus...
CTTATTACGCCGATAGCGATGGATGCGGGTCTGCGTTTTGCTATTCGTGAGGGTGGCCGGACGGTAGGTGCTGGCGTTATCAGTGAAATTATTGCATAAAAAGGTGGGCAATGATACCTACAGAAAAAATTCGTATTCGCTTGAAGGCCTATGATCATAAACTGCTTGATCAGTCGACTGCCGAAATAGTTGACACCGCGAGAAGAACCGGGTCGGCAGTGGCAGGGCCCATACCCCTGCCGACATCTGTGAACAAGTATTGTGTTCTTCGTTCTCCGCATGTTGACAAGAAATCTCGAGAGCATTTCGAGATGAGAACACACCGGCGCCTGCTTGATATCCTTGAGCCGACACAGCAAACAATTGATTTGCTGATGAAGCTTGAGTTGTCTGCCGGGGTTGATGTAGAGATTAAGCTGCCGTAGCAGCGGAAAAAGGTTAATTGAAGCTTCGGGTAATATTATGCCAAAGACAATGGGTATATTAGGGAAAAAACTTGGGATGACCCGTATCTACAGCGAGATTGGAGAGGCAATTCCGGTTACTGTGATTGAGGCCGGACCATGCAAGATCTTGCAGGTGAAAACGACCGAAAAGGATGGGTATAGTGCCATTCAGGTTGGTTTTACTGAAAAAAAAGCACGGCGGGTCAACAAGGCTCAAGCTGGCCATTTCAAAAAATCCGGCTCAGATGGTTTTTATTTTGTCAAGGAATTCCGGGTTGCTGACGAAAGCCAGTATGAGGTTGGTCAGATAATCTCTGTTGGAGATGTGCTGCAGACTGGCGACAAGGTCGACATCCAGGGCATAAGCAAAGGAAAGGGTTTTCAGGGGGTAGTGAAACGTCATGGTTTTGCCGGCGGTGGCGATGGACATGGATCGATGTTTCACCGTGCTCCCGGCTCCATTGGTTGCAGTGCCTATCCCGGAAGGGTTATCAAGGGAAAAAAAATGCCTGGGAGAATGGGTAATGATACTGTCCTGCGGAAGAATGTTGTTGTTGTCGGGGTACGACCTGAGGAAAATGTTGTTCTTTGTAAAGGCCCCCTGCCAGGGGCAAAAAACGGCCTGCTGAAAATTTTTACCAAGTAAGGTAGATGGTGTGGTAACAGGTTCGAGGAGAAAGATATGTCGACGGTAAATATGGTAAACACCCAGAATGAAAGCGTGGGGCAGGTCGAGCTCAATGACAGTATTTTTAACAGGGACGTAAAAATACATGTGCTGCATGAGGTTGTTCGCATGCAAAGAGCGGCACGTCGTTCCGGAAATGCATCTACCAAAACCCGTGTTCAGGTTTCTGGTGGCGGGAAAAAGCCATGGAGACAAAAGGGAACAGGCAGAGCGCGATCAGGTTCCAGAACGTCTCCGATATGGAGGGGTGGCGGGGTCGCTTTTGGCCCCAAGCCAAGAAGTTATGACTTCAAGGTCAACAAAAAGGTTCGCAAGCAGGCTGTTTCGATGGCATTGAGCGCAAGGCTTCAGGAAGGAAACCTGATAGTTCTTGACGATTTTGCCATGGAACAGATTAAGACCAGGGATTTTGTTGGGATAATGCAGGTTCTTGATGTTGAAAACGGTCTTATTGTTATTAATAATGCTTCCGAACAGCTCACGAAATCTTCACGAAATGTGAACGGCTACAAGGTGTTGTCTGCTGAAGGACTGAATGTCTATGATATCCTTCTTCATAAAAAAATTATCCTTGTGCAGCCGGTAATAGAGAGTCTTGAAGAGAGGTTGGCGGTATGAAAAACATATATGATGTATTGCAGGGGCCCTGCTTGACAGAGAAGGCCTCCCTGATTCAGGAAGATGACGGAACTGTCGTTTTCAAGGTACATCCTGATGCGAACAAGATAGAAGTCAAAAAGGCGGTTGAATTGATGTTTGACGTTAAGGTCAGTGATGTACGAACTGTTTCCATGCGGGGCAAAAAGAAAAGGGTTGGAAAAACTATTGGCTCAACCAATGACTGGAAGAAAGCCTACGTCAGCCTCGCGGAAGGTTCAATTGATTTTACCGGGGAGCTCTAATTAATTTTGTTAAATTAATTTTCCTTTACAACGTAAGATCTGTCTCATTTATATTGATGGAGCGATTGGGAAATCATGGCAATTAAAGTATATAAACCAACATCACCAGGAAAACGGCAGCATGTTTCTGCTCGAAGTGCTGATTTGTCTGCCAAGAGTCCGGAAAAAAGTCTGCTTGCCGTTCTTAGCAGGACCGGCGGGCGTAACAACTATGGTCGTATTACCGCACGGCATATTGGTGGCGGCCATAAACGCAAATATCGAATAATTGATTTTAAGCGTAATAAAAAGGATATTGACGCAAAGGTTATCGCTATAGAATATGATCCTAATCGCTCGGCAAATATCGCGTTGTTGAGCTATAGGGATGGAGAGAAAAGTTACATTCTCTCACCGGATGGAATTGCGGTTGGCGACACCGTTGTTGCCGGAGAGAATGTTGATATCCAACCGGGCAACTGTCTGCCGCTTGCCAATATTCCGCTGGGAACAATTATTCACAATATAGAGATGAAAATTGGCAAGGGGGCGCAAATGGTTCGCAGTGCGGGAGCCGCAGCCCAATTGATGGCGAAGGAGGGCGGTTATGTTCTGGTTCGTCTCCCCTCCGGAGAGGTTCGAAAGTTCAATGAACAATGCCGTGCGTGCATCGGCCAGGTTGGAAATCGAGAGCACGAAAGCCAGAAGCTTGGCAAGGCCGGCCGCTCACGCTGGCATGGTCGCAGACCACATGTCCGTGGTGTTGCCATGAACCCGGTCGATCACCCAATGGGTGGTGGTGAAGGACGAAGTTCTGGTGGTCGTCATCCATGTACTCCCTGGGGCGTTCCAACCAAGGGCTATAAGACCAGGAAGAAGAAGGCTTCTGACAAGATGATTGTCAAGAAGAGATCATAAATAACAGGAGTTGAGCATGTCAAGATCAATTAAAAAAGGTCCTTTCATTGATGATCATTTGCAAAAAAAGGTTGAGGCTGCTATAGAAAGCGGTTCTCGCAAGGTGATCAAAACATGGTCACGTCGTTCAGACATCAGTCCTGAAATGGTTGGATTGACCTTTGCAGTACATAATGGAAAGAAATTTATTCCTGTGTTTGTTACCGAGAACATGGTTGGGCATAAACTGGGTGAATTTTCGCCGACCAGAACCTTCTACGGCCATGCCTCAGACAAGAAAGGAAAAAGATAGAAGAGTTATTTAACACTGTATTGGGTTGAGCTCATCGGGAGTTATTACAATGGAAGCAAGAGCCGTAGGAAAATATATCAGAATTTCTCCACAGAAAGCACGACTGGTTGCTGATGTGGTGCGAGGGATGAACGTGGGTCAGGCTGTGACAACACTTCGTTTCATGCCCAAAAAAGGAGCAGTGATTTTACAGAAGATTATCGAATCAGCCATTGCCAATGCCGCGCAGGATGATGCGATTGATATTGATAGTCTTTATGTAAAAAAGATTTTTGTAGATGGGGGGCCGTCTCTAAAGCGTATTCGCCCGCGGGCGCAGGGGAGGGCAACAGGTATTATTAAACGCACAAGCCATATCACTGTTATTCTTGATGAGGGGTAATTCCTCGTTATTTATGGGTGATCGAGAATTGTTGCAATAACAAAGGAATTTGTTGGAGGAGTATATTTTGGGCCAAAAGGTTAATCCAATCGGACTGAGACTGAATATTACCCGTACCTGGGGTTCTGTTTGGTATGCTGACAAGGAGTACTCTGCATACTTGATCGAGGATCAAAAAGTCAAAAAATTTCTCAATAAGCGGCTGCAGCACGCAGGCCTGGCCGAAGTGAGGATTGAGCGGACTGGTGATCAGGTTCGAATTAAGCTTTTCACGGCACGTCCCGGTATCGTTATCGGGAAAAAAGGTGCCGAGATAGAAATTCTGAAAGCAGAGCTTGAAAAATTAATTCAGAAGAAAGTTACCCTCGACATTCAGGAAGTTCGACGACCTGAAGCAAACGCGCGGCTTGTTGCGGAAAATATCGCGCAACAGCTTTCTCGTCGGATCGCGTTTCGGCGGGCGATGAAAAAAGCTGTGAGTTCTGCGCTTCGGTTTGGTGTCCAGGGGATTAAAATTTCCTGTTCGGGAAGATTGGGTGGTGCTGAAATGTCCCGTTGTGAATGGGTTCGGGAAGGGCGGGTGCCACTCCATACTCTTCGCGCCGATATCGATTACGCCCTGGCTGAAGCCGATACCACCTATGGCATTATCGGGGTGAAAGTATGGATATTTAAAGGTGAAGTGCTTGATGAGAACGAGGCTGTTACAGGTTGATTGTAGATTTATTTTTGGAGTAAATATATGTTAAGTCCCAAAAAGGTAAAACATAGAAAAGTTTTTAAGGGGAGGTCGAGAGGAACCGCCTACAGGGGGTCTTCAATTTCCTTTGGAGATTACGCGCTCAAGGCGACATGCTGCGGAAAAATGACCGCTCAGCAAATTGAGGCGGCGCGTATTGCCATCAACCGTACCATGAAGCGTGGCGGAAAGGTGTGGATTCGGGTATTCCCTGATAAACCGCTGACGAAAAAACCCGCAGAAACACGAATGGGAAAGGGAAAGGGTTCTCCTGAGGTCTGGGTTGCGGTAATTAAGCCTGGCACTATCCTTTATGAGGTTACCGGCGTAAGTGAGAGAGTTGCGGTAAAAGCACTGACCCTTGCCGGCAATAAACTTCCCTTTTCAACGAAAGTAATAGCAAAAAGGACGACATTATGAAAGCGGAAGAGATCCGTGCCATGTCTGTAGAAGAGATGGACAAGAAAATGAGGGAGCTGCGTGAGGAGTTCGGAAATTTATCTTTTCAGCATCGTATCCGTCCCTTGGAAGACACCTCAAAATTGAAGAAAATTAGAAAAGATATTGCCAGAATTGAAACGATTAAAGCAGCTGTAGCCCAATAACAATAAGGGCAGAAACGAAAAAACAGAGAGATTCTGGAAAAACTTACCGTTAAAACATTATGAGTGAAATGACCAATACATCCAGAAAGACAAGAACCGGTTCTGTTATCAGCAACCGGATGGAGAAAAGTGTTGTCGTGAAGGTGGAACGTAAAGTTCGGCACAAGCTTTATGGAAAATTTGTGAAAACCCGTGTCAAATATCTGGCAGATGATCCCGAAAACCGTTGTAATATAGGTGATACTGTTTTGATTGAGGAGTGCCGCCCCTTGAGCAGGAGGAAGCGGTGGCGAGTAAAAACAATTCTTGAGCAAGCAGTCTGACAGATTGTTTATCAGATGTAATAGACAGGTGAGATTATGATACAGACAGAGACAGTACTCAATGTCGCAGACAATTCTGGGGCGAAAAAGGTGCTTTGTATTCGGGTTCTCGGGGGAACAGGCAAGCGTTATGCGTCAATTGGTGATGTTATCGTCGTAGCGGTAAAAGAAGCCTTGCCCAATGCCAAAGTGAAAAAAGGTGATGTCATGAAGGCGGTTATTGTTCGTACCGCGAAAGAGATGAAGCGGATGGACGATACCTGGGTAAAGTTTGATGATAATGCGGCTGTCATGCTTGGAACGAATGGGGAGCCGGTAGGGACTCGTATTTTTGGGCCTGTTGCCAGAGAGTTACGGAATCTTGGATTCATGAAAATAATCTCTCTGGCACCTGAAGCTCTCTAGTTTCAATTTATCTGAAAGAAAAGATTTGAATCCAAAGGTATAATGATGAGACAGGGTAAGACGTACCTGAAAAAAAATGATCAGGTCGAAGTGATAGCCGGTAAGGATAAGGGGCGTGTTGGTAAAGTTCTTCGTGTGCTGCGGGATAAGGATAAGGCGGTCGTTGAGCGGATAAACATGATTAAACGCCATACCAAACCACAGGGGATGGGACAACAGGGGCAGATAGTTGACAAGGAAGCACCTGTTCATGTCTCCAATTTACAGTTAATTTGTCCTGAATGCACAAAGACAGGCCGTATCGGACACAAGATCCTTGATGACGGTAGTAAGGTGCGCGTTTGCAAGAGTTGTGGCGAATCTATCGAGAGTAAATAATAGTCAAGGATCCACGGAGAGTTATAATGGGTGCGCTTAAAGAAATGTATTACAATGAATGTGTTCCTTCCTTAAAGGAGCGGTTCGGATATACAAATGTCATGCAGATACCTTCTCTTAGAAAGGTGGTATTAAACATGGGGCTTGGTGAAGCGGTGCAGAATCCTAAAATAGTTGAGGGTGCTGCAGAGGAATTGACCTTGATATCGGGGCAGAAAGCGGTTATTACCAGGGCCCGAAAGTCTATCGCAACGTTCAAGTTGCGGGAGGGGATGCCTATCGGTTGCCGGGTTACGCTTCGGGGTGAGAAGATGTACGATTTTCTCAGCAAGTTGATCAATATCGCCCTGCCACGTGTTCGCGATTTTCGTGGTGTTTCGCCAAAAGGGTTTGATGGCCGGGGCAATTATTCGCTGGGAATACAGGAGCAGATTATTTTCCCGGAAATTGATTATGATAAAATTGACAAGATAAAAGGTCTGAATATTACCATTGTTACAACAGCTGAAACGGATGAAGAGGGGAGAGCTTTGCTTAAGTCCCTTGGCATGCCGTTTAAGAAGTGAGTAATTGTTAAGTAAATAGATATTATCTGGAGGACAGTTTGGCTAAGAAATCCATTATTGCAAAGGCACAGCGTGAAACCAAGTTTGCGGTGCGTAAGTACAATAGATGTCCGCTTTGTGGGCGTCCAAGGGGTTTTATCAGAAAATTTGGGGTATGCCGGATTTGTTTTCGTAAACTGGCATCCAGCGGGGAAATTACTGGAGTGACAAAATCAAGCTGGTAGCCTAAGTGTCGATCTGGTTGACCATGGCTACGATGGCACAAGGTGAAAAGCTGAAACAGGAGAAGGAGTGTTCGCTATGTCAATGAGCGACCCCCTGGCAGATATGCTGACCAGGATCAGAAACGGAGTGATGGCAAGATTTGATTCGGTAGAGATGCCGAGTTCTACCATAAAGGTTAATGTTGCCAAGGTCTTGAAAGAAGAAGGGTATATTAAAGATTATAGTGTGCAGGATGACACGGTTCAGGGCGTATTGAAGATTGACCTGAAATATGGAGAGAATATGGAGCCGGTGATAACCGGTATCAAGCGGGTAAGTCGTCCCGGGTTGCGGCAATATTGCAAGGCTTCTGCCATTCCCCGAGTCCTTGATGGTTTTGGTGTCGCTGTCGTCTCTACCTCCAGGGGAGTTGTCGCAGATCGTGACGCGCGCTCTATGAATGCTGGTGGGGAAATAATCTGTGAAGTCTGGTAGGGTGAAGAGGAGGAGAGGATGTCTCGTATAGGTAAGCAGCCAATTTCCGTGCCCAGCGGAGTAAAGGTTGATCTCAAAGGCCAGAAAATTACTGTCACCGGTGTGAAAGGCTCTCTTGAGCGTAATATCATAGATGATATTGAAGTTACTCTTGAAGATAATCTTATTACGGTGAGCAACAGGGTTGAAAATACCAGGGTAAACGCTTTTAGGGGGCTTACCCGATCGTTGATCAATAATATGGTTATTGGTGTGGTTGATGGGTTTAAAAGGGTGCTTCTCATCGAAGGCGTTGGTTACAGGGCAAGTGTCAGTGGCAGCAAGCTGGTTTTAAACGTCGGCTATTCCAATCCGGTTGATTTCGAACTTCCGGAAAAGGTCAAAGCTTCTGTTGAGGGAAATACCAAGATTGTGCTTGAATCCATTGACAAGGAACTGCTCGGCCTTGTTGCCGCAAAGATCCGTCAGATTCGAAAACCTGAACCTTATAAGGGCAAAGGTATCCGGTATGAGAATGAACATATAGTTCGCAAGGTAGGGAAGGCTGGAGCAAAATAGCACAGAAAAAAGAATATGTTGGTAGTTTGCGCTGCCAGGAAATAGAAAATTTCATAGATTTTCAGAGAAGCAGGTTTTCAAGGACAAATGGTAGAATCTTATGGCGAAAATTAATTCTAAAACTGCTGGTCGATTAAAACGGATCCGTCGAATCAGGAAAAAAATCAGTGGGACGGCAGAGCGGCCAAGACTTCGTGTTTTCAAGAGCAACAAGCATATATATGCCCAGATTATTAATGATGTCGAGGGGAAAACGCTGGTCTCAATGTCAACAGTGGATAAGGCTTTTGTCCCCGGTGAAGAGACAGCCAAGGTTCCCGTGGCAAAGGAAGTGGGCAAAATATTGGCAAATCGGGCAAAGGCTGCCGGTATTACCCGGGTTGTTTTTGATCGTGGCGGTTGTCTCTATCATGGAAGGATCAAGTCTCTTTCTGAAGGAGCTCGTGAAGGCGGGCTGGAATTTTAGTTTTTCTGTAACCAGATTTGGTGCTTTGCAATATTTAGGTGAATATACGTGGTAGCCGCGACAGCATCCATTGCAGGGCAGGAAATAAAATTATATATAGGAGGTTCTCCTTGTCTGATATCAATCGTTTAAAAGGCCCATCTTCTGATGAGCTTATTGAAAAAATTGTATTTATTAACAGAGTTGCCAAGGTTGTTAAAGGTGGCCGACGCTTCAGTTTCAGTGCTATTGTTGTTGTTGGAGACGGAAAGGGCCGTGTTGGTTACGGTCTTGGCAAGGCGAACCAGGTGCCTGAAGCAATACGCAAAGGCATTGAGAAGGCAAGAAGGGCAATGTTTACGGTGGCATTGACTGACACCTCTATTCCTCATACTGTTGAGGGTAAATTCGGAGCGGGTAAAGTCCTGTTAAAGCCTGCTTCCGAGGGGACAGGAGTTATCGCCGGTGGTCCTGTGCGGGCAGTTCTGGAAGCCGCAGGTGTTTCCAATATTCTTACCAAGTGTCTGGGATCGCATAATCCGCATAATATGGTCAAGGCGACGTTGGCGGGGTTGAAGAGTTTGCGTTCACCCGAGAACATTGCAGCACTTCGAGGAAAAACCGTCGAAGAGATTAGCTCATAGATATTGTTGATAGTAGTAGTTCAGATGAGAATTCAGGATAGGTAGAGTCAGATGGGTGAGACAATTACATTTACTCTTGTCAAGAGCGGTATTGGCAGTACAAGGAAAATACGAGCAACTCTTACTGGGCTTGGCTTGACCAAGACAAACAAGACAATAACGAGAAAAGATACCCCGGAAATCCGTGGAATGTTGAATAAGGTGCAGCATCTTATTCGGATAGAGGAGAATTGAAATGTTGACTTTAGGAAATCTCTCCCCGCAGCGAGGAGCTCGAAAACAGCCAAAGCGTCTTGGTCGTGGTCCGGGAAGCGGGCATGGCAAGACCGCAGGACGTGGCCATAAAGGGTACAAGTCCCGTTCAGGATCTGGTGTCAAGCCAGGATTTGAGGGCGGCCAGATGCCTTTGCAGCGTCGTTTGCCGAAGCGTGGCTTTAATAATATTTTTCGCAAGGAATATAGCCTTGTCTCTCTTGCTCAACTGGAGAGTATTGAGGGTGCTGATCCAATTACTGTCGCTTCCCTGGTCGAAGCAAAAATGGTTAAAAAAGGTGCGCTTGTGAAGATTCTCGCAAATGGAGAAATATCAAAAGCGGTTACGGTCGAGGTCGACAAGGTATCGAAAGGTGCCAAGACGAAGATTGAGGCTGCTGGTGGAAAAGTTGTCCTGGCAGTTGCAAAATAACGAAATTTTCTGTCGAGAAAAGTGTTGTCTTGGCATTGCGGCTGAGATGATGCTTTTTGTTTGTGGAGTATGCTTTTCTTGGCATGCAGAGCAGGTTTTGAGCAGTAGATGAAGATTGGAAAAACATTATGAGTGGATTGGGAAGTGCCGCAAATATTCCTGAATTGCGCAGGCGAATTCTTTTTACATTAATTATGCTGGCTGTCTACCGAATAGGAGTACAGATTCCGACACCAGGCATTAATGGTGAGGCGTTGTCTGCATTTTTTGCTCAGAATGCCGGAACACTTTTTGGGATGTTCAATATGTTCTCTGGTGGGGCTTTGGAGAATTTTTCGATTTTCGCTTTGGGAATCATGCCCTATATCAGTGCTTCAATTATCATGCAACTTCTGACTGTTGTCATTCCTCAGCTGGAAGCCTGGAAAAAAGAGGGGCAGGCAGGTCAAAGAAAGATTACCCAGTACACTCGTTATGGCACAGTCGCGCTCAGTGTTATCCAGGGCGGATTTATCGCGCGTGGCCTGCAGGGTATGTCCGGACCCGGAGGTATTCCGATTGTCCTGGAACCGGGACTGCCCTTTATCCTGATGACAATTCTTACCCTTACCACGGGAACCGCTTTTATCATGTGGCTGGGGGAACAGATGACAGAGCGGGGGATTGGTAACGGCATCTCATTGATAATTTTCGCGGGGATCGTTGCTCGTGGCCCTGCTGCTGTGGTTAACTCGATTCAGTTGGTGAAAGCGGGTGAGATTACGCTGTTTTTTGTCCCGTTTTTTCTGGTTTTCATGTTCGCTGTTATCGCCGTTATCGTCTTTTTTGAAACAAGTCAGCGAAGAATACCGGTTCAGTATGCCAAGCGGGTTGTTGGCAGAAGGATGTATGGCGGCCAGAGTTCTCATCTGCCTCTGAAAATTAATATATCCGGTGTTATTCCGCCGATCTTTGCCTCTTCTATCATGATGTTTCCGGCAACGATAGGAAGCTTTATCCAGATTGACTGGGTTCAGCGGGTATCGGCGGCGATGTCACCTGGAACGGTGTACTACTATATATGCTATATCGTCATGATTGTCTTTTTCTGTTTCTTTTATACTGCGGTAACTTTCAAGCCCGAGGATGTTGCAGAAAATCTGAAAAAGAATGGGGGGTTTGTTCCCGGTATTCGTCCCGGTAAAAGTACTGCTGATTTTATTGATAAGGTTCTTACCCGATTAACGGTTGTTGGCGCAATATACCTCAGTGTTGTCTGTGTGCTGCCGACTGTTTTGATCTCACAGTTCAATATCCCGTTTTATTTCGGTGGAACCGCGTTGTTGATTGTGGTCGGTGTCGCTATCGATACGGTATCTCAAATCGAATCCCATCTTCATATGCGTAACTATGAAGGATTTATGAAACAGGGGAAAATACGGGGAAGAAGGTGAGTGTTTTTGCGTTTTTCTCCACGGAAAAGACTTTCTTTGCCGATTGATTTGTAGTATGATTATTGTTTTTAGTCAAATAATTGACCCCAGGAATTTTTATGCCGAAAGAAGAAGCAATTGAAGTGGAAGGAACAATTATCGAGCCGTTACCGAATGCGATGTTTCGTGTTGAGCTTGATAATGGTCATAAGGTGCTTGCCCATATTTCCGGAAAGATGAGAATGCATTTTATTAAGATTCTGCCCGGAGACAGGGTAACTATTGAGCTGTCACCATATGATCTTACCCGCGGCAGGGTAACGTTCCGTTCAAAGAATTCCAACAAGAAAAAATAGAGGGTGTATCCCATGAAAGTACGTTCTTCGGTAAAGAAAATGTGTAGTGATTGCAAGGTGTACAAACGAAATGGTGTCGTGCGTGTTTCCTGTAAGATAAAAAAGCATAAGCAGCGGCAAGGGTAACGACATAATTGAGTTTTTCATTTTTTAAGGAGATAAAGTCTTGGCACGAATAGCAGGTGTTGACCTTCCCAAAAACAAACATATGGACCGGGCGCTTACCTATATCCACGGTATTGGATTAACCTCAGCGCGAAAGATCCTCGATAAAGTTGATCTGCCCTATACCATGAACAGCGATGATCTCGATGGTGAAGATGTGAATCGTATCCGGAAGGTGCTGGAAGCAGAATATGTTGTCGAAGGAGACCGCCGGCGTGAAGTCTCGATGGATATCAAGCGGTTGACGGATTTAGGATGTTATCGAGGCAGACGGCATCGTATGGGACTGCCCTGTCGTGGACAGAAAACCAAAACGAATGCGCGTACCCGAAAAGGACCTCGCAAGGGTGCTTCTCGTCGTAAGTAATTGAAATTGAACAGGTGCAAATATGGCTGTAGCGAAAAAGAAGAAAGTAAAAAAGAGCGTACCCGAGGGTGTCGTTTTTGTCTATTCTACTTTCAATAATACCATTATTACCATCTCCGACAAGCAGGGCAATGTCGTTTCCTGGTGTAGTGCCGGAGTGTTGGGCTTCAAGGGATCACGGAAAAGCACGCCGTTTGCCGCCCAAAATGCGCTCGCAGATGCGGCAAAGAAAGCTGCCGATCTGGGGATGCAAAAAGTGGAAGTGCGTGTTAAAGGGCCGGGGCCGGGAAGAGAAGCGGCACTTCGGGCCTTGATTAACACCGGCTTTGAGGTCAGCAAAATCAGTGATGTGACACCTATCCCCCATAATGGTTGCAAACCGCCTAAGCGGCGTCGGGTTTGATATCCTTGAGGTTTGCTGAAATTTCATTGCAGCTGCGGAAAAACGTGTTTTGACAGCTGGCAATGAAAAGATAGATTTCTGCTGCATGTATTTAAAAGGAAAATAATGACTCAAACAGTTGATGAAAAGATACCATTTCACAGAAATTGGCAGGAGTTGATATCTCCTGAGCAGATTGAAGTGGACGCTGATAAACAGACAGATACCTATGGAAAGTTTATCTGCCAGCCTCTGGAGAGAGGATTTGCGACGACCATAGGCAATTCTCTGCGGAGGATTTTGCTCTCTTCTATCCAGGGTGTTGCCATCACTACTGTGAAAATTGATGGTGCGCTCCATGAATTTACGGCAATGGAAGATATCATCGAAGATGTCAGTGAGATTATTCTTAATCTCAAGCAGATTCGTCTCAAGCTGCTTACCGGAGAATCACAAACAATTTCGGTGACAAAACAGGGGCCTGGTGTGGTTACTGCCGGTGACATTGCCGAATCAAGCCATGTTGAAGTGATGAACAAGGAACAACCGATATGTACTCTTACCGGAAAAACCACCTTTCATGCTGAAATGACTGTAGAATGGGGAAGAGGTTATCAGCCCGCGGAAAGAATCAGTAAAGACAGCCTGTCAATTGGCCAGATCCCTATTGACGCTATTTTTACGCCGATCAAGAAGATTCAGTACGTAACATCCCAGGCTCGCGTTGGCCAGCAGACTGATTATGATAAACTGACTCTGGAAATTGAAACAGACGGCAGTCTTCGCCCGGAAAATGCGCTTGCCTATGCCGCAAAGATTCTCAAGGAACAGATGACCATCTTTATCAATTTTGACGAAGAAAAAATCAAGGCTGAAACCGTTAAAGAGCAGGAGGAAGATGAAGAGCCTTTGAATCCTTATCTCGACAAGCCTGTGGAAGATCTGGAGCTCTCTGTTCGCTCTGCGAATTGCCTGAAAAATGCGGATATCAACTATATTGGTGATTTGACACAGAAGACTGATCAGGAAATGCTGAAAACGAAAAATTTTGGCAGAAAGTCTCTCAATGAGATTAAGGTGCTTCTCGCCGAGATGGGATTGTCGCTGGGGATGAAATTTGATAACTGGGTTCCGCCGAGTGACCGGCAAGAGAGCGAAGATGCGTAAGTTGGGCAAAGGGTAGCACCTGGTTACGGAAATAAAGAGGATAGTATTATGAGACATAGAGTTTCTGGAAAAAAATTGGGGCGAACCAGTTCTCACAGGGTTGCCATGCTCAGAAATATGGTTACTTCTCTTTTTGAGCATGAGAGAATTGTGACAACGGTTGAAAAAGCCAAGGAGCTTCGTCCTGTTGCGGAGAAAATGATTACCCTTGCCAAGAGAGGCGATTTACACGCCAGGCGGCAGGCCTTAAGCTTTATCCGAAGCAAGGCTGTTGTCGATAAACTCTTTACTGAAATCAGGGAAAAGTTTGAAAACAGAAGGGGTGGCTATACCCGTATTCTCCGGACAGGAACTCGTCAGGGAGATGCTGCGAGTATGGCTATCATAGAACTCGTTGGCTACGAAGAGGTTATTGAAACAGGCCTGGATGACTAGGAGTAATTTTTTTTGCTGTATAGAAGGGCTGGTGAAGGGGACTTCTCCAGCCCTTTTGCCGTTTTATCAAACCGGTTTGCTCTGGTTATGACAGTTCGCCGATACCGGTTTTACGGCAAGATATAAAGAGATGTCTGTTATTACGAGGAGAGTATGGAGAAAAAATTTCCTGAGGGGATGGTCCCTCTTGCTGATTCCGAGTTCTCTTTCGCCTGTCACCAGGAGGTGTCCTGCTTTACCCGCTGTTGTAAGGATGTAAACCTTTCTCTCTATCCATATGATATCATCTGTTTGAAAAATTTTCTGAATATGGATTCGGAACAGTTTCTCCATACCCATATTTTTCTGGAGAAAGGCGATAATCCTTTTTTTCCTTCGGTAAAACTGCAGCTGACAGAAGATTCTCCTCCCACCTGTCCGTTTCTTGCTGACAGCGGCTGCCAGGTTTATGAAACAAGACCTTCCGCCTGTCGCACCTATCCTCTTGAAAGAGCTGTTGACAGGGCTGAGAATCGAAGAGGTACGCACGAATATTATTTTCTGACCCGGCATCCCTACTGCAAGGGCCACAACGAAAAGAAGACCCATACGGTAAAGTCCTGGTGCAGAGAACAAAAAATATACCAGTATAATATGATGAATGATTTGTGGGCGAAGATGGACACCCTTTTTGCCAGCAATCCCTGGAAAGGAGAGGGTGCGTTTGGAGAAAAACAGCAGCTCGCGTTTATGGCTTGTTATAATATTGACGGCTTTCGCAGATTCGTCAGGCAGCATTCCTTGTTGAATGCTTTTCGATTGTCAAGCAGGGTAAAACAGCAATTGTTAGATGATGATAGCGAATTGCTGAAATTCGCTTTTGAATGGCTGGCGCTTTTTCTGACCGGGAAAAGCACTACCTTGATCTGTAAATGATTTTCAATGCTTGCAAATATTCATCCCTTGTAGTAAATGAAAGTGTTACGATTTTTTTGTGCAGTCCATAGGGGATTGCAGCTGGCCCGGATTGTATATCAGCAGCGTTGCCTGTTCGGGCAAAAGCCATTTCCGGCTTGTCCGCAAGCTGCTCTGTAAGGTGAAAATCATCAATAATACGGGCAATACACACATCTTCGCAGTTAGCTGGTGTCACAGTTGTGTGATAAAAGAAGATGGAGGATTAAACCAGATGGAGGAGTATTATGGCAGCAGTTTCTGTGCGTGACATGTTACAGGCAGGAGTCCATTTCGGGCATCAGACCCGACGGTGGAACCCGAAGATGAAACCCTATATTTACGGGCCACGAAACGGGATCTATATCATTAATCTGGATGTGACCAAAAAGCTGTTTGATCGTGCGTGCAGCTTTGTCAGTGAAGAGGTGAAACGAGGCGGGAGTGTGCTTTTTGTCGGAACCAAAAGACAGGCCCAGGCTATTATCAATGAAGAGGCCAGGCGTTGTGGAATGTATTATGTTGACCATCGCTGGCTTGGTGGCATGCTGACCAACTTCCAGACTATCAAGAACAGTATTGAACGTCTGAAATCGATAGAATCGATGCAGGCAGATGGCTCTATTAATCGTTTCCCGAAAAAAGAGATCCTGCTTATGGAAAAAGAGCGGATCAAACTGGAGCGAAATGTTGGCGGAATCAAGGAAATGAGAAGTCTTCCCTCTGTCATTTTTGTTGTCGACCCCAAAAAGGAATCGATTGCGGTAACAGAAGCGGTAAAACTTGGTATCACTGTCATTGCCATAACCGATACCAACTGTGATCCTGATAATATCGATTATGTTATTCCCGGAAATGATGACGCGATTCGCGCTATTAAGTTGTTGAGTTATCATATGGCTGAGGCTGTTCTTGCCGGACAGGCAATGCGAGAGGGGGAAAATGCCTCTGAAGAGGCTGTTGCTGCCGCGATGGCTGATACCGAAAAAGAGCTTGTCGAAGAAGCGGAGCCGGTTTCAGAATAATACTATTTTCTGCCGAAAGCAGGAGAGAAATTCTTCAAAGGGGCCGTCAATGGACTGCCCCTTTGTTGTATAGATTAACTACAGGAAAGTGAGAAAGGAGAATATTCATGGCAATTACCAGCAAGATGGTAAAGGAATTACGTGATAAGACACAGGCCGGGATGATGGACTGCAAGAAAGCTCTTGAAAAAACCGAGGGCGATATGGAAAAGGCTGTCGATCTGCTCCGGCAGAAAGGGCTCGCTGTTGCCGCGAAAAGGGCCGGTCGCTCAACCAGTGAGGGGGTTATTGAAACCTATATCCATGCCGGCAGCAAGCTCGGTGTTATGGTGGAAGTTGGTTGTGAGACCGATTTCGTTGCCCGTAACGACGATTTTGTCACCTTCGCAAGGGATATGGCGATGCATATTGCTGCCGCCAATCCGGTTGCGATTACCCGCGAGGAGGTCCCTGAAGAGGTCATCAACCGGGAGAAGGAGATCTATATCCAACAGGCCATTGACTCTGGAAAACCGCAAAATATCGCGGAGAAAATGGTGACCGGTAAAATTGAGAAATTTCTTTCGGAAATTGCCCTGGCTGAGCAGAAGTTTGTCAAAAATCCTGATCTTTCCGTGCAGGATATGCTCAATGAACTTATTGCCAAGATGGGTGAAAATATCTCAATCAAGCGTTTTGCAAGATTTCAGGTAGGCGTGGAGTAATTTTATAGCTTCATCTGCAGGCGGTATCTGGGGTACCTCCTGTCTCCTTTGTCTCGAACCATGTTTTTTGCCTCTATGAGCCACGTATTGAAAAAAGGAGCTGGCAATGTCGGAGTTGAAATATAATCGCATTCTGCTGAAACTCAGTGGTGAAGCCTTGATGGGTGAAGAGAAGTACGGTATCAGCACCAAGGTTCTCGATTTTGTCGCCGGGGAAGTGAAAAAGGTTGTTGACGCCGGTGTTGAACTGGGAGTGGTAATCGGCGCCGGCAATATCTTTCGTGGCGTCGCCGGTGCATCGAAGGGAATGGACCGAACCACGGCCGATAATATGGGGATGTTGGCAACGGTTATGAACAGTCTTGCCATGCAGGATTCACTCGAGAGAAAGGATATTATTACCCGGGTGATGTCTGCGATTCCGATGCAGTCTGTCTGTGAATCTTATATCAGGCGGCGGGCGACGAGACATCTCGAAAAAGGACGGGTTGTGATTTTTGCGGCAGGTACAGGCAACCCCTATTTCACTACCGATTCTGCCGGAGTCCTTCGCGCTCTTGAAATTGATGCCGATATCATTATCAAGGCAACAAAGGTTGACGGTGTTTATGATAAGGATCCGGAAAAGTATGATGATGCCGTAAAATATCAAAGCCTCAGCTATGATGATGTCCTGCAAAAGAGCTTGCAGGTTATGGATGCGGCGGGGATTTCTCTTGCCAGAAGTGATCGTCTGCCGATTATGGTGCTGAATATGAATGTTGCCGGAAATGTCTACCGTGCCGCATATGGCGAAAATGTCGGAACAGTCATACAATAACCGCTGTAGCGTAAATCTGTTTTTGAGGAGAGAGTGATGAGTGATGTGATTGTTGAGATGTCGGAGAAAATGGACAAGAGTATTGAGACGTTCAAGGTCGAGCTCTCCAAGATCCGCACCGGGCGAGCGTCCCTGAGTATCCTTGATGGTATCAATGTTGACGCCTATGGAAGCTCAATGCCGTTGAATCAGGTTGGTACGGTAACTATCCCCGAGAGCAGATTGATCGCGATCCAGCCCTGGGATCCCCAGATGCTTCCGGCGATTGAAAAAGCGATCCTCAAGTCAGACATTGGCCTTACCCCTGCAAATGACGGAAAAATTATCCGGCTCGCCATTCCTCAACTTACCGAGGAACGTCGCAAGGAACTGGTCAAGCAGGTAAAAAAGATCGCGGAAGAGTTTCGTGTTGCGGTACGTAACGCCCGTCGGGACGCAATAGAGACTTTCAAGAAACAGAAGAAGGACAAGGAGATCTCAGAGGATGACCTTTTTCGCTGTCAGGACGAGGTGCAGGCCGAAACCGACAGTCATATCAAGGAGATTGATGAGGCGGCCGCCAACAAGGAAAAGGAGGTAATGGAGGTGTAACTCCTTTACGAGCTATGATGTCGAGCGGTATTGATTCTCTTGATCGGGAAAAACTTCCCCGTCATGTCGCCATGATTATGGATGGCAACGGACGTTGGGCAAAAAGGCAGAAAAAACCGCGTCTTTTCGGCCATCGCGCTGGCGCTGAATCTGTACGCGATGTTGTTGAGACCTGTCGGGAAATTGGTATTGAATACCTGACTCTTTACGCGTTCTCCTCTGAAAACTGGCGAAGGCCGGAAGAGGAGGTACGTGGTCTGATGGCCATTCTGAAGAGTTATCTGGAGACAGAATTGCGTAAAATGCTGCAAAACGGTGTGCGACTCATGGCCATTGGCGATCATAGCCGTCTGCCCGAAGATGTGGGCGAGAGCCTGCAACGTGTTATTGAGGAGACAAGGGACAACTCGTCTTTGACCCTTATCCTTGCCTTGAGTTATGGCGGCAGGGGCGAGATTGTTCGCGCGGTGCAGAGGCAGGCCGAGCAATGTTGTTCGGGAAAATGCAGTCCGGCCGAGATAACCGAGGAGTCGTTTGCCGCCCTTCTCGATACAGGCTCTGTCCCCGATCCCGATCTGATGATTCGAACCGGTGGTGAGGCAAGGCTTTCCAATTTTCTGCTCTGGCAACTCTCGTATGCCGAGATCTTTTTCACTGATGTGATGTGGCCGGATTTTCGCAGGGAGGTCTTCTTGTCGGCACTGCTCGATTATCAGAACCGGGAGCGTCGTTTTGGCCGTACCGGCGAACAGCTCAGGCGGGACGGGTCATGAAAGGGCGGATTGTTCCCGGACTGTTGCTGGCAGTTTTCTGGGTGGTACTGCTGCTGTATGGCTCGCGCGCTTTTTTTTCGTTTGTGGTTGTGATCACTGTCTTTTTCGCAGCCGATGAATATCTCACCATTGCTCGCAACGGAGAGGGGGAAAATCGTTTTGCCGGCCGGTTTCTGCCCGCTCTCTTGCTGCTGCTGCCGGTTGTGGCAACCCCTTTTGCGCCGTCAGCCGCAACCGTTGTTCTCGCCGCTGTTCTCGGATTTTTTATGCTTGTCTTCTGGCATCTTCGCCGTTTTGGCAAGGTTACGCCGGAGACTGCCGAAGCCGATTATCTGCGTTTTGCAAAAGATGTTTTTGGCCTTGTCTATCTTGGTGTTCTCGGAGCGCATATCTGTCTGCTTCGGGCTCTGCCGGAAGGTGGCTGCTGGATTCTTGTCGCTACAGCCGTTACTGCCGGCTCTGATACCGGCGCCTATTTTATTGGCAGAAAATTTGGCAGCCGCAGGCTCTGCCCGACCATCAGTCCGAACAAGACCGTTGAGGGTGCTGTGGGAGGAATCTGTATAGCCATTGTCGCCGCTCTGTTTGCCGGATATATGCTGTTGCAGAAACCACACGCTTTTTTTCTCGTTGTTGCCGCCACCCTTCTCTCCCTTTTCGGAATTGTGGGGGATTTGACCGAATCTGTTATCAAACGGGGGGCAGGGGTCAAGGATTCCGGTCACTGTCTTGCCGGACATGGTGGAATCCTTGACCGGATTGACTCCCTGCTTTTTGTGGTGCCGTCACTTTATTATCTTCTTGTTTTTTCAGGATATCGCTAACCATGTTACGCTCTCTTGCCCTGCTTGGTGCCACCGGTTCCATCGGTGTCAATACCCTTGATATTGTTCGGAGTTATCCGGAACGCTACTGTGTGAAGGCGATGGCCGCCGGAGATAATATATCGCTTTTTGCCCGTCAAATTGAGGAGTTCCATCCGGAAGTTGTTTCGGTACGGAGCGAGCATGGGGCAATGGCATTGAAGAGGTTACTTGCCGGATATGATGGTGAGATCTACTGGGGCGATGATGGGAACAGGGAGGTGGCCAGGGCTGCTGGTGCCGATCTGGTGGTTTCGGCTATTGTCGGTGCTGCTGGGCTGTTGCCGACTCTCGCCGCTATTGAGGCGGGAAAGGATATCGCCCTTGCCAATAAGGAGAGCCTGGTAATGGCTGGCCGGCTGGTGATGGAAGCGGTAAAACGGCACAATGTTGTGATACTGCCTGTCGATTCCGAGCATTCAGCCATTTTTCAGGCACTGGCCGGCGGGCGCAGGGAGGATCTGAAAAAGATTATTCTCACCGCGTCCGGTGGCCCGTTCCGTGGCAAAAAAAGAGACGAACTGCAACACATTACCCCTGAACAGGCTCTGGCTCATCCAAACTGGAAAATGGGCCGGAAAATCTCCATTGATTCCGCGACATTGATGAATAAGGGCCTGGAGGTGATCGAGGCCTGCTGGCTGTTTGATGTGGCACCTGAGTTCGTTGATGTGCTGGTTCATCCTCAGTCGATCGTCCATTCGGCAGTAGAGTATCTGGACGGTTCCATTCTCGCCCAGCTTGGCAGGGCTGATATGCGTATTGCCATCGCCTATGCCCTTTCGTATCCTGAACGGATCGAGCTTGGGATGAGTTCACTTGACCTGGTGGAGTGCGGTGCGCTCTCTTTTCAGGCTCCTGACCTGCGGACTTTTCCGGCGTTACAGCTTGCCTATGACGCGTTAGCAGAGGGGGGGAGTATGCCGGCGGTGTTGAACGCTGCCAATGAGGTGGCAGTAGCAGCCTTTCTTGACCGCAGGCTTACATTTTTACAAATTTCCGAGACAGTCGCAAAAACAATGGATATGGTAAGAGTAACAGGTGATTCTCTTGAGGAAATTTTTGCGGCGGACAGGAGCGCCAGGGAACAGGCAGAAGCTGTTATTCGAGCTATCTAACATGGTACTGTTTGTCCTTTTTTTTCGTTATGACAACATTTTTCGCATTTATCATCGTTCTTGGTGTCCTTGTCTTTGTCCATGAATTTGGTCATTTTGTTGTGGCAAAACTTTCCGGAGTCTGGGTGTTGAAGTTTTCTCTTGGTTTTGGGCCGGCACTCTTTGGAAAAAAATGGGGAGAGACGGAATATGTCGTTTCAGCCATTCCGCTCGGCGGCTTTGTCAAGATGTACGGGGAAAATCCTGATGAACAGGATATCCCCGAGGAAAAAAAGGCAATCTCTTTTGCCCATAAACCTGTATGGAAACGTTTTCTTATTGTTCTTGCCGGTCCTCTGTTTAATATTGTCTTCACCTTTGTTCTCTTTTTTGTGGTGTTCTGGTCTTTCGGCGTTCCGACGGCAGTCGATACCACCAGGGTTGGCGCGGTAGTGGCAGACTCTCCTGCCGAGATTGCCGGAATAAAACAGGGCGATAGTATCTTGCAGATCGAACAAAACCTCATTGGCAGCTGGGTCGATGTCTATACTTCGGTGGGAGAGAGTGAAGGAAAGGCTATAGAGTTTCTGCTCGAACGTGATGGAAAAAGATTGTCTCTTACTGTCCAGCCCAGGCTTGAGCGGGTAAAAAACATTTTTGGTGAAAAAAAGGGAGAGCCTCGCTATCTGGTTGGAATACAACGGGCCGATGTTATCAGTTACCAGCGCAAGGGGCTGGTTCTTTCTCTGCGGGATGCCTTCTGGCAGACCTGGGGCTATATCTCGTTGACTGTCGTTGGTTTTGTCAAGATTATCCAGCAGGTTGTTCCGGCCTCTGAACTTGGCGGCCCTATTCTTATCGCCCAGATTGCCGGCAAGCAGCTCGCAGAAGGCTGGATGAATCTGGTCTTTTTTATGGGGATGCTCAGTGTTAATCTTGGAATTCTTAACCTGTTGCCGGTTCCGGTTCTTGATGGCGGTCATCTCGTCTTTCTTACCGTTGAAGCGATTCGTCGTAAGCCTCTGGGAGAGAGGGCTCAGATTATGGCACAGCAGGCAGGGCTTTTTCTGCTTGGTACGCTGATGATATTTGTCTTTTATAACGATATTATCCGTCTGATTCACCAGTGAATGAAGATGACTCCGATACTTGTTGCGATTGAAACTTCAACCCCGGCCTGCTCGGTGGCATTAACTGAAGGTGACTCGCGTCAGGGAAAAATACTGGGCTCGTTGTTGCTCGGCGGTGTAACCCATTCCCGGCGTCTGCTGAAGTCAGTTGATATACTTATGGGTGAGCTTAAGCTTGACTGGCAGGATCTGGCCGGGGTCGCAATCAGTCTTGGTCCGGGCAGTTTTACCGGGTTGCGTATTGGCCTGGCCACCGCCAAGGGGATCGCAATGGCAGCAGGATTGCCGCTTGTTGGCTGTTCAACCCTTCGCTGTCTGGCTCAAGCTGTTGCCTCTGATCGGCGACATTGTATATGGAGCGTGGTTGATGCCCGAAAAAAAGAGGTGTATGCTGGCTGTTACCGTTATCAGGATGCCGGTCTTGTAGAGTTCCGGGAAAAAGGGGTCTTTGCTCCTGCCGCGCTGGCAGAACAGATTGCACAGAATTCGGAGTCTGTCCTCTTTGTTGGCGATGGCAGCGTCTTGTATCGATCGGTGTTTACCGATATTGTTGGTGAACAGGGACATTTCGCGCCTGCCTGGTTCCATCAGCCGAAAGCGGAGGTGCTGGGGTTGTTGGCGGCGGAGCGGCTTGCTGCCGGGACACTGCTCGATATCGGGCAGATCTCACCATGTTATATTCGAAGATCGGATGCGGAACTCCATCTGGCGAAGCAAAAAAAAGGGCGGAAAAAGGGCAATGATTCAGCGTCGTAATACCAGAACTATCGCTGTCGGAGCAGTTCAAATTGGCGGCAGCAGCCCGGTCTCGGTACAGTCGATGACCAACACCGATACCCGGGACGTGGAGGCGACGGTTGCCCAGATCCTTCGCCTGCAAGAGGCTGGCTGTGATATTGTACGGGTTGCGGTTCTTGACGCACGGGCAGCTGTGGCGATCCGGGCTATCCAGCAGAGGATTTCTGTGCCGCTTGTTGCCGATATCCATTTTCAGCATAGCCTGGCTATCACCGCAATGGAAAATGGTGCTGACGCTATTCGGATTAACCCTGGAAATCTTGGTGGCGAAGTGAAGACCAGGCGGGTTGTCGAGGCGGCCAGGGCGCATGGCGTCCCCATTCGGGTCGGGGTGAACAGCGGTTCTATCGAAAAGGATCTGCTCGAAAAATATGGCTATCCCGGTCCGGAAAACAGCCGCGCCCTGATTGAAAGCGCGTTACGTAATGTCCGTCTTGTCGAACAGTATGGCTATGACCAGATCAAGATTTCCGTCAAATCGGCAGATGTTCTGACCACCATCAACAGTTATCGGCAGTTGTCGGAAGTGACCGATTATCCCCTGCATATCGGGGTCACTGAGGCGGGAGGACGTATCGCCGGAACGGTGAGATCGAGTATCGGTCTGGGGATTTTACTGTCAGAGGGGATCGGTGATACCCTGCGTGTTTCGTTGACCCGCGATCCGGTAGAAGAGGTCAGGGTCGGCTTTGAACTGCTCCGCTCGCTGAAGATCCGTGAGCGGGGGCCGGAGCTTATCTCCTGTCCGACTTGTGGCCGTACCCAGATCGATCTTTTTCATCTCGCCGAGGAGGTGGAGAAGATTGTCCAGAAGATGAAGAGTCCGCTCAAGGTGGCGGTGATGGGGTGTGTTGTCAACGGTCCCGGGGAGGCGAGGCAGGCGGATATTGGTGTGGCCGGTGGCAATGGACGTGGCTTGATTTTCAAGAGGGGGGTCGTCTGGAAAAAGGTGCCGGAGGAATCCCTGCTTCGCGTTTTTGCTGATGAGTTGAAAAAAATGGATGCGGAATGGCAGGCCGACAGGGCCTGATTCAGATCCGCTCTGGTCGGTAATTGCGCTCAGAACGCATTTACCGCAGTGAGTCTGTATTTAACCAGAAGGGGAATTATGCGTTATTCAAAGATATTACTTCCAACCTTAAGGGAAAATCCCGCTGAGGCCGAAATCGTCAGTCATCGACTGATGTTGCGGGCGGGGCTTATCAAAAAACTTACCGCGGGAGTTTACTCCTATCTGCCTATCGGCCTTGCCGCTATTCGCAAGGTTGAGAAAATTGTCCGCGAAGAGATGAATCGCGCTGGCGCCCTTGAAATGATGATGCCGATGGTGCAGCCCGCCGAACTCTGGCAGGAGACCGGTCGTTACCAGAAATATGGCCCTGAACTGTTACGGTTTCACGATCGGCATGAGCGGGAATGCTGTCTTGGCCCCACTCACGAAGAGGTGATGACCGATATCGCTCGCCGGGAAATCCATTCCTATCGTGATCTGCCGATCAATCTGTACCAGGTTCAGACCAAGTTCAGGGACGAGATCCGGCCCCGGTTCGGGCTTATGCGTTGCCGTGAATTCATTATGAAAGACGCCTACTCCTTTGATGTCGATGACGAAGCGGCCAGCGTCGCCTATATGAAGATGTATGAAGCGTACCGGCGGATCTTTAAGCGTTGCGGTCTTGATTTTCGGGCGGTACAGGCTGATTCTGGAACCATTGGCGGCAACTACTCTCATGAATTTATGGTGCTGGCGGAAACCGGTGAAGACACTATCGTCAGTTGCAGGACATGTGCCTACGCCGCAAATATCGAAAAGGCGGTTGTTGTCTGTCAAAAAGAACAAGAGAATTCTTCGTTAAAAGAGCTGGAAAGAGTAGAAACTCCCGGCAAGGGCAGGGTAAAGAGTGTCTGCGATTTTCTTGGAATTGGTGCTGATCAGCTTGTCAAAACCATGGTCTATAAGGTGGAGACGGCTGCGGGAATCGAATATGTGGCAACTGTCTTGCCCGGAGACCGCGAGGTAGAGGAGGTGAAACTGAAAAACCTGCTGGGAGCGAGCGAAATCGAACTTGCCAGCGATCAGGAGAGCCTTGACGCAACTGGTGTTGCCAGCGGTTATTTGGGCCCGGTCGATTGCAGGATAAGACTTGTCGCTGATCAGAGGGTCCCTGCGATGCGAAATTTTTATGCCGGCGGAAACGAGCAGGATTATCATCTTAAAAATGTCAACTATGGCCGTGATTTTACCGCTGCAGCGGTCTCTGATCTTTGCAAGATAACCGCTGCTGATCCCTGTCCGGAATGTGGCGGGGAACTTGATATCGCCGAAGGTATAGAGGTTGGCCATGTTTTTAAACTGGGGACAGGCTATTCCGAGTCGATGAACGCGACCTTTCAGGATCAGGATGGCCGGGAAAAACATCTGGTAATGGGGTGTTATGGTATTGGTGTTACCCGTATTGTCGCTGCCTCGATCGAACAGAATCATGACAAAGACGGTATTATCTTTCCTGTTCCTATCGCGCCGCTGCAGGTGGTTATTGTCAATGCCGCAACCAGAGAGAAAGAAATTACCGCCACAGCGGAGCGGCTCTATGACGAGATGCTGGCAGCGGGACTGGATGTTCTTCTTGATGATCGTGACGAGCGGCCGGGAATCAAGTTCAAGGACGCTGATCTGCTCGGCATCCCCTATCGGGTTACTGTCGGCAAAGAGTATGTTAATACCCGGATGATCGAGGTACGCGAGCGTCGTGGCGGTAAAATCCGCTCTTTTGCTCCAGATAAAATAACGGCAGAGCTTTGCCGGCAAATTGAGGCGGAGCTGAAAAAGCATCAAGATGACAACGAGCAGTAATCATCCTGAAATACAAGAGATCAAAATCATTCTCCGCAGTTATCTTGTTGAAGAAGATCTCTCGGTAGTTGATGAGGCCTGGAAGCTTGCTGCTGAAGTCCATCGGGGAGAGAAACACTATTCCGGAGATCGTTATATTTATCATCTCTGTGAGGTTGCCCAGACTCTGGCGTCGATGCAAATGGATCTTGACACGGTTATCGCCGGGCTTTTGCACGGGGTGTTGCGCACCGGCGCTGTTGAATATGAAGAGCTGGTCAAAAGCTTTGGCGAGGATGTCGCGATTATTGTCGATGGCATGAGCCGGATTACCCGGGTGGCGTATAACAGCAGGCTGGCATCAAAAGCGGACAATATGCGGAAGATGCTTTTGGCCATTGCCACTGATATCCGGGTATTGCTGGTACGGCTGGTTGACCGGCTGCAGGATATGTTTCGTCTTGATATGGTCGATCGACAGCAGCAGCTTGATGTCTCCCGGGAGACGATGGATATTTATGCCCCCCTGGCTTCACGGCTGGGGATTGAGTGGCTCAAAAGGGAACTGGAAGATCTCTCTTTCCGTTATCTTTATCCTGATGAATATGAGGAGCTGGAAGCGAAAGTCCGCTCCTCGCTTGATGACCGTCAGCAGTATGTTGAAGAAGTTATTACCATTCTCACAACGAAACTCTCGGAGGCAGGGGTTTTTCCTGTCCGTGTTTATGGACGTCCCAAACATCTCTATTCCATTTATAAAAAGCTGATTGCCCAGAATATTCCTTTTGAGAAGGTTTATGACAAGGTGGCATTTCGGATTATTGTCAATTCGGTACCCGATTGTTATGGCGCCCTTGGTATTATTCATGCCGAGTGGGCACCGATTCAGGAGAGGATCAAGGATTTTATCTCCGTTCCCAAAAAGAACAACTATCAGTCGATGCATACTACCGTGCTCGGTCCGAAAGGGCAGTTTATCGAGATACAGATTCGGACTGAAGAAATGGACAAGGTTGCTCAGGAGGGGGTTGCCGCGCACTGGGCGTACAAGGAGGGTGCGAAAGCCAATCAAAAGGATGCGCAGCTTTTTCGGGAACTGAAAAAACTGGTCGCATCCCTTCAGGAGGTCGAAGATCCAAGAGAGTTTATGGACAGTCTTATCGGAGAGCTGTATGATCCTGAGGTTTTCGCTTTGACCCCTACCGGAGAGGTAAAGGAGCTGCCCCTTGGCAGTTGTCCAATCGATTTTGCCTATACCATTCATTCGGAGATTGGTGATCACTGTGTTGGCGCCAAGGTCGGCGGACGTCAGGTGCCGTTGCGGTACCAATTACAAAACGGTGATGTTGTTGAGATTATTACCTCTTCGGCGCAGTATCCGAAAAGAGACTGGCTGGAAATTGTCAAAACCTCCCGGGCCCGAACACGTATCCGTTCCTGGCTGAGAAAGGAAGAGAAAGAAAAGTCTCTCGCGCTGGGGCGGGAGATCTGTGACCGGGAGATCCGAAAATTCAATACCTCATTAAAAAAAATTATTAAATCCGGTGAGATCCGGAAATTATTCGACAATCTGCACTGCCACTCTCTTGACGATTTCCTTATCAAGATCGGCACCGGCGAGATTTCGGCACAAAACCTGACAAAGGCCCTGGCTCCCGCTGATATGCTACCGGAGCTAAATGGAAACGAAAGCTCTCTGTCGCGGCTCGAAGAACTTCCTGGTCTTCAGGCTGGCAAGAAGCAGCCGCAAAAGGGAACTTCAGGGGTCTATGTTGACGGGGTTGACAATATGCTGGTCAAGCTCAGTCGGTGTTGTAATCCCTTGCCCGGCGACGAAATTGTTGGTTTTATTACCTTTGGGAGAGGCGTCTCTATCCATAAGGCCAATTGTCTGAATCTGCTCGCGGCCGATCCTGGCCGCTGGATTGATGTCTCCTGGGCTGGTGTTCATGACAGGATATTCCGGTCTACCATCCATATCTGTGCGAAAAATGTAAAAGGACTTTTTGCTGAGATTGCCGGTGTTATCAGTTCCAGTAATGCCAATATCTTTAATATTGTCGCAAATACCACCGAAGACGATCAGGCGGAGATGACCCTGATGCTTGAGGTGGAGAGTCTTGATCATCTGAAGCGGATAATACAGCATATCAATCAGTTGTCAGCGGTGTTTCAGGTTCGCCGTTTGTAATGGAACTGTAATGGCGGAGTTTGCCCGAAGAGAGTATTGTCATGGCTGTTGTTTGTGAAATTTGCGGAAATGATATTTTGCGGCAGCGATCTTGCTGTCCATATTGCGGCAGCACGGTGGAACAAGAGATTGCCGCGAAAAAAATCTTTCGCCATCGTGTTATCAATCTTGAGGAGGGACGGCCCCTGCTCGAGGCTGCCCTGAAAAAAATGGAGCTGGGAATTATCGACTCTTCCCGGCAGGGTTTTGTGGCGCTTACCTTGATTCATGGTTATGGTTCCAGCGGCAGAGGAGGGGTTATCCGGACGGAATGCCGTAAGATGCTTGATCATATGACTGCTAGCGGAGCAATAGCGGGATACCTTGCGGGAGAGCAGTTTAGTAGCCGTTATCCTCCGGCAAAACAGTGGCTTCGCCGATTCCCGTCGCTTGCGAACAACAGTTATCTGAACAGGGGAAATCGTGGTATCACTGTTGTTTTTTTATACTAATTATTTCATCTCCGGCAGTTTTCCGGGATGGTCAATATTCAATTTACTTTTTGGAGATATGAATGAAGAAATATCTGGTCAGCAGCTGTCTGTGTTGTAGTCTTGCGTTCTCTGTAACGGTTTTTGCCAACGAGGCACCGCAGAGTTACGAAGAGAAAATCAGTTATACCATGGGCTATGAAATGGGAGGCTATATCCGGAGTCTTTCTGGTGATATTGAGGAAAAGGCCCTTCTTGCCGGCGTGAAAGCGGCGTTTGGTGGTGACAAGTCCGCGCTTTCTCCTGAGCAGATGGCTGAAGTCAAACAGCAATTTGCCAAGAAAATGCAGGAGGAGCAGCTGAAAAAGATTGAAGAAATGAAAGCGAAAAATCTTGCCGAGGGCCAGACTTTCCTTGAGAAAAACAAGGCAAAAAAAGGCGTTGTTGTTACTGATTCCGGATTACAGTATGAGGTACTGGCAAAAGGTGACGGGCCGCTTGCCACTGAAAAAGATATTGTTACTGTCAATTACAAAGGGATGCTGATTGACGGTACAGAGTTTGACAGTACCGAAAAACATGGTGAGCCTGCTCAGCTTCAGGTTGATCAGGTTATTCCGGGATGGACAGAGGCGCTTACGCTGATGAATCCGGGAAGTAAGCTGTGTCTTGTTATTCCACCGGCTCTCGCCTATGGAGAACAGGGGGCCGCTCCTGTTATTGAGCCTAATTCAGTTCTGGTCTTTGAGGTGGAACTGCTCTCTATTAAGGCCAATGACTCAGAACAAGAGGATAAACAACAGCAAAAGCAGGCGGCAGAAGCTGATCTCTCCGCCAAGGTTGAAAAAGCTGTTGAGAAAGTTCAGCAGGCAGCAGAAAAGGTCCATTCCACGGCGGAAGGGCAGTAACACAAAGATATACGCTGTTTTCCTCGGACAGCTGCCCGATACTATCCGGGCAGCTGTCCAAAAAACTTGCATTTTTTTCGGCCAGGGTATATTATCGTCTTTTTTGATTATTGTTATCAGCAGACCGCATCTGGGGCGGTAGAATAATGCCGCAAGAGTCGGCGCGAGGAGAATGAAATGGCTAGAGTATGTGAAATCTGTGGCAAGAGCCCGATGACAGGAAACAATGTTTCTCATGCCCACAACAAGAGTCGTCGGCGCTGGTTACCGAACCTTAAATCAGTAAGAATGGCGACAGCCGGCAGCAACAAGAAGAGGATGCGGGTCTGTACCGAGTGTATCCGTTCCGGAGCTGTGGTCAAGTCCGCCTGATTGTTTTGTTCTCATATGATGGCTCCCTTGAGTAAGGGGATTTCTTATTTGAGATCATGATATACAGGACAGATTGCCGCAATCATCTTATTGATATTTAAAGAATATTTTTTGAGTATAGGCCGGGCGAAAGGAGAATGTTCCTTTCGCCTTTTTCTTCTTTCAGGAGAGAGTACTATGACTGAGAATATGCAATTTATTTCTTATGAGGAAGCTGTTGAGCTGGTAGGAGCGATTCAGGAAGAAGAAGATATCGAACAGAATGACAGGCGAATCCTTACCGTTTACAGCAAGGATGACAAGGAGTTATGCTGGTTTGATTTTGAAGAGGTTATGGCAGATATCGGCGAGGTCGAAGCCGGTGACCATAAAACGGCGGTACAGGAGTATATCCTCAGACGCATTCCTGACTGGGTTCGGGAGTTATGATATCCTCTTTGCTCCTGTTGAATAGCCATTTGTGGAATACTGACACTTTTTGCGAGGTTTATCTGCAAGGAACTCTTGAGTGAGAGCTTAGAGCACAATCCCCCGTTCTCGAAGATCTTTCGGTTTCAGATCGTGCGCTGCGAGAAGTTTCATGATTTTATTGCGAGGAATAATATTGGAAAGAAAAAGCAGCGCAATCAGACTCAGGAAAAAATACTGGGTTACTGTTGCGCCATCTGGACGGGCAGCCCAGGCAAGCGGAAAAAAAAGAACGCCAAGATAGAGGGTGCGCTCATACGCCGTTTTCAGCAGGGTGATCAGTTGTTGATACTGTTCTTCACTGAATTCGGGAAACATTTCTTTGTTTATGCGGGAGAGTTGCTGGCGGCGTTGCTGGAAGAGGTAAACGATGGCTGTGCCAGCCAAGGCGTAAAGAATAGAAGTCGTCGGCATAGAAACGATCGCTTTTTATCGCGGTTGAAGAACTGTCAATACCAGCAGTAGGTTATTGTCCTGGTTGTAATATTGTCAATAGAGTAAGCCAGCAGGAAAAAGCATCTTCCCGCTGGCTTGTGTTGTTTTTATAACATTGCCGCGCCGGTAATAGCCGCCATATTGGGAATTTCCATGCCATGATGGAACAGATAGGCGACAATTATCGCGACAGGGACAATAAAGAAGGTGAGGGCGACAAAATATACCCATACCATCTTGCCGAACTGGGCCTCGGCCAGTTTTTTGAAATCGGTAATAATTCCAAGGCTGACAAAGGTGAGCATGAAAAAGAGCTTTCGCATCCCTTTTTCAACCGCGACCGCTCCGCCTTTTGCCGCTTTCAGCAGTGCCATTCCTTCTGCTGTTCCACCGGCGTGACCTGGACCAAAGAAGATTCCGAGATAGACAAACCAGGCGAGAAAGTAGCCGATAACAAATTTGGGAAAACGGAACCAGACTTCGGAGAGGGGAACCCGATCCCCTTCGTGTTTTTCGATCTTATAGACCCATACCAGCGCAAGAATAAAGGCCCAGAGACCGATAAACATGTCAATCCAGATCTTGGTCATAACCGCGGAAGTAGTGATAACCCCTTCCATCCATTTTACTTTTCCACCACTCTCCTGTTGGACTTTTGACCGCATGAATTCATCAAGTAATTCTCCTGCCGCCGCATCAGCACCATCTGTTTTTACCGCCATACCCATCGCGGAACCGGCGACAATGGGATCCGATGGTCCCGGCCAGACGTTGGTGAACACCCCCGGCAAAATAACCAGCTCGATCACCGCGTAAACCACGACGAGCGCCGAAACCATGATGGAAACAACAGGTTTCGCCCGAACCGCGCCACCGGTAGCGACCGCGGCAGAGACTCCGCAGATGGAGATCGCTGAAGCGAGCACTGCCGCTGTTTTTCGAGGCAGTTTAAAAAGCAGTCGCGACATTGTATAGACCCCGGGCCAGAAGATAAGATAGGCGACAATTGTTGCCGCCGCTCCGGCAATAAAGAGTTCAAGGGTAAGATTGGCCATCTGGTGACCGATCGCTTCACCCTTGGAGCCAAGTTTATCCCCTGTCAGTACCGCCTTGATCGGCAGATAGCCAACTTTCACGCCCAAAAAGACGATGGCTGTTTTGATATACCATTCCGGTTTCGCGGCAACACTGAGATAATTGGCCAGTGGTTTGAAGAAGTTGCCGATAATCAGTCCGACAATCAGTGCCAGAATAAAGGAGGCGCCACCACCCAGCGAGAGTGTCATGGTGTCAGCCGGAAATTTACTTTTGGCGAGATCAACCGCTGAGGCCGCGAAGAAAACGTTATGTCCGATAAACCAGATAAGATAGGTCATAAAAAAGATAATGGTCCAGCCAATAAAGAAGCGTTTTACGTCCCACTTCTGAAAATAGGCGCCTATGGTGGTGGCAATAGTGAAAACGATATAGGTAACCAGGATTGAACCGATAATCCCCAGACCTTTATAGCCCTTGCCAAGGGCGACAAAGGATGTGCCGATATCATGTATCTTTTTGGTTGTTGCCCCTTCCGGGAAGTTGAAAGCCCATATTTTGGGATAGGCGATCCAGCCGACCAGATCCAGACCATAGATAGAGAGGAGACCAAGTCCGAAAAAGAGCAGCCCCAGCCATACCGCCCACCAATCTTCGGTGGTAGCCATTCCTGAATACCAGGCCCTGTGAGTTTTTGCCATTTTGATCCTCCTTTAATATTTGAGAGGTAATTCCAGAATACGATTGAAATAATGATTCATATATGGACGAATCCATTCAGGGATCATATTGTCATCGGTTTTCATAAATACTTCGAGGGGGCCTTTCTTCCACTCCTGCTTGAGAGAAGATTCAAGAGCCCTGTCAAGATCCTCCAGTTCGGAAGCCGTGATTGAAATCTGCTCGTTTGACAGTATCCAGTTGCCACCGTCATATTCAAGCAGCATCTCGATCTGCCTGTGTCCCCTTTTCCCGGTCATTTTACGACTCAATGAAAAACGGAGGTTGGGACAAGGGCCAGGCCAAGGATCAAGGCAATTCCCGCCGCGATAAACGAACCGACAACAAGCTGTGTTTCCGCTTTGTCCCAGGGCTCTGCTCCTTCAAGCACACTCGAGGTATCGAGGTTTTCACCGGAAAGGGAACCGTCCTGCGGGCTTTGCTGCTGAGTATTCTGTTCCATAATAGCCTCCTTAACAGTTTGATTTCATGCCAATTGTACAGCATCTTTCTTGTGCGGTGATAAACGATCACCATTTTTAGGGCTAGTAAACTTTATTATATGGTTACTCTACAGATCAAGCAACAATTATTTTGTAATATTATTTAAAGAATAACGAGATATTATTTAATTAAGTGGTTAAATTTTAGGCCGTCATGCTGAAGTCTCGTTGACGCTGGCGATAAGATTGGGTTCTTTTATCTTGTTCTGCCGGCAGCAAGGCGTTTTTCAGAAAATTTCAAAAAAATAATTGTTTTCAGTCTGTTAAACAGTTTTTCTTCGCAAAAAAGAAAGATAGTCGCGTTGTTGATAACTCTATTTGAAATAATAATGAAATACTGGTATGTTGCTGGCGCGAAAAAAACGCGATCGCTGGCATAAAAAAATACCAGCAATAAATGTTGTCGCAACATCAGGGAGTGGTGAATAATTGATCTGTTAACTTCTGTAACTGGAGGAACTATGCGTAATCATTGGAGTGGACGGCTGGGCTTTATCCTTGCCGCTGTTGGTTCTGCCGTTGGCCTTGGCAATATCTGGAAATTTCCCTTTATCACCGGAAATAATGGCGGTGGCGCCTTTGTCCTGATCTATTTACTTGCTATTCTTATCTGCGGGCTTCCTATTTTGATGGCAGAATTTGTTATCGGTCGGCATTCACAATGTGATGTTGTTGGATCTTTTTCGACTCTGACACCAAAATCAACCTTCTGGAAAGGAGTGGGATGGCTCAATCTTTTGGCCGCCTTTATCATTTTGTCCTATTATGGTGTTGTCGCCGGCTGGACCCTTGATTATCTCTTTAAGTCGCTTGCCGGAGCCTTTGGCGGCAAGGAGCCGGAAGTTATTGTCGGGATGTTTGGTGAGCTGGTAACCAATCCGACCAAACAGTTTATCTGGTTCTCTGTTTTTATGGGGCTTTGCCTGCTTGCTGTTATCAGTGGGGTAAAAAAAGGTCTGGAACGGTGGAACAAGGTATTGATGCCGACCCTGTTTATTCTTCTTTTTTTCATGGCGGCCTACGCGATGACGACATCGGGAGCGAAAGAGGGAATTGGTTTTATGCTCTATCCTGATTTCTCGAAACTGACAATGACAGGCGTGCTTGAGGCTATTGGTCATTCATTTTTCACCTTAAGTCTGGCGATGGGAGCGATGATCACCTATGCCAGCTATATGGATAAAAATGAGCCAATTTATCCGATGGCGATACGTATCGCTTTTCTCGATACGGTGGTGGCGATTGTCGCCGGGCTTGCCATCTTTCCGATTGTTTTCTCTGTTGGTTTGAAGCCGGGAGCGGGACCGGGTTTGATTTTCAAAACCCTGCCGCAGGTATTCGCGACAATCCCCTTTGGTGCTGTGCTTGCCGTTATTTTCTTTATCCTGCTCGCCTTTGCTGCGCTCTCTTCCGCGATCTCGCTCCTTGAAGTGTTGACCGCTTTTATGATAGACGAAAAAAAGGTCAACAGGAAAAAGGCAACTATTTTTATGACAATAGCAGTCTATCTTGCCGGGATTCCTTCCGCGCTGTCATATTCTGTTCTTGGCAAGGTAAAGCTGTTGCCCGGTATGGAGGTGCTTGATTCACTCGATTATATCGCCAGTAACTTTATGCTGCCGATTGGTGGTTTGTTGATCGCGATATATACCGGATATATCCTTGACAAAAAGATTTCACAGGCCGAAATTACCGAAGATGGGCGCAGTTCCCTGGCAATTTTTTCTATCTGGTTTTTTACGATCAGATATATCGCGCCATTGGCAATGGTTATTGTCTTGCTTACCAAGATCGGTCTTATTGATATTTAATGGCTGTTTGGCCAGGGCTTTTTTAGTGAAGCTCTGGCCCTTTTCTGATGGTGTACCGCTGTCTTTTGGTTTCTTCCTGTTTTTATAAAAGCTGGTTTTCCGCCGTTGTCTGTTTCGTGTTATTGCTTTTTTTATTGAAAACGTGTTGAGTCCGGTTTATCCGTTTTGGTAAAGACTCTTTTTCAGGATTGCTGCTATGGACTGGACAATTGACGACTCCGCTGAACTGTATGGCATTGGCAAGTGGGGTGCTGATTATTTTTCAATCAATGATCAGGGCGAGGTTGTGGTTTCTCCTTTCGGCAAGGGAGAGGGGCCGCAAATTTCTATCCTGGAGCTGATCAGGGAAATTGAAACTCGCGGCCATTCGATGCCGGTATTGTTGCGTATCGAAAATATTCTTGGTTCCCAGATCAGAAAGCTCCATCAGAGCTTTCAAAAAGTTATTGATGAAAACCATTATCGTGGAGAGTATCGTGGCGTTTTTCCAGTAAAAGTGAACCAGCAACAACAGGTTATTGAGGTTATCAGTCAGTTTGGAGAAAAGTATCATCATGGCTTTGAAGCGGGGAGCAAACCAGAGTTGATTGCCGCGATTTCGATGCTTGGTGATCGCAATGCTCCTCTTGTCTGCAACGGTTATAAGGACGAGGAGTTTCTTGATCTTGGCCTTTCCGCGATTGAGATGGGATTTCAGGTTTTTTTTGTGGTTGAGGTGCCAGGAGAGATTGAGCTGATCATTGAACGGGCGAGAGCGCTGGGGGTAATGCCCAATATTGGTGTGCGGATAAAGCTTTTTACCCAGGCAGAAGGCAAATGGGCGGGATCCGGGGGAGAGAACAGTGTGTTCGGCCTTACCATGAGGCATCTGGTCGAGGTTATCGATCGTCTCAAGCAGGAAGCAATGCTCGACTGCCTGCGGCTGCTCCATTATCATCTCGGTTCCCAGATCACCAATATCAGTGATATCCGGGCCGGCGCGATGGAGGCGTGCAGGTTTTACGAAGAGCTTGTCCGGGAAGGGGCGCCAATGGGCTATCTCGATCTTGGCGGCGGGCTGGCGGTTGATTATGACGGTTCCCATTCCAATACCCCTTCCAGTCGAAACTACACTATGGAAGAGTACTGCTGGGATATTGTCGAGAGCATAACCGCGGTTCTTGATAAAAGTAATATCGCCCATCCGACCATTATTACCGAATCGGGCAGGGCGGTTGTCGCCTATTCCTCTATCCTGCTCTTTAACGTTCTTGATGTCAGCCGTTTCGCGCCACCCCGATTGCCGCAAAAACTGCCGGATAGCGCAAATGATCTGCTTGAAAATCTGATGGAGACCTATACCATGGTATCTCCCAAGGATCTTCAGGAATGCTGTAATGATACCCTTTATTACCGAAGCCAGTTGCGTCAGCTGTTCAAGCATGGCCAGCTCTCTATCAGGGAAAGGGCGTTTGCCGAAATTCTGGTGCAGCATATTCTGCTGAAAATTGTCAAGACCGCCGATGAGCTTGCCGATGTACCAAGAGATGTCAACCTGTTGAAAAGGCTTGTTTACGATATCTATTATGGCAACTTCAGCCTGTTTCAGTCTCTTCCCGATGTCTGGGCAATCGATCAGATCATGCCGGTCATGCCGATACATCGCTTGAATGAGAAACCGGTTTGTCCGGCAATAATCTCAGATATTACCTGTGATTGTGATGGGAAGCTTGATACCTTTCCCGGCGGCGATCAGGAGCGAAAGACCCTTCGTCTCCATCCGTTGCGGCCAGCCGAGGAGTACTATCTTGGTGTCTTTCTTGTTGGCGCCTATCAGGAGACCCTTGGCGATCTTCACAATCTTTTCGGCGACAGTAATGTGGTTTCTATTTCGATCGAAAAGGATGGCAGCTACCTCTTTCGTGACGAGGTTGAAGGGGACAGTGTTGAAGATGTCCTCTCCTATATGGAGTATGATCTGCGCGCGATTCGGGCCCGGTTGAAAAATCTGGCCGAAGACTCTATCGTCAGGGGATATATCCGCGCTGAACAGAGAAAAATTATCCTTGGCCGGTTTGAAGAGGGGTTAAGAGGATATACCTATTTTGAAAAGGAGTAGGTTTTTTCCCGCGGCCCTTCACGTACCAGGATCGCGGAGAAAAAACAGTGTGTAATCGGGAGGAGATAATGGCGAAAATAGTGATAATAGGCGCCGGTGGGGTTGGCAATGTCGTCGCGAAAAAATGTGCCGCGCAAAAGGATGTCTTTACCGAGATCTGGCTTGCCAGCAGAACAGAGGCCAAATGCCGGAAGATCGCCGATGAGATCAAGGCCGAGCTTGGAGTCAGCATTGGTGTCGCCCGTGTTGACGCCAACAGCGTCGCGGAGCTGGTCGCGCTGTTTGAGAAGTGCCGGCCAGAACTGGTCATCAATGTCGCCCTGCCGTATCAGGATCTTGCCATTATGGAAGCCTGTCTTGAGTGCGGGGTTCATTATCTGGATACCGCCAATTATGAGCCGGAACATACCGCCAGATTTGAATATCACTGGCAATGGGCATATCGAGACAAGTTTCGCGAAAAGGGATTGATGGCACTGCTTGGTTGTGGATTTGATCCCGGAGTGACCAATATCTTTTGTGCGTATGAACAAAAGCATCACTTTGATAATATTGAAAAAATTGATATTCTTGACTGCAACGCCGGAGATCATGGCCATCCCTTTGCCACCAACTTTAATCCTGAGATTAATATCAGGGAAGTCACCCAGAAAGCGAGGTACTGGCGAGACGGGAAATGGATTGAGACTCCGGCCATTCTTGATGAGAGTTGCGTTCATTTCTCCTTTGATTATCCGGTTGTCGGCAAGAAAGAGAGTTATCTTCTGTATCATGAAGAGATGGAAAGTCTTGTCGAGAACATTACCGGCCTCAAACAGATCCGTTTCTGGATGACCTTTGGTGATGCCTATCTCACTCATCTCAAGGTCCTTGAAAATGTGGGTATGACCAGAATTGACGAGGTCGAATACGAGGGCAGCAAAATTGTACCCATCCGTTTCTTGCAGGCACTGCTTCCTGATCCGGGCAGCCTCGGTAGCAACTATAGCGGTAAAACCGTTATTGGTTGCGTCTGTCAGGGCGAAAAGAGCGGCGTGCCAGCAAAACGCTATATCTACAATGTCTGTGACCATGCCCGGGCGTATCGGGAAACCGGCGCTCAGGCTGTCTCCTATACAACCGGAGTTCCGGCGATGATCGGCGCGATGATGATGATAAAGGGGATATGGAAAAAGAGTGGGGTCTTTAATGTTGAACAATTTGACCCTGATCCGTTTATGGAGGAGTTGACCGCAAACGGACTCCCCTGGCAGGTTGTTGATTTTAAGGGGTTTTTACCTGATTGAGGGGGTGGCTTTCTCGGGGAGATTATCTGCTGATTCTAAAAAAAGAGCGTGGAGAAAACAGAGAAGATGACAGCCAGCGAGACTGTATCGCGACAATATCCGGAGCGGATCACCAGTCAGCTCAAGACTCCCGCCTATCTGATTTCAGAAGATATTATCGAAGACAACTGCCGGTGTCTTCAGCAGATACAGCAGCGGACGGGAGCGCGGATTCTGCTCGCGCTCAAGGCTTTTGCGCTGCCGGCACTTTTCCCGGTTATCAGCAGCTACCTTGACGGGGTATGCGCCAGCGGCGCTGTTGAGGCCCGGCTGGGAGCGGAGTTTTTCGTCAGTGATCCCGCTCATGAAGTGCATAGCTACGCTCCGGCCTTTACCGCCGAGCAGATAAGGCGGGTTATCCGCTATTCTGATGTTGTTGTTTTTAATTCGCTGAGGCAATGGCAGACTCATCGCCCCGTCATCGCTCAATCCGGCAAAAAGATAGCGGTTGGTTTGCGGGTTAACCCGGGACATTCCGAGGTTGAGGTCGATCTTTATAACCCCTGCCTGCCTGGATCACGTTTTGGTGTCAATTTTGAAGAGATAGCGGGCAGGGATCTGACAGGGATCTCTGGGCTCCATTTCCATGCCCTCTGCGAGCAGAATGCCGATGTGCTGGTACGGGTGCTTGCCAGCTTTGAACGGCGATTTGGCTCTTTGCTGCCCCGGATGAGCTGGCTTAATCTTGGCGGAGGCCATCATATTACCCGGCAGGATTATGACAGAGAACTGCTTTGCCAAACCCTTGCCGGGCTGAAAGGGCGCTATCCGCATCTGCGGCTCTATCTTGAGCCTGGCGAGGCGGTGGTTCTTGGTGGCGGCGTCTTTGTGACCACCGTTGTTGATATTCTCCCGGCCCGGGACCAGTCTCCGGCAAGGGTTATTCTCGACTGTTCGGCGGAAACCCATCTGCCGGACGTTCTCGCCATGCCTTATCGCCCCGATATCCTCGGCAGCGGCCAGTTTCTGGAAAAGTCCTGGAGTTATCAGCTTGGAGGGATTTCCTGTCTTGCCGGTGATATTGTTGGCGACTACTCCTTTGCCCGTCCGCTTGAGATTGGCGATCGTCTCGTCGTTGCCGATACCGCTCTTTATTCGTTTGTAAAAAATACCACCTTTAATGGTGTTGAACTGCCGGCTCTTTATCGTTTTTCGCTTAAAAGAAAGACCCTGCACTGTATCCGCAGTTTTGGTTTTGCCGATTATCTCAGCCGGATAACGGGGCCAGGTTATGGCCCCTGATTTTTATAAGCGGACTTGCTGGCAGTTATCTGCAGTTGCCGTCTTCCTGACATGCCCGCATTGACAGTGTCATCTCAAACAGGAGTTTGC
>PDWJ01000931.1_pt1 | contig 39164 bp, 32 predicted proteins | sample 1430881 | NCBI WGS metagenome assembly PDWJ01 (sample SAMN01162460, study PRJNA174530) | Oral metagenome, whole genome shotgun sequencing project. | biome: Marine environment; feature: Marine mammal; material: Swab sample of the gingival sulcus; isolation source: swab sample of gingival sulcus...
GTCAAAGAGACCCAACCACAACTTTATGAACATATTCAAGATGAATTTCGTTTTGCAAAACATATTACAAAAGACTTATCGGAAGAATTGGGGCACGGCAGAATAGAAACACGTCTATGCAGTATAATAACTGATTTTCAGTTTATACCGGAAAACCATTTGTGGAAATATTTACAAACCATTATCAAAATAGAAAGTAAACAGGTGTTTAAAAACAAACTACATTGGACATTAGATGTTTCTTTTTCTAAAGATACTTCAAGAAAAAGAATAAACAATGCGACTCAAAACTTTTCTAAGTTAAACAAAATAGCTTTAAATCTTTTGAAAAATGAAAAGTCAAGTAAAATAGGGATTAAAAGTAGACGTCTAAAAGCAGGGTGGGATAACCATTATCTCATTAAAGTGCTAAACCTACTTAAAAAGTGATGCGTTTGCCCTGCTATGTGGCCTATTGGATTTGGACAAACAGGCACAACATTGATAATTTTGTCAATTTTTGTATATAATCTTTGCAAAAAGAACTTATACAAAATACTTGTGATATGTAGTTCGTTTTTGGGTCTTATTATCATTATGATGTCTGCCACAAAAGGAGCTGTTTTATCACTATTGTTTGTATTGGGAATCTATTTTATTACCATTGGTATTCCTAAAATCTTCAAGAACATTTTATTTATCATTATGTTTTTAGCTTTAGCAATACTCGCTTGGAAAACCCAGACTGTTCATATTATGGAACGTATTACGCAAAGTATCCAAACGCAAGATCCTTCCACCCTTGAAAGGTTAGAAATTCTCAATCAAACGTTGGTAAATATTAAAACAGATCCATTTTTAGGACATTCCTTTCTTATACAAACAGCAGAACTGGATTCTTTCTACCCTTATAATCTATTTTTAGAAGCTTTTATGGCTACAGGTATAATTGGAAGAACACTCTTTTTAGTGATCAATTTCATAGGCCTTACTGAGGTTAGAAAAATCTTACCTAATCAAAAAGACATGTGGATCGTGTTTATTTTTATACAATTCTTCGTCCAGACTTTCTTGTCTTATTCTTTATATTCAAGTAATATTTACTGGGCATTGTTAATGATGGTATTTTTAGTTTACACCTTAAAACAGTCTTATTCATCTCCAGACATTTCATCAGAGTAAACCCATAATAACATTACTCTGTATAGTGTAGAATAGCGTTAAATCATTAAGATAAGCCCCCCTAAAAACCTACAACAAGGACAATTAACGCTCCTAAAACAGTTCATCGAAAGAAGAAATCTACTTACTGCATTTTTTCAAGAGATTCATTTAAAAAGTCATTGAATGGTTTCTGAATCTCATAAATCTTCAATAGTTGTGTCAGCACATCATCCTGTAGAAAAAAATCATTGTCAAGTTTATGGATAACAGCATAATCCTTATGTTTCAAAAGGTCAATAGCGGAAAAGTCTTTGGAAAATCCTTTAGGTGCCATTTTGAGTTTATCTCCATATATCTTGGGAAAATAGGCTTTAAACGTTGTATCATTAATAATATGTTTAAACGCTTTTGTATGATCAAAAACATGTTGACGTAATGTCTTTAAAACACTACTTTCCGGATGATAAATACCACCGCCTATGAACGAGGAGTCAGGTTCTATATGAATATAATAACCGGCAAACGGACTTTTTCGCCCGCCGCGGGCAATAGACGCCCCAAAATTTTCCTTATAGGGCGCTTTGTTTTTGGAAAACCGGGTGTCTCTGTATATTCTGAAAACACACTCCTTGGCATTTTCCACGTCAATGCTTTCATCAACCGTTTTGAGACCTTGAATAAGCTGATCAACAAAAGCATCAAACAGTGCTTTGGCTTCCACATAACGTTGTTTGTTAGCATTAAACCATGCGCGATTGTTATTGATTTGAAGGTCTATAAGAAACTGAAAAATCGTTTTAAAGTTCATAAGTATTGTGTAAAATGTTAGTTAGTAATAAAGTCTTTATCAACATCAGCTGACAGAGCTATCAGACGTCAGAACAACGTCAATTGTTGTCCCAGGACATCCTTATTTTTTGATTTAATTCCCCTTAAGACAATGGCTCTGAAATGGTATTCATCGAGCAGTTTATTATACGCATTGGGACTGCCAAATTCTATAAAATAGCGGGCACGATTGGTCGCTACGCCCATTCTTTTGAGGTGTTCCAAATTCAATTTACCAAAACGTCTTGCAGACAGTATTTTTAAGGTAGAAGCCACCCCAATACCGGGAACACGTAATATCATTTCTTTACTTGCCGTGTTAATATTGACAGGAAATTCATGCCGGTTACGTATAGCCCATGCCAGTTTTGGATCCATTTCTAAATCTAGAAACGGTTGCCTGCTGTCTAATATTTCGTCGAATTTAAAGCCATAGAATCGAACTAACCAATCTGCCTGATACAAACGGTTTTCACGCACCAACGGCACTTTAGTATGCACGGACGGTAAACGGCTGTCATCCGACACCGGTACATAACCGGAATAATACACGCGCTTCATGCGGTATTTACGGTAAAAATAATTGGCTACTTCTATAATCTTGAGATCGGTTTCACCGGCAGCACCGACAATCAATTGGGTAGATTGTCCGGCAGGTGCGTATTTGGGCACAGACTTGAATATCTTTTTCTCTTCGTTATATACAGTAATCTCATTTCGGATAGATTTCATGGGTTTAATCATAGCCTGATGCGACTTGTCAGGCGCCAATAATTTCAAGCCCTCTTCTGTAGGTATTTCAAGGTTTACGGAGAGCCTGTCAGCGTATAGTCCGGCTTTCTTGACCAATGTCTCTGATGCGCCGGGAATACATTTCAAATGGATATATCCATGAAAGTTTTCTTCTGTACGTAATTTTTTAGCAACGCTTATTAAACGTTCCATAGTGTAATCAGCATTCTTAAAAACGCCTGAACTGAGAAATAAGCCTTCTATATAGTTCCGTCTGTAAAAATTTATGGTTAAGGCAACGACTTCGTCCACAGTAAAAGCCACCCTATTTATATCATTTGTTCTTCTCGATATACAATAAGCACAGTCATATACACAATGGTTGGTAAACAGTATTTTAAGCAGAGAGACACACCGGCCGTCTTCTGTATACGTATGACAAATACCTGATCGGGAGCTATCACCAAGACCTCCGGTTGTGTTTGTTCTTTTACCATTACTGGAGGAGCAAGACACATCATATTTAGCTGCATCGGCTAAAATGCCTAATTTTTCTTGTATGCGTTCAAAATTTGCCACCTCAAATTGATTGGTTAATTGTGTAAGTCAGTCTGTAAACCCGTTTCTTATCGTTTGTGTGTCAAACTTACGATTTTATAACAAATTTTTAGGTTAATTACAGACATAAATCTATTATATTTACGTTGTAATTAGTATTAAACTGAAAACAAATACCATGGCAAACATTCATATTCTCTGGGTTGATGACGAAATTGACATTTTAAAACCCCACATTATTTTTTTAACCAACAAAGGCTATAGCGTCGAAACCTGTTCTAATGGGGTAGATGCTTTGGAAGCCATAGATAAACAAGCCTTTGATGTTGTTTTTCTCGATGAGAATATGCCGGGTCTGAGTGGTCTGGAAACTTTATCCCAACTGAAAATAAAAAAGCCCAATCTTCCGGTTATTATGATTACCAAAAGTGAAGAAGAAAATATTATGGAAGAGGCTATTGGAAAGCAAATCACAGACTATTTGATTAAACCGCTCAACCCTAACCAAATCTTACTGAGCCTGAAAAAGAATTTTGATCACTCGCGTTTAGTATCTGAACAAACTACGACAAATTATCAAATGGCATTTAGAAAAATAGCCATGGATTTAGCAGAAGTCAACTCGTGGCAAGAGTGGATTTCATTTTATAAACAATTGATATATTGGGAACTACAATTGGAAAACTCTGATGAACCGGCGATGCTTGAAATTTTGGAAAATCAAAAACAGGAAGCTAACAGTCTGTTTTTTAGATTTATAAAATCTAATTACAAAACGCTGTTAGATGACGATGATCTATTGTGGTCTCATACTTTATTAAAAAAAATGATTTTACCCGAAGTCAAGAACCAGAAAACTCTTTTAGTGGTCGTTGACAACCTGCGGTATGATCAATTCAGAGTATTAGAACCCGAAATCAACAAGTACTATAAGAAGAAACAGGAAGTAGATTATTTCAGCATCCTTCCTACATCTACCCAATACGCCCGAAATGCCTTGTTTTCCGGACTGATGCCATCAGATATGGAAAAATATTATCCGCAGTATTGGAAAAGTGACTTTGATGAGGGAGGTAAAAACTTGTATGAACACGAGTTTCTCACGGAAAACATCAAACGCCTGAGATACAACTTCAAACACGACTACTACAAAATATTGAATTTGGAAAACGGCAGGAAACTGTCAGACAACTTTAAAACAATCAAAAACAACGACTTGACAGTTGTCGTCATTAATTTTGTTGACATGCTCTCACATGCCAAAACCGAAGCGGAAATCATCAAAGAGTTAGCCAATGATGACAAAGCCTACCGGTCACTAACACTCAGTTGGTTTAAAAATACCGCATTGATAGACATGATTAAACAAGCGCAAAGCATGGGACTTCAGTTGATCTTGACCACAGATCACGGTACTATCAATTGTAAGAACCCGACAAAAATCATAGGTCCTAAAGAGATTAGCACCAATCTGCGTTACAAAACAGGTCGCAACCTCAACTACGAGGAAAGAGACGTCTACGCTGTGAACAATCCCAAAGACATCGGGTTACCGCAAACAGCCATCAACGCTCCATTTGTGTTTGCCAAAGAAGATTTATTCTTTGCCTACCCCAATAATTATAACCATTACGTCAAATATTATAAAAACACCTACCAACACGGAGGAGTGTCGCTGGAAGAAATGATTATCCCCTGCGTATTTTACGACCCTAAACCGCTATAAACGTTTTTGATCCCAAAGCAAAACTATACCTGAAATATTAAAAAACCATGTATCGGACTTTTCTATCTAACCTAACTATTTTTTTTAGTCCATGAATGTCCCAAAGAAAATATTACATAAAGCGCTATAATCAATGGAATTGCTGTAAAATTCAAAACTACTAACAATAGTACTGAAAGTATAATTAAGACATACAATGCTACATTATCAGCAAATCTTGTTGATTTTAATTTCAAAGACAATAGCGGTATATTTGAATTCATCAATAAACTCAATATCACAATGGCTACAATATAAAACACCGGGCTTGAAAAAATTTTGAAAAGTACCGGAAGTGTAGTGAATGAAATCACTAAGGGTATTGACATTACAAAAGCGGACATAGATGGTGTGGGTAGTCCGAGAAAATCATCGTGCTCATGTGTTTCCGCATTAAATTTAGCCAATCTATAAGCCGCTGAAGCAGTCAACACAAACCCCAAAAACGGCAAATAATGTGTGAAATTAGTAGCGTCGAAAGTTTCAAATCCCAAATAGTGGTTGTTTAACAATTTATACATCATCAGTCCCGGAACAACGCCGCTGGTCACCATATCTGCCAGAGAATCTAATTCTACCCCTACCTGACTACTTACACCAAACATACGGGCAAAAAAACCATCAAAAAAATCAAAAAAAATACCTAAAAAAACCATTAAGGCTGCCCATAAATACTGATCATGAAAAATCAGGACTATAGCTATCAGACCGGAGATCAGATTTAAAAAAGTAAACAGATTTGGAATGTGTTTTTTCATGTGTTTATGCTTATTGTTTTTTAATGGTCACATGTAACCCTTTGATGTTTAAAATAATCATTCCACTGTATTTTTAATGATGATTTTAAACATGCCGGTTTCATTTGGATAGTTTTAGTTTGTTGAAGCTACTGCTTATCTTATCTACAACACCTGATTTTGTTCAGGTAAAAATACTAAAAATTAATTCAAAATTCTTTAAATTTGATCACTAATTCTCACCCTCTCTCTCAATCTGCTGATGACTCATCTACACTCAAAGCTTCCCGGGTATTGGGCATATTCAAAAATTGAGACTTCAAAATTATGAATATATAAAGGCGTTTAACAAACTTAAGTTATATAAAGTGAGCAATTATGCCTATGACATATCTCTAATGATTTTTATTTACTTAACCCTATCTCCTTGTCCTTTTCCTCCTACTGTTGCAAATATATACTTAAAATAATCCCTTAAACTAAAGGTTGCAATCATTTCTGCATCTTTCTCTGCTAATTGCTTTGGAGTTGACATATCAATTTCATTTATTTGTGCTAAGCCAGTAATTCCAGGAACAACATCATACACACCTCTTTTATCACGTTCTTCAATCAATTCAATTTGATTAAACAAGTTGGGTCGGGGACCAACTAAACTCATATCGCCTTTAAGTACATTAATAAGTTGGGGGAGCTCATCCAGCTTCGTTTTTCTTAAAAAAGCACCAAATTTTGTAATTGACGACTTACTTGCCAAATGAGAAGCAACTGATTTTGTATCAACCCTCATCGTTCTGAACTTTAATAAATTGAAAGGCACTTTATCTTTACCTACACGCTCTTGTACAAAGATGGGAGATCCTGTGTCAAATAAACCAATCACATATAGAATTACTCCTATAGGCCATAAAAAGAATAATCCAAAAAATGAAAATAAAAAATCCAGTAAACGTATCATCAAAATATCATTTTAAGTTTTTATATAACCTTTTCTGTTATACAAAGGTATTTATTTTATTCAGGAATATTAATCAATCTTAAAGTTATCCAATACACTTAATGGCTTCCAGTTTAATTCTCTCTTAGCCTTATCATTGGAAAACGTTAATGACTTTGTTATTTTCTTTAATTTCATCGAATTTATTGGCGCTTTCTCTCCAATTAAATCTCCAATGGAAGCCATAATTTTGGCCAACCACAATGGTACATTTATGATTCTATTCTTCTTCCCTAACTGACTACCAATTAATAGTTCCAACTCTCTAAATGATGGATGTGTATCATCGCACACATTGTAAACTCCTCCTTTATTTATTAACTCGGGTAATAAAATAGCAACATCCTGAACCATTAATACACTTTTTCTTGCTCTTCCCCCGGCTATAGATAGATATTTACCCGTTCTTATACCATTGATCATAGCTGCTAGATTTCCAGGTGGATTTGAACCCGCTATAAGTGAAGGACGTATAATCCCTAGTTTTACATTATGTTTTTCGCACCATTTTTCTATATATTTCTCTGCTTTTATTTTACTTAAAGCATAAGGTGTGTTGCCATTAAGGGGGTGTTTTTCTGTGATATATTCTCCTGACTCTATTCCATAAACAGCAACACTACTAATAAAAACAAACGATTTTGGCACACTACTTTTCTCCAAAGCATTACATAAATTTATTGTACCTTGATAATTAACATCAAAAAACTGTTTTTTTTCTTGGTTTGTTTTAGGAACAGAGTGTGCTTTTCCGGCAGCATGAAGTACAACATCAAATCTTTCATTTATTTTCGGAAATTCATCTACAATATTTATATTGTAATCGGCTTCCGAAGAAAAACCTAATGTTTTGATATCATAATGATTATCAAGCAATGGTTTTATGTTCTTCCCTAAAAAACCAGAAGCGCCTGTAAACAATATCTTCATAAGTTAATTGCCTTAAACACCATACATTTCATCATAGTATTTTTCATAATCTCCACTGGTGATTCTATCCATCCACTCCTGATTATTCAAATACCATTCTACCGTTTTTGACAGCCCTTCTTCAAACTGTAAGGAAGGCTCCCAGCCCAACTCATTCTTGATCTTTGACGCATCAATGGCGTAACGCAAATCATGTCCGGCACGGTCTTTCACATAGGTTATCAGTTTTTCTGAACTGCCTTCTGCTCTACCCATCTGTTTATCAACTTCCTTAATCAGCAGTTTTATTAAATCTATATTTTTCCACTCATTGAATCCACCAATATTGTAAGTATCTCCCAATTGTCCTTTGTGAAAAATAACATCAATAGCTCTTGCATGATCTTCCACATACAACCAGTCACGTACATTCTCCCCTTTACCGTAAACCGGCAACGGCTTGTTATTCCTGATGTTGTTAATAAATAACGGAATCAACTTTTCAGGAAATTGATAACTTCCATAGTTGTTAGAGCAATTAGATATAACCACAGGCAATCCATAGGTATCGTGGTAAGCTCTCACAAAATGATCAGAGCTCGCTTTGGATGCTGAATAAGGTGAATGTGGATCATATTTTGTTTGTTCTGTAAACATAGTTTGATCCATAGCTAATGCTCCATAAACTTCATCTGTAGAAACATGGTAAAACAACTTGTCTATCATGTTCTCACCCCATACTTCACGGGCTGCTTGTAAGAGTGTCAGCGTTCCTAAAACATTAGTTTTGGCAAAGACAAACGGGTCTTTGATACTTCTATCCACGTGACTTTCTGCAGCTAGATGTATAATACCGCCTATCTCCTCTTTAACCATCAAATCTTTCATCGTTTTAAAATCACAAATATCTGCTTTGACAAACTTATAATTTGAGGCTTTTTCTATATCTTTAAGGTTTTCTAGGTTCCCCGCATAGGTCAATTTATCCAAATTAACTATTTTATAATTAGGATACTTATTTACTAATAACCGCACGACATGCGAACCAATAAATCCGGCTCCTCCGGTAATGAGAATATTTTTCATCAGTGTTTGTTGTTTATCTTTTTAATAAAATCTTGTAAAGAATCTTTCCAATATGGGATCTTATAATTAAAATCAGATTTTAATTTTGTTTTATCAAGTACAGAAAAGCTGGGGCGAACTACTTTTGTAGGATACTCATCTGAAAAGCAAGGATTTACTTTACATTGGTGTTGAGATTGTCTGACAATTTCCCAAGCAAAGTCATACCATGAACATACCCCTTCGTTAGAAAAATGGTATAAACCTTTCTTGTCCTTGTATTTATCATTATCAATAATATCAACGATAAAACGAGCTAAATCAGCTGCATTTGTAGGGGTTCCTACTTGATCAAATACGACTTTTAATTGTTCTTTCTCTGAACTTAAACGCCAAATAGTTTTTACAAAATTATGTCTAAATCTTGAATACAGCCATGAAGTTCTAATGATAAGATAATCAATCCCTGAGTGTTCCACCGCTTTTTCTCCATCCAATTTCGTTTGCCCATAGACCCCAAGTGGCTTGGTCTCGTCTGTTTCTTTATAGGGAATGTTTCCGCTACCGTCAAATACATAATCCGTAGATATATGGATTAAAAAAACATTGTGTTGGGCACAAACTTGCGCCATAGCTTTAACCGCTTTATGGTTGATGGCATCAGCCTGTTCCGGTTCATCCTGGGCTTTATCCACATTGGTATAAGCAGCACAGTTTACAATGATTTTTATATGGTATTTTTTTACAAATGAAGCGATAGACAAATGATCAGTAATATCTAATTCTGATACATTTGTAAAAAAATAATGATTTTGCTTTTGGTCAATAGCTTTTATCTCAGAACCCAACTGTCCATTAGCTCCTGTAACGAGTATATTAATCTTTTGTTCATCCATATAAATCCTGATTGTAATTAAAAAAATCTTCAATCTCTAAGAATGTTGGATGTTTTTGATCCTTTGAAGACAAGAATACATCTTTTTCATCTATCTTCCAGTCAATACCGAGTGTAGGGTCATTCCAAATAATAGAACCCTCAGATTCAGGGGCGTAGTAATTGTCACATTTGTATTGAAACAGGGCTTCTTCACTCAACACTACAAAACCATGAGCAAATCCTCTGGGTATAAAAAATTGGCGTTGATTTGTTTCAGACAACTCTACTCCTACATATTGACCAAATGTAGGCGATCCTCTTCTAATATCCACAGCCACATCCCAAACTTTACCTATGATTACCCTAACCAGTTTTGATTGAGCGTAGGGTGGTTTTTGAAAGTGTAACCCTCGAAGGACACCATATGTTGACTTTGATTCATTATCCTGAACAAAAACAGTTTTACAAACCTGTTCTTCAAATATTTTTTGCGAATATGATTCAAAAAAATAACCTCTCTGATCTTTAAATATTTTAGGTTCTATGATGACCAACCCGTCTATTTTTGTTTTTATAACATTCATATTCTATGTTTTTAGCAGATTCATTAAGTATTCCCCATATTGATTTTTAAGCAAGGGCTGTGCTAATTGTTCTAATTCATCATCCGAAATCCAACCTTTTTTATAAGCTATCTCTTCCAAACAAGAAATTTTTAAACCTTGTCTCTTTTCTATAGTCTCAACAAAATTAGACGCTTCACCAAGTGAATCATGTGTGCCAGTGTCTAACCAAGCAAAACCTCTTCCTAATAATTGGACTTTTAATTGTTCATCATTCAGAAATTCTTGATTGACCGTTGTGATCTCTAACTCTCCTCTTGCAGAAGGTTTTATTTTTTTTGCTACTTCCACTACTTTATTGGGGTAAAAATACAAACCTACTACCGCATAATGCGATTTTGGTTGTTCAGGTTTCTCTTCTATACTCAAGACTTTGCCTGTTTCATCAAATTCAGCCACACCATATCGTTCAGGATCTTTTACATAATATCCAAATACAGTAGCTTTATCATGTACTTCAGCGTCTTGCACAGCCTGTCTCAACATATGTGAAAAACTTTGTCCATAGAAAATATTATCCCCCAAAACCAAACAAACACTTTCATTTCCGATAAACTCTTCACCAATTATAAACGCTTGTGCTAAACCATCAGGACTAGGCTGTTCTGCATATTCTAATAATATTCCATAATCACTACCATCTCCTAATAATCTCCTGAAACCCGGCAGGTCTTGTGGAGTAGATATAACTAATATCTCACGTATTCCCGCTAACATTAGCACTGAGAGCGGATAATATATCATAGGTTTGTCATAAATAGGTAATAATTGTTTTGACACACCTTTTGTGATGGGGTATAATCTAGTACCGGAACCTCCGGCGAGAATAATTCCTTTCATATTATTAGTTATTTAAATCCTGGTAAAATTAATATAAAAAAAAGAAATATGGCTTCTTTGGGATTCCTCCTAAATTTAAACACATTAAAAGCCAAAACAAGCCTGTCAAAGTAATTATTCCTTATCAATCTTTTTACTAGATTGTTGTCTATGTCACAAAACTCTACGGTCTGAAGTATTTGTTTCCTATACCAGCCTTTCCTGGCTCTTGCCCATCTATTAGCAATTGCTTTAAAACCATTATTAGCTCCAAATTCATTATTATCATGTTGTCTATACTTCATAGTTACCTTATCATCAATATACCACTTATAATTTTTACTTCTTGCATAAGCATACATTAACCAATCATGTAAATCAATATTTTTTGAAAGGTCTTCTTTTTTTATCAGACTATTCTTGAAATCCATGAAAAGGTCTTTTTTTAAGACGTATGTACATCCCGGACCTGCAGATCCAAATAAATAATCAAACTCTTTTTCATGTCTGGCTTTTTTGATTACTACTTCTTTACCATTTTCCCAAAAAGCTAAAACATTTGAAGAATATGCGGAAAGATTTCTTTCATTCATTACTTTAATTGCCTCAAATAGTTTATCACTATACCATATATCGTCTTGATCAGCAAATGCAATGTACTCAAACGAATCAAAATCAGAATCTTTTATCAATCTAAAAAAATTCTGTGAAGCAGAACCCATTCTACCGGCGCTAGGTAGCAATTCAATCCTCTCATCTTCATAAGCTTTAATTATTGATAGCGTTTTATCACTTGACATATCATCACTTACGATAATTTTTACATCAACGGCTACCTGACCTAGTATAGAGTCTAATTGTTCCTTAATGTAGTTTTCACCATTATAAGTTGCCAATAAAATTAAACATTTATGCTTCATATTTTCAATCTTGAAATTATATAATTCAACGTGATAAACGGTAACAAAAGTAAAGTCATCATTATTGTTATTTTAAAAAACATAAGATCTGAAAAACCACCTGTTACACTTACATAAGAGAAAATTGCAATTGCAACAATTCTTTTTGAAAACTCTAAGTTTTTAAAAATAAACTTATTTGCGACGAATAACATCCATCTATAATTTAACGAAAAGGTTACAGCAATCCAAAATGGGGATAAAAATAATAAAAACCATCCACCCATACCATATGCTTCAGATATAAACAATGTATTCTTAATACCTATAGACGATGGATCAATCCTATCTTCGCTTATTAACATTAAATCTTTATGAAAAATTGGAAAATCAATAAATGAGGAAGCGAATGGCACACCATGCCAGATGTATTTCAAATCGTGAATAAATAGATTAAACTGCTCGTATGTTCCTATCATCTGCGCTACAAAAACCCTTTGTGAAAAATAATTAAAGAATAAAGAGGCATCAACCATTTGAGGATATTGAAATAAGACTACCCGATAGGTAAGGTACAATAAAACAAAAATTAATAATAAAAACTTAAATACAACTTTTAAGCTTATTTTCATCTTATTAAATGTTGCCTTGGTTACAAAATAAACGATTAAAACACTCAGTAATGGACCTTTTGAGCCTCCCCAACTAGCCACAAATAAAATCAGTAGAAGCATGATATACCTCTCAAACTTATGTTTGTCGTACAAATTAGAACCTACTATAGCTGTTAGAAATGGTGAAATAAAAATAAATAAATGTTTTAATGCTTTGACACTTTTATTTGCTGTAATTTCAGACCTAAGAGTTGATATACTCACCTCATCCATAAACGACAAGGTAAATGAATGTCCTACACCAATAAATACCCATATAAGTATGATAGCCAAGACACTAACAAGTAAAGATAATCTAACAAATAGCCTTCCATTATTATTAAAGGTTTTCTGTAAATCACCTAACATAAAATATTTATTACTAGTTTTTGAAATAAATATCAAGGTTAAATAAAAAAGAAACATTGATGAAATAGCAAGTAGAGAAATCCACCAAACTGAAACCTGTTTAACTTTGAATGCCACCCAAAAGTTTTCAATGGGTATTGTATTTAGTAATATTATAGAAGGGATAATATAAATTACTAAATCATAAAAAACGAAGAAACCTAGATAATTAGCTCTACCGAAATCGACCCCAAAAACAGTCTTACCCAATCCTTTTAAATAAAGTAAAGATAGCAACAGTAGCAAAACAAGAATCATTAATACTTCCATTGTCAACTATTTAAATATATCTCTTTATACTTTTCAGCATTCACTTCATAATCAAATAATTCTTCTGCCAAATCACTTCTTTCAACTTGTTTAAAATCATTAATAAAGTTACTTATATTAGCATTGTTTATCTCATTAAAAGTTTTGGGGTCATACACTACACCTAAATTATATTTTTCAATTATCGATGCAGCTCCACCACAGTATTTATTTACTATCACAGGTAATCCTGCGGCTAAATATTCCACAGTCTTCGTACCAAGCATAGTTAAACCAACCGATAATTCAATATTATCAGAAACATCCTTGTATGGTAAAAGACCAAAATCTGCTCTTGACAGCTTAGATTTTAATTCTTCTGTCGTTTTTGTAGATGTTAACTCTAGTTCACTTTCTAGCTCCGGACCAAAGACTTCTTTAATAATACTATGGTCAGACGTAGTTATAATCAGAATTTTAGTCTTAAAACTACAAGTTTCTTTTATTCTTTTATATAATTCTTTTAATTTATCAATAGTATGCCATGTGGATTTAGTCAAAGCACCAATGTAACAAAATATATACTCATCGTCTTTTTTTACTGTATCAGTATTGCTAAATTCCGGTCTTAACTTGTTAGCTGAAACACTCAAATATAACAATTCCACTTTTGAAGCTCCTATTTTTTCATAATGCTCTTTCATTGTGTCTGATACGGCAATATTTATATTACATTTTAAAAGAAGTTCTTTTTCTATTTTTTTCAGATAACGATAGTTTTTGTCTGTTTCTGCATAATTGTTTTTCATTGCTACCTCCTCCGGCCATAAACCTCTGCCATCAAACACTATACTGTACTTCAAATGATACTTTTCTTTTACTTTCAGTGCTGCCCAAGCAGCATGATAGGAACGACAATGCACTACATCAGGTTTTAGTTTTTTTAATCTTTTACTCAACAGCCAATGACTAAATCCATGAAATAAATAAAATGTCCTTTTTGAAGAATTAACAAATGTCTGTGATGCAAATATTGGAATTCTAAAAAATTTTATATTTGACAATCTTTGTCTAACCCTTTTTAATTCACTAAAATAAGCCCATTTTTCTCTGATTAAACCACTATGAATTAAAGGAACGGCAGCAATAAAGAAAAATTCTTCTTCTCTCATCAATTTGTATGTCTCAACAAATTGTCCAATTACCTGAGAACCAAATATACCGTATGAGCGAGGTGTCTCCCCCCATGTTAAGTAACAAACTTTCATTTCAATAACTCCTTAACTATTATTTCACTTACGCTCCCCCCACCATATAAATTCATTGTATAATCATCTGAAAAAACTGAACTTATATTTTTATAAGTATCAAGAATTTTCCTTTTATCAGCACCAACAAGTATATTATATTTATTTTCAACTAACTCCACCCATTCTGTTTCATCACGTAAGGTAATACATGGTTTTTCAAAGAAAAAAGCTTCTTTTTGTAACCCACCACTATCAGTCATAACCAAAAAACAATTAGAAATTAACCAAACCATTTCTAAGTAACCGACAGGATCTATAAAAATAATATTTTGTGGTTTATAGTTATTATTTTCTAAGACTTTTTTAGTTCTGGGATGTAATGGCACAATAATTTGTTTGTGTGTTCCTATCTCTTCTAGTGATTCAAAGATACTTTTCAATCTTTTATAATCATCTGTATTCTCAGCTCTGTGAACTGTACACAGCACAAAATCATCTTGTACATCTACTTTAGGTCTGACAGCCAATTTTTTATAAAACATAGCCCCATCCAGCATGACATCACCTGATTTTACAATCTTACAATCAAAACTTGCAAAACCCTCTTGCTCTAAATTTTGAACTGCAACATCCGTTGGACAAAATAAAATGTCACTTACTCTATCAGTCAAAATCCGGTTTACTTCCTCAGGCATTTTCATATTAAACGAACGTAATCCGGCCTCTATATGAGCTAATTTGATATGTAACTTACTTGCCACAATTGCTCCTGCTAATGTAGAATTAGTATCGCCATAAACCATTAACCAATCGGGTTGTTCTTTCAAAGCCACTTCTTCTATTCTTTCTATCATCTGACCTGTCATTGCTCCATGTGATTTACCACCTATTCCTAAGAAATAATCAGGCTTTGGAATTTTCATTTCCTTAAAAAACACATCACTCATATTAGAATCATAATGCTGTCCTGTATGTACTATCACCTCATGAATGTTTTTGTGTTTTATGATTTCACGACTTACTGTTCCAGCTTTAATAAACTGAGGACGGGCTCCTAAAATTGTTAATATTTTCATTGAATTGTTATTTTTTAAATTAAAACACTTTTGCAATTCTTGCAGAAAAGAAAATTTGAGATAAATAGAATAGACTAAACACCGATGAAACTAAATAAATTACTGTAATATCATTATCGGAAATCAAAAAAGACAACACAATACCAATCAATAAAAATAATTGTAATATCATGTTTAACATTTGTTTATTTCCAATATAAAACATATAACTCAATGGGTTAGAAACAAATCTAAAAAAGAGCATAATAGACATAATACTTGCATATTTAGCAGAAACTAACCATTTGGCACCAAAAAAGAAGACAAATAAATCATCAGCAAAAATTAACAGAATTAATGTAGGAATAATTGCCATTATAGACAATCTTTTAAAAGTAAATAAATAGATTTCTCTGGCATTATTATGTTCTAAATAGTCCTTTGCTGCCCTTTCTTTAAAAACATCCAGAACCGAAGATGAAATTAATGTAACAGGTGAACTGATAACTCTTTGTGACAAGTAAAAAAAACCGGCAATGCTAGAAGAAAAAAATATTTTTAACAGAACAGGGATAATTTGAAATGAAGCAATGTTAAACAAAGAGGCCGGAACATCATATATTGGGAATTTTTTATATAAAAGTGACATTTCTTTTATTTTGCCTTTTGTAACGCTTTTAGCTAGTAATTTTTGATTAGTAATATTTTTAATCAATTTTATATTAGCAAACATTTTAGAAAAAACTTCGCCGGATATTAGACCAAAAGCGTTTTTCATAAAAAAACCTACAGATAGTTGAATTACAGATAATGATATAGATTTTATCACATTAGCTTTAGCAATATCTCCAAATTTCTTTAGCCTTACATTATAAGCATTAAGTAAGTTTAATAATCCAATGAAAAATGTAGCTAGTGGAATTAAGTATGTATAATTGAATCCAGCATAAAAGAATATTTCATTCAAATCATTTTTAAAAACAATAACTAATATTAAAATGAGGACTGAAATAATAAAGTTAATTATAAGACTTAATGCTAAAAGATTAATTGCATCATCATCATCCTTTGGTAAAACTATAGCTAATTCATAACGACCATTACTTAGTGTCCCAACAATCATTGTGATTGCTACAAAGGTAGCTAACACTCCCATATCCTCAGGTAAATACAGTCTTGTTAAAATTGGACTTATTAAAACCGGCAGAGCAACAGAAACTCCTGTGCCCGTCATTAAAGTCAATACATTTTTAACAAACTCTGATTTTGGTAATATATTTTTAATCTTGTTTTTCAAGAATTAATTATTTCATAGTAAACGGATGCTTAACCAATGGTTTTTTCGCCAAAGGATGATAGTCTCCTTTTAAGCCGATAGGTTCAGAGTTCCTTATATCATGAACGATTTCAATAGCTTGACGGGCATCTTCCAACCCATAACCATTACCCTCCAAAATACCTTCATAAACTCTGGTATGCAAATCAGTAAAGCCTCCCGAAAATTCCAATTCTTCACCTTCTATCGTAATAGAACGATAAGTCCGTTGGCCTTTTGCCTTAACTTCTTCGGGTAACACATCGTAATTAATTGATAAAAACCAACGTACTCTGGCGCGTTCCAACTCAAGATATCCGGCAGCTCTGTCATGGGTATGTACATGAACCACGTTTTTCTTCACATCTCCAAAGATATAAGATAGCATATCGTAAAAATGCACCCCTATATTGGTAGCAATTCCCCCGGATTTGGTCACATCACCCTTCCAACTGGTATAGTACCAATGACCTCTTGAAGTCAAATACGTCAAATCAACATCAAATATTTTATCTTTAGGCGCTGCCTCTATTTTTTTCTTGAGATCTATAATACTTTGATGCACTCTTAATTGTAAAATATTGTAAACCTTTTTGCCGGATTCTCTTTCCATCTTTTGTAGCGCATCAAGATTCCAAGGGTTGAGCACCAAAGGCTTTTCACATATAGCATCTGCACCTCTGCGCAACGCCATCCTGATATGTGAATCATGTAAATAATTAGGCGTACATATACTCATATAATCCACCGCAACCCCTTTATCGTATTTTAGTTTTTCCAGATGACGGTCAAACCTCTCAGTTTCCACAAAAAAATCGGCATCCGGAAAATAACTATCCATAATTCCCACACTGTCAAATGAATCCAATGCCGCTATCAAATTATTGTTCGTATCTTTTATAGCTTTTAAATGTCTCGGAGCAATATAACCTGCTGCTCCAATTAAAGCAAAATTTTTCATGTTGTTTATTTTATTCTTTTTACTAGATTGTTCTTTAATTCATATTCTTGAGCACTTTCAGGACATATCGCTTTACCGTGCTCGTCAAAAGTTAAGCGGTGTCCGTATTCACTAACCCAACCTAATTGTTTGGCCGGATTACCAACCACCAAGGCGTAATCAGGGATAGCTTTGGTCACCACTGCCCCGGCACCTATAAATGCATATTGCCCGATATCATTACCGCAAACTATGGTCGCATTTGCCCCTATAGAGGCTCCTTTACCAACATGAGTTTTGGCATATTCATGACGCCTGATAACCGCACTCCTTGGGTTGATGATATTAGTAAAAACCATAGAAGGTCCTAAAAACACGTCATCATCGCAGATAACGCCGGTGTAAATAGATACATTATTCTGAACTTTTACATTTCTTCCTAAGGTCACTTCGGGTGAAACAACCACATTTTGTCCAATATTACACTGTTCTCCTATTTTAGCATTAGGCATAATGTGTGAAAAATGCCAAATTTTAGTGCCTTTTCCTATATGACATCCTTCGTCTATAACGGCTGTTTCATGTGCAAAATATTCCATAACTTTATAATTAAATGTTGTTAAAAAAATCTATCACTGCTGAACATACTGTGTCCATATCCTTAATATTCATTTCAGTATGAATAGGCAGAGATAACACCTCGTTACATAATTGTTCAGTATGTGGCAATTCAAAACCTTTCTCTACATATTGTTTAAATGCCTTTTGTTTATAGAGCGGTAATGGATAATAGATCATACTTGGGATACCTCTGTCTTTTAAATACGCTTGCAGTTGGTCTCTTTTCCCATCTTTAACCTTTAAGGTAAATTGATGAAATACATGTGTAGATTGAGGTAATTTGACCGGTAATTCAATACCATTAACACCCTTCAAACGTCTATAATATTCATCTGCCATTTTATTCCTGTCAGCTGCATAGGAATCAAGATATTTCAATTTAACATTTAAAATAGCGGCCTGAATAGAGTCTAATCTGGAATTACAGCCCAGAGTTTCGTGATAATATTTTTTAATCTGACCATGATTGGCAATCATTCTGATGTTATCTTTTAAAGCAGAATCATTGGTCATCAACGCTCCTCCATCACCGAAACAACCTAAATTCTTTGATGGAAAGAAGGAGGTACAGCCAATATCACCCATAGTACCTGTTTTCATAGTGGTTCCATCAGAAAATGTATATGATGCCCCTAGAGCCTGTGCATTGTCCTCAACAACATAAAGTCCTTTTTCCTTGGCTAACGCCAGAATTGGTTCCATATCGCAACTCTGCCCGTACAAATGTACCGGAACTATGGCTTTGGTCTTATCTGTGATGACAGATTCCATATCTTCTTTTCGCATGGTAAAAGTCTCAGGATCTACGTCTATCATCACCGGTTTTAAGCCTAACAAACCAATAACTTCTGCTGTAGCTACATAAGTGAATGCCGGACAAATCACTTCATCACCGGGTTTTAGACCCAAAGCCATCATGGCTATCTGAAGGGCATCTGTACCATTGGCACACGGAATGACATGGGCTACATCCAAATATTGCTCTAAAGCGCTTTGAAAATCATTAACCTTAGGGCCATTGATGTAAGCCGTGCTTTCCATACATTCGATAACTGCTGTATCTATCTCAGTTTTTATTTTTTTATATTGACTCTTTAAGTCAACCATAGGGATTCCACTCATAATAATAAATTTAAAATAGAATTAAAGTTTAGCATCGGCTTGACTAAGGAAACCTTTGACATCATAGACCACAGATTCATCTTTTTTTAGTTTATGAAAGTCTAAATTTAAAAATTCTTTATGCGCTACTGCCAGAACAATAGCATCATACGTTGTATCCGGTAATTGTTTCTGAGACACAATATGATATTCTTCCATAACTTCTTCCGTATCTGCCCATGGATCATAGACATCTACATGAGTTTGATAGCTTTGTAATGACCTGACCACATCTACCACTTTGGTGTTACGTACATCAGGACAATTCTCTTTAAAAGTTATCCCTAACACTAAAATTCTGGCGTCTTTTACTCTAATATCTTTTTTGATCATCAATTTTATAACCTCTGAAGCCACATACTCACCCATACCATCATTAAGACGTCTTCCGGCAAGAATAATCTCAGGGTGATAACCTACTTCCTGTGCTTTTTGAGCGAGATAGTAAGGATCAACCCCGATACAATGCCCTCCAACCAAACCGGGGGTAAATTTCAGAAAATTCCATTTGGTTCCGGCAGCTTTAAGGACTTCATGGGTATCAATTTCCATCAAATTAAAAATCTTTGCCAACTCATTGACAAAAGCGATATTGATATCCCTTTGGGAGTTTTCAATAACTTTAGCCGCCTCGGCAACTTTAATGGTAGGTGCCAGATGTGTTCCTGCAGTAATAACTGATTGATACAAATCATCAACGATTTTCCCCACCTCAGGTGTAGAACCGGAGGTCACCTTTAAGATTTTTTCTACAGTATGCTCTTTGTCCCCGGGATTGATACGTTCAGGTGAATAGCCCACATAAAAATCTTTGTTAAAAGTCATCCCTGAAAACTCTTCCAGTACCGGTACACATTCCTCTTCTGTAGCGCCCGGATAAACAGTACTTTCATAAATAACTATGTCTCCTTTTTTCAGCACCTTACCCACAGTCTCAGATGCCTTGATTAAAGGGGTTAAGACTGGTCTGTTATTTTTATCTGTCGGTGTCGGCACTGTAACCACATAAATATGAGAATCTTCTATTTCTTCAGGATTTGCCGTACAAAAAAGACCTTTGGTTTTTGGATTATTTTTAACGAGTACCTCTTGTAATAAGTCATCTTCAACTTCTAAAGTACTGTCATGCCCTGAATTCAATTCTTTGACGCGTGCCTGATCAATATCAAAGCCCACTACCGGATATTTAGTAGCAAATAATCTTGCCAACGGCAAACCTACATATCCTAGTCCTATAACTGTAATTTTTTTATCCATTATTAAATATTTTTATAAATATATCATTTTTAGGCGAAATCTAACTCTTAAACTCTATTAATACAATTTTGTAAACTCAAAATGCTACGCATAGACACATGCTACTAAACCGGTTCAAATGGAAAAAGCCGTTAAATATAATTAGTTTTCAACCTCATTAGTCTTTAAGCTCTTTACCCATGCCTTACCCAATACAATTCCAACACCTGTAACAACCCCTAAAAACAACCATACAGCTAATATCATGCCTCTTTTAGGTTTGGATTTTTTTACCGGTACACTTACAGGTTCAATGATTGTAAATACCGGTGTATCCTCTTTGACTGTTATTTTCTGAGCTTCTAATTGTTTGGCTAATTCAGCATAAACCCCATAAGCCAAATTGTAGTCGGCTTGTAAACGCTCTTGTCTGGTAGCAAACAAAGCTGTAGAAATTCCTCTGTTCCTGTCTCTAAAAGTGGCTAAGGCTGCTTGTTTGGCTAAAAACTCTTTCTTGGCTTCGTCATGCCTTTTAGTGATAAAATCTAATTGTTCTCGGGCTTTTTTCACTTTAAAGTCTGTAATAGCATCCTGTAATAATGTTTGAGCTTTAGCAGTCATTTGTGCTGCAGGCAATGCCTCAGGCATAGAAACTGCTAAAGTGATAAACCCCTCTTTATCATTGACATTTATAGACATTTGACCGGAAAGAACAGCCATCTTTATATGATCTCCTGAAGATATTTTAATAATTGATGCCTTACTACTATCAGTCCCATCTTCACTTACAGGTTTTCCTTTTATGGTTTTTAACACCAAACCCGGCAATCCAATAGTGTATTTTTTCAAACTACCAATCAAATTAAATTTTTGGTGATTGTCAAGATAATCCGCATAAGTTACAGATTCGTTTAAATCCTGAAGATTAATTTTGGTTTTAAGCATTTCTTGTTTAAAAGGAATGCTACTTACAATTTTAGGGTAGAGATTGGGTGGTATACTTTCTACCGAACCAGCGTTTAAATTAATCCCTGCCATTGCTGCTAAACCACCTAGGTTTCCTCCTAATTTAGGTTTTGAGGTCTGTGGTACCATAATCGTCGTTGCCGTATATTGTTTAGGTGTAAAAACAGCCACAAACAGACCTATCAAAGCAAATATCAACGTCCATTTGAAAATTGTTCTACGACTATTCCATACCGTCTGTAAGAGTTCTAACAGGTCAATTTCATCGTTATCTTGGTTATTATGGTCTAAATGTTCTGTCATCGTAGTTGTTAAATTTTATTCTAAATCATAAGACCTTATCAGTCTAAAGGATATATTTTTCTTTCTGCTAAAGCTTCAACAAGCGTATCAACATTTTGTTCCGGATGCAGTGATCTAAGCTTATAGTCAGGTTTATCCGGCACATCGTATTTCAGATCCATACCGGGTACATTTTCAGCCTTGCCTTCATCATAATCCTTGTATAACTTTGGTTTTTTAGTCCTACAGTTTTCTAAAGTTTCATCCATATAAATCATTATGAATCTCTCTGCTCCGATAATTTGTTTGAGTTGCTGTCTTATTTGCGCTCTGGGAGAAATAAATGAACAAATCACAATGATACCCTGATCATTTAATAAACTGGCAACCTCGGCTACACGTCTCAAATGTTCGGCATTATCTGCCGGACTATGATCTAATTCCATAGACAATCCGGAACGAACAGTACTACCATCTAATAAAACTACAGTAGCTCCCAGGTCAAACAAACGCTTTTCCAAACTAAAGGCTAATTCGTTTTTACCGGAACCGTGTAGTCCTGTAATCCACAAGGTTACACCTTTTTGGTTATAGCGTTTTTCATAAGATTTCTTTTCTATCAAACCTACACCTTTGTCTATTTTCGCCTTATCATCAGAGGTTATTCTATAAACATATTCTTTTGACCTTAGTTTACCAATAATCATCCCTACAGCAACAGTATTATGCGTCACAGGATCAATTAACACAAAAGAACCTGTGGCGTGATTCTGCTTGTAAGAATCAAAGAAAACTGGCTTTACTGTTGCGATGACCACTTTACCTATTTCATTCAATTTGAAGTGGTCAGCCTCATTCTTTTCCAAGGTATTGATATCTATCCGGTAATGTATTTTATCAATTCTTGCTTTGGTAGTTTGAGAGGCATGTTTGATAAAGAATTGTGTATGGCTATCCATGGCTTTTTCATCCATCCACACCAACATCGCTTCAAAGTGTCTTTCTACTCTGGGTAAATTATAAGGATGAACCAACATCTCGCCACGTGAAATATCTATTTCATCTTCCAGTGTAATAGTTACCGATTGCGGTGGAAAGGCTTCTTCCAAATCTCCATCGTAGGTCACTATTGATTTTACTTTTGATCTTTTTTTGGACGGTAACGCCATTACTTCATCTCCTTTTTTCACTATACCTGAAGCCACTTTGGCCGAAAATCCTCTAAAATCTTTATCCGGTCTTAAAACATATTGTACAGGAAAGCGAAAATCACTAAAGTTCCTGTCACTGCTGATGTGAACATTTTCTAAGTATTCCAGCATACTTTTACCGTGATACCACGGCATCTTTTTTGAAGTTTCTACAACATTTTCACCTTTAAGTGCCGATAAAGGTATAAAGTGTAGATCCGGTATGTCAAGTCGTGTTACAAATGCTCTATAATCTTCGCAGATATCATCAAAAATCTTTTGGTCGTAGTCTACCAGATCCATTTTATTGACGGCCAATACCACGTGTTTAATTCCTAACAATGAGACTATATACGTATGGCGACGGGTTTGGGTAATCACCCCTTTGGTCGCATCAATCAGGATAATCGCCAAATTAGCTGTTGAGGCACCTGTGACCATATTTCTCGTATACTGCTCATGCCCGGGGGTATCGGCAATAATAAATTTACGCTTGTTAGTAGAAAAATACCTATAGGCTACATCAATGGTAATACCCTGTTCCCGCTCTGCTTTTAAACCGTCAAGAAGTAGAGCATAATCAATCTCATCACCGGCATGACCTACCCGCTTACTGTCTCTGTGTAAAGCTGATAATTGATCTTCATAGAGCATCTTACTATCAAACATTAAACGACCAATCAATGTAGATTTTCCATCATCAACAGATCCTGCCGTCAACAAACGTAGAAGATCTTTTTTTTCATCTCTGTTTAAAAAGGTTTGTATGTCTATAGATGGTTTGCTCAAAATATGTGTATTAAAAATAACCTTCTCTTTTTTTCTGTTCCATTGATCCGTCCTGATCAAAATCTATGACCCTTGTTGTTCGTTCAGAAACTTTGACTGTCATCATTTCTTCTACAATTTCTTCTACAGAAGTAGCCGTAGACTCAACAGCTCCTGTTAAAGGATAACATCCCAAAGTTCTAAAGCGTACCATTTTCATTACAGCTTTATCCCTCATATCTTTGGGCATTCTCTCATCATCGACCATAATAAGATTACCATCGATATCTACCATAGGTCTTTCTTTGGCAAAATACAATGGGACAATCGGTATTTTTTCCAATCTGATATACTGCCATACATCAAGTTCTGTCCAATTGGAAATAGGAAAGACCCTGATTGACTCTCCTTTATGAACCTTGGCATTATATATATCCCACAATTCAGGTCTTTGGTTTTTCGGATCCCATTGGTGGTATTTGTCTCTGAATGAAAAAATCCGTTCTTTGGCTCTTGATTTCTCTTCATCCCGTCTGGCTCCGCCAAATGCAGCATCAAATTTATACTTATTTAACCCCGACAATAGCGCCTGCGTTTTCATCACATCTGTATGTACTTTACTACCATGCGTGAATGGTCCTACACCGGATTCATAACCTTCTTTATTGTAATGAACAATCAGATCCCAATTATTGTCTTTGGCATATCTGTCCCTAAACTCAATCATTTCATTGAATTTCCATTTAGAATCAATATGCATCAATGGAAAAGGCACCTTCCCCGGATAAAAGGCTTTCTCTGCCAACCTTACCATAACAGAAGAATCTTTTCCTATGGAGTAAAGCATCACAGGATTTTCAAATTCTGCGGCTACTTCTCTGATGATATGGATGGCTTCTGCCTCTAATTCTTTAAGGTGCGATAGGTTATATGCCTTCATGTTCTTATACTAATTGTTGCACTCCGTTTTATCGTGATTAATTTCTTTCAATCAGTTTATCGACCAACAATGCAAGGGTCACAAGCCCTGTAGAAATCCCTACGACTTCTTGAGTGGACACTTTAAATTTACGCTCTGGTTTTTCAGGAATTAAAATAGTGGCTCCCGGCTCTATAGGTGGATAAGACCTGAAAAACAAAAAGTTCTTAGTGGTTTTAATCTCTCCATTCTGATACAATACAAATGCTTTACTTTTTTTTGCGTTATGCAAAAATCCTCCGGAATTGTTTATATAGTGTTTTAAGTTTTTACCTTTGATATATTGCACTAAAGACGGGGTATAGACCATACCCTGAACTTCTACCGTTTGGGTTTTTTTAGGCACAATTATTCTATCTCCCTCCACCAAACACAAGTCAATATCCGACTTCTTATCATTCATGATTTTTGTTAAATCAATACCGACTTTATAACTTTCTTTAGTTATTTCTACATTCTCAAATAAGGAGTCTTTTTCTATGATTAATTGTGCCACTTCTTTTTGATTCACATCAACTTTATTATCTTTGTTTCTGATGAGTGTAGCCCCTTTGACATAAGCATATGGGGTAAAACCGCCGGCTTTCTCAATCAAATCACTAATAGTCTCCTCTTGGTTTTCTATGGTATAATTGCCCGGAAACTGTACCTCTCCTGTGACACTTACACTTTTTTGGGTGACAAATCCTTTTTTATACCTCACAGTAACTACATCATAAGGCTGAACCAATACTTTATTTATAGCATCTTCTAAAAGAGGATTGACAGAAATGATAAAACTTTCAGCTATAGTAGAAAAGTTATCATCATCCAATCTTCTTGAAATTTGAATGTTATCAGGATCTGCACCTTCTCTAAAACCACCTGCCATGGCAATAAAATCCTCAACTGATATACCTTCAATATATTTTATTCTTTGAGGTTTATTCACTGCCCCATTAATCACTATATGACCCGTCTCTCTTAGCTGCCCCTTACTGTAAATATAAACTTCATCTTCCGGTTGCAGTTCTATATCATTCGTTTGATTGATAACATCTTTTACTGAAAAAGAAATAATCTCTTTATCTATATCATCTATTTTTCTTTTAATAATTGCTTTATCCAAATTTGCATCAGACTTTATGCCTTCTGCCTTTGACAATAAATCTCCCAATTTCATACCCTGATAATATTCATAGTTACCCGGATGGTAAACGGCACCTTTTAACAACACACGATTTTCAAATCTGTCTAAAACCTTATCCACCTGAATAATATCACCATTCTTTAAACCTATACGAGGTTGTTTATTTAAATCAAATTCTTTAATCTCTTTCTGAGTATTAGTATAGCGTTCTATGATTATATTTTTCTTATAAGCATCAGCTTTTAAACCACCGGTATAAAGCATTAAATCACTAAAAGTTTCATCACTTAACAGCTCGAATTTCCCGGATTTTTTCACCTGACCTTTTATTGTCACATGACTAATAAAAGGCGTCACAATAATAATATCCTGATCCTGCAAGGTTAAATTACCTTCTTCTGAACCATTGATATAATATTTATAAAAATCAAAATAAGCTAAAACCTGACCATTCCTGACCACTTTAATCTTCCTGAATGTTCCGTTTTCAGTAGGACCGCCTGCAGCGTATAACCCGTTCAGCACTGTAGACAAACCATTTAGTGCATAAGTGCCGGGCACTTTGACTTCTCCAATAATGTTAACCTGTACCGTCCTGATATTTTGAAGTACAATATTGGTGTAAACTTTATTATAGCTACCCTCCGGGGCACTAATACCGTAATAAATCTTTTTTAAACGGGCATTGATTTTAGAAGTAGCAGCCTGAAAACTTAAACCATTAAGATTGATTTGACCAACACCACTTATTTGGATGTTGCCTTCTTTTGAAATCTCTTCTGAATAAGACCCTTCTGCAGCCCCCCAAAGATCTATGCCAATGACATCACCCGGTCCTAACCTATAGTTATCCGGAGTCGCCAAATTGATATTAGGGGTAAAACTGATATTAGGGTTGTTAAAAAAGTCATAGCCAAACAAAGGATTTTTTTTATAAACTTTTGTATTCTGACCATTAACCAATCCAAAGGTTGGAGCATAAAAATCCGTTTTATTAGAGACTTTGGATTCTTTACTTTTTGATACACTAACAGATCCTTTATTCAACTGAAAAAACCTTTGTTTCAATTGTCCTAAATCATCAGGATTCATACCCTGGGATCTTGCCATAAGCTCCAGTTGTTCTATAGAATACCCCGAACGTTGCACTTGTTGCCATAGTTCGTTAACTTGTTGATCACTTAAACTATTGACATCTATTTGCCCTAACTGAGACAAATCCTGAGCAGCCATTAGAACTGTTCCTATAAAAAAAAGTATTAATAGAGCTTTCCCTTTAAGCTTTTGGATATAGTATGGTGTATTATTCCAGAACATAAATAGTTTAATTTAAGCAGTATCTTCTGCAATGTAAAACATGCAAATGTATGAATATTTTATAATAATTACCTTATGATAAACACAAAAAAGCCCAAGTAATACTTGGGCTTTTTTGTTACAAATAATCTTTTGAGATTATTTAACTTTTATTTCTACACGTCTATTAAGCGCATTGTTTTCATAAGACACTAAATCTTTCTCTCCATAACCTTGCTCAGTTATTCGAGAAACACCTTTGCTCTCCAGATAATTTCTTACAGCTTTTGCTCTTCTTAAACTCAAAGCATCATTATAAGTATTTCCACCTACAGGATCAGTATAACCTGATACGATTGTGATTTCAGTTGTCGTATTCGGACAATCAATTTTATTGAGTAATTCAACAACTCTATCCAATTTAGCTGCTTCACCAGATTTAATATTTGACTTATCAAAATCAAAGTAAACAACTGTTTTATTGATTTCATTGATGTATGGTGTACAATCTTTTTCAACCGTTTCAACTTCTTCAACTACTTCAGGACATCCGTTATTTGATGCCGGACCAACTTCGCTAACACATTTATCATCTTTATCCAGAACACCGTCACCATCTGAATCTGGCCATGGGCAACCATTATTGGCTTTTGGACCTTTGGTTGTAGGACAATTATCATCTTTATCCAGAACACCGTCACCATCTCTATCGGCTACTTCTACGACAGGCTTAACATCAGTAGGCTCAGGACAACCGTTGCGAGAAGCCACTCCATAAACTTCCGGACATTCATCTTTACTATCTACAATACCGTCACCATCTGAATCAACTTCTTTACTACCAAATCTATAAACTAACCCGGCCGAGTGTTGGAAAAAGTCTGTACCATTACTATTAAAGCCATGGTTGTATGAAGATTCAAGTTTGACCCCCATACTCTCTAATACCCATAAATTAACACCATAACCTGCATTAACTTTAAAGTCATTATTTTCTCCAAGAACTGAATATCCAAGACCTACATTCACAAATGGATCAAACCATGCTGTTTGTCCAATAATATCGTTTACATGATAGTTAATTCTGGCATCTATATTGAAGTATTTCTCATCTAATAGTTGATCTCCAATATTATAGGCAAATGGTTTTTCAAATTTACCCATAGAAGCACCTAGTTGCAATCCAAATATATCATTTATTTTTCTTTCAACTGAAACTCTTATTGGCGTACCAGCTGAATTGACGTCTCTGACGTCTCCATTAAAGTAGTCATGTAAAATATCTTTTAAATCATCAGGGGTTCTTACATCTAAGAAATTGAACCCGGCACTAACCATCCATTTTGAACTTACAAACAACAAAGCATTTGAATATGCTTTCTCGTCACTTGGACTAGTAAATCTGTAAGATAACCCTAGTAAATGTTGGAAATAGTCGTTACCTGAATTTTGAAAATTATGGTTATAAGATGACGCTAAAGTAGCTCCCCAATTGTTTGAAAACCAAAAATTTAACCCCCAACCGGCTTTAAAATTGAACATTGAATAGTCATCGTATTTTGTGAGACCTATTCCTGTTTCCAAGAATGGATCAACCAAACCAGATCTTCCGCCTAAATAATACTTAAATTTTCCATCTACAGCAAAAAATGAAATATCTGTTTCAGGATCCCCTTTATCCCAAGCATAACCTTTTTTAATCTTAGACACAGATGCACCTAATTGCATTGAAAAATGATTATTCAAACTTCTTTCAACGGTCAACTTTGATGGAAAAGCATACAAATTGAAATCACTCGCACCAACATAGTCTTTCATAATTTCTCCAAAACTATCCGGGGTACGAATATCTACAGCATTCCATCCTGCTGTAATAATCCAGTCATTCGAATTAAAATCTTTCTCCTGTGAGAATAATCCTGTCAACATAAAAACAGACAGTAAAAATAGTATCGTTTTTTTCATGATAAATAAATTAATTTTTGCAAAAGTACATAATTACTTTGATTCAAACTAACAAATTCTAACCCGTATTGAATTAAACATCATTTCCAGCCACTTATCAACATGAAAATCAATTACTAAACTAAATATAAATAATTGGTTATCAGTCTTAAATCTCTTTAAAATAGTATTATTTCAATTTAATCCACATATGTTGTAAATTGATAAAATATCTCTTTGTACCCTCAATGAATTCAGCAAATCACTATACTTAAAAACCTTTTGTTTGTCAACACTGATAAGACAACAAATATTTTAAATCCCCTTAAAGTTGTATTTGTTACTTGAATTAGACGTTATAAATTTCATAAGCCTTAAAAAACGCTTAACAATACTTTTGATTTTTCAACCGTTTCCAACCATTCATTTTCGGGAATACTATCAGCAGTAATCCCACCACCCACATAAACAACCGCTTTGTCAGTTAAGATCTGCATACAGCGCAGATTGACAAAAAGCTCAGATGTATGATTCGGATGAATATACCCCAGATATCCGGTATAAAACAATCTGTCGTAACCCTCATTATTAATAATAAAGTTTTGGGCAACGTCTTGTGGCACACCACAAACGGCCGGCGTAGGATGCAATTTATCCACTACAGGCTTAAAGTGTCGTTGAGATTTGAATTGCCCTGAAATATCCGTACACAAATGCGCAAGCGGCCCGGCTTTTTTAGTATAGGTATCAGACAGACTAAGAGACTTGCTATCATCTTTTATGCTTTCGACAATGTACCGGGTAACAATGGCTTGTTCTTCAATTTCTTTATCCTGCCATGTCAGAGATTCCGAATAAGGCTGTGTCCCGGCAAGAGCCATGGTTGAAAAATCATCTCTATCAATAGTTAGCAATCGTTCCGGGGTGGCACCCATCCAAAATCCAACCTTGGGATGGTGCCAAAGATAGACCATTGCCTCAGGATATTGAGCAATCAGGTTTTTAAAAACGTCAACAGAATTATCTGAAGGCATTGTTTGTTCAACGCGACGTGAGATTACAATTTTTTGTGCTTGTCCGGATGAGATATAATCCACCGTTTTTTGCACTAAACTCATATGCCGTTGTTGCTCAGCAGGGTCTGTTGAAATTTTTTGGGCTGAATGGTCTGTTGTGGGCAGATTGTTATTATCTAACGTATAACTTGTATAACGACTTTGGGCTTTAGGAATAAAGACATTTTCTTTAGCACGATCAAAAGGTGCCATAACAAAACCTTCTTCGGTCAATGTTTGAGTTGTGTAAACATCATCATTATTCTGAACAAGACAATGTAATATATTTGATTGAGGTGTTCTGTAACACACAAAGACCTTATTGTCTTGCAACCAGCGTTCAATACATGTAAATGCCTCTTGAGCCATTATGTTGTTTTGTTTTTGGGGAGGATAATGTTTGTGAGTTTACATAAAGAGATAAGCTCGTCATTTTCATCGGTAATCCTTATTTCCCAAAGATGGGTGGTTTTCCCACGGTGAATAAATCTGGCCGTGGCAGTTACTATGCCCGAACGTTTACTCTTCAAATGATTGGCAGATATTTCTATACCCCGGATATCATAATCAGGAGAATTCACGAATAAGTATGAGGCTGTACTACCCACACTTTCCGCTAAAGCGACACTGGCACCACCGTGTAATAACCCCATAGGTTGATACACGCGCGGCGTAACAGGCATAGTAGCCTTGAGATAATCCTCACCTATTTCTGTAAAGGTTATATCTAAGGTTTCCATCAGGGTGTTCTTCATAAAAGCGTTGACTTGTTCTAATGACCTCATGAATTGAATTTAAAATTTAACATTCGAGCGGGGTTCAAGATGTACAAATTTAAAACTTTTTTTTCGTTAGTAATTTTCCATGTTCATTATACAACCGCCATGTTCCTACAGGCAAATCATTTTTAAACCGCCCTTTCATCTTCAGTGTACCATCCTGATAATACGCTTTAAACCTACCGTGTTTTTTACCGTCTTTTAAAGGAACCTTTATATGAATATTGCCGTTGAGATAGGTAGATTTATAGACTTTGGCATTGAGGTCATTGGGGTTGATTTCAGGGATGACCAATACCGCATCTTGTGCTTTAAAATCTACAGGTTCTACTTCCTGATGTTTTTCCTCTTTGGCATTCCAATCATCTTTAGCCTTATAAACATCCATAGTCTCCCAAGGTTCATATTTCACGGCTAAAATATTTTTAAATAATTTATCCTGAGGTAATAATTGCATCCCCAGATGGGTAAAACTCGAGAAATAATCTTCATTGTCTCTAAGATCTTGCTTGGTTTGACCTGAAAAATTGGCTACAAAACTATCGTAAAACAATGGGGTGTTGACATAGACAAAAACATTGGAACGCTTTTCAAATTGTTTTTTAAACCGGCTGTAACTATCAGAACGGGACAAAGTATTTTTATCTAAATAATTATTGATGATATATTTAAGCGTATTGGGGTGATTGGTAAAAACCACATAATCATCTATCACACTATAATAAGGGTGGGTGAATTTTTTAAAAAACCCGCCAAAGAAAAACTTAAAAAACCCTTTAATCGATAAATAATTTATGGTATAGTCTTTATACGTCACCGATTTGAATTTTAAAGGAGTTTTTTTTCGTACCTGATCGGTAATAAAACCCAATTGTTTAGTGGCAATTTTACTGTTTTTAGTCTTTATTACTAAGGCAAAATCATTTCCATTCCCAAATGCTTTAGTGTCAAATTTCAACAAAGCTACTTCGTCATCTATCCAGTCGATTATATGCTTTTTAAGGTCTATATCCAACCGTTCCTCAATATCTTTTTGATTGGCCATAAAACTCTTATAAGTATCGGGGTCTTTGGCTTGCAGATCCAGATATGCCTCATAGAATTTTTGATAAGAGGAAAACCCAAAACTGACATAAGCAGCCGTACGCAAAGGAGCTATTTTTTCTATACTACGAGTACCGGTGCCCGCTTTTTGCAAAGACAGCAGGTAAGATAAATCTGTATCATTGATATTGGTATAACCGGTAGCTTTGATTTCTTTTCCCTTACGCAAGTCAGCATCAAGTCCGGTGAAATAGAGCGTTTCACTCAATGATTGAATAAACCCACTATCATCATTATAGCCTAAAGCCCCGGCAAATTCGTCCCAATATTTATACTGCACAAAAAACCTCAGCATTCCTTTATGCGAAGTGTGTTTATTGATAGCAATAAAATTCAAATCACGTCCGATGACCGGCTCAAGATGCTGGGCAATAGCTGCCTCTACCAATTGCGCGGTATATGACAAAACAAGATTGTCATCGATCACCGATAAATAAAGGGTTTCACGGGTTTTCTCATCATAAAGCTCAAGAATATCCACATCTGAATATCGGCGCTCGGTTAATTCAAAATGATTACTGATAATTTTTTTCAAAAGGGTTTTAAAGTCGGTAAACTTTGCTGTTCTCCCCAGATTAACAATGTATAAATGGTCAAAATCCCGTCTTGAAATGACATGAGCAGATACCAATACCCTTTTTGCCCCAATCATATCGAGAAATGTTCTATTGTCATTAATCAAAGTATCCAATGTATGCGTACCGGAAGTTATATTTTGAAAATACGTATTGGTGTTCAAATGCTCCCACACATCACTTTTCTTAATATCTTCCCAATGCTTTACCGGATCATCGGTTTGTAAAATATAAACAGCGTCTTTGGGAACGAGATAAAGAGCATTGAGGTTGCGTTGTTCCTGCCAGTAAAATTTATAGATTAAAACTGCCATGAGTATTAACAAAACACCAAAAAAAATATAAATTGCTTTTTTCATATTTTAAACATGTATGGTTAATCCGTCGTAACTTACAAATACATCCTCCGGTAAGTTTTTTTGCACTTCTTCATGAAAACCCAACCGGTGACTGATATGTGTGAGATAAGCCCGTCCGGGTTGTAATTCATCAATCAACGCTAACGCTTGATCCAGATTGAAATGGGTATAATGTGGTTCAATACGTAAGGCATCTACCACCAAAACGTCAAGATTGTGCAATAATTGTTTGGACGTTGGGCAAACAGCACTCACATCCGTGAGGTAAGCAAAATCGTCAATACGATAACCCAAAATGGGTAAATCACCGTGCATGACAGGGATTGGCAGAATAGATTTTTGGTTAATTTTAAACGAGATTTCCGGATATATTTCTATGGGTTCTGCCTTGGCTTTACCTTTATAAATAACATTGTCATCAAAAATATAATCATAACGTTTGATAAGCACATCAAGTACCCGGCGCTCGGCATAAACCGGTAAGTGACCCAATTTATTGGAATATTGACGGATATCATCTAAACCGGCAATGTGATCAGAATGCTCATGGGTAAAAATAATCCCGTCCAGGTGCCTGACATTGGCAGCGAGCATTTGCATACGAAAATCAGGACCGCAGTCTATCGTGATTTGAAAACCTTCATCACTGAGTAAAACAGAGCTACGCATACGCTTATCTTTGGGATCCGTAGAATGGCACACCGGATGATCAGATCCGATCATGGGAATACCTTGTGACGTACCGGTTCCGAGAAAAGTAATGGTCATGTACTATTTACAAATTTTAATTGTTTTAACGGCAGATTACACGGTTTTCTACCGCCACTGTCTGTCGAGCCAAAAATAAAAAAGTTTTTAGATTGAGCGCATGATACTCTTAGAATACTCTGAAAAACTTACAAGTAATATTCGCTTTAAAATGTTCCGACCCAACCTCTTTTTCGGGACTTAGAGCCTTTGCCTTTTTTCCCGGATTTACGACGGTTTTTACTTGTTTGTTGTGATTTTTTAGAGTTGCTTCGTGAGCTTTTAGATTTTGAACGCCTGTCTGAACGACTTGATTTTTGTTTTTTCGATGGCTCAAGATCTATCACCATATTACCATAAGGCACGCCTTTGAGTTCTTTTGTAATCGCCTTTTCCATAGAAGAATCTATCTCAAAAAACGAGAAGTTATTGAGAATTTCAATTTTACCAATCGGAGTATCATCAGAACCCAGTGCTTCATTAATAAGCCCGATAAGTTTGGCAGGATTTACCCCATCCCGTTTCCCTATATTGATAAAAAACCTTGTAAAAGATTGATTACCCATAGCTTTTTTGATGGATTGGTGTTCTGCTTGACTCACATTGATATCACCGGAACCTTTATAATAGGACAGAAAACGGTTAAACTCTGCTGAAACAAAATGCTTAATCAATGTTTTGCGGTCGAGACCCTCTAACATCTCATAAATCTCAGGTAAAAATGGTCCTATTTGTCCTTCATCAACTTCTATACTCTTAACCTTATCAATCAAAACATAGAGTTGTTTTTGACAGACTTCTTCACCGGTAGGAATAAGTTCCCGGGTAAATCTAATTCCGGAATTCTTTTCAATATTTTGAATTTTTTTCAGTTCTCTGGTATGGATAATTACAATCGAAATCCCCAAATTACCTGCCCGGCCTGTTCGTCCGCTTCTATGTGTATAGACTTCATCGTCATCGGGTAGATTGTAATTGATGACATGGGTCAATTCCTGAACATCCACACCTCTGGCCGCTACATCTGTTGCAACCAATAGTTGAATTTTACGTTCTCTGAATCGTTTCATCACATCATCACGCATGTTTTGTGAAAGTTCGCCATGAAGGACATCAGCATTATAGCCTTCCTGCATGAGTTTGTTGGACACTTCTTTGGTCTCCCGGCGTGTTCTGCAAAATATAATACCGTAAATATCAGGATTAATATCGACCACCCGCTTGAGGACTTCATACCTGTTTTTGGCATGAGCCATATAATAACGGTGTGACACGTTATCTGATCCGGAATTGATTTTATCAACTTTGATTTCCACAGGATCATTCAAATAGGAATTGACAATCCGTTTGATATCTTTGGACATGGTTGCAGAGAACAACAGTGTCTGACGGTCTTTAGAGGTTTTGTCTAAGATGTAATTCAGATCCTCTTGAAACCCCATAGACAACATCTCATCTGCTTCATCAAGGATAATCCGTTTAGTTTTATTGAGTTTGAGACGGCCTTGTCCAATGAGGTCTTTGGCTCTTCCCGGTGTTGCCACTACGATATGAGCACCTTTACGCAATTGTCTTATTTGAGCTTCAGTACTGCTACCGCCATAAACAGGTACTATATGAATACCATCAATGTACTGGGCGTAACTTTTTAAATCCTCAGTAATTTGCAAACAAAGCTCTCTTGTGGGTGATAAGATAAAGGTTTGAATATGTTTTTTTGATACATCTGTACGTGCAATAGCCGGTAATCCAAAGGCAGCGGTTTTTCCCGTTCCAGTTTGTGCCAGCCCGATAACATCTTTTGGGCTGTCTAAAAGTAATGGAATTATTTCTTGTTGAATGGGGGTTGGTGTTTCATAACCTAACGTCTTAACGGCATCTTGTATAAGCTCCGGTAAGTTTAACTGTGAAAATGTGAACATGTAATTTTTATAAGTGGGCAAAGATGAGCATTTTTATTGGATAAACAGGCGTTACTAAAAAACATTTAAGTTAAACTATTCACAAACCCCTGATTTTAAATCCTCCGGACAATGCACATCAAGTGGTTACGCAATAGACACTTATGCTCCGAAGGCAAGCATCTCAGTAGTCGTAAAAGAAATCATGTGTTTATCAGGCGCTTAACCCTTTGCAACAAGGTAGGGTGCGAATAGTGCCAAAAGACATACCACGGATGTGGGGTTAAGTTGCTCAAGGAGTTTTTAGATAATTTTTTGAGCGCACTGATAAGATCCTTTGCATTACTGTATAATCCTGCAAAAGCATCCGCCTGATATTCAAATTTACGAGACAACATACTCATCAACAAACCAGTCAATTCTGACAACGGGCTGTACAAAATACCAAATACAATAACACCAATATGAAAGCTCGGCTGGTTGACACCCAAAGCGCCGGATAACAAAGGACTACCTATAAAAAGGGACAGTAGGTATAGTGTTAACCCCGTGACGAGTATACTCAATATTATATTATAGACGACGTGTCTTTTTTGGTAATGACCTATTTCATGAGCCAAAACCGCTACAATTTCATCGGTCGTTAAATCTTTGATTAAAGTATCATATAAAACCACGCGTTTTTTAGACCCAAAACCTGTAAAATAAGCATTGGCTTTTTTAGACCGTTTACTCCCGTCAATCACAAAGATATTGTCCAGTTTAAAACCAACTTTTTGAGCAAAAGTGCTTATGGCATCTTTGAGTTCTCCTGTTTCAAGGGGTGTTTGCTTGTTAAAAAACGGCACAATGAGTTGAGAATAAAACAGTGTCATAAACAGGGTAAAAGCCGTGACCAGTATCCAGGTGAACCACCAAAAGTTAGCACCTGTCTGATGATAAAACCACAAAATAGCCGTCAGTATAACACCCCCGATGACGACAGACAACAGCAAACCTTTAACTACATCCAACCAAAATGTTCTTTGGGTCGTGGTATTAAAACCAAATCGCTCTTCAATAACAAAAGTGTGGTAATAAGAAAACGGCATATCAAGAATGCTATTGGCTAATAGCATAAGCCCTATATACAACAGACTGACAAGGATTGGTTGTTCAACATAAGACCGGACTAAGTCATCTAACCACGCAAAACCACCGAAAAAGAAAAATACCAGAACAATAACCAACTGAAAACCGGAATGCCATATAGAAAAACGGTAATTGGTTTGTTTATAACGTTGAGATTTTTGATAGGCTTCCTCATCAAAAACACCTTCTAACAATGTTGGTACAGGATCGGCAAAATGCCGGGCATTGATATAATCCAGATACGTATTCCAAATAAATTCGATAAGAATAATCGCAATAAGTATGTAGAAAAGTATTTCAGGTGTCATAAATTAATTTTGGTGCGAAAATACTAAATACTACACACTTTGATTCTTCAACATGCGTTTTTTTTATCACAAGTTAGACATGACAAGTATTCCAACCAACCCTATACATACAAAACCTCTTTTGCCCCCATTTTTGAAATGTAATAATCATCTGATTTGCATATATTTCATCTCTTTTCCCGGTCAAAAACAACAGTTTAAAAAATTATGTTTCTTTGCAACGGTTATTTTTAATAACCAATGATCTAAAAACTATTAACTAATTCATGCGTACAAAATCATCAAAAACCAAGCACATCAACGTCGTTACACTCGGTTGTTCAAAAAACGTTTATGACTCTGAAGTGCTTATGGGACAACTCAAAGCCAATGCCAAAGAGGTCACTCACGAATCACAGGAGCAATCTGATATCGTGGTCATTAACACTTGTGGTTTTATAGGCGATGCCAAAGAGGAATCCATTAACACTATTCTGGAATACGTGAATGAAAAAGAAGCCGGAAACGTAGAAAAGGTATTTGTCACAGGCTGTTTGAGTGAACGTTATAAAAAGGATTTAGAAGAAGAAATCCCTGATGTCGACCAATACTTCGGGACTCATGATTTACCCAACTTACTCAAAGTCCTCGGCGCCGATTATAAAAAAGAATTGGTAGGCGAACGCTTGACGACCACTCCAAAGCATTATGCTTATCTTAAAATAGCTGAAGGCTGTGACCGTCCTTGTGCCTTTTGTGCCATTCCGCTTATGCGTGGTAAAAACGTCTCACAACCCATAGAACATCTGGTTAGTGAAGCTGAACAATTAGCAGCAAACGGGGTTAAAGAACTTATTTTAATCGCTCAGGATCTGACCTATTACGGTATCGATCTTTACGGTCAAAGACGTTTAGCAGATTTACTTAAAGCATTGATACCCATAGATGGTATTGAGTGGATACGCTTACACTATGCTTTTCCCACAAGTTTTCCGCGAGACGTTCTGGAAGTTATGGCCAATGAACCTAAAATCTGTAAATACATTGACATTCCATTACAGCATATCAACACTGATGTTTTAAAATCCATGAGACGCGGACACAACCGGAAAACTTTAGAAAAACTACTCAAGGATTTCAGATCTTATGTACCGGATATGGCCATCAGAACGACTTTGATTGTAGGTTTTCCTGGCGAAACGCAAGAACAGTTTGAGGAACTCAAACAATGGGTTAAGGATACTAGATTTGACCGCCTTGGGGTATTTGCCTACTCACACGAAGAAGACACGCATGCGGCAACACTGGATGACAATGTCCCGGAAGATGTCAAACAACAACGCGTCGCAGAAATTATGGAATTACAAGCCGGCATTTCTTTTGAACTCAACCAACAAAAAGTAGGTCAAACTTTTAAGTGTATTTTTGACCGTGAAGAAGCCGGTTATTATATAGGACGTACCCAGTACGACTCTCCGGATGTCGATAATGAAGTTTTAGTCAAATCTGATGAGTGTTATATCAATCTTGGTCAATTTATAAATATAAAAATAACTGAAGCCTCTGAGTTTGATTTGTTTGGGGTTCCGGTAGTTAGCTTTTAGTGGGCAGTGAGCAGTGGGTAGTAGGCAGTGGGAAGTGGGAAGTGGGAAGTGGGCAGTTGGCAGTGAGCAGTGAGCAGTGGGTAGTAGACAGTTGGCAGTGGGTAGTGAGCAGTGGGCAGTGGCAAAAAGTATATGGATAGAAATCAAGAAAATATATTATGGCATTCAGAAAGTTATTAGCTTACCAAAAAGGGTTTGATTTGGCGATGAATATTTTTGAAATCACCA
>PDWJ01002968.1_pt1 | contig 39100 bp, 29 predicted proteins | sample 1430881 | NCBI WGS metagenome assembly PDWJ01 (sample SAMN01162460, study PRJNA174530) | Oral metagenome, whole genome shotgun sequencing project. | biome: Marine environment; feature: Marine mammal; material: Swab sample of the gingival sulcus; isolation source: swab sample of gingival sulcus...
CTCACGCTGCCGATCCGACCCACCCTGCATGACAACAGGATTCCAGGTCACCACCCCAACAGTGACCACGCCGCGCGGATTGTTCAGCACCCTCCTAGGACGCCTCTCATCTAGAGCGCCTCTTGCACCGCCTGCAACGGTATGGGCACCCAGTCGGGGCGGTTGTTGGTCTCGTACACCACCTCGTACAGGGCTTTGTCCACCCACAGCGCCCGGTACAGCGCGGTGGGCTCGAGTGGGTCCGCCGGCCCGGCCGCGGTGGCCCGGGCATACCCGGCCAGGAACGCGTCCCTGGCCGCCTGCACCCAGTGCCGGGCCTGCTGAGCGGCGCCAGGATCATGGTGGGCCACGTGGCCGGCCGCGTAGTCGAACGAGCGGATCAGACTGACCAGGTCACGCATGGCCAGGTCCGGGGCGGCTCGCTGGGCCAACGGCCGCAGCGGCTCACCCTCGAAGTCCAGCAACACCCAGCCGCGGCTGGGTGAGTGCAGCACCTGGCCGAGGTGGTAGTCGCCGTGAATGCGCTGCATCGCCGGGAGTTCCACGTCTCGCAGCGCTGCCAGGCTGTGCTCGTGAGCACGCAATTGCGGTCTCAACGGGTCGAGCGCACCCGCCCGCTGCAGCGCCCAGCGCACCCGCCCGGCCAGCTCCTCGATCAGCCGCTCGCGAGCGGCCCGGCCGAACTCCCAGGTGCCGAAGACCTCCCGCAACTGTGCGTGCACCTGTGCGGTGGCCGCACCGAGCCCGGCCGCCTCGGCGGTGAAGTCCGTGCCGGCGCTTGCTGCCTTCAGCGCCACCCGCCAGGCGTCCTCGCTGTCGCCGATGTATTCCCCGGCAACAGCCAGGTCGGTGCCGGTTTCCTGGCCCTGATCGCGCCCCGGCCCGGTGAGCGGGCCGGACAATGAGCCCACCAGCGCGGGTACCCGGTCGCAGCCGGCCTGCGACAAAGCCCCGACCACCTCGACGTCAGGGTTGCGTCCCACGTCCAGGGTGCGGAACACCTTGAGGATCAACGGGTCCTCGGCCCCGGCGCCGACGATGATCGAGGTGTTGGACTGCTCACCGCAGACAACGGTGGACGGCCGGCCCAGCGCCGGGGTGGCCGCCCCCTGGGGAACCTCAAGCGCGGCCAGCAGCGCGTCCACGAACACCGGATCCGCCGGCCCGTCGTAGACGAAGCTGCCGGCCAGCTCGCCGATCAGGTGCGTGTCGTCACCGGTCCGGTGGGTGCGCACGGTCACCGGCACCTGCACCAGCGTTTCCTCGGTAGCCTGGCCGGCCGGTGCGAGCCCGACCGCCAACAGCCACGAACGGACCTGGCCCGCATCACCTGGGTCGGCCGGATCCACGGGGGTGGCCAGCGCTCGGGCGGCGACGATGTGCGGGCGCACGTCCATGCCTTTGCGCGGGAACCACCGCTGCGCAGGCATCCACCGGGCCAATGCGCCAGGCAGTTGCGCGAGCAGCTGCGGGTCGATCTCGCCGGGCGCCTGCTCGTCATTGTGCCCGGGCGTGGTGCTCACCGGCCGGACCCCCCGGGGCCGGCGCCTGCGGACCGTGTGCCGGCGCAGCCGCGGCCCCGAACGGCTACCGTCCTGCTCGCCGTCGCCATCTCATGCTTCCGTCTCGTCGATCGCCAGCCACAGGAACGCCCGGGGGCCCAGCGTGACCTGCACGGTCCCGTCTCGGCCGACGGCCGGAAAACCGCCGCCGCCGAATACGTCGTGCAATTGCCTGCCGGGGTAGCCGGGCAGCTGCAGTTGGCTGCCCTGGGCCAGTGCGGACAGGTTCGCGATCACCAGCAGCGTCTCGTCGTCATAGCCGGGTTCGTCCCGCAGCGTGCGCAGGAACGCCAGCACCGAGTCGTTGCCGGAGGGCACCTGAGCGTACTGGCCCATGCCGAACGCAGGGTGGTGGCGACGGGTGGCCAGCATGCCGCGGATCCAGTGCAACAACGAGGAGGACGAGGCCAATTGGGATTCCACGTTGCGCCCGGAGTAGTGATACACCAGCGATTGGACCGGCGGCAGGTACACCTTGCCCGGGTCGGCGGTGGAGAAACCCGCGTTGCGGTCCGGGGTCCACTGCATGGGGGTGCGCACCGCGTCCCGGTCCGGCAGCCAGATGTTGTCGCCCATGCCCAGCTCGTCACCGTAGTACAGGCACGGCGAACCGGGCAGGCTCAGCAACAGGGCGTGGATCAGTTCGATCTCGGTGCGAGAGTTGTCCAACAGGCTGGCCAGCCGCCGCCGGATGCCGACGTTGGCCCGCATCCGTGAGTCCGGGGCGTACCAGCCGTACATCGCGGCCCGCTCCTCGGTAGAGACCATCTCCAGGGTGAGCTCGTCGTGGTTGCGCAGGAATGTGCCCCATTGCCCGCCCGCGGGGATGTCCGGTGTGTCGGCCAGGATGTCGACGATCGGTGTGGCTTGGCCCTCCCGCAGCGCGTAGTACAGCCGCGGCATGACCGGGAAGTGAAAGCACATGTGGCATTCCGGGGCCTTGTCGGTGCCGTAGTAGTCGACCACGTCCTGGGGCCATTGGTTGGCCTCGGCCAGCAGGATCCGGCCCGGGTATTCCCGGTCCACCATGGCCCGCACCTGCGCGAGGAACTCATGGGTCTTCGGCAGGTTCTCGCAGTTGGTGCCCTCCTCCTCGAACAGGTAGGGCACCGCATCCAGCCGGAATCCGTCGATTCCCTTGTCCAGCCAGAACCGCACGACGTCGAAGATCGCCTCCTGCACCTGCGGATTCTCGAAGTTGAGGTCCGGCTGGTGGGAGAAGAACCGGTGCCAGTAGTACTGGCGGCGCACCGGGTCGAACGTCCAGTTGGAGGTTTCGGTGTCCACGAAGATGATCCGCGCGTCGGCGTAGGCTTCGTCGGTGTCCGACCACACGTAGAAGTCGCCGTACGGGCCTTCCGGGTCGGCCCGGGATGCCTGAAACCACGGATGCGTGTCCGAGGTGTGGTTCATCACCAGGTCCAGGACCACCCGCATGCCTCTGGTGTGGGCTTGGGACACCAAATCGGTGAACTCCGCCAGGGTGCCGAACTCCGGCAGGACCGCGGTGTAGTCGGACACGTCATAGCCGCCGTCGCGTAGTGGGGAAGCGTAGAACGGTGGTAGCCACAGGCAATCCACACCCAGCCACTCCAGATAGTCGAGCCGATTCGTCAACCCGACGAAATCGCCTGTGCCGGAACCGGTCGAGTCGCTGAACGCGCGCACCAGCACCTCGTAGAAGACGGCTGTGCGATACCAGTTCGGGTCTGCGGCCAGGCCAGGGCGGGAGGTCGCCTGTGCATGGGTGAGAGGTCCAGGGGCGACCGGCTGGCCGGCCCCGAACGTGGTGGCCGCTGCGGGGCCGGCTGGGAACGGACTAGCCGCCGAGGTCATCGAAGATGTTCCTCCGGATGTGCATGATGTGGGCGGGGTGACCAGGATGCAGCCGCACGAAATTCTCTTCGCCCCAAGTGTATTCGGCGCGGTTCAGCTGATCCACCGCGGTGAACGTGGTGCCTTGCCGCATGCCCATCGCGCCGAGGTTGACATGTACGTTGGTCTCTCTGGAGTTCAGCGGGTCGAGGCTGCAGACCACCAGGATGGTGTTCTCCTGCCCGGTGGGTGAGACCGTGGCCGGGATCCAGCGGGAATAGGCGATGACCATCGGGTCGTCGGTGGCGTGGAACACCAGTCCACGCAACCGTTGCAGGGCCACGTGCTCCTTGCGGATCTGGTTCAGCCGGGTCAGCAACGGTTGCATCGAGCGTCCCTCGGCCAGCGGGGTGGCGAAGTCGCGGTGCTTGATCTCGTACTTCTCGTTGTCGATCTGTTCCTGGGCACCGGGGCGGGCCACGTTCTCCACGAGCTCGTATCCGGTGTAGATGCCCCAGGTCGGCGACATTGTCGCCGCCAGAACGGCTCTGATGGCGAAGATCGCCGGCCCGCCGTACCACATCTGCGGGGTGAGAATGTCATGAGTGGTCGGCCAGAAACTCGGCCGCATGTAGTCTGCGGTGCCGGACTTTCCGTCCGCGTTGATGATCTCCTTGCCGGTGGTGAGCTCGACCACGTAGTCGGTGAGTTCCCGTTTGGTGGTCCGCCAGGTGAAGTAGGTGTAGGACTGCTGGAAGCCGACTTTGGCCAGCGTCCGCATCATCGCCGGCGTGGTGAACGCCTCGGCCAGGAAGATGACTTCCGGGTGGTCGCGGTTCACCTCGGCGATCAGCCATTCCCAGAATTCCACCGGCTTGGTGTGCGGGTTGTCGACCCGGAACAGGGTGACGCCGTGCTCGACCCACAGCAGGATGATCCGCAGCACCTCCCGGTAGATGCCTTCCGGGTCGTTGTCGAAGTTCAGCGGGTAGATGTCCTGGTACTTCTTCGGCGGATTCTCGGCGAACGCGATGCTGCCGTCCGGGCGGGAAGTGAACCACTCCGGGTGCTCGCTGACCCAGGGGTGGTCCGGGCTGCACTGCAGAGCAATGTCCAGGGCCACCTCAAGACCGTGTTGTTTGGCTTGGGTGACGAAGTCGTCGAAGTCCTCGAACGTGCCCAACTGCGGGGCGATGGCGTCGTGCCCACCATCGGCGGAACCGATGGCGTACGGCGAGCCCGGGTCGCTGGGCTGGGCCTGCAGGGAGTTGTTGCGGCCCTTGCGGTTGGTGGTACCGATGGGGTGCACGGGGGTCAGGTACACCACGTCGAAGCCCATGTGCGCGATCCGGGGCAACGCATCGACAGCCTGCCGCAGCGTGCCGCCGACCCAGCGGTCCTGCTCCTCGTCGTACCACGAGCCGACGGAGCGCGGGAAGATCTCGTACCAGGCCCCGAACAGCGCCAGCTCCCGTTCCACCCGTAGCGGATACTCTTCGCTGGCTGTCACATGCCGGCGAATCGGGTTGGCCTCCAGCATCGCGCGCACCTCATCGGCCAGTCCGGCGCTGACCCGGTCCATCGCAGGGCGGGACTCGTCCCGCAGACCCTCGACGGCCCGGTTCAGTACCTCCTGCTCGTGACCGTCACGCTCGGCCGCGGCCGCACTCAGCAGCTCGATGCCCATGGCGATCATGACATCGGTGTCGACGTCGGCTTGCACCTTGATGGGCGCATCGTGCGCCCAGGTGCCGTACGGGTCGTCCCAGGCCTCGACGCGGAAATGCCACAGTCCCATCCGGTCCGGGACGACGTCGGCCTGCCACCGGTCGTTGCCGGGGGAGATGTCGTGCATCCGGGCACGGCTGTGCTCAGCGCCGTCCGGGTCGATGAGGACGGCGGTGGCCCCCACCAGGTCGTGGCCCTCCCGGAACACGGTGGCACTGACCGGCACCGATTCCGCGACGACGCACTTGGCCGGCCACCGCCCGTCGTCCACGGTGGGGCCGACGTCCAGAATCGGCATCCGGCCCAACAGTCCGGCCGGTGGGAACTGGGCGCTGCCGGTGTCTTGCGGCGGCGCCGCCGCCTGGCCGTCCGGTGCGCCGTCGCCGGCCTTGCTGTCGGCTCCGTCGGCAGCTGTGCTGGGGTTTGCGGGGGTCCGGGTCGCTGACTTCGACTTCGCTTTGCTCACAGAGCGAACATACCGACAACCCGGGGTCCGACACACGCAGAGGTCCGTGGACGCCCCTGCGCCGCTGCCCGCCCGACCCGGCTACCGCCGTGTCACCACCCGCGGACCGGGTGGGACCGCCGTGTCGAGCACCCGCCACACCTGCACGCACCTGGCCGGCATGTGTACCTTCGCCCCGGCCAGAGCAGGCACCCGGGCCACGTTCACCGGGGCCGTCTCGTCGCTGGACCACAGCCGGCTGAACGCGTTGCCACGCGGCGGGTTCGGCAGCGTGATCTCCTCAGGCAGCCCACCGTGCAGGATCACCAGCAGCGGCGAGGCGTCCAGGTGGCTGCCGTCCAGCAACATCTGCAGCGTGCGGACCGATGGGTCGTGCCACGACTGCGCGGTCATCGTCCGCCCGTCGGTGCCGTACCAGCTGATGTCGCGTACCCCGTCCTCGTCCACCCGGCCGGTGAACCGCCGCAACTGGCGCAGCGCCGGTTCCTCGGCCCTGATCCGCAGCAGCGTGCGCACATGCGCCACCAGATCGTGGTCGGCCTCGGACCAGTCGATCCAGGTGGTGTCGTTGTCCTGGCAGTAGGCATTGTTGTTGCCGCGCTGGCTACGGCCCATCTCGTCACCGGCCAGCAGCATCGGTGTCCCCGCGGCCAACAGCAGGGTGCCCAGCATCGCCTTCGCGCTGTGCTGGCGGGCCGCGGTGATGACCGGGTGATCGGTGGGGCCCTCCGCGCCGTGGTGCCACGACCGGTTGTCGGTGCTGCCGTCTCGGTTGTTCTCCCGGTTGGCCTCGTTGTGCCGCCGCTCGTACATCGTCAGATCGGCCAGGGTGAACCCGTCGTGCGCCGTCACATAGTTGACCGCGGCGCTGACCGGGCGCTCGACCCCGTCGGCCGAGTGCGACGGGCCGCCGAAGGTGTCGGAGGACCCGGCCATCCGGGTGGCCAACTCGCTGACGTCGCTGACGTCGTGTCCGGCGGAAGCCGCCTTCGCATCGGCCAGCCAGAAGGTGCGGGTGGCGTTGCGGAAATGGTCGTTCCACTCAGCGAACGGCGGCGGGAAATGGCCCGTTTGCCATCCGTTGTGGCCCAGGTCCCAAGGTTCGGCCACCAGCTTCACCTCGGACAGCGTCGGGTCGGTGCGCGCCGCCACCAGAAACGGGTGGTCGGAGTCGAACGCGTTGCCGTGCCCGGCGTCGCGGCGGGCCAGCGCCGGGGCCAGGTCGAACCGGTACCCGTCGACGCCGAAGTGCTCGGTCCAGTACCGCAGCGAGTCCAGCGCCAGCTGCACCACTCGCGGATGGGAAAAATCAAGGGTGTTGCCGCACCCGGTCACGTCGACGTGACGGCCATGGCTGTCCAGCCGGTAATAGGACGCCGCGTCGATACCACGCCAGGACAGGGTCGGCCCGGGTAGACCCGCCTCGCAGGTGTGGTTGTAGACGACGTCGAGCCACACTTCGAGCCCCGCCTCGTGCAGCGTGGCGATCGCGTCGCGTATCTCGGCGAAGACGGCCTGCGGGCCGCCGCGCTGTGCCTCGCCGCTGACGTAGCGCAGGTGTGGGGCAAAAAAACCGAGCGTGTTGTACCCCCAGTAGTTGCGCAACCCGCTCTTGACCAGGTGCACCTCATCGCCGATGGCGAACACCGGCAGGAGCTCCACCGCGGTGATGCCCAGATTGACCAGGTACTCCACGACCGCAGGATGGGCCAGCCCCGCCCAGGTGCCCCGCAACGGCGCCGGCACCTGAGGATGCAGCCTGGTCAGGCCGCGCAGGTGTGCCTCGTAGACGACGGTGTCCGGCCACGGCACGCGCGGACGCAGCGACGCGTCGGCCCGGGGCGCGGTGGCGATCACCCCGACCGGGCAGTGGCCCAGATTCGCGGTGTGGTCGCGCTGCTCGGTGTCGTTCAGTTGTTCCTGGCGTCCGGCCGGCGTCCAGTCCGCCAGTACCGTGTGACCGAAAACCGGCTGTCCCCAGTCGATTTCGCCGACAACGAACCGGGCGTACGGATCCAGCAGCAGCTTGGCCGGATTGTGGCGCAACCCCTTGGCAGGCTCCCACGGCCCGTCCACCCGAAGGGCGTAGTAGTCACCGGCGCGAGCGCCGGGTACCTCCCCGTACCAGGTTCCTTCCACCTGCCTGGGCAGGCTTACCTCCTCCCGGATGTGCAACCCCTGACCGACCTCCCCGTTCAGCAGGCACACTGAAACCGCGTTGGCGTGCGCGGCAAACACGGCTGCGGTGGCGCCATTGCCCGCAGCTTGGTCCTCGCCACCCACCAGGTGCACACCCAGCGGGTACTTCAGTTGTCTGCCTGACATGTCCCCGATCATGTCGTACCTGAATGCCGTACGGTGGAGTTGTGACTGATCCGACGTCTCTGCCCAACTTCCCCCCGCCGCCGGACGAGCACCCGTTGCGGGGCATGGTCCTCGATGCTCTCACCGACGCCGGCACCGGACCGAACATCGACGACGACGGTGACATCGCTTTCGTGGTCAACGAGCAGAAACTGTTCGCCCGGTGCGTGGACAAACCTGCCCCGGCGATGCGGGTCTTGGGCCAGTGGCGCATCGGTGCGGACGTCACCGCTGACGAGCTGACCCAGCTGAAGGTGGCTTCCGCGGTCACGCTCCAGGGCAACCTGGTCAAGGTCGGCATTCACGAGAACGTGCTGATGGTGTGCGTGGACCACCTGGTCACCCCTGGGACCAACGTCAGCGAATTGGTCATGGTGTGCATCGGTGCCGTGCTCAGCGGGGTGCAGAACTGGCATGTAGGTGTCGGTGGCGGTCCGGATGAGCAGCAGTCGGACGGGGCCCCGGAGCAGGCACCACCCCAGTAGCGCACGATCGGCCGGCTACCGGCCGCGGACGTACAATCGCGCGTTGTGAACGTCTACCTCGACCACGCGGCAACAACGCCGATGTTGCCCGTGGCGCGTCAAGCTTTGGCCGATGCGCTGGCCGAGCACGGGAATCCCTCATCACTGCACAGTGCGGGCCGGGCGGCGAGATCGGCGCTGGAACTGTCCCGGGAACGGTTGGCCCGAACGGTCGGGGCCGACCCGCACGAGCTGGTGTTTACCGGCGGCGGCACCGAGGCCGACAACATCGCCGTCAAGGGCTTGTACTGGCAACGGCACGGCTCGGATGCCCGCCGGGTACGCATCCTGGCCCCACGCACCGAACACCACGCCGTACTGGACGTGATCGAGTGGCTGGTGGCCGCGCAGGGCGCCCACTGGGACGAAGTGCCCGTGGACCCGGTGGGCCGGGTGCGGCTGGACCGGCTGGCGGAGCTCATCGACGTCGATCCGGGATCGGTGGCGCTGATCGCGGTCATGGCGGCCAGCAACGAGGTGGGCACCACCCAGCCGATGGCCGATGTGGTGGCGCTGGCCACCGAACACGGCATCCCGGTGCATTGCGACGCGGTGCAGGCGATGCCGTGGTCACAGCTGGACTTCGCCGCCGCCGGCGTGGACACGATGGCGTTGTCGGCGCACAAGCTCGGCGGCCCCGTCGGGGTCGGCGCGCTGCTGATTCGCCGTGGGCTGGATTTGGTGCCGCTGCTGCATGGCGGCGGGCAGGAACGGCAGGTGCGCTCCGGCACGGTTGACGTCGCCGGGGCGGCGTCCTTCGCGGCTGCGGCGCACTGGCACGAGGAGCACCGCGACGAGGTGGTTGAGCGGGTCTTCGGCCTGCGTCAGCAGCTGGTGCGGGCGGTCCAGCAGTGCACCCCCAGCGCGCACCTGCGGGGCGACGCAGCGTTCCTGGCGGGCGCGGCACCGGGAGAGGGCCGTTTGGTGAACAACGCGCACTTCACCTTTCCGTGCTGCGACGGGGACTCGTTGCTGTACCTGCTGGATGCCCGCGGGATCGAGGTGTCCACCGGTTCGGCCTGTCAGGCCGGTCTGCCGCAGCCCAGCGAGACGTTGCTGGCCATGGGGTGCAGCGAGCAGGAATCCAGGGCGGCTCTGCGGTTCAGCCTGGGCGTGAGCAGTACCTACGACGATGTGATGGCGCTCGCCGCCGCCATCGGTCCGGTGGCCCAGCGGGCCGCGAACGCCGGGCTGGCCAAGGTGGCCCGGGACGCGACGGGCACCGCCCGGACCGGGTGAGACACCACGGGCCGGTGCCCGTAGGCTTCGGCGTATGCAGGCAGGTACTCTCCGATGACCGATCAGCCGGACACCCGTGTCGCGGTGTACCTGGACTTCGACAACATCGTCATCTCCCGGTACGACCAGGTGCACGGCCGGGGCGCGTTTCAGCGTGTCAAGAACTATCCGGTTCAGTCTGACCGGCCGGACCCGGCCGGCGATGCGGCCACCGTCGACGTGGGTGCGATCATGGACTTCGCCTCCTCGTTCGGCACGGTGGTGCTCAGCCGAGCCTATGCGGACTGGTCGGTGCCGGTGAACGCCGCCTACCGGGGTCAGCTGGTGAGCCGGGCGGTGGACCTGGTGCAGTTGTTCCCGGCTGCGGCGTACGGCAAGAACGGTGCCGACATCCGATTGGCCGTGGACGCTGTCGAGGACATGTTCCGGTTGCCGGACCTCACCCACGTGGTGATCGTGGCCGGGGACTCGGACTACATCGCGCTGGCGCAGCGGTGCCGGCGGCTGGGCCGCTACATCGTCGGGGTGGGAGTGGCGGGTTCCACCAGCAGGTCACTCGGTGCGGCGTGTGACGAGATGACCAACTACGACGCGCTGCCGGGGGTGGAGCCGGTGCCGGCGCCCTCCGGCGACGGTGGCGACGGTGGCGACGGCGGTGACCGGAAGCGGGCCACGGCGAAGAAAGCGGTGAAGAAGACCGCGGCGAAGAAAACGGCCGGCAGGCGGGGCGGGGGAGCGGCCGCAGGGGCCCAAGCCGATGACACCGCGGTTCCGGACGCGCACCCCGAGACCGACGAGGACCAGCAGGCGGCCACCCGGTTGTTGGAGCGCGCGCTGCGACTCGTTCACGAGAAGAGCGAATCCGACTGGTTGCACAGCTCCGCGGTGAAGCAGCAGATGCGGCGCATGGACTCCTCGTTCCGGGAGAAGTCGCTCGGGTACAAATCGTTTTCTGACTTCGTGAAGTCACGGTCCGACGTGGCCGAGATCGACGAATCCAGCAGCGCGCATCTGGTCCGGCTCACCGGAAGCTGAGCTGCCGCAAAACGTTCCGGACCATCGCCGGCAACCCGTGCGGCTGTGCAAGGATGTCCGGGTCCAGGAGATGATGGTCTGATTCCGAGGAGGCTGACGTGTCAGCATCGGTCGAGCAATCCAGCGAGGCCGCCCGCGGCTCGTTCCCGTCCCGGCGCGTGTTCATCCTGGCCGCCGTCGGTTCGGCCGTCGGGCTGGGAAACATCTGGCGTTTCCCCTACGTCGCCTACGAGCACGGGGGCGGCGCTTTCCTGCTGCCGTACCTGATCGCTTTGCTGACCGCCGGAATCCCGTTCCTGTTCTTCGACTACGCGCTCGGTCACCGGTTCCGGGGCAGCGCGCCGCTGTCGTTCGCCCGGCTGTCCCGGCGGGCCGAGGGCATCGGCTGGTGGCAGGTGCTGATCTGCTTCGTCATCGCGGTCTACTACGCCGCCGTCATCGCCTGGGCCGTGCGGTACACCCAGTTCTCGATGGGCAAAGCCTGGGGTGATGCCCCGGACGAGTTCTTCTTCGGGAGCTTCCTGCAAGCCGGGGATCCCGGGGTCACCACCACGTTCGTGCCGGGAGTGGTGATCCCGCTGGCGCTGGTGTGGTTGGCCATCACGGTCATCATGGCGCTGGGTGTGCAGCGCGGAGTGGGCGCCACATCGGCCGTCTTCATTCCGGTGCTGGTGGTGGTGTTCGGTATCTTGGTGGTGCGGGCCTTGTTCCTGCCCGGTGCCGCGGAAGGATTGGATGCGTTGTTCACCCCCGACTGGGGCGCGCTGGCCGACCCCACAGTGTGGGCGGCGGCGTTCGGGCAGATCTTCTTCTCGCTGTCGGTGGGTTTCGGCATCATGATCACCTACGCCTCCTACGTGGGGCGCCGCACCGACATGACCGGCTCCGGTGCCGTGGTCGGGTTCGCCAACTCGGGGTTCGAGTTGCTCGCCGGCATCGGGGTGTTCGCCGCGCTCGGGTTCATGGCCCAGGCCTCGGCCACCACGGTGGACGAGGTCGCCACCGGCGGCATCGGCCTGGCGTTCATTGCGTTCCCGGCCATCATCAACGAGGCACCGGCCGGGTCGCTGATCGGGTTGTTGTTCTTCGGTTCGCTGGTGATGGCCGGCCTGACGTCGTTGATCTCGGTGCTGGAAGTGGTGATCTCCGCGGTGCGGGACAAGTTGGAGCTGTCCCGGCGGGCGGCGACCCTCAGCGTGGTGCTGCCCACCGCGGCGTTGTCGCTGGCGATGTTCAGCACCACCAGCGGGGTCTTCGTGCTCGACATCGTGGACTTCTTCGTCAACCGGTTCGGCATTCTGCTGGCTGCCGTGGTCAGCATGGTGGTGGTGGCGTGGGCGGTCCGCGGGCTGCCCAAGTTGCAGGCGCACATGAACGTGGTGGGCTCGGTGCAGCTGGGGCGCTGGTGGATTGCGTTGATGGCGGCGGTGGTGCCCCTGGTGCTCACTGGCATCCTGGTGCAGGAGTTCCTGGGTGTGGCCCGGGAGCCGTACGAGGGGTACCCCGGTTGGATGCTGACCTTGTTCGGGTGGGGAATGGCGCTGGCGCTGCCGGTGGTGGCGCTGGTTCTCAGCCGGCTGAAGTGGCGGCCGAGCACCAGCCTGGCCGACCCCGGCGAGGACCTGGCTGTCGGGCAGCGTAGCGCCGATACTGCTGGGGTGGGCACGACGACGGTTTCCGATGAGGCGCCGCCCGCCGAAAGACACACCGGTTCGATATCCATTGATCAACAGGAGTACGACTCATGACCGCATCGGCAATCGTCGTGATGATCGGCGCTATGACCATTCTGTGGGGCGGGCTGGGCGCCGCCGTCGGCAACCTGTCGCGGCGCCCGGACGAGGGCGACTGAGCCTGGACGGTCCACGCCCGGACCACACCGGACAAGCGGGCCGTGACACGCCGTGATGCCGCCCGTGACACGTCGTGATGCCAGTGTCCTCGGCGAGTGCCGGGACGAAACGAGCTCGCCTCAGCCGAGGCCCGAGCTGTTGAGCGGACGACACACGAACACCGGGATCTGCCGTCCGGCCCTGCCCTGGTACTTGGCGTAGGGCGGGAACGCCTCGACGCAGCGTTGCCACCACTGCTCGCGTTCGGCGCCGTCGATCTCGGTGGCGACCATGTCGGTGCTGGTGGTGCCGTCGCGCAGTTCGATGTGCGGATTGGCTTTCAGGTTGTGGTACCAGTCCGGGTGCTTGGGTGCGCCGCCCGCGGAGGCGACTGCGGCGTACTCGCCGTTGTGCTCGACGCGCATCAAGGGTGTGCGGCGCAGTTTGCCGGACTTCGCTCCCCGGATCGTCAGGACCACGACGGGCCGGTCCATGATCGAGACGGCGCGGGTGTCGTTGCCTGCCGCGTCGATGGCCTCCAGCTGGTCGCGGACCCATCCGGCGGCGAGCTCTGCGTAGTCTCCCGTGAGTGGCATGCGGATCGTCCTCTCGATCAGGTCAGTGGTTGCGCGAGGTGACGGACACCACTGCGACCAACAGGACGGGATTGCTGCGATGAAAGTGCTCGCTGCGTTGAGCGGGGGCGTGGACTCCGCGGTCGCCGCTGCCCTGGCGCAGCAGGCCGGGCACGACGTGGTCGCTGTGCACATGGCGCTGTCCCGCAACCGGTCCGGAAGCCGTACCGCGGCCCGGGGCTGTTGCACGATCGAGGACGCCACCGACGCCGGACGGGCCGCAGCTGTCCTCGGCATTCCGTACTACGTGTGGGATCTCTCGGAACGGTTCGTGGCCGAGGTCGTTGACGATTTCGTCGCCGAATACCGGGCCGGGCATACCCCCAACCCGTGTGCTCGCTGCAACGAACGGATCAAATTCGCGGCGTTGCTGGACAAGGCTCTCGCGCTGGGATTCGACGCGGTGGCCACCGGGCACTATGCCGTCCTGGAGCACCCCGGCGGCGGTGAACCCGAGCTGTACCGGGCCGCCGACGCCGCCAAGGACCAGTCCTATGTGCTCGCCGTGGTTCCGCGAGATCGGTTGCGGCACGCGCTGTTCCCGCTTGGCAGCATGCCGTCCAAGGGCGCCGTACGCGCGCTGGCCACCGAGCGCGGGCTACCGGTCGCCGCCAAGCCGGACAGCCACGACATCTGCTTCATTCCCGACGGCGACACCCGCGGCTGGCTGGCCGCACGGGTCTGCCAGCAGCCGGGCGAGATCCGCGACAGCACAGGCGCGGTCGTCGGCACGCATGACGGCGCTGCCGGATACACCATCGGTCAGCGGCGCGGCCTGCGCATCGGCCGGCCCGCCCCTGACGGCCAGCCCCGGTACGTGCTCGATGTATCGGTGACCACCAACACCGTCACCGTCGGCAGCGCCGACGAATTGCTCACCGACGAGGTCGCCGCCACCGGCCCGGTCTGGCTGGCCCGCATTCCCGAGCCCGGGGCACAGGTCAGCGCCCAGATCCGCGCTCACGGAAAGGCTCACCCCGCCGAGATCGCTGTGGCAACGGAGACCGCGGTCACCGTCCACCTCCACGACCCGATCCCACGGGTGGCCGCCGGGCAGACCCTCGTCGTCTACGACGGCGACCGGGTGCTCGGCAGCGGTACGGTCACAGCGGTCTCGGCGGGTAGCTGCTGAGTCTTGTCGTAGGTACCGAGTCGTCGCGGACAGGGCGTCGTCGGCCGGTACGGTGGCCGCGTGCACCGCATCGACATCGGCAACCTTGATGTGCACACCATCGATCTGTGCCGCCTCGAGGCGCAGATGCGACGTATCCCCGGCGGAACGGTCACACTGCGAGATGCGCGACGCGGCATCGTCAATGAGGTCAAGGTGGTCGGCTTCTGGCTGTCGCGTGTCCCTGTCACTCGCGATGGGGCCCGGCTTCCGGTCTGTGGTGTGACGTGGTTCGACGCCGTCGAGTACTGCAACGCCGTGTCCAGGGCCGCCGGGTTGCGGCAAGCCTACGCAGTCGGCGAGCGAGTCGTCACCTGGGACGTCAGCGCCGACGGATACCGGCTACCGACCGAAGCGGAATGGGAGTACGCCTGCCGGGCCGGCAGCACTGGACCCCAGTACGGGCCGCTGGCGGACATCGCGTGGACGCGCCTGGACGACTGCGGCGGGCCGCAAGTGGCAGGCGTGAAGTCCCCCAACGCTTTCGGGCTGCACGACATGCTGGGAAACGTGTGGGAGTGGTGCTGGAACTACGCCGATCCCGCCCGCTACGCCGACTACCGGTGCTTGCGCGGCGGGGGATGGGACGACCCGGCCTACAGCTGCCGGGCATCGGTCCGCCGCGGCAGCGCTCCCGACGCTGTGTTGGAGGACGCCGGGTTGCGGCTGGCCCGAGGAGCGGCTGGACCGAGCGGTGCGCAGGCCGCGCAGGGCTGGTCGGCCGCGGAGGACCGTGAACGGGCCTCGATCGCCGGCCCATTGCCGATGGGTTGGACCCCGTTGCGTTGCCTGTCGGATGGTGCGGACAACCGAGCTGAGAAGTGAGGCAACGAGCCCACTGGGTAGGCCGTCGTCAACCTTGGTAGGCCGTCGTCAACCCTGAGCCGGCCCACGCGCGATAGTCTCTGCGAGTGACTCAGTCAGGCGACGCCGAGACCTCGATCGCCGCAAACTGCGATAACGGCGATCCTGTCGATGCGCTCGCCGGACGCACCGCTTCCGGTATCGGCTCCTGGCCCGGCACCGACGCGCTCGAAGCGGCCAGATTCGTCATCGGCGAACTCGGTCGGGAACCCGGCGTACCGTTCCTGCCCGAACTGCCCGCCCGGGGGCCTGGCGCCGACATGGTCGGCCGCGCCGCAGCGATGCTGGTAGGCCTGCACGTGGACCTGCAACCTTCCGGGTGGCGGCTGGTTTCGCATCCCGGCCGCGACGAACAACGCGCCCAGGCCTGGTGGCGGCACGACCTGGATGCCCTCGCCGAGGCCGCGCACGGTTACCAGGGCCCATTGAAAGCCGCTGTCACCGGGGCGTGGACGCTGCTCAGCCACGTCAACCTGGAACGCGGCGAACGGGCCGTCAGCGACCCGGGTGCGCAGCGCGACATCGTCGAGTCCCTGGCTGAAGGCATCGCCACGATGCTGGCCGACATCACCCGCGCCGTCCCCGGTGCATCGTTGATCGTGCAACTCGACGAGCCTTCTCTGCCAGCGGTTCTCGCTGGGCGATTGACTACCCAGTCCGGCATCGGCAAGTTGCGGCCGGTGCCACCGGCGCAGGCGCAGGCCGGGCTGACCACCCTTGCCGATGCGGCCCGGGACGCCGGGGCGGTGCACGTGCTCGCGCACTGCTGCGCCGCTACCGCGCCCGTCGGCCTGTTGCGGGAGGCGGGCCTGGACGGCATCAGCCTTGATCTGGCCACCCTCGGGCCCGCCTCGTGGGAATCGGTTGCGGCCAGTGTGGAATCGGGTGTGCGGCTGTGGGCAGGCATCGACCCCACCCGGCAGCGCATCGACCAGACTCCGTTGCCGCAGTGGTGGCAGCGGCTCGGACTGCCCCGGCACGCGCTCAACGAGGTGTTCCTCACCCCAGCGTGCGGTTTGGCGAATTCGGCGACGGCCCAGGCAGCAGCCGCCGTCGGCCGGCTGCTGACCCTGGCCGGTCAGCTGCACGAACTCTCCACCGAGTAGCCGCAGCCACACGGAGCAGAAGCCACGTGAAGCGGCAGCGGATTATCCGGCCATCGCCAAGGACACCAGTGCGACCAGCCAGCTGACGAAACTGCCGATGAGGAAATACTCGGTGACGTTGGGGTGATCGTCGTGGGCGGCCTGTGCCGCCTGCCGGGACTCCTGTTGTAACTGCGGGAATCTGAGCAGCCCTTTGGCGGCGATGACCATGCTTGCCGCCGTCATCTCGCCGGTGAGTCCGAGGCCGAAGATGAAGATCCGTTCCATCGGACCGAGCAGGCGGCCACCGCGGAGTTCCTCGGAAGGCCGCCTGGCATCACCGGTCCGGTCGGTGGGCCGGGTGGCGCCCATGGTGACCAGCATCAACTGCACGAGCACGTTTCCGGTGGCCAGGTTCACCAGCAGCAGCCCGAGCACGAGCAGGATGCGGTCCGGGCTCACCGTGTCCAGCATCGGCAGGCCGGCCCAGGTCTTCCAACGCTCCAGCAGACCGCCGACGGGGGAGGCGAACCCGTCGAAGGCGAGCAGCCCGGTCACCGTGCCCAGCAGGCACATCAGTGCGATGGTCGGCCGGCGGCCGTCCGCAATGGTGCGCCCGGAGTAGCGGACCCACAGCGCCAGGGGGATCGCCGACAAGGCGAGGGCGATGACGTCGGGGATCGCGGTGAGGCCGGTGAGCACGCCCGTCACCACGAGTACCGCGCAACCAGCGAGCACGGCCTCCCGCCGGCCGTTCGGCCGGTCCAGTGCCCGCACCAGGTCGGCGGTGCCCACCGCGACCAGCCACACCGACAGCCACGTCATGACAGCTCCCGCAGCAGGTCGTGCGTGTCGACGATGATGCCCAGCCCGTCGTTGCGGACCCGTTGGGAGACTGCGGAGTCACTGATGCCTTCGGCCTTGGCCAGCTCGGTCTGACTGCTCTGTTCCAGCAGTCCCCGCAGGAGCCGCAACGACCGGTCGGACAGCGACCCGATCATGTGGTCGCGGCAGGTCAGTGCCGCGGTCACGGCGCTGGCCAGCTCGTTTTCTTCCTCCGCTGCCTGCACAGTCGTGCGGACCAGCCGGGTCGCCGCCCGGTCGGCCAGCTGTTCGGTGTGCTCGATCGCTGCTCTGGCCCGCCACCAGCCCGGACCGTCCTCGATACCGGTATCCGGGTCGATCACCTGCACGGCGCCGATCCCGATTCCGTAGCGGATATCCACCTCCGGCAACAGGGCCAGCCGGACTCGCAACGTGGCATCGATCGCGTCTCCCAGGCGGTCGTAGACGCCCTGGAACTCGTCGCCGACCGTAACCCGCAGCGGGCGCACGCTGGGCACTGCCGCGTTGACGCTGTCGAGGGCGGACACCAGGGTTTCATGCAGGCGAACTCGTTGGGCAGCGGCGCGAGAGCCGACGATGTCGCCAAGTGCGGCGACAACCTTAGCCCCGGCAGGCGCTTCTGTAGAGAAAGGCTTCACCTCTTCCATATGAAGACTATACCTTCAGATCCCGCTTCCGGCTGCCTGTGCTCTGTGAAGCGTCGTCGCGGGGTCACCCCCGCTTTCCGGCCACGCCGGACATCTCCTGCCAGGTCACCGTACCGATGGGCCGCCAGTTCGCGTCCATGATCCCGTCCGGAGCGGCAACGCTAAGCGGCTTCCGAGAGTTCAGTGACCACATCGCGTTGTCGGCCAAGATGCCGTCGAAGCCGGAGTCGATGATCTCGCGGGCGCGCGTGACCCATGCCTGCTGGCAGGCGGGCTCCGCCAGATGGGTGAGCGACGCCGGCGTAGCGGGACGACGTCGGCGTAGCGGGACCTTGTCCGCGATCGTGCGGCTCAATGTGCAGGTGGCGGGTGCCCTACATGTTCGCTGGTGTATGCGCCGCCCGGGGCAGCAGATCCTCGCGGGTGTGAACGTGGGAGGGCGCCGGACCACGTGGGCCGCGCCGGGCCGGCAACCGGCACACCCGGCCTGGGTGAAAACCTGCACAATATACCGGTTGGGCCGACCTGGCCGAGCAGATCCGCACCGCGCAGTTCGCCTACTACGTCAAGGACGCGCCGGTCATGAGCGACGCGGAGTTCGACCAGCTACTGCGGAAACTGCAGGACCTGGAGACCGAACACCCCGGGCTGCGGGTTCCGGACTCGCCCACCCAGCAGGTGGGCGGCACGTTCTCCACCGAGTTCACCGCGGTGGACCACGTGCAGCGGATGCTCAGCCTGGACAACGCGTTCTCCGAGGACGAGCTGCGGGCCTGGTACGCGCGGGTGGTCGAGGAAACCGGAACCCACCCGAAACTGCTGTGCGAGTTGAAGATCGACGGGCTGGCGGTCAACCTGCTCTACCAGAACGGCCAGCTCACCCGAGCGCTCACCCGCGGCGACGGGCGCACCGGCGAAGACGTGACCCTGAACGTGCGCACCATCGACGATGTGCCCACCCAACTCACCCCGAGCCCGCAGGTCGGCATCCCGGAACTGGTCGAGGTCCGCGGTGAGGTCTACTTCCCGATCGAAGCGTTCGCCGATCTCAACGCCGGCCTGGTTGCGGCCGGTAAGCCCCCGTTCGCCAACCCACGCAACTCCGCCGCCGGATCGTTGCGGCAGAAGGACCCCCGCATCAGCGCCCAGCGGCCGCTGCACATGCTGGTGCACGGCATCGGCGCCAACCAGGGCCTGGACGTGACCACCCAATCCGGCGCCTACCGAGCGCTACGGGAGTGGGGACTGCCCACCTCCACCCGCGCCACGGTACTCAGCAGCATCGACGAGGTGCTCGCCTATATCCGTTCCTACGAGCAGCAACGGCACAGCCTGGACCATGAGATCGACGGCGTGGTGGTCAAGGTCGACGACATCAGTCTGCAGCGCCGGCTCGGCGCGACGTCGCGTGCGCCGCGGTGGGCCCTCGCCTACAAGTACCCGCCGGAAGAAGTCACCACCACGTTGCTGGACATCCGGGTCAACGTGGGCCGCACCGGCCGCGTCACCCCGTATGCGGTGATGGAGCCGGTGCTGGTGGCCGGGTCAACCGTGGAGATGGCCACCTTGCACAACGCGCACGAGGTGAAACGCAAGGGCGTGCTGGTCGGTGACACCGTGGCGATCCGGAAGGCGGGCGACGTCATTCCTGAGGTGCTCGGCCCGGTGGTGGACCTCCGGCCCGATGACGCGCGCGAATTCCGGATGCCGACCCATTGCCCGGCTTGCGGCGCCGAGCTCGCCCCGCAGAAGGAGGGCGACAAGGACATCCGCTGCCCCAACTCCCAGTATTGCCCCGCCCAACTGGTGGAGCGGCTGTTCAGCCTGGCGTCCCGGTCCGCGTTCGACATCGAAGCCCTCGGTTGGGAAGGCGCCACTGCCTTGCTGGAATCCGGCGTCGTCGCCGATGAAGGAGACCTGTTCGCCCTCACCGCCGAACAACTGCGCACGGTTGCGCTGTTCACCCGCGCCGTCAAGAAAACCGATCCCGTCGAGAGTGTTCTGAATGGAAGGGTGCTGTCCGCCAACGGGATCCGGCTGCTGGAGAACCTGCGACAGGCCAAGGCGCAACCGTTGTGGCGGGTACTGGTGGCCTTGAGTATCCGCCACGTCGGTCCCACCGCCGCCCGGGCGCTGGCCGCCGAACTGGGCAGCATCCAGGCGATTCGTGACGCCGACGAGGAACGCTTGGCCGAAGTCGACGGCGTAGGTCCCACCATCGCCGAATCCGTCCGGGAGTGGTTCACCGTCGGCTGGCATCGGGACATCCTCACCAAGTGGGAGGCGGCAGGGGTCCGCATGGCCGATGAAGCGCACGCCGACGTGCCGCGCCCGTTGGCCGGGCTCACCGTCGTGGTCACCGGTTCACTGGCCGGATACTCCCGTGACGGCGCCAAGGAGGCCATCCTCGCCGCCGGCGGTAGAGCATCCGGGTCGGTCAGCAAGAAAACCGACTACGTCGTGATCGGCGACAACCCTGGCAGCAAGGCCGACAAGGCCCGCGACCTTGGCGTCCGCGTCTTGGACGAGGCCGGCTTCGCTGTGTTACTCAGTACCGGGAAACCACCCGAAGGCTAAGCGACGCGTGCGGGCGACAGCCGTTGACCCGTGGCCACTTCGGCGATCGACGCCGACACGGTCCCACGAAGCTGAGCACCTCTGACGGCAGGCAATGCCTTTCGCGGGGTTGATCGGTACCCGCGACCGAGCCCGGCCGGAGACCGCCTGCGCGACGGAGTAGCGGTTTCCCCGGCAGGGGCTTCACCCCGAGGCCAGGGACCGCGCAGCCAGCGCCGCGCACGAGGTGGTTGATCGGTGCCAAGCGGGACGATCCGCACCAGTAGACTGCTGTGCCATGCCGCTTCGCACCCAAGACGTCGCCAAGCTGGCCGCGCTGGCCCGCATCGACCTCACCGACGACGAACTGGACATCATGACCGGTGAACTGCAGGCCATCCTGTCGGCCGTGCGGACCGTGTCCGAGGCCGTCGGCCCGCACGTCGAAGCCACCAGCCATCCCATCGCGATGACCAACGTGTTCCGGGCGGACGTCGTGACCCCCGGCCTCACCCAGGACCAGGCGCTGTCCGGCGCCCCGCAGAAAGCCGAAGGCCGGTTCCAGGTGCCGCGCATCCTGGACGAGGAGTGACGCCGATGCCCAGCCTCACCGACCCCACCCGTGCCACCGCGGCGGACCTCGGCGCCGCCGTCGCCGCCGGCGAGATCACCAGCGAAGCCGTCACCGCCGCCCACCTGGAGCGTATCCGTGCCGTCGACGACGCCGTGCACGCCTTCCTCAACGTGGACGCGGACGGCGCGCTGGCCGCCGCCCGGGACGTCGACGCCCGCATCGCCGCGGGCGAGAAGCTGCACCCGTTGGCAGGGGTACCCATCGCCGTCAAGGACGCGCTGGCCACCGCCGGGCAACCGACCACCTGCGGGTCCAAGATCCTGCAAGGCTGGGTACCGCCGTACGACGCCACCGTGGTCGCCCGGCTGCGCGCCGCCGGGCTGCCGATCCTGGGCAAGACCAACATGGACGAGTTCGCGATGGGCTCCTCGACCGAGCATTCCGCTTACGGGCCCACCCGCAACCCGTGGGACACCGGCCGCATCCCCGGCGGCTCCGGCGGCGGGTCGGCCGCCGTACTGGCATCGTTCACCGCGCCGCTGGCGCTGGGCAGCGACACCGGTGGGTCGATCCGGCAGCCGGCTGCCGTCACCGGAACTGTCGGTGTCAAACCGACGTACGGCGGGGTGTCCCGGTACGGGCTGGTCGCGATGGCCTCCAGCCTGGACCAGGTCGGGCCGTGCGCGCGCACCGTCACCGACGCCGCCTTGCTGCACAGCGTCATCGGCGGGCACGACCCGTGCGACTCCACCAGCCTGCCCGACCCACTGGAGAACGGGGAGGATCTGGGCGTACTGGTCGAGGCGGCGCGGCAGGGCCCGGACGCCTTGCGCGGAGTGCGGATCGGGGTGCCCACCCAGCTCAACCCGGATGAGGGCTATCAGGCCGGGGTGCTGGCGCAGTTCCGTGCCGCCCTGGACGTGCTGGCCGACGCCGGTGCCCGGATCAGTGAGGTGTCCTGCCCCAACTTCGAGTACGCGCTGGCCGCTTATTACCTGATCATGCCCAGCGAGGCGTCCTCTAACCTGGCCCGCTTCGACGCGATGCGCTACGGGCTGCGGCAATCGCCACCGCACGGACCGGTGACCGCGCAGACGGTGATGTCGCACACGCGTGACGCCGGGTTCGGCGCGGAGGTCAAGAGGCGCATCATCCTGGGCACCTACGCCCTGTCGGCGGGGTACTACGACGCCTACTACGGGTCGGCGCAGAAGGTCCGCACCCTGGTCCAACGCGACTTCGCTGCCGCGTTCGAGCAGGTCGACGTGCTGGCCTCACCCACCGCTCCCACCACCGCGTTCCCGCTGGGGGAGCGGCTGGGCGACCCGATGGCGATGTATCTCAACGACATCGCCACCATCCCGGCCAACCTGGCCGGCGTGAGCGGGTTGTCACTGCCGTGCGGGCTGGCCGCCGAGGACGGGTTACCCGTCGGGTTCCAGCTGCTGGCCCCCGCCCGGGGCGATGCCCGGCTGTACCGGGTGGGGTCCGGCCTGGAGGCGTTGCTGACCCAGTCGTGGGGCGGGGTGTTGCTGGACCGCGTGCCTGCCCTGCCCGACACCACCACTGGCACCGGCAAGGAGGGGGCGGCATGAGCGTGGCGACCCAGGAAGAGGTGATGGCCTACCAGGACGTCGTCGCCGCCTACGACCCCGTTCTCGGGCTGGAGGTCCACGTCGAGCTGAGCACCGTATCGAAGATGTTCTGCGGCTGCGCCACCACGTTCGGCGCCGAGCCGAACACCCAGGTGTGCCCGGTCTGCCTGGCGTTGCCCGGCGCGCTGCCGGTGGTCAACGGCACCGCGGTGGAATCGGCAATGAAAATCGGTCTGGCACTTGGGTGTTCGATCGCGCCGCAGTGCCGGTTCGCGCGCAAGAACTACTTCTACCCGGACATGCCGAAGAACTTCCAGACCTCCCAGTACGACGAGCCCATCGCGTTCGACGGGGCCATCGAGCTTCAGGTTTCCGCATCCGAGCACGGCGAGGCGTTCACCTTCACCGTCCCGATCGAACGGGCCCACATGGAGGAGGACACCGGTAAGTCCACTCACGTGGGCGGTGCCACCGGGCGCATCCACGGTGCGGAGTATTCGCTGGTGGACTACAACCGGGCCGGGATCCCGCTGATCGAGATCGTCACCAAGCCCATCGAAGGGGCCGGCCCGCGCGCACCGGAGGTGGCCCGCGCGTTCGTGGCCACGCTGCGGGACCTGTTGCGCGGCCTCGGCGTGTCCGACGTGCGGATGGAACAGGGCTCGCTGCGCTGCGACGCCAACGTGTCACTGCGCCCCAAGGTGGGCGATGATCCGTCGGCTCCCGCTCAGCGGGAGGTGGCGTTCGGCACCCGCAGCGAGACCAAGAACGTCAACTCGCTGCGCAGCGTGGAACATGCTGTGCGGTACGAGATGACCCGGCACGCCGCCAGGCTGGCCCGAGGTGAGCGGGTGGTGCAGGAGACCCGGCACTGGCACGAAGACACCGGGCTGACCACGCCCGGCCGGTCCAAGGAGGAGGCGGAGGACTACCGGTACTTCCCGGAGCCGGACCTGGTGCCGGTGCGTTGCGATGCCGAGTGGGTGGAGCAGGTACGGGCCGGGCTGCCCGCGACGCCGGCCCAACGGCGGGCCGGCTGGCAACGGGACTGGGGATTGACCGACCTGGAGTTGCGTGACGTGGTCAACGCGGGCGCCGGGGAACTCATCGAGGCCACCGTTGCCGCGGGGGCGACCCCGGCCGCCGCCCGCAAGTGGTGGATGGGTGAACTATCCCGGCGAGCCAAGGCTGAGGGGGTCGAGCTGGCCGCAGTGCCTGCCACCCCCGCGCAGGTGGCCGAGCTGGCGGGCCTGGTCGAGGCGGGCCGGCTGACCGATGCGATGGCTCGCCAGGTCCTGGACGGCGTGCTGGCCGGCGAAGGTGAACCGGATGCGGTCGCGGCCGCCCGGGGGCTGGAAGTGGTGGACGACGCGGATGCGCTCAGCGCAGCCATCAATAAGGCCATAGCGGACAACCCGGACGTGGCGGAGAAGGTTCGCGGTGGCAAGCACGCGGCCGCGGGGGCCCTCATCGGGTCGGTCATGAAACAGATGCGTGGGCAGGCCGACGCAGCACGCGTACGCGAACTCATCATGGCGCGACTAACCTAACCGCGCGACTGCGGCTACCCTACTGGCTAGTGGGTAGTCCACGACGAGCGGGGGTGAAACCCATGGCGGTGGCTCCTCCGGTCGTGCAGACGTGGGAGCGGCGGACCCTGATCGCCACTGCTGTGGTGGCTGCGGTGGTCGCCGCCCTCGGTCTCGCCGATGCCTGGCAAGCGGTGCCGCTGGCTCATCTGGGCGTGGCCGGTGTCCACACCTTGTTCGGTGTCGCCATGCTTCGCCGCAGCGGCCGGGAACCCGGCGCTCGGCTGCTACGAATAGTCGGCCTCGGGTGGCTGGCGTGGGCCATCGGCGAACTGAGCACCGCGGGCGAGCAGATCAGGTCCGGTGCCGCCGTCTATCCCGCCTTCGGAGATGCCGGCTCACTGTTCATCATCCCCCTGCTGCTGGCCGCAGCCGTGGTCTTGCCGCGGCACCGTTGTGAACCATGGGAACGACTCCGCATCGCCAGCGAGTCCCTCATGCTGGCTACCGCGCTCACCGTGCTGTGGTGGACCGTGCTCGGGGTGGCGCAGTGGCCGGCGCCGCTGACCTGGCCTCAGCAATGGCTACTCGTGCTGGTCCCGCTGAAATGCGGGCTGTGGGCGCTCACCTTCGTGCTGGCCATGCGGCAGAAGACCTGGCCGTTCACGCTGTTGTTCATCACCGCCTGTGTCTACGTCCCCGTCGAACTGGTCACCGGCAAGGTTGGCGAGGCCGGGGAATCGCCGTGGCTGCTCGGGGTGATGATCGTGCTCGCCGCCGGCCCGGCCGGGGTGGGCGCGATCCGGGTCCGGCAAAACCCGCAGGTCGTCAACGAGCGCAGCGCCGCGCGGGCGCAAAGCCACCGACAGGTGTGGACCAACTCGGCCGCCTTCGCCACGTTCCTGGCATCCATCGGTGTGTTGATGGGCGGCTCCGACTCCGGCACGTTCCTCAGCGGCTGGTTCGGGGTGATGGTGATCGCCGTCGTCATGGTGTTCGCCGTCAGCCTGTGGTTGCGTGACTTCGCCCGGCTGCAGCAGTTCATCTACCTGACCGATCAACTGTCCGAGATGGCATTCAGCGACCCCCTGACCAAGGTGGGTAACCGGCGGGCCCTGGAGGCCTTCTTCGAGCAGGCGTGGGAACGGCCGCTCGGCCGGGCCGGGCCGCCGGTGAGCTTGTTGACCGTAGACCTGGACGGCTTCAAGGACGTGAATACGCTGCTGGGGCACGGCAGCGGTGACCAGCTGCTGTCCTCGGTGGGTGGGGCGCTGTCCAAAGTATGCGGCCGGGACAATGTGTACCGGATGGGCGGCGACGAGTTCGCGGTCACCTGGCTCGGCAACACCCAGGGCGCGCTCGCCCTGGGCGAGCAGATCCTCGACGAGGTACGGGACGTGTCGATGCAGCTGCCCGGCGTCGGCCGGGTCGGGTTGTCGGCCAGTATCGGCATCGCGACGATGCAACCAGGCCAGCCCGATGAGGGCGGGCATGTCGGCCACTGGTCCACGCTTTTGTTGCGGTCCGGTGAGGCGATGCGTTCGGCCAAGACCTCCGGTAAGGCGCAGGTCGCCCTCTACAGTAGGCCGATGGCCGAGGCCACCCGGCGGCGTTCCGCTATCGAACGACGCATGCGGGACCAACTGGCCGGGCCCGGGGTGACCGTTCGCTACCAGCCACTGGTGCATTTGGCCACCGGCAAGTTGATCGGGTTCGAGGCGCTGGCGCACTGGAACGACGAGGATCTGGGGCTGCTCCAACCCGCCGAATTCATCGCCGTGGCCGAGGACACCGGACTGATCAGCGACCTCGGCCATCAAGTGCTGGTCCGGGCGCTGGCCGACCTGCACGAATCCGGGGCCGCCGCCAGCGGGTTGTGGATGAGCGTCAACGTCTCCGCGCTGCAGTTGAGGTCACCTGGGTTCATCGGTGTCGTGGTCGAGGCGCTGTCCAAGGCCCGGATCCCCGCCTCCCAGCTGGTCATCGAAGTCACCGAATCGTTGTCCATCGCCGACGGTGACGTCGCGGCCGAGACCCTGCAGACGTTGAGCGAGCTCGGTGTCGTCGTGGCGCTCGACGATTTCGGCACCGGGTACTCCTCGCTGGCCTACCTGTCCCGGTTGCCCGTGCAACTGCTGAAACTCGACCGGGAGATCGCCCAGAACCTGGCCTCACCGCGGGTGCGTTCGGTGGCCAAGGCCGTCATCGACATGGCCACCTCGCTGCAGGTGGACGTCCTCGCCGAAGGGCTGGAGTCCGCCGATCACGTGGAACAGTCCAGGGCGATCGGCGCCACCCTGGGCCAGGGCTGGTTCTACGAACGGCCACTGACCGCCGACCGGATCCCCACCGCGATCGCCCGGCTCGGGGTGCGCCGCGACGACCGGTACGCACCGCAAGGGCGCTCGCCGGTGGTGGTGCGCCAGCAGTTCCGCGGCGACAGCGGGTAGCACCGGCCGAATCTCAACTCGGCTCTTCGCCACCGGCGGGCCCGCGAGGACTCCCGGCTGCGGCATGCCCGCCTGCTGCAGAGGACTACACTTCGCTGCATGGTCAGCATGCAGGCAGGCATCGACAACAAGCCACGCTCCCGTGACGTCACCGACGGCCTGGAGAAATCCGCCGCCCGCGGGATGCTGCGTGCCGTCGGCATGGACGACGCCGACTTCGTCAAACCCCAAGTGGGTGTGGCTTCCTCGTGGAACGAGATCACCCCCTGCAACCTGTCGCTGGACCGGCTGGCCAAAGCTGCCAAGGACGGGGTGCACGCCAAGGGCGGCTACCCGCTGGAGTTCGGCACCATCTCCGTCTCCGACGGCATCTCGATGGGGCACGAAGGCATGCACTTCTCGCTGGTGTCTCGGGAGATCATCGCCGACAGTGTGGAAACCGTCATGATGGCCGAACGCCTGGACGGTGCGGTGCTGCTGGCGGGATGTGACAAGTCCTTGCCCGGAATGCTGATGGCCGCGGCCCGGCTGGATCTGTCGGCTGCGTTTCTGTACTCCGGCTCCATCCTGCCCGGCATCGCCAAGCTCTCCGACGGTTCCGAGCGCGAGGTCACCATCATCGATGCGTTCGAGGCCGTCGGTGCGTGCGCGCGGGGGCTGATGTCGCGCCAAGATGTGGACGCCATCGAGCGGGCCATCTGCCCGGGGGAGGGCGCCTGCGGCGGCATGTTCACCGCGAACACCATGGCCAGCGCCGCCGAGGCACTGGGGATGTCGTTGCCCGGCAGCGCCTCACCGCCGGCGACCGATCGCCGCCGCGACGGATTCGCCCGCCGCAGCGGGCAGGCCGTCGTCGACATGCTCAACGCCGGCATCACCGCCCGCGACGTCCTCACCCGGGAGGCGTTCGAGAACGCCATCGCGGTGGTCATGGCCTTCGGCGGGTCGACCAACGCGGTGCTGCACCTGCTGGCCATCGCCCACGACGCCGATGTCGACCTGAGCATGGACGACTTCGCCCGCATCGGGGCCCGGGTTCCGCACCTGGCCGACGTGAAACCGTTCGGCCGCCACGTCATGGTCGACGTCGACCGCATCGGTGGCGTCCCGGTCGTCATGCGCGCACTGCTCGACGCCGGACTGCTGCACGGGGAGGCGTTGACCGTCACCGGAAAAACGGTGGCGGAGAACCTGTCCGACATCGCCCCGCCCGACCCGGACGGCCTCGTGCTGCGGGCGATGAACAACCCCATCCACCCCAGCGGCGGGATCACCGTCCTGTCCGGATCGCTGTGCCCGGAGGGCGCGGTGGTGAAGTCGGCCGGATTCGACGCCCACGTCTTCGAGGGAACGGCGCGGGTCTTCGACGGGGAGCGCGCCGCCATGGACGCGTTGGAAGACGGCACCATTTCCGTCGGCGACGTGGTGATCATCCGCTACGAGGGCCCCAAAGGCGGGCCGGGCATGCGGGAGATGCTGGCCATCACCGGGGCCATCAAGGGCGCCGGACTGGGCAAGGAGGTGCTGCTGGTCACCGACGGCCGGTTCTCCGGCGGCACTACCGGGCTGTGCGTCGGGCACGTGGCGCCGGAGGCCGTGGACGACGGGCCCATCGGCTACGTCCGCGACGGGGACCGGATCCGGCTCGACGTGGCCGCCGGCACGCTGGACCTGTTGGTCGACCCGGCCGAACTGGCCGCCCGTGGCCCGATCCAGCACCCGCGGCCCAAATACACCCGCGGAGTCCTGGCCAAGTACCGGCGGATGGTCGGCTCGGCATCGGGCGGGGCCGTCTGTGACTGAACCGTACGCTGCCGGGGCCGCGTGCTCGGGGTTCACGAGTGCGTGGACACCGCGTCCGTATGTTGAGACGTGGCGGTGTTCCAGTTGACAGCGATGCAGCAACAGGACAACGTTGCGGTATGCGACCCACCACCCTGGTAGTAGTTCTGCGGCGCGCGAGTCGCTGACCTACTGCTGCGGTCGCGCGCCAACCCCTCAACCCGGCCCGGGAGAGGGGTTTTTTCGTGCCGATGTGAGCGGCGCACCGGAAAGGACAGGAATAACCCATGAGCGGAACACCGATACCTGGCCCGCGCCCGGGCAGCCCCGGGCACATGCCCACGCTCGAACAGGTCACCGGTGCCCAGAGCCTGGTTCGATCGCTCGAAGAAGCCGGCGTCGAGATCATTTTCGGCATCCCCGGCGGCAACATTCTGCCCGCCTACGATCCGCTGATGGACTCACAACGCTTGCGGCACATCCTGGTCCGGCACGAGCAGGGAGCCGGGCACGCGGCCCAGGGCTACGCCCAGACGCACCACACCCCAGGCGTCTGCATGGCCACCTCCGGGCCGGGAGCCACCAACCTGGTGACCCCGCTGGCCGACGCCTACATGGATTCCGTGCCGATCGTGGCCGTCACCGGGCAGGTGGGCAGCGCCGCCATCGGGACAGACGCCTTTCAGGAAGCCGATATATCCGGCATCTCCTACCCGATCACCAAACACAACTACTTGGTCACCGATCCCGCGGAAATCCCACGGGCCATCGCGGAGGCATTCCATATTGCCTCCACCGGGCGTCCCGGCCCGGTGCTGGTCGACATCACCAAGGACGCGCTGCAGGCCAAGACCACCTTCACCTGGCCACCGGCGATGCGGCTGACCGGTTACCGGCCGGTCACCCGCCCGCACGGCAAACAGGTGCGTGAGGCGGCCAGGCTGCTGGCCACCGCACGGCGCCCGGTGCTCTACGTCGGTGGTGGCGTGATCCGGGCCGGGGCGCACCAGGAACTGCGCCAGCTGGCCGATGCCTGCGGTGCCCCGGTGGTCACCACCCTGATGGCCCGGGGCGTGCTGCCCGACTCCCACCCCCAGAACCTGGGTATGCCGGGCATGCACGGCTCGGTACCCGCCGTCCTGGCCCTGCAGAAGGCCGACCTCATCGTCGCGCTCGGGGTCAGGTTCGACGACCGGGTCACCGGCAAGCTGTCCACGTTCGCGCCGAACGCCACCGTGGTGCACGCGGACATCGACCCGGCCGAGATCTCCAAGAACCGCACCGCCGACGTGCCCATCGTCGGGGACGCCCGCGAGGTCATCGCAGATCTGGCCGTCGCGTTCACCGCCGAGTTCGAAGCGGGTAACCAGCCCGACCTGGGCAGTTGGTGGAAGCAGCTGGACGGCCTGCGCACCACGTACAAGCTGGGCTACGACATCCCCAGCGACGGTATGCTCGCCCCGCAGCACGTGATCGAGCGCATCGGTGCCATCGCCGGCCCGGAAGCGGTCTACGTGGCCGGTGTCGGGCAGCATCAGATGTGGGCCGCACAGTTCATCTCCTACGAACGCCCCGGCGCCTGGCTGAACTCCGGTGGCCTGGGCACCATGGGCTACGCGCTGCCGGCGGCCATGGGCGCCAAGGTCGGGGATCCCGGCCGGACCGTGTGGGCCATCGACGGTGACGGCTGCTTCCAGATGACCAACCAGGAACTGGCCACCTGCACCTTGAACGACATTCCCATCAAGGTGGCGGTCATCAACAACGCCAGCCTCGGCATGGTCCGTCAATGGCAGACCCTGTTCTACGAGGGCCGGTACTCCAATACCGACCTGCACACCCAGCAGGGTGCCGACCGGCCGGTCAGGGTGCCCGACTTCGTCACGCTGGCCGAGGCCTACGGTGCGGCGGGCCTGCGCTGCGAGCGGGAGAAGGACGTCGATGCCACCATCGAGCAGGCCATGCACATCAACGACCGGCCCGTGGTGGTGGATTTCGTGGTCTCCCGCGATTCCATGGTCTGGCCGATGGTGCCTGCCGGAGTGTCCAACGACGAGGTGCAGTACGCCCGTGGCATGAGCCCGACCTGGGACCGGGAGGAGAACCCCGATGACTAAGCACACGCTGTCGGTGCTGGTGGAGAACCGGCCCGCGGTGCTCGCCCGCGTCGCCGGCCTGTTCGCCCGCCGCGGCTTCAACATCCACTCCCTCGCGGTGGGGCCGACCGAGCACGCGGAACTGTCCAGGATGACCGTCGTCGTCGACGTGGCCGACCTGCCGTTGGAACAGGTCACCAAACAACTGAACAAGTTGATCAACGTCATCAAGGTCGTCGAGCTGGACGAGACCGCGTGCATCAGCCGGGAGATGGTCCTGGTCAAGGTCAAGGCCACCCCGGCCAACCGCACCCAGGTGCTGGAGATCATCCAGATGTTCCGGGCCAAGGTGATCGACGTGGCCCCGGACTCCGTCATCGTCGAGGCCACCGGAACGCAGGACAAAGTCGACGCACTCATGCGCATGCTGGAACCGCACGGCATCAAGGAACTGGTCCAGTCAGGGGTCATCGCACTGGCCCGCGGACCCAAGGCGATGAACGAACGATCCTCCCGCAATCACTGAACCAACCACCACACCATTCTTTTGGAGTTTTCCATGGCAGAGATGTTCTACGACGACGACGCCGACCTGGCCGTCATCGCCGGCCGCACCGTCGCCGTGCTGGGCTACGGCAGTCAGGGCCACGCGCACGCGCTGAACCTGCGCGACTCCGGAGTCGACGTGCGAGTCGGACTCAAGGAGGGTTCAGCCAGCCGGGCCAAGGCGCAAGCCGAGGGACTGGACGTCATGACTCCGGCGCAAGCCTGTCAGGAAGCCGACGTCATCATGGTGCTGGCGCCGGACCCGGTGCAGCGCGCCCTGTACACCGAAGCCATCGAGCCGAACCTCAAAGACGGTGACGCACTGCTGTTCTCGCACGGTTTCAACATCCGGTTCGGCTACATCACCCCACCTGCCTCGGTCGACGTGGCCATGGTTGCTCCGAAGGGGCCCGGCCACCTGGTCCGGCGCGAATACGTCGACGGCAGAGGCGTTCCGGTCCTGGTCGCCGTCGAGCAGGACGCCACCGGCAACGCCTGGGCCCTCGCCTTGGCCTACGCCAAGGCGATCGGCGGGCTGCGGGCCGGTGGCATCAAGACCACGTTCACCGAGGAGACCGAGACCGACCTGTTCGGCGAACAGTCGGTGCTGTGCGGCGGCGCCTCGCAGTTGGTCATGTACGGTTTCGAGACCCTGGTGGAGGCCGGTTATCAACCGGAAGTGGCCTATTTCGAGTGCCTGCACGAGCTCAAGCTCATCGTCGACCTCATGTACGAGGGTGGCATCGCCAAGCAGCGGTGGAGCGTGTCCGACACCGCTGAGTACGGCGACTACGTGTCCGGGCCGCGGGTGATCGATCCCAGCGTGAAACAGAACATGAAAGCCGTGCTGGCCGACATCACCAACGGGTCTTTCGCCAAGCGTTTCATCGACGACCAGGACGCCGGGGCACCGGAGTTCAAACGGCTGCGTGCGCAGGCCGAACAGCACCCGATCGAGGCCACCGGCCGCGAACTGCGCAAACTGATGGCCTGGGTGTCCAGCGACGACGACTACACCGAAGGTACTGCCGCCCGATGAAACTCGCGGTCATCCCCGGTGACGGCATCGGCTCCGAGGTCGTCACCGAGGGGCTGAAAGTCCTTCGAGCGGTGGCCGGCACGGACACCGTGCAGACCACCGAGTACGACCTCGGCGCGGCCCGGTGGCACCGCACCGGCGAGACCCTGCCGGACAGTGTGCTGGCCGAGATCCGCCAGCAGGACGCGATCCTGCTGGGAGCGGTGGGTGACCCCACCGTGCCCAGTGGAGTGCTCGAACGTGACCTGTTGCTGCGGTTGCGGTTCGAACTCGACCAGTACGTCAACCTACGTCCGGCCCGGCTGTTCCCCGGGGTGAACTGCCCGTTGGCCGATCCCGGCGACATCGACTTCGTCGTCGTCCGGGAAGGAACCGAGGGACCCTACATCGGCAACGGGGGAGCCATGCGGGTCGGCACCCCGCAGGAGATCGCCACCGAAGTCTCGGTCAATACCGCGTTCGGCGTGCGCCGGGTGGTCCAGGACGCGTTCGCCCGCGCCCAGGCGCGAAGAAAGCGGCTCACCCTGGTGCACAAGCACAACGTGCTCACTCACGCCGGGCATCTGTGGCGGCGCACGGTGGAACAGGTGGGCGAACAGTTTCCCGACGTCACCCACGACTACCAGCACGTCGATGCGGCGACCATCTTCCTGGTCACCGACCCCGGCCGGTTCGATGTGATCGTCACCGACAACCTGTTCGGGGATATCGTCACCGACCTGGCCGCCGCGGTCAGCGGGGGGATCGGGCTGGCGGCCTCCGGCAACGTGAACCCGGACCGCACCGCCCCGTCGATGTTCGAGCCGGTCCACGGGTCCGCACCCGACATCGCCGGGCAGGGCAAGGCGGACCCCACCGCCACGGTTCTGTCGGTGGGCATGCTGTTGGCCCACCTCGGCCACCACGATCTTGCCGAGCTGGTCGATGAGGCCGTGGCCGCCGATCTGGCCGAACGCGGCAGCACGCCACGCAGCACCGCGCAGATCGGTGATGCGCTGGCCGAGCGCGTCCAGCGGTAGCCGTGCGGGTCCTGCGCCTCGTGGCGCAGTCACGCCCTGGCGTGGCGACCAGCGCCTGAGAACACCGGAACAGCAATGGGGAGGGCCACTACCGAAAGGGCACCGTCATGAGTGTTTTTCCCGTCACCGCCAACCCGTCACCGCGCCCCGCGCAGGAGCGGGCGGCGATCCTGGCCGAACCGGGGTTCGGTCAGCACTTCACCGATCACATGTTCGTGGCCACCTGGACCGAGGGCAGCGGCTGGCACGACGCGGGCGTGGTCCCGTACGGCCCGTTCTCCCTCGACCCGGCAGCCGCCGTACTGCACTACGCCCAAGAGGTGTTCGAGGGGCTCAAGGCCTACCACAGGCCGGACGGCACGGTGTGGGCCTTCCGCCCGGATGCCAACGCCGAGCGGATGGTGCGCTCGGCGAAACGCCTTGCGCTGCCGCACGTGCCGCCGCAGATGTTCCTGGACGGCATCTGCGCGTTGGTGGCCGCAGACAAGGCATGGGTCCCCACCGCGCCGGAGACCAGCCTGTACCTACGTCCGTTCATGTTCGCCTCCGAGGCGTTCCTGGGCGTGCGACCGGCCAGCGAGGTGACCTTCGCGGTCATCGCCTCGCCCGCCGGTGCGTACTTCCCCGGCGGGGTGAAGCCGGTGTCGCTGTGGTTGTCTCAAGACTATGTGCGCGCCGCTCCCGGCGGCACCGGAGCGGCCAAATGCGGTGGCAACTACGCCGCCAGCCTCGCCCCCATGATGGAGGCCAGCGAGCACCACTGCGACCAGGTGGTCTTCCTGGACGCCAGGGAGAACCGCTACGTCGAGGAACTCGGCGGGATGAATCTGTTCTTCGTCTACCGCGACGGCACGGTGGTCACTCCCCGGCTCACCGGCACCATTCTGGAGGGAGTCACCCGGGACGCGATCCTCACCCTGCTGCGCGAGGAGGGCCGCGACGTGGTGGAAGCCGACATCGGCATCGACCAGTGGCGGGCCGGTGCCGCCTCCGGTGACCTGACCGAGGTGTTCGCCTGCGGCACCGCGGCCGTGGTGACCCCGGTGTCCACTCTGGTCGAGCCGGACGCCAAGCACGTGGTCGGCGACGGGCAGGTCGGGCCGGTCACCACTGCGGTGCGGCAGACGTTGACCGGCATCCAGTACGGCACCCTGGCCGACCCGTACGGCTGGACCCGGCTCATCGCCTGACCGGTGTGCCGGCCAGGCCCGCGAACGGGCCGGCCGGCCAGCGTCCGGGTGACGCAATGACCCTGGGTTGCGCAGGGGTCGAGGTGCAGTCCCCCGGGAGCGTGGAGGCATCAGCTACAAGCCTCGATCCACTGATGAGGCTGGTGGCGGTCGCGTGATTGTGTTCAGCGCAGTGTGGGGTGTGGACCGTTCCCGGTTGGTGTGGAGGTGGGGGTAGGGGGAACCCCAGCCGATGCCTCCACACTCCGGGGGGAACTGCATGGCGAGTTCGGCGGGGGTGGCTTGGTCGGCGGGCAGGGTGAGGATCGGGGTGGCCGGTCTCGGTGCGCCAGGTGTTCTTTGTTGCCGGGTTTGGGGGTGATGCTCCGTGGTGTGGGGCGGGTGACCTGGATGGCTTGGGCGGCACCAGGAGGGGACCGAGGCCGCCGGCGGGTTCGGTCACGGTGAGCACCTTTCAGGGTGCGTTGCCTGGATGCGGCCGTGTTCACGGCCGGTGGTGGTGTGGGCGACCGGGACCTGCTTTGCAGGGGAGGGTCCTTGGACCGTTTCAGCAGGCTGGGTTGGTTGCCTTTCACCCTGGACCCTGTGGATGCGCCCGGCGACCGCGTCGGTAGGCAATGTGGTCGGTTTGGCAGTCCGAGCGTGTCCACGGTGACCCCCGGGGCGCCGTTGAGGTCCTCGATCTGGTCCAAGACTGTTTTTGAGCCAACCTGGGTTTCGCTGGTCTTGGTGTGCACGGTGATCTGCGCTAGCACGCGTGAGGTGGTGTGGTCCAGGACCGTGAGCAGGTGCACCCGGGGCTGTCCCACGCAGGGTGGCCCGCATGGTCCTGTGGCGTCCCACTGGCTGGTCCTCCTCGCCGGCCACGGCGGCGGCGGACCGCGGGTCAGGCACCCCCGCCAGAACCTCCACGAGAACCCCCCGTGGGTCACGATCAGTAGCTTGGGCGAGAGAAGTGGCGTGGCTGTCGAGTACGTCGCACACGGACGCGATGACCGAAGATGGCATCAGCGGGCGCGGCTTTCCGGTGATCAGGGACCGGTGAGAACTCCATGATCAGTGCCGGGGCCGTGCCCGCCCCTTACACCCCACCAGGCGGCGTGCCAGGAACCGGATCCGCCCAGGTCAGGCCCCTCAACCACGACTACGCAATGGCCCTGGGTAGGGGGTCGGGGCATTGTGATTTGTCGCGGAATTGCTGGATTCCCTGCCGTGAGTGGTCTACCGTGCAGTCATGTTTGCGGTTGAGGTTTCCGTAGCGGAGTTCGAGATCCTTCAAGGGCGTAAACGTCCAGGGCCCCTACACGTTGGTGCAAACAAGATCAGAAGCGATTCGACTGCCGTCACGTGACGTGGACGTCGGGATCGTGGCGGAGATGGTGGAACGTGCCCCGTCAACGGTGCAGACGTGGGCGCGGGACTGGAGAGGAATCCGGCGTGGATCGATCCACACCGGGTATGAGGACAACCTCAGCGCATCCGAACTGTCCGCTGAACAACGAGCCGAAGTCGTTGCGGTGTGGTGGCAGCCGCCCAGCGATGAAGGACTCCCGGTGCGGTTCTGGAGTGTCTCTGTCCTGGCTGGCTGGTTGGAGTCCGGCTTACAGGTGGTCTACGCCTGCGGCACTCCCTGCCATTTTCGGCGTCACCTGACCGGACTGTCGTTGCACATCCTTGAGGCCGTCGAACACGCCTGGAAAGAAACCAATAACCACATCAGCGACATCCAACACGCCACCGTCTCCGAAACTCGATACGCCTTCGAAAAGTACACCAACAACAGCGCATTTCTCTATCCAACAAACGAAAAAATCCTGTTCAATGGGAGGTATGGCTCAGATGGTCACTCACGGCGCTGATAGTGATATTTATGTGCGCGCAGCTGGCAGGTGGGTCGTTTTCTCGGGGTGATTATGTCGATTGATCTCACGATTGTTTCACTAGAGCGCCCAGACCTGGTTGCCTGCACTCGGCTGGCACAGTTGATCCTGTCAGTGGTTCAGCCTCCGGTCGAATTCTCAGGCTTCGATGCTGATGAGATACCCTTCGGGTATCACGAGTTTGGCGCAAGACATGTGACTATGCTCAGTGTGACTCGTCGTGAAGATGAGGTTTACCTTGCAATGCTTGTCGTGGCGCAGTCGATCGCCTCTTTGTATGAGGGAGAGATTGTTGACGAAGTGTCATTCTTTCCAAGAGTAGGTATCTTAGAGACATTTCATGTGTGCATCGAGAATGGTTGCCACGGCGCGAGTTTCGTTTGGCAGCTATTGGGCCCTGACCCACCGACCGGGGGAAGATCATTGTGTAGTCGTCGTTGAGGCGGCCTGACCTGGGAAGATCCAGTTGCGACAGCCGTGTGTAGCGGGGGGCGTCTGGGCTGCCCCGCGTTTTCCGGACACCGTGGAGGGTTTTCTCACCAAGTTTTGGGTGGGGGTGTGAGGTTGGTTGCAGGGCGGCGTGACTGGTGTGTCGTTGGCGGTCCGTGGGGTCTGCGGCCCACCGTCCGCGGGTAGGCACCCTTCCCCGGCAAGCGGGCCGCGAGCGGCCAAGGCCCCCGGACCGTGCTGGTGCTGAGCTGCCGCCAAGCACAGAAGCGACGCAGGGGGAGCTGGCTCATGATGCCCGCATCGGCCCGGCCACCGCCTACCGGTACCCCCACGCCGGACACGACCTGTGGTACTCCGGCACACACCACCACCATGGCGGCAACACCCCCAGGTCCTCACCGACCCTCGCGACTTCCCGATCCCGAGGGCCCCTGACCGGTGGAACAAAGACCACCTTCGCCGCCCCACGCCGCGTCGCCGTCTGCCCCCGCAGAATCGGCCATACCAACGCCGCCGCACGCGCCCTGCACACCCTCAATCACAAGACCCAGTGAGAAAACCGCGTTGATGTCGACCTGCAGCTGACCGACTCGGAAGTCGGTAGATCCGCAGCGACGGAGAACGCATCCCTGCCTACTCGAGAATACCGTTTCTTTGGATGCGGATCTTTGACTCGTCGGCTTCTACAGTCCACTCGGAACTGTCGAAAGCTCGTACGATGACGACAGGCTCCGCACCCGCCCCTTGAACTTCTTTCGAGGCATATCCACGCAATTCACAGTCGACTATTTGGTCGATTTCCTTGGCCAGGAGAGCCAAGCTTCTTGGTGTGAAAGACAATCCATTTCGAGAGTCACGCACATCATTCTCCAATGCCAATACATCCAGGTCAGACTCTTTTCTGGCAATCCCAGCAAACAAGACCAAACGCCATTCGGTGATACTCGATTCAATCAGGTCAAGGACGTGCTCGAGCCGGACAAGGCCACCTGCAACATCTGGGTCATGCATGTCTAAGCGGAGATGGGTATTCACTGTAATGTCTCCGCAGGAGTTCGACGCGGTGTCCCGCCAATTTCATTCGGCAGCCGCGAATGCTGGTGAGGATTGAGGTGTGTCGTTGCCAGACCGTGGTCTGTAAAGTCAATGCCTCGAATGGGCTGTTCATCTGGCCCAAGCTCACGTGTTTGAGGATAGTCTCCGTTGCGATCGGACTTCCATCCCGGCTGTGTGTGCAGGTGTGAGCTCTTAGGGACCGGTACGCTATGCGCATTCCGAGGGAGTTCCCGTTTCGGGAACCACTGTCGGATCGGCTCCGCCTTCACCGCCGCCCCCGTAGTGTCTTGTGTGGCGCGGCACAAGGCTGGTGTTCTATGTGCTGCTGTGCCGAGTGCTCCTCGTATGGTGGCTGCTGTCGCGATGGTGCCTGCGGTTCCCATTGCGTGGTAGCCGAGGCGCCCCCAGCACCGGGCGTTGTAGGCATTGATGCTGTCGCCCATGTCTGCGACTAGCCCGTACTCGGGATTGACATGCAGATTGAAAGCATCTCTGAGTCCAGATTCTGGCACGCGGTGAATGAAGTCTTCGTTCCGTTGATACTGGCCTATCGGTGTCATCGCCATATCCATGTCGGGGATGCCTAGTACGGTGTCCCATGTCACGCTCTCGGCGATGCCGCCGCCGGTGTCGCTTGCTTTGTCGTGGTAGTCGAGCCCGGTGGGGTCGGCGCACCCGAGCTGGCTGGTTGTGGTGTTCCTTGTCGTCCGGGTGGGGTAGCCGTGGGTGTCGTCGTCGAGCCGCAGGAGTTCGCTGCCGTCTGTGTTGGGGGGCGGTGCGGAGGCTGCCGAGGGCGTCGGTGTGTAGGAAGGTCACCAGGCGGGCGTCGCTACCACCGGTTTCGGTGGTAGCGATGTGGGCTAGGGGGGCCATGCCTGCACCGTACCCAAACCGGCGCGGTATGTGCTGTCACTCAGCAACACCCGGAGACTCCTTGGCGTTGGGACCACACGAACGCGTCGTCCGGCAGCGCCAGCACCTTCTCCCGCAACGACGTGCGCATCGCCTCGCTGTCGCCACCGGGCAGATCGGTGCGCCCGATGCCGCCGGCGAACAGCACGTCGCCGGACAACACGGTGCTGGCCGGGTGCGCGGGGTTGGCCGGGGCGGCCGCGATGGCGTTCAAGCTCATCGAGTCCGCTCAAGCCCGCTGGCGGGCCGTCAACGCCCCCACCTCGTCCGCGCCGGTGCCCGGTTCGAGAAGGGCAAACTCGTCGAACGAGACGAGGACCAGGCACCCGGAACGCAAGGACACCGCCTCGCCTCATAACCCGCCCACCCACAGGTCTTGACGATTCCTCGCCGTTCTCTTGCTACCTTCGCTGCCTCGTGCGCCGGCGGTACTCCGTTAGCGACCATCCGAGCACGGTGCGCGCCTCGCGACTCAGGGGTGCTTGGTCGGCGAAGCCGAAGCGGACAGCGATTGCGGCTAGGAGGGTGCTGAACAAGGCGGCATCTCCTCGTTGGCTTTGGCGAGGGTGGCGGGCGGAGCGCCACCAATGGGTCCTCGAGCGGGGTTTCCGGT